>Ga0155067_105_pt3 | contig 199724 bp, 208 predicted proteins | sample RifCSPhighO2_01_FD_106035 | JGI IMG/M metagenome (GOLD analysis project Ga0155067, IMG submission 106035) | Candidatus Gottesmanbacteria bacterium RIFCSPHIGHO2_01_FULL_40_15
TCTAAACCGGAAGGCATGATGACCGAGTGAAACGAGGGCAATCCCACCCGCAGCAATCTCCGACAGGACCGACAAAGACGGATGCTTTCCCGAGGTCCGAGGTTGAGAGCACCCCGATAAATATCGGGGCGGTAGGGCGACTTTAATCGTCAACCGAGAGAAATTGTCATCTAAAAACAGAATCCGGCTTACGAGCTTCCGCAGGTTTTTTGGCGGATTATTTATTTATATCAGGTAATACCGGCAGCGGATCCTTTCAATCGGAAGTATTGGGTAAAGACAGTTTCAACAGTAACAACAATCGGGACGGCCAATACTGCTCCCCCGATTCCACCGATTTTTAAACCGACCAATATTGCCAAAATTGTAACCAGAGGGGGCACCCCGACAACCCGGCTCATTACAATCGGAACAACAATCTGGTTCTCCAATTGCTGAATGGCAAAATAGAGTATGATCATAAAAACAGGATGGAGACTTGATACCGTAAATGAAACGATTATTGCCGGTAATGAAGCCAAAATTGGTCCTATATTGGGGATTATTTCGAGAATCCCGGCAAGAATTGCCAAAGGCAAAGCAAAAGGAATTCCCAATAATACAAGACCGATGTAGGTGAATATGCCGATACTTAAAAGTAATGCCAGCTGTCCCCTAACCCAGGCACCTAACCGCTCTTCAACCTTTTTAATGACAGTGATTACCGTTTCACCCGGGCCATCCCCCAAAACTTGCTGAAGATAAGCATCCAGATTCTTTCTCTCAAGAGTGAGATAAAAGGTGATGACGAAAATTGTAAATAGCGCAACGATATTATTGAATATACCCAACGAAACTTTAAAAATATTCTCGCCTAAGGTTGTTATCTGCTGTGAAAAACTCCTGGGGTCGATATCGGCTTGTGGTAAAAGGATATTCAAATATGAGGGTAATCTTTCCGCCAGGTTTAAAGTTTGGTTGACCAACGGAGGCAGAATTGTTGAGCCGGCAAAAATAATCACCAGAATTAACCCTATATATATGAGGATGATACCTAAAACTCTGGGGATGCGGTATTTTTCAAGACCGTCAACCATCGGTTTGAATGCCGACATCAAAATAAAAGAAATGAACAACCAGGAGATTATTTCCGCTATCTGGAAGAGAAATCTTAAAAACAGAAGGAATATTACAGTAAATATTATGGTTTTATGGGAAATTTCAATTCTTTTCGGCATGACAAAGAAATTATCAATTTCGAGTATACCATTTATCAGCCCTTTCCACTATTTTCACATCATAATCGGGCTCTGAAATATCAAACTCCAAAACTTTATTTTTGAATTCTTTTTTCATTTTGTTAAACCATGTAAGCTGGCGTTTGGCATAATTAAATTCTTCGATTTTCCACTTTTGTACAATGGCTTTCAATTGATCGGGAGTTAAATTTTTTCCCTTTTTAAGATATTTAAAAAACTGGGGATATGGTATGGCTGACAAAGCCGGTAACCGCTCATCCAATCTCCTTTCCATGAGTTTTTTTATTTCGGAAAGAACATCTTCGGTCAATCTCTTTTTTACTCGGAGATTGATCAATTGGTGAAGAATTTTTTTCGAAGCTGTCAGATAAAGCATCATCCAGTCGTCTGATGTTACCGGCGCATTAGTTGAATAATTAATTCCTGAAGTTTCTATCGCCCTTATCAACCTTCTTTTATTATGCCGGTCTGATTGATTCATTTTTTTAAATCTGACAGGATTAATTTGTCTTAAAATTCCGGACAGTTTTTCAACCGTCACCGGCTCCAATTTTTTTCTTAATTTATAATCGGGAGGAATATCCAAACTCTCCATAGGGCTTATCAGCGTTTTAATATAGAATCCCGTGCCGCCTACAACTATCGGTATTTTGGATCTTTTCCGGATATCGGTAATTACCAGCCCGGCCAAGCGGCGAAAATCAGCCGGATTAAAGATAAACCCCGGGTCTGTGAGATCAACCAACCAAACGGGAATTCCCATTTTTTTCCTGTAACCGACAGTAAAATTATTATTTTTAATATTCAACCGGCGGTTTTCGATAACCAGAAAAGATGCCGGGGAAATATCTTTCCCGGTGGCTATATCCAATCCCCGGTATACATGGCGGCTATCAGCTGATATTAATTCCCCGTTCAATCTTCTTGCCAATTTTACGGCGAGGGCAGTTTTGCCTACGGCTGTAGGTCCGGCAATGATAAGAAGTTTATTTTTTTGTGCCATTAATTAAATCTTCAAGAATTTGCCAGCGCTTTTTTTTCTCATTATGGGGAACATCATCTTTGAATACTTTATGCGCGGCGGTTTGGGGCCTGTCTGAATACATTGATATATAGGCTTTATAAAATCGGGCCCTTTTTGCCAAATCGAGGGTTGAATTAAATTCTTTTTCCGTTTCCCCGCAGAAACCGACGATAATGTCAGTTGAAATACGGACATTTTTTATTTTTCCTCTTATTTTATCCAAAAGGCGCAGATATTGTTCCCCGGTATACCAACGGTTCATCCTCTTCAATACCGAATTGCTACCTGACTGAACCGCGATATGCAGGGAACGGGTAATATTTCCATGCCGGCTGATCACATCAATCAGCTCATCGGAAAAATCCCAGGGATTGCTGGAAATGAAATTAACCGTTTCCAAATCAGATATTGAAGCAATATCTTCCAATAACATGGGAAAAAGAGTAGGAATCCGGAGGCGATTAAGATGTTTGACATATACCGGTTTTACCAGCCGGCCGTCATTTAAAGAGTAATTCTTAATAACTTTTCCGGAAATATTTTCTTTTTTACCAAAATAAGTTTTATGCCAATCCCGTAAAACCTGAACATTTTCCGCACCGGCAACCAAATCCGCACCATAAGAATTGACATTCATACCCAAAAGGGTTATTTTTTTAAAACCTTTTTTTATAAGCTGCCGGCATTCATTTAGAATTTCATCATAAGGCCGGCTTATTTCCCTTCCCCTGGTGAAAGGAACTACACAAAATGTACAGAAATTGTTACAACCGTTGGAAACGGGAACCCAGGCGGTAATTATGTCAGATCTTACCGGTTCATGATCAAAACCGACTTCTTCGATCGGCAGAAATTCATCAACATAAGGCATCCTTTTTTTTATCAGACGGAGAAAATTTCCGGTTTTATCCCTGACAGCCATACCGACCATACAACCGGTTACAATTATTTTTTCCGGTAAGCCGTTTTTTAATTTATTAATTACCAGATTGTTAACGGTTCCGTAAACACGGTGTTCGGCCATTTGTCTGACCATACAAGTATTTATAATAACGCGGTCGGCTTTATATATATTGTTGACCCTGACCATACCGCGACTTTCCAACATTGCGGCAATTCTTTCCGAATCCGATTCATTTTGTTGGCAACCGAAAGTCTTTATGTAATATGTTGGACTCATGGCTTTTGGTATTTTAGCAGATAAATTCAGTTATTTTAATGTAACAACCGGTTTTTAAAATCTTTTTATCTGTTTTATACCATTCCGGAAATTTTTTGGTTATAATTTAGGATAATGAAAAAAATTTTGATTATTTTATTTATTGTAACGGGAGGAATCCTATTTTATTTTTCCCAATCAAATAAAGCCCAACCGACACCGCAAAAGAATCAATCGGGATCAGTTCCGGAGTTGCCTGCGGTAACGGTTATTGCTGAAAATCTAGAAACTCCCTGGGCGATTGCCTTTTTACCGGATGGCAGCATGCTGGTGACGGAACGGCCCGGCAGAGTAAAACTAATTGATCTCAACGGAAATCTGGAGGCGACACTTGTCGCTGAACTTAACCACGTCAGGGAAATAGGTGAAGGCGGACTATTGGGAATTGCCATCCACCCTGAATTCACATTAAACAATTATGTTTACTTATATTACACTTATACCGGAGACGGTAACAATACTTTAAACCGGGTTGTACGAATGAAATATACCGGCAAAAGGCTTAGCGATGAGGAAATTATTGTTGACGGGATTCCGGGAGAAGCAAATCACAACGGAGGAAGAATCAAGTTCGGACCCGATAATAATTTATATATTGCAACCGGAGATGCTCAAAATCCCTCCCAGGCACAAAATGTAAAATTGCTGGCAGGAAAAATTCTGCGGACGACAGATGAAGGAGTACCGGTTAAGGGAAATTCTTATGAAAACGCCGTTTACTCATACGGGCACAGAAATGTTCAGGGGTTTGACTGGGATAGTAAGGGTAATTTATGGGCAACTGAACATGGCAGATCAGGAACTTTATCCGGTTTTGACGAATTAAATTTTATTGAAAACGGTATTAATTACGGATGGCCTGATATACAGGGCAATGAGAACAGGGAAGGAATGCGGCCTCCGAAAAGACATTCCGGTGCTTCAACTACATGGGCTCCGGCCGGTGCGGCTTTTATAGACAACTCATTATTCTTCGGCGGATTGAGAGGATTGACTCTATATGAAGCGAAAATTGAAAATGACAGTGTTACAGCAATTATTGAACATTTTAAGGGAGATTTCGGCAGATTACGGGAAACAATCAGGGGACCTGACGGAATGCTTTATATTTCAACAAGTAACCGTGACGGCCGTGGCGAACCGGACGAAACCGATGATAAAATAATAAGGATTAATCCGACTAAAACTTAACTGCTTAAATAAAATTATAGGTTTGATTCCAATTCCTCTATTTTGTCAGTTAAATCATCAATTGCGGCACTGAGCATAATGGCTTCCTGATGATTGATTTTTGTTGAAACGGACTCGGTCAGATCAGGTTGGCTGATTGAGATATTTTTTAATAATTTACCTTCGTAAAATGAAAGCTTTTCTTTTAGCAATTTCAACCTCTTCTCAATTTTTACTATATTGTTTTTTCTGTTTCTCATAACCGTAACATTTTTTTATTAATCAAATGATTTTTTTACTTACCAGTGCGTCCAAAATACTTTCGGCTATAATTTCTTTAGTGTTTTTTTTAATTATTTCCTCAGATCCTCCCGGCGTCACTAATTTTACTTCATTATAATCGGAAGCAAAGCCTATATCTAATCTTCCAACATTGTTAATAATTATGCAATCCGACCGGCTTTTTTCAAACAGATCCCCCACTGATTTTTTTAAGTCCGCTTCTTTCGGATTAAAAACTGCTTTAAACCCGATCAGAATTATTCCCGGGTGCCATTTTTTGATTTTATTGATGATTTTCTCGCCTGGGTTGAATGTTACGGTGAAACTTTCACTGCTGGTCAATTTACCTTTATAAGTTTTATCGGGAATAAAATCTGATACTGCTGATGAATGGAAAATTATATCATATAAAGGAGAATATTTTTCAAGTATTCCTGACAAATCGGAAACAGTTGAAAAGGTTACCTGTTTAAAAGGATAATCCGTTTCAGCAGCATTTTGAGACCGGAGCAGCAATACTTGCGCCCCTCTTTTGTAACAGGCTTCGGCCAGAAATTTTCCCATTTTACCGCTTGCCTCGCTGTTAATTGACCTGACCTGATCAATGGGTTGGCGGGTCGCACCGGAGGTTATGAGAATTTTTTTGCCTAATAGCTGCTTTCTTTTTTCCAATAGATTTGAAACATATACTTCCAGATAACCCGTATTTTTTAAACGGCCTACTCCGGTATAGCCGCAGGCTAAATCTCCGCGGTCCGGATTTATTACAAAATAGCCTCTTTTTTTTAATTTTTTCAGATTTTCCTGAACGGCAGAATTAGCCCACATATTACTGTTCATGGAAGGAGCAAAAATTACCGGACATGTAACAGCCAATATTAAAGTCGTCAGATAATCATCGGCAATCCCGTTGGCTGCTTTTCCGATTATATTGGCTGTTGCGGGTGCAATTAAAAAGACATCGGTTTTATCAGCCAGACTTATATGTTCGACTTTTTTATCCCTGATGACCGGCCGGTAATCAAAATTATCAGGAACAATCAGATTACAAACTTTGACATTATTTACCGATGAAAACATTTCCGCCGGAAACATTCTGGTTGCGTTTTCCGTCATGACAACCGAAACAGAAATATTTTTCCGCTGAAGATTTTTTACAAAATCAACCATTTTATAACCGGAGATTCCGGCTGATATTCCCAAAGTAAGTTGAAATTTTGCTTTCATATATTGTTAACTTTGTGATTTCAGCTTGAAGCTGACGTGTATCTTTTCAGAGATATTCTCCAAACATACAGGCTAAACCATAATATAAGTAAACTGACAAACAAAGTTAAAATGATAAAAGGAGTTGCCAATATTCCCAATAACGCTTTTACAGGAAAGGACATCATAATGCCGACCGGGATAACAAAAGTAATCAATGATCTTACAGGTTGGGTGTAAACGTCTATCGGAATTTTACCCATGCCAATTAAATCCCGGTAAATCATAATCGCATGATCGATTTCGGTGGTCAGAACCGCCAAAGACAAAACCAGAATGTGAAAAGAAGTGGCAATTACCAGGCTGTTAATTATCAGAATAATATAGGATATAATGCCGATTAAAGTTATACCGGGAATTTTGAACAGGGTGTATCCGATAATCAATATAAACGGTCCGAGAGTCATTAAATCAAGAATATCCGTCCAGCCAAAAAGCGACCGGAAAAGTGCATTGACAGGTTTAACCAATATCATGTCAAAATTACCGGAAACAATGTAGTACCTGAAGCGGTAAACTTCCCGGAAAAGCATCTGAGTTGTAGAATCGATAAAATTAAAGGTGAAATAAAAAAGCAAAACTTCATAAAAGCTATATCCGGCCAAAGCTTCTGTTTTGGTAAAAAGAAGAAGGAGAAAAGAAAAAAAGAATAAAAAGCGGATTATTTTTCCGGCTAAAAAAAGTGCAGCGCCAATCCGTGAAACAAAAAACGATTGAACTGATGATGAAGTCATTAACCACCAGACTTTAAAGTATTTAACCATGAATTTATTTTCCTTCAGCGGTATAAATTTTTAATCCTTTTTTCCAGACAAGCCTGGCAAAAAGATATAGAAAAAAAATCCAGAACAGAGTAATAAGAAAACCTTTTAAAATCTGGGACAGCAGAATATTACCAAGATAAATTTTTAGCGGAAAAAATACCAGGTAGGTAAACGGCAGAAATTCAATCAGGGAATAAACAGGTTGAGGAACTATGTCCAAAGGAAAATATGTACCGGCCATAAAAGCAATTATTATGAAAAAAATAAACCGGGGTGCCCAGTATTCCCTTGACCAGAAACCGATAAATGAAATCAGAATACTGATAATAAAATAAAGTATCACTGATAAAAACAATGAAAAAATAAACAGAATAAGAAATATCGGATCTGACTGCACTATAAATCCCGGTTTTAACAGCAGTATAATTAACACAATTTCAATCACGGCAAAAAAAGTATTTATTGATTTATCGGCCAGATCACGGAAAAGGTTAAAAGCAAAATAATCCATCGGCCTGATGAGAAAATTGGATAAAGTTCCCTGATTAATTTCTTCAGCAATTCTTTGCGTCTGAGTTGCCAGAACAATACCGTTTATAAACGTAAGCAGTACTATATATGTCAGCATCTGATTCTTGGTGTAATTAAAAATCTGATTCCGATTACCGTATATGGCTGACCAGAGAAAATAAGAGATTAAAACTGATACTATAACCCTGACCCGCCAGAGAAGAAAATTAAGCCTGTAGGCGAAGTATTCAGCTAAGTAATTTTTAGTTACATAAAAATACTTAAACACTTTTCCCTTCAAATACAAAACTTATAATATCTTCCAATTCAGGTTCTTCGACTGTTAAATCACGAACCTTATTTTTTTCTAAAAGTTGCACCGTTACATTTTTTGCTTTTTCCTTATCAACTTTTAGAACCGCTTTGCTTCCTTCAATAAGCTTAATTTCGCCCAAATTCTTTAATTTATTTTCGGGTGCATCACTATAAAAATGAACCGTGATTATTTTATGAAAGGAATATTTCTGCGACAGACTTTCCAGACTGCCGTCATAAATCAGTTTTCCTTTGTTAATAATAATTACCCTCCGGCATAACTCCTTAACATCGGCCATATAGTGACTGGTCAGGAGTATGGTGGCCTTATACTTTTTGTTGTAATTACCGATAAAATCACGCATTTTTTTCTGCATGACGATATCAAGCCCAATCGTTGGTTCATCCAGGAAAAGAACTTTAGGATGGTGTATTAAAGCGGCAATCAATTCCATCTTCATTCTCTGTCCGAGTGATAACTGGCGGACCGGCTGATTAATAAGACTGCCGACATCAAGAAGACCGGTTAACTCATCAAGATTTTTCCGGTAAACATCCTCTGAAAGTTCATAAATTTCCTTATTCAAACGGAACGATTCAACTGCAGGCAAATCCCACCAAAGCTGATTTTTTTGGCCCATCACCAGACTGATCTTTTTTAGGAAATCGGCTTTTCTCTCAAAAGGAATATATCCCAATACCTCAACAATACCGGACGAATGATAAAGCAAACCGGATAGACATTTAAGCGTTGTGGTTTTTCCGGCTCCGTTGGGACCGATAAATCCCACCAATTCACCTTCCCTTATTGAAAATGAGATTCCATCCACAGCTTTCACTTCAGAGTACTTCCGGTGAAAAAGGGAGTTGATGGTAGGAATAAGACCTTCTTTTCTTTTGTAAACACGGAAATATTTTTTTAATCCGGTTACTTTAATTGTATTCATAAAGTTATAGTATAGCACTTAACGGAGGCTAAAGAGTAAAATTGCAGATTCTTTATGAGGAATACAGAAGAACTCCCACTAGTCTCTGAGAGTTCTTCTTAAAGGAAAACCGCCTTAAGAATTGATTGGGCTTATCTGATTGATTTCTTAAGAGCTTTTCCCGCTGTAAAACCGGGAGTTTTCCTGGATGGAATATTAATGGGTTCTCCGGTTTGCGGATTTCTCCCTTTTCTGGCAGCTCGGGACCGAACCATAAAAGTACCAAAGCCCGTGACGACAACCTTATCTCCTTTTTTAAGAGTATCGGTTATGGCACTAAAAACGGAGTTAACTGCATCTTTGGCGGCTTTGGCTGTAAGATTGGCTTTTTTGGCAACGTGTTCAACTAAATCAGCTTTTGTCATATGAAAAGATCACCTCCTTTTTGTTCCCGGCAGATTATCGGGAGGGCAGGCAGAATTATGTGGATTGTTATAATAACCCAAAAACAATTTAGACAATTTTTTTATCGTTGTCAAGCCCCAAATGGAGTACATCGGAACAAATTATCTGCTGGAAGTGTTAAAAAAAACCTTTATGACAATCCAAACTAAAAAGCAGTCAGCTGATCAATGAACGGTTTCCGTTACCCGCAATTCCCGGATGGAGGTTATTTTTATTTGCCCGGGAAAGGTTGGGAATTTCTTTTCAATTTCATCCCTGATTTTTCGGGTTGTAACAACAACCTGTGCGTCATCCATTTTGCCGGAATCGACAATTACTCTCAATTCCCTGCCTGCCTGAAGCGCATATGCTTTTTCAATTCCGGAAAATGAAGTAGCGATATCTTCCAGACTTTTTAACCTTTTGACATATTCATCAATATTTTCATACCTGGCTCCCGGCCGGGAACCGGATATGGCATCGGCAACATAAACGATAACCGCTTCCAATGACGGAAAAGGGATGTCTTCATGATGAGCGGCAACGCAATCAATAATAGCCTTAGGCATATTATTTTTTTTAAGTAATTCAACACCCAGTTGGACATGGGAGCCCTCTTTATCGGTAATTACTTTTCCAATATCGTGTAAAAGACAGCCTAATCTTACAACGTTTATATCGGCTCCCAATTCGGAAGCCAGCGCAATTCCGATTTTAGTTTCCTCAAGCGTATGGGCAATCATATTCTGGCCATAAGAAAATCGGAATTTAAAACGGCCGAGCAGGGCAATTTTGTCCGCAGGAAGGTTATATACTCCGACAGTATGACAAAGTTTTTCACCTTCCTTAAACATTATTCTTTCAATTTCCTCTTTAGTTTGTTTAACCAACTCTTCTATCCTGACAGGCTGAACGCGTCCGTCTTTAATCAGTTTTTCAAGAGTAACTCTGGCTATTTCCCTTCTTACAGGATCAAATGAAGATAACCTGATCACGCCTTCCTCATCAAGATCAACGTCGACACCGGTTGCCATTTCGAAAGCCCTGATGTTTCTTCCTTCTTTTCCGATAATTCTTCCTTTAAAATCCTCATCGGTTATTTTTATGGTTGAAACAGTATATTCCGGAACGTAATCAGTAGCTCCGTGTCTCATGGCATCAATGAGAATTTCCCTGACTTTACGGTCCGCTTCCTGTTTTGCCTGATTTTCAGCTTCCTTTATCCTAACGGCAATTTCCTCTTTCAGTTTTTCTTCAACTGCAGTAAGTATTAAATTTTTTGCTTCATCACGGGTAAGATGGGCAACATTTTCCAATTTGGAAATCAAATCATTCCGGTATTTATCAATTTCAGCTAATTTTTTATTAATTGAATCTTCCCTGTTTTTCATGGATCTTTCCCGATCATCCAATTGCGCCAGTTTCTTATCAATATTTTCTTCTTTGGCTATAATCTTCTGTTCAATGGTCAAAGCTTCCTGCCGAATCTTACGCGATTCCTCTTCGGCTTCCCTTTTAATTCTGAAGGCTTCATCTTTAGCCTCAATTAAAATAGCTTTGGCTTCCGTTCTGACTTCATTTATATTCGTTTCAATTATTCGGGGCGGCGGGGACTGTACCGGAATTGATTTTGTCTTTTCAGGTTCTTTTACTTCCAGCTGTTTTTCTATTTTTTCCAACCTGTTTAAAATTGTTTTTAGTACCGATAACATATTTACCTCCTTAAACGGAATTAGTAAGAAAAAAAATCCTGAAGATTAACGGAACTTAAGAATTTGAGGAAAGCACGGCCTTATTACCGTGTAATGCATTGATGTTTTGGTTATTAATAATTTGCCAAGACATTAAACTTTCCGATTATAAATTCCTTAATTCAGGTTTATCTATTTTAACTTTTTCCCATTTTTGAGTCAATGACTTTATGGGTTACGGACCAGGAAAAACCGCGTCTTAAAAGATGCATTTTCAATTTTTCAATAAAAAGTCTCCTGTCTGTTTCCAAGGATAATTTTTTCATTTGTTTATCAATTATTTTTTCCGCTTTTGTTATTTCAGTACCTTTTTCCTGAGATGAAAGAAGATCGTCAATCAGATCACGGCCGATACCCTTTATTTGAAGTTCATACCTTATTATCTTTTCTCCTCTTATTGAATACACAGTTCTTTGTTCTATCCACCACTCGGCAAACTCTTTATCGTTTACCAGATTTATTTTTTTCAGATCTTTTAAGACAACGGATGTGAGATTAGGAGGAAGCTTTTTTTTCAGTATATAGAAATCCAATTTCTTCTTTAATTCGAAAGAACTTCTCGGGCGGAAGGACAGAAGTTTGAGGGCATAATTTTTAACCTTTTGGAGCTCATCATCATCCATTAACGCTTTTTGTTCTGCCGACGACATTTTCTTTCATTTGACCTGACTTGTATGATTTCCAAATTGCATCCATTAATTCTTTGGCGGCTTTGGGGTTTTCGGCCAAATAAATCCTCACTGCTTCTTTTCCCTGACCGAGTACTTTATCCTGATGTTTAATAAAAGTACCTGATTTGGTCAAAATCCCGAATTCCAAACCAAGATCAATAATGGATCCTTCCCGGGAAATTCCGCTTGCCAAAATATCAAACTCGGCAATTTTAAACGGAGGAGAAATTTTATTTTTGACTACCCTGACACGATGACGGGACCCGACTACCGTGTCTTGGCTTTTCAATGTTTCAATTTTTCTAATATCGAGCCTTAATGAGGCATAAAACTTCAAAGCCAAGCCTCCGGGGGTTGTTTCAGGATTGCCAAACATTATTCCTATTTTTTGCCTGAGCTGATTGGTAAAGATAGCAACAGTTTTTGATTTGGAGATGACACCGGTTAACTTTCGCAATGCCTGCGACATGAGGCGGGCCTGAACCCCCATTACGGAATCTCCCATTTCACCTTCGATTTCGGCTCTGGGTACAAGTGCGGCAACTGAATCAATAACAACCACATCAATACCTCCCGACCTTATCAGAGTTTCGGCAATCTCCAAAGCCTGTTCACCGGTATCAGGTTGGGAAACTAACAGATCATCGAGTTTTACACCTAACTTTTGCGCCCAAATCGGGTCCATGGCATGTTCGGCGTCAATAAACGCGGCCACTCCACCCATCCTTTGAGTTTCGGCAATAATTGACAAGGTGATGGTTGTTTTTCCTGATGCTTCGGGTCCGAAAATTTCAATGATTCTGCCCCGGGGAACTCCCCCGACTCCTATAGCCATATCCAAAGTTATGGAACCGGTGGGAATTACTTCCATTGCCATTTTAGAAGATGGCTGGTCACCCAAACGCATGATCGAACCGCGACCGTATTGCTTTTCGATTGTCTCCATGGCTAAGCGGATTGCCTGAAGTTTCTGATTAACTGCCATATCATCCTCCTTTAAATTTTATTGTCGGGGCAGAATTTTTAAGTAAATAAGCTTTCCCATTTTTGCATAACATATGCTAAAATACAAGAGTTTTCCAAGTCATAGGGTTCCATTTGAAATACGGGGATTGGCGCAGTTGGCTAGCGCGCACGCATGGGGTGCGTGAGGTCGAGAGTTCAAATCTCTCATCCCCGACAACGCACCGTTCAAAAACGGTCTTACACAATATAGGAACGAACTTTTCTAAAGTAGGATAATATTAAATTACTAAAACCGAAGCTAAAAGAGAACCGTCCCCTTAGCTCAGCGTTTGGGGGATTGTTTTTTGGCACGGGCGCTTTGGGCCAGTCCTGCTTTTCTTCTCTCCCTCATACGGGGATCACGGGTCAGGAATCCTTTTTTTCTTAAAATCGGCCGGAATTTTTCTTTATCAATTTGTAATAGTGCTCGGGAAACACCGTGAATAAAAGCACCCAACTGACCGTTTAATCCTCCGCCGGAGACCCTGGCCGTGACAGCAAAACGACCGACAGTATTGGTTGTTCTGAAAGGCTCCAGATAAATTTTTCGGGAAGCCAGCCCGGTAAAATATTCCTCTGCCGGGCGGCTATTTATAAATACTTCTCCCTTTTTAACCGTCAGAGTGCCAACGGTAACTTTACCGTTACCGGCCGGGTACAGTCTGATTCTGGCTGTAGATTCTTTTCTTCTTCCCACCGCATGAAAAAATTCATCAACTTTAACCTTTTTTTCTTTTTTCTCTTTTTTTTCTTCTATTTTTTTCGGCATAGTTTTATTTTTCACCTTATCCGGCTTTTAACTTTCAAATTTATGCTTGTAGGAATGAGTCTCACCAGGAAAGACATAAAGTCTTTTCAACATGCTAGCCCTTAATTTGTTTTTGGGTAACATTCCTGATACCGCTTCATGAATGATTCTGTCAGAGTGATTTCCGATAAGATCCTTAAAGAATTTGACTTTCCTTCCACCCGGATAGCCGGAAAAATGTTCATATTGTTTTTGTTCTTCTTTCTTACCGGTTACCCGAACTCCAGCAGCATTGATAACTACTACATGATCACCGCAATCCAGATAAGGAACAAAATAATCTTTATCTTTACCGATTAATCTTGACGCTATTTGTGTGGCTAAACGACCAAGTATTTTGTTTTTGGCATCAAAAATATACCAACCGCGATTTATGTCTTGAATACCGGTAGTAGCAGTAAAATTTTTCATTTTTTGTTTGCCGGATCTTTCTCCGGTTTATCCTTGCCTTTGGTTTTTCCTTTTTTAATTACTGTCTTTTTTTCTGCAGATTTTGGAACTTCAGGTTTGGTAACTGTCCATTCCATCAGTACTTCCTGGGCATTATCCCCCTGTCTATTAGCCAGCCTTATCATCCTGATATAGCCGCCAATTTTATTCTGAAAGCGCGGAGCAATATCTTCAACTAATTTTTTAACCGGTTCTTTGGAATTCAAAAATGAACTGATTTGAATAATCGAAGTACGTGAACCGTCTTTGGCTTTAGTAACAAGCTTTTCAATCAGGGAGGTAACAGCCTTTGCTTTGGCATAAGTTGTTTTAATCTTGCCATGCATAATAAAAGAATAAGCAAGACTTCTAAAAAGCGCTTTTCTTTCTTTAACGTCCCTGTTTAATTTTTTACCGTATACCTTATGTTTCATGTTTAATAAATTTTACTAAACCGTCAGGGCAATGCCTCTTTTTCTTAATATTTCTTCAATATGGGATACTGATTTGGCACCCAAGTTTTTAATTTTATAAAGTTCCTTTTTCGGTGTACCCAGTAATTGGCCAACCGTATCGATTCCTCCGTTATGCAAAGCGTTGACAATTCTTGTCTGTAAATCCAACTCTTCCAATGTCATCTTAAGCACTTCTTCGGAGATTGCCGGAGCTACGGCTACAGATTCGGATGATTTTGCTTTGGGCTCATAAATTTGCATAAAAAAGGCAACCAGATTTTTGGCAGCTTCTTTGATGGCATTTCCCGGGGAAACAGTTCCGTCCGTCCATATTTCCATTATTAGTTTATCAAGATTCGTCATTCTGCCGACACGGGTAGCTTGAACCCGGTAATTTACCCTTTCAACAGGACTGAAAAGCGCGTCAAGAATCATGGTGCTCAATTCTTTACCTCCCTGATAATCTTCTGAGGGAACATATCCGTATCCTGATTCAATGGTAAGTTCCATATTGAGCTTGGCTTTATTGGTAGTTAATTCTCCCAGGTAGAGATCCTTATTAATAATTTCCGCATCAGGGCATACTATATCCTTGGCATAAATTTTAGCCGGACCCTTAACATTGAGTTTAGCAATAGCCTCTTTATCCGATTGCAACTTGACTTTTATTTTTTTCAGATTAAGCGTTAATTGAATTATATCTTCTTTCAACCCGGTAAGCGTGGAGAACTGGTGCTTGACCCCTTCAATTCTAACCCTGGTTATGGCGGCACCTTTGAGAGATGATAACAGGACGCGTCTTAAACTGACCCCTAAAGTATGTCCGTAACCCTGTTCTAAAGGTTCAAATGAAAAAACCCCGTAATTTTCGGTGACAGACTCCTCTTTTATTGTAAATTTTGGTTCAACCATAAATCCTCCTGTTTTATTAATAATAAAATAACCCGGAGTTACTTTTTACCGGGAGTAGTATTCAATAATAAGCTGTTCATTAATGTCTTCCGCAACATCATCCCTTTTCGGTAACCGGACAACTTTTCCAACCGGACCCTTCCGGCTTAACCATGAAGGAATTTGAGGGTCTTTAATTTCCAGCATTTTTTTAACCGGCGGTGTTTGCAGTATTTTCAGTTTCAGACTAATTACCATATCCGGTTTAACCTGAAAGGACGGAATATCTACTTTTTTATCATTTACGGATACATGACCATGGGTAACATATTGCCTGGCGGCATCTCTGGTAGGAGCAATATTAAGCCTGTAAAGAACGTTATCAAGCCGCCTCTCAAGCATTGTTAATAATGCTTCTCCGGTATTTCCGAGTTCCATTTCAGCAATTTTAAAGTATTTGGAAAACTGTTTTTCCAAAAGTCCATAGATTCTTTTTACTTTCTGTTTTTCCCTCAGCTGAATACCGAAGTCGGACATTTTTCTCTTTCTTTTCTGTCCGTGCACACCCGGTGTTATTTTTAGTCTTTTCAATAAATTGTGATGGGAATTAGATCCGGGTGTTTTTAGTCCTAAATCCACCCCTTCCCGTCTGGCCAATCTGTTTTTCGGACCTCTATATCTTGCCATAGTAATAACTTAATTAATAAATACCGCTCCAAAAAAGAATAATTTGAGGAGCGGGTTTTTATAAACTATACTCTTCTTTTTTTCTTAGGCCGAACCCCATTATGGGGCATCGGCGTAACATCAGCAATCATTGTTATCTGCAAACCGGCACTTTTCAATGCTCTTAAAGCAGCATCACGACCCGATCCCGGTCCTTTTATGAAAACGTCAACACTTCTTAATCTATTTTTCATCATTACTTTTTTAACAACCTGATCAACGGCGGAAGTCGCGGCAAAAGGAGTTGATTTCCTGGTACCTTTAAATCCGACACTGCCTGAACTGCCCCAACCGAGAGTATTGCCGTCAACATCGGTTACAGTAACAATTGTATTATTAAATGTAGAAGAAATAAAAACTTTACCTTTTTCCGCTATTTTTCCTGATTTTTTCATGAATTTTTTTTACTTTTTTAAAAATATTATTTATTATTCTTTTTGGCCTGTCGGTTTATCCAGCTTTGCTCTGATATCCTTCCGCATGGCACCGACTGTAGCACGTTTACCTCTTTTTGTTCGGGCATTGGATCTGGTTCTTTGCCCGCGGACAGGTAAACCCCGAGCATGCCTTAATCCCCGATAAGTATTAATTTCTTTAAGGTGTTTTATATTTTCAGCAATTTCGGCGCGTAAATCCCCTTCAACTTTATAATTTTTATCAATAGCTTTTTGGAGGCGGTTAATTTCTTCTTCAGTCAAATTAAGCACCTTTTTATTTGCTTCTACATTAGCATTTTCCAGTAAAAGACGGACATTACTCCTGCCTATTCCGTAAAGATAGGTCAATGCGATATCTATCCGTTTATGATCTGGTAAATCTATTCCTGCAATTCTAGCCATTAAATTAACCCTGCCTTTGTTTATGCCTGGGATTTTCGCATATTATATATACTTTGCCGCGGCGAACTACAACTTTGCATTTCTTGCATCTTTTTTCCACTGACGAATGTACTTTCATTATTAATATATAAATAAACTAAGCTATTTCAGCCTGTATGTAATTCTTCCTTTACCCAGATCATAAGGGGTTGTTTCCACCTTTACTTTATCCCCAGGCAGAATTTTAATATAATGTATCCTCATTTTCCCAGATAAGTGACACAACAATATACGGTCATTTTCTAATTTTACCCTGAATAAAGTGTTGGGCAGTGATTCAATTACCGTTCCTACTTCTTCAGTGGTTCCCTTATGAGTCATATTTTTTGGTCAAAAGAATAATACCGTGGGATGATATTGCCACGGTAGCCTCAAAGAGTCCAGACATTTTACCATCTTTTGTTTGTATTGTCCATCCGTCTCCCCTTTTAATTACAACTTCTGAAGTTCCCATATTATAGATAACCTCAACAGCAAAAACATTTCCGGGAACAATTTCGGGAGTTTCCAAGCGCGGACGGCTGACATAACAGGGAATTTCCGGTTCTTCATGAAGCTTTCGGCCGATACCATGTCCGATCAGGCTTTTGACAACATTAAATCCACCTGATTCAACGGTATTTTGAATAGCTTCAGAAATATCATAAATATAATTTCCTTCCTTGACCTGATCCAGAGAATTATTTAATGCCTGCCGGCCAATCTGTAAAAAATTTTCCTTTTCTTTCGCATTTTTCTCAGAAGGATTCTTAAGATAAACCGACCAGGAAGAATCCGTATGAAATCCGCGGTAAAATACTCCGCAATCGATACCGATAATATCACCTGGCCTGGCTTTATAACTATTTGGAATACCGTGAACCACAATATCATTTACACAGGCACAAATAGTCCATTTATATCCCGGGACCATTTTAAATGAGGGATCTGCCCCGCTTTTTGTAATTTCCGTCTCAGCCAAATTGTCAAGTTCCAGCATCGATACGCCAATTTTCAGGCTGCTTAACATTTTAGTCATAACATTATTCAAAATCATACCTCCTTCCTGCATGATTTTTATTTCCTTATCAGACTTTAATTCAATCCCCGTCATTATTGTTGACAGAATTTATAATATGGTGAAGTTGGCGAAAAAACTTATCCTTGGAATCATTATTCCTGATAATAAAATCTGCGGTTTTTTTCAATGAATTAATTTTTAAATCATTAATTTCGTAATCATCTCTTTTCTTTATATCCTTTTCTGACAGATTTCTTGAAATCCTTTTAATTAGCCTTTTTATCCGTATCTGTTTCCGGCTTTCAAGAAAAATTATTTTTATTGAAGACAAATAACGCTTAAAGTATTTATACTCCTCTGGACTACGCATTCCTTCAACAACTGCCAGATTATTTTTTTTCAAAATCGAAAATATTTGCCTAATATTTTTTCTGGCATATACATCAAGGCCGTAAATCCCCCTCAGTTTTCTTCTTATTTTATATTCGTTTTCCTCCGTAGACTGTAATTTTTGCTTCTTAAGATAACTTCCGGTAATATCACCCATTCTGATAACCGGAATATTTTTATTAACAAAAAAATTCCCGGCTATTGTTTTTCCTGTTCCGGGCAAACCCGTAAGGATAACAACAGTTTTAGACATTTTCAAATCAGATCTTACAGAAAATCTAAAATTGCCTGGCTCACTTCTTCAACTGACCGATTACCTTCAACCTGTAACAAAATTCCCAAATTTTTAAAATAATTTACCAACTCCTGTTCCATTTGCCTGTATTCTTTCAATCTCTTCCTTATCCTGCCAGGAGTATCATGAGAAATCCTGCTTCCGGGAAACAGTTTCCTTTTTCTTATTATTAGCCGGTCGTAAGCTTCATTATCACTAATATTAAGATAAATAAATTTATCGATCGCATATCCTATTTTATCCACATAGGAAACCAGAAATTCTGCCTGATTGATATTTCTGGGAAATCCGTCCAGTATAAAACCTTTTTTTGACTGCGGCTCTTTTAATTTATCACGCCAAAGTTGATACATGATGTCATCCTGAACATAGCTTCCCGATTCCAAAGCCAAACGACAAATCCTGCCAATTCTGTTATTCATTTCGGCTGCTTTTCTTACTAAATCTCCCGAAGTTAAAACCGGCAAATTCAGTTCCCGGGATAAAATTTGCGCCTGTGTCCCTTTGCCGGATCCTTCAGGGCCGTAAATAATCAGATGCATTGAGATTTACTTCAGAAAACCTTCGTAACTTCGCATTACCAGTTGGGCCTCTATCTGTTTTACAGTTTCCAGTACTACAGAAACTACAATCAGAATTGAAGTACCGCCTATGGTTAAGGCTGATATTCCGCTTATTTGACGCGCGATTGCAGGCATAACTGCAATTACTCCCAAAAAAACCGCTCCGGCCATGGTTATTCTGGTTAAAATGTAATTGAGATAATTGGCTGTAGGAGTACCCGGCCTAATTCCGGGAATGAAACCGCCGTATTTTTGTATTTCTGAGGAAATTTTCTGAGGATTAAAAGTAATGGCTGTATAAAAATAAGTAAAACCGATTACCAGTAAAAAATAAAATAGGTTATAAACAAGACCTTCAGAAGAAAAAAGCGATACCAGAAAATTGGCTGCACCTCTAAGTGTATTATTGGGAATCTGTGCGGCAAACCGGCCGACCAGTTGTGGTAATAATACGATGGAAACGGCAAAGATTATGGGAATTACACCGGCCTGATTCAATCTTAAGGGCAAGTAGGTTGTTGAACCCCCGTAAAGTTTGTTTCCCCTGATTCTTTTCGCATATGTTACCGGTACCTGGCGGACTGCTTCGTTAATAAATACAATTCCAGCGACAACAACAAAACTTAATGCTCCGAAAATAAGAATATTGGAAACCAACTCCTGGGAAACCAGAGACAGGGTTTGTCCGAAAAAAACAGGCAGACGACCGACTATACCGGCAAAAATAAGCAGAGAAATTCCGTTACCAATACCAAATTCCGAAATAAGTTCACCCAACCACATGAGAAGTACAGTACCGGCAGTCATTGTTGTCATAAGAGAGATTAAAAACAAAGGCGATAGCGATTCGATAATTCCCTGATTTCTCAATAACGCATACATACCCAGCGATTGAAGAACTGCCAAAGGAATAGTAAGGAAACGGGTATACTGATTTATCTTTTCCCTGCCCGATTCCCCTTCTTTTTGCAGTTCTTCGAGTTTGGGAAAAACAATAGTTAAAAGCTGAAGTATGATGGAAGCGTTAATATAAGGATTAAGTCCGATAGCCATTACGGAAAAATTGGCCAGAGTACCGCCTGAAAAAATATCAAGAAGACCCAGGAATTCACTTTGAGCAAAAAGAGCTTTAAGCTTTTCAAGATTTACTCCTGGAACCGGAATGTGCGCAAAAATTCTGAAGGCAAAAAAAATTAAAGCTGTAAAAATTATTTTTTTCCGGAGTTCTGGTGTTTTAAATGCAAGAATTATGGGTCTCAAATATTTATTCATACCTTAGAACTTAATACTTTACCTCCGGCTGAAATTATTTTTTTTGCAGCAGATTTGGACGTGGGAATATTTATCTGGAGCGGAACTTTTACCTGACCGTCTCCCAATAATTTAACACCATAAACAAGTGCCAAATCTTTTTTAACAAACCGTTTTTCGAATAGAAAATTAACATCTACCACAGTATTTTTGGGAACAGATTCCAAATCTTTAAGATTTATAATTAAAGGTTTAGAATTTACTCTTTTATTTCTGCCTTTACCCCTGAAAAGCGGCAGCCGTCTGACAAATTGTACTCCGGCTAAACCCTGACTTAGGGGAATTTTCCCCCTTGATTTTTGTCCTTTTGTACCCCTGCCGCCGGTTTTACCTTTGCCTGATCCCAATCCCTGGCCGAGTCTTTTTTTCTTTCCTTTTGATGTTTTGGATAAATTATTCAGATTAACCATAATTTAGACTTTTTTTAATTTTTTTAATGCAGCGAATGCGGCATATACATTAGATGCTTTATTATCCGTACCTAAAATTTTTGAAACAATATTTTTTATTCCAGCAGCTTCAATAACAGCCCTGATACTGCCGCCTGCTCTGATACCGGTTCCGGGCGGTGCCGGTTTCAGAAAAATTTTTGCGGCACCCAGCTTTAACCTTATTTCATGCGGAATAGATGTTTTAACAATTGGTACATCAATCATATGTTTTTTCGCATAACTTGAGGCTTTTCTTATCGAAGACGCAACATCAACCGCTTTTCCCAAACCCACACCGACTCGGCCTTTTTTATTACCGACAACAACCAAAGTGGAAAAACCGATCTTATTACCGCCGGATGTTTTTTTGGAAACCCGGTTAACTGAAATCACTTTTTCAACAAATTCATCTCCGTTTATCATATTTTAAGTCCATTGTCTCTGGCCTTATCTGCCAGAATTTTAATCCGACCGTGATAATGATATCCCCGCCGGTCAAAAACAACTTTATTAATTTTTGCTTTTTTAGCTTTCTTGGCAAGCAATTGCCCAACCAAAGAAGCGATTTCCTGAGGCTTCAGATTTTTTAAATTTTGGGACTTTAGCTCTTTTTGATGGACTGATAACAACGTCTTGCCACTGAAATCATCAATAAGCTGGGCACTGATGTATTTATTGGAACGGAATACGGCCAGACGAGGTCGGGATGAGGAACCGCGTATCCCTTTGGCAATAATTGATTTTTTCTTGTTTCGAATCAGCAAATGTCTTGGTATCATAATATATTAAATTTTTATTTTCCGGGTGCACCGCCAACGGCTTTGGCAGCTTTTCCAACTTTCTTTCTGATAGTTTCTCCCAAATACCTGATTCCTTTGCCTTTATAAGGCTCCGGCGGACGGACACGTCTTATTGTAGCGGCAATTTCACCAACGAGATATTTATTGATTCCGGTTACAGTAATTTTACTATCGCTAACTTTAAACGAAATTCCTTCAGGAGCAATTATCGGGACCGGGTGGGAAAAGCCAACATGAAGTGTAAGTTTATTACCCTCAATTTGCGCCCGATAACCTACTCCGATCATTTCCAAAGTTTTATGCCAACCAGACTTAACACCGGTGACTGCATTTCTTGTCAATGAATAATAAAGCCCCAATAGGCTCAAATCCTTTTGGTCGCCTTTTTTTTTAAAAGTGATCATATTAGATTCCAGAACAGGCTGAAGCTCTTGGGGTACCGGTAAAGTCAATGAACCAAGAGGACCGGACACGACCATGTTATTACCGTCAATATCAACCTTGACTTCGGATTCAATTGTAATTGGTTTTTTTAATTTAGCCATTTTATTCACCAGATTTTACAGATTAACTCTCCTCCCAGTTTCTTTTTTCTGGCTTCCTTATCAGAAATAACTCCTTCGGGAGTTGATAATAAAGCTATTCCCAAACCGCTATAAACTCTAGGAATTTCCTTATAACCGGTGTAAGAACGCCTCCCCGGTTTGCTGATAATTTTAATATCAGTTATTTTGGGTTTTTTATCCTGATAAAGCAGGTCTATTAATAAATTTTTACCGACTTTTGCATTTTTTACTTCAATTTTTCCGAGAAAACCGTAGCGGCTCAATACGTTAGCCAGTGCCTGCTTATACTTTGAATGAGGTATTTCTACCCGGGTTTTCCGGGCCATATAAGCATTTTTTACTCTTATAAGAAAATCAGAAACAGGATCAGTCATAATATTTGTTTACCAACTGGCTTTAATAACTCCGGGTAACTGGCCTTTGTGCGCCAGTTCCCTGAAGCATAAACGACATAAACCGAACCGGCGGTAAAACCCCCGGCTTCGTCCGCACAATTGACAACGATTACGGAATCTAACGGTAAACTTTTGCTTTTTTTTGAATTTGACAATATCAGATTTTTTAGCCATATCATTTGGTATGAAATTATAGCACGCTTAGCAGTATATCAATTATTTCTTTCATTCTTTTTTAAACGGAAAACCGAGATGAGACATTAATTTTTTAGAAGAGTTTGCACCGGCATTTGTTACAAATGTTATTTCCAGTCCCCTGATTTTGTCAACCTGGCTGTAATCTATTTCCGGAAAAACTATCTGTTCTGATAAACCAAGCGTATAATTTCCCATTTTATCAAAACCGGTATTGGGAATGCCCCTGAAATCCCTGATACGGGGAAGAACGATTTTGGATAATTTTTCAATAAAATCAAACATTTTCCTTGCTCTTAATGTAACTTTAATTCCGACAACATCACCTTTTCTGACTTTGAAAGTGGATATATCCTTCCGGGCAACGGTCGGAACAGCTTTTTGGCCGGTTATTATACTTAGCTGTTGGATCACCTGATCAATAACCTTTTTATTGCTAAGAGCCTCGCCCAGACCGACATTAATTACAACCTTTTCCAGTTTTGGAACTGACATGATGTTTTTCAGACCGAGTTCCTTAAATAACTGTTGCCTTCCTTTTTGATGATAATTATCGTAAAGAGTTGTCATTTTTTATATTTTTGCTTTGCATTTCCGGCAAATTCTGAACTTTTTTTTATTTTTTTCCAGACTATATCCTATCCGTGTTTGTTTACCGCATTTGGGACAGATAAGGGATACATTACCAACAACCAGCGGCCTTGAAAATGATATTATTCCTCCCGGATTCTGTTCGTCCCTTTTTTTCATGTGTTTTTTATACACATTAAGACCGGGGACCAAAACACTTGCTCTTTTCGGGAAAACTTTCTCAATTTTTCCGCGTTTACCCTTATCTTTGCCGGCGGTAATCAATATCTCATCTCCTTTTTTTAATTTCAAGACCATTAATAAACCTCCTGGGCCATGGAAACAATCTTGTTAAATCCTTTTTCTTTTAATTCCCTAGCGACCGGTCCGAAAATTCTGGTGCCTTTTGGATTTTTATCATCAGGGTTATCAATTATTACGGCAGCATTATCATCAAACCGGATATATGAACCGTCCGGTCTTCCTTTTTCTTTTCTTGTTCTGACCAATACCGCTTTCACCATTTCGTGATTTTTAACCTGTCCTGTCGGACTGGCCTGTTTAACTACACATGTAACGATATCACCTAATTCTGCCTTTTTTTTATTTCCCCGACCGTGTACCTGAATAACTGCCAATCTGCTGGCACCGGTATTATCAGCAACATTTATAATGGATCTTAATTGGATCATAATATCTCCACCAGCAAATAATGTTTTTCTTTTGAAACAGGTCTCACCTGCCTAATCCTGACACTGTCACCGACATTAACCTTTTTATCTTCATTATGAACTTTATACCTTTTTGTTCTGATTAAAATTTTCCGGTAAACAGGATGAGTGACCTGTCTTTTTACTTCGACAATAATTGTTTTATTCATTTTTGTTGATACAACTTTTCCTGTCAGTTTATTCATAATTTAGCCAACTCCTTTTGTCTTATAATTGTTTTTATTCTTGCAATATTTTTTCTTAACTTACTTTCGATATTGACATCTTTTGATTTACCCGCCGACTTGTCAAGATTTGTTTTTTTTAGCTGATCAATTAATTCCTGATATTTTTTATTCAATTCAGAAACGGATCCAGATAAATATTCTTTCAATTCAGTTTTTTTCATAATTTATTCTTTTCTAACGAATTTGGTTTTTATCGGCATTTTTGAACCGACAACATTCATCGCTTTCCGAGCAGCTTCCTCAGTGATTCCGCTGATTTCGTAAATAATCCTTCCGGGCCTTATTGGAAAAACAAATTCAACAACATCTCCTTTACCGCCTCCCATTCTGACTTCCGGCGGTTTATCACTGACAGGTTTATCGGGAAAAATTCTGATATAGACCCGTCCGCCCTTTTGGGTATATCTTGTTAACACGCGCCGGCCGGCTTCCAATTGCCTGGAAGAAATCCAACCCGGCCGGGTAGCCTTGATACCGAAATCACCAAATACAATACTGGTTCCCCGACTGGCATTCCCTCCAAGTGTTCCCCGAAATTGTTTTCTATATTTAGCTCTTTTAGGTGTAAACATAATAAAAATTAATTTTTACGATTCATTAATTTATATATTAGATTTGCATATCCAAACTTTAACACCGACATATCCGGATTTTGTTAAAGCAGGAATATGAGCAAAATCGATATCTGCTCTGATTGTAGACAGCGGAATGCTGCCGTATTTATATGTTTCTTTTCTTCCAATTTCGGCACCGGCAATCCGGCCGGAAAGCATTATTTTGGCGCCTTTCGCTCCGGCATTTTTTGTTTTTTCCAGAGCAAAATTAACAACTCTTTTATGCGGCAGTCTTTTTTCCAACTGTTCGGCAATTTGTGACGCGACAAAATAAGCATTAAGATTTGGTTCTTTTACGGGTTCAACTCTGATATCCAGCTTAATTGAATTCTTCTGATCTGCAATTAATCCCGAATCTTTGCGGTGTTTTATAATACTATTTTGAATAAATTTTTTTAATTCTTCCAACCCCTGTCCTCCCCGGCCGATTACCATTCCCGGTCTGACAACATGAAGAATTATATTAATGGTATTTATAGACCTTTCAATTTCCACTGAAGTTAATCCAACTGATTTTATGCGTTTAAACAGCAGTTCTCTCAAACGGGTATCTTCAAGAACAAAATTTTTGTACTGCTTATGTCCGGCAAACCAGCGGGATTCCCAAGTATGGGTTGTACCTAAACGGAAACCATTGGGATTTATTTTTTGACCCATTTAAATATTCTCCTTACCGGTTTTACTTTTCTTTCTAATCTTCCCTGTCAGGGCTTTTAGAGCGCCTGTGTCTTGTAGACGCTCTGATTTTTCATCAGGTTTAATATTTACATCAGTCTGTTTTTTTGCGGAAACTTTTTTATTTTCAACCACTTTTACCATGATATGGCTGGTTCTTTTTTTAATCGAATGGGCCATACCCCTGCTGACAGGTTGCCATCTTTTTAAAATTGGACCTTTATTGACTATTACTTCCTTTATAATTAAATCCGTTGAATTCAATTTAAGATTGTTAACGGCATTAGACTTGGCTGATAAAACTGCCTGCGACAACAGTCTGGCAGCTTTTCCGGGAACAAACTGCAATCTGTCCAGAGCCTTATTCGGCGCAAGTCCGACAGTTAATTTTGACAAAGCCTTCATTTTTTTCGGTGATATTCTCTGATATTTGATTATGGCGTGAGTTTCCATATAGTTTGAAAAAATTATTGTTAAGTTTTTTCCAAAATTCTTTTAGTAACCTGTCCGTGACCCCGAAAAGTTCTGGTCGGCGCAAATTCTCCCAGTCGGTGACCAACCATACTTTCGGTAATAAATATTTCAATAAATTTTCGTCCGTTATGAACGGCTATTCTGGACCCGACGAAATCAGGAGGTATCTGACTTGCCCTGGCCCATGTTTTGATAGGGACGGTATCATCTTTTTGCTTGCCTTTCAAAACTTTTTTTAGTAAATTCTGGTCAATATAGGGACCTTTTTTACTTGATCTTGACATATTTTTTATCTCTTTCTCTTTGAAATAATATATTTATTCGAATATTTTTTCCTATTGCGGGTAATTTTCCCCCTGGCAATTTTACCCCATGGAGTTTTGGGATGTTTTAAACCGACTCCGGAGCGGCCTTCACCGCCGCCGTGAGGATGGGAATCGGGATGCTGGGCAGTTCCTCTGACAGTTGGTCTTCTACCCATACGTCTTGCCCGTCCGGCTGTTCCCAGCGGTGTATCTTTCCAGGAAGCATTACCCAATTGCCCAATTGTTGCCAAACCGGAACTCCGAACCCGGCGGACTTCACCTGAAGGCATTTTCAAATGGACAAAATCTTCTTCTTTGGCTAATATTGAAGCTTGGGTTCCGGCACCTCTTACTAATTGGCCGCCGCGGCCGGGATGAAGTTCAATATTATGAACCGAAATTCCTACGGGAATATTTTTAAGGGGCATGGCATTCCCCGTTTTGGCTTCAACATCGTTTCCGGAAATTACCGTATCACCGATATTAACCCCGACCGGTTTTAACATATATCTTTTTTCACCGTCGGTATAATGAACCAGTGCCAAATCAACATTTCTATTGGGATCATATTCAAAAGCAACTATCCGGCCGACTACGTCAAACTTATTTCTTTTAAAATCAATATTCCGATAAAATCTTTTTTGACGTCCTCCCTGATGTCTGACTGTTATTTTTCCGGTATTATTTCTGCCTGATTGTTTCCGTAAAATCCGCAGCAGAGATTTTTCCGGTCTGATAGCCGTATATTTATTCATTAAGTTTTACCTCCGACTTCAAAAAGTTCAATGATTTCTCCTTTTTTTAATTTGACTCTGGCCCTTTTTTTATCCGCAAGCTTACTTTTACGCCTTTTTTTTCCGACTAATTTAACTTTGCCTTTGATTATTAAAGTGTTTATTCCGGTTACATGAACATTGAACAGGCGTTCCACTTCTTTGGTAATTTCTATTTTATTGGCAGCTTTGTCAACATCAAAAGTGTAAACCCCGGATTTAACATCCGATAAAGATTTTTCGGTAATAACAGGTTTCTTGATAACAATATTTCCGAGAATCATGTTGATTTTTTATTTATTAACGGTTTTTATACCCGGGTAAAGGGTTTTTTTATCCTTTTTCATTTTTCCGGAAATAGCAGTTGATCCGGATTTTTCCCTCAAAGATTCAATTACTTTTTTCATTAAAATTACATTTGTTGCTTTCATAACTTCATATGTATTGAGCTGATTAACAGGAGTTACGGAAAGATTTTGCAAATTCCTGGATGCCAAAAAAACTTCCCGATTAACTTTATCAGTCACCAGAAGAGTTTTTGTAAATTTATCTTTTTTCTTGTTAAAAAGATTAAAACTCGTTAGAAATTTAGCCATTTCTTTGGTTTTTGGAGGAAAATCATTAAAATCCATAACAATTTTTACCGAATCGGAGTTAAATTTTTGCGTAAGAGCTTGAAAAAGAGCTTTTGTTTTCATTTTATACGGAAAATTAAGGCTGTAATTTCTGATTTTCGGTCCGTGGGCAATTCCGCCACCGACAAAAATCGGTGCTTTGATGTCGCCATGTCTGGCCCGGCCGGTACCTTTCTGGCGGTATATTTTCCGGGTTGAACCCGAAGTTTCGCTTCTCGTTTTTACTTTATGCGTTCCTGCCCTTTGATTGGCCAGGTAAATTCTGACTGCCTGGGCTAAAAGTTGAGGATTTACCGGTACACCGAATATTTCGGACGGAAGAGTAATTTTAGCAATTTTATTACCCTGCAAATTAAAGACATCCGTTTTTAAAACGGTTTTATCTAAATCATTTCGGGTAACCGGTTTTTTTCGGGGCATATTTTATTTTTCCTTAAATATTTTTCTGATTATTAATAAAGAGTTTCTTTTTCCGGCTACCAATCCTTTCACTGTCAGGATATCTTTATCCGGGTCGACATTAATAATTTCCAAATTTTTCACCGTGACTCTGTCATTTCCCATCCGGCCGGCCATTCTTTTTCCTTTATAAACCCGTCCAGGAGTGGTGGTTTGACCTATTGAACCGGGAGCTCTTTCACGATCTGACTGTCCGTGTGTTCTGGGGCCTCCTTTAAAATGATGCCTTTTGACGACACCGGCAAATCCAATACCTTTTGATGTGCCGGTAACCCAGACCCGGTCACCAGCCTTAAACACTTCCGAAGCGGTAATTTTATTTCCCGGTTTTACAGATTCCCCGACGGAATCAATGTCCTCAAGTTTTACTTCTTTTAAAAAACGGGGCGGATTTTTATCCATCCCCGATTTTTGCAATTGTCCCAATAATGCTTTAGAAATAGTTTTCGGACGGCGGTTACCCAATCCGAGAATGACGGCATCATAGCCGTCTTTGTCTTTTTGTTTTATTCCGACAATACGACAAGGACCGGTTAATATATTGGTAACCGGAATTCTATTACCCTTTTTGTCAAAAGTTTGAGTCTGATTAATTTTTGATCCGATTATTGCATTTAACATGATAAATAAAAAAATTCTCTAAAAAAATTAGCCCCGGATCGGGGCTAAATAGATTCCTAATCCGTGTACTCTAATTGTCTGCAATAGAGCAGAACAGAAACTTAACTTTTTTTTCTAATTTATCGTAGTTTCTTAACACTGGCCTTACATTTTGATAGTAATATCCACTCCAGCAGGTAATTCCAAATGCATAAGAGAATCGATAGTTTTATCCGTCGGTTCAATTATATCAATTAGCCGTTTATGAGTTTTAATTGTAAAATCCTCACGGCTATCCTTATCGGTAAAGGGAGACCGAGGGACGGAATAATGTTCACGATGCGTCGGAAGCGGAATAGGACCTACAACACGGGCACCGGTTCTTATAGCCGTATCCAATATTTTCTGACAGGAATCATCAATGATTCGACCGTCATAAGCTTTTAAACGTACTCTTATTCTCCCTTTCGGCATTCGTTTTAAAGGTTCCTTATACCAATAATTACTTTATTATTTTTGTGATAACTCCGGCACCGACTGTATGTCCGCCTTCGCGAATAGCATAGCGCTGACCTTCCTCCAGAGCTACCGGAACTATCAATTTTACAGTCATTTTGGCATTATCACCGGGCATCACCATTTCAACACCTTTAGGCAAAGTTACTTCCGCGGTAACATCTGTTGTTCTAATGTAGAATTGAGGCCTGTATCCGGTAAAAAACGGAGTATGACGGCCTCCTTCTTCCTTAGTCAGAATATAAGCCTCTGCCTCAAATTCCGTATGAGGTGTAATTGAACCGGGCTTGGCGATTACCTGGCCTCTTTCGACCTGGTGTTTTTCGATTCCTCTTAAAAGAAGGCCGACGTTGTCGCCGGCTACACTCTCTGATAAGGATTTTCTGAACATTTCAATTCCGGTAATTACGGTTTTTTGAGTCGGTTTAATTCCGATAATTTCTATTTCTTCATTAATTTTTACAGTTCCCCTTTCAGCCCGACCGGTAACAACAGTACCCCGGCCTTTGATAGAAAAGACATCTTCAATAGGCATAAGGAACGGTTTTTCCGTATCTCTTTTAGGTTCAGGAATATATTCGTCAACTACATTCATAAGTTCCTGGATGGCTTTTACATCCGCCTCATTCCCCTCAAGAGCTTTCAAAGCGCTTCCTTTGACAAAAGGCACTTTATCTCCGGCGAAACCATATTTTGTAAGAAGTTCCCTAACCTCCATTTCAACAAGGTCCAATAGTTCTTTGTCGGCAACCATATCGGTTTTATTCATAAAAACAACTATGGCCGGAACATTGACCTGGCCTGCTAAAAGTATGTGTTCCCGGGTTTGCGGCATCGGTCCGTCAGGAGCGGAAACTACAAGAATAGCGCCATCCATTTGAGCGGCACCGGTAATCATATTTTTAATGTAATCAGCATGTCCTGGAGCATCAATATGGGCATAATGGCGTTTTTCCGTTTCATATTCCGAATGATGAATATTGATGGTAACCCCGCGGGCTTTTTCTTCCGGAGCGTTGTCAATTTCTTCATATTTTAAAGCTTTGGCTAATCCTTTATCCGCCAATACATGGGTGATTGCTGAAGTCAGAGTTGTTTTTCCGTGATCAACATGGCCAATTGTACCGATGTTAAGATGCGGTTTGGTCCTTTTAAAAGTATCTTGAGCCATTAATATTTCTCCTTTCGCTTTTTTAACTAAATAAAAAACTACCCAAGTTTTTTTGGGTAATCAGAATTATACAATAAGGATTGTGGCGGCGCAAGTGGTGTGTAATAAAATCACAATTATGGTCCATTGACAGCTGTTATCGGTTTAAACTACGATGAGATTATATAAATGTTTGAATTTATAAAAACTCATAAAGTTACGGTAATTCTCCTTTTGGTAATCGCATTGTTCCTTTTTAAAAATATTTTTGTGGCGTTTCCGTTTTCAGACAGAACTCAAAGGAATTATACCGGCGGCTATGATACAGGGATTTCCCAGGAAATGAACCTCAAATCCGCGCCGGCTTTTGAAAGAAACATTCTGCCTCCTTCTTCAGATTACGCCCCGGCACCTGAAGTTTCTGATCGAAAAGTTATCCGGGAATCCCAAATGTCCCTGCAGGTTAAAAATGTCCGAACGGCTGTTGATGAAATAACTGACTATGCCCAAAGGCAGGACGGTTATATGGTTAACACTTCAATTTCCAATCCCGGAGAAGCTCCAACCGGTACTATTACCATCCGTATTCCTCAAACAAAATTAAACGACTACCTTTCTTTTTTGAGAACCTTGGGTATCAAAGTTGTTTGGGAAAATATTTCAGGAACTGATGTGACCGATGAATATGTCGATTTGGACGCAAGGATTGCCACTCTTAATCAAACTCAAGCCAAATTTGAGGAAATATTTACCAGGGCAACGGAAATTTCCGATATTATCAATATTCAAAGGGAAATTATTAATACCCAATCCCAGATAGATTCTTATAAAGGCCAACAGAATTATCTTGACAAAAGCTCTCAAATGTCGAAAATTACAGTATATCTGTCAACGGATGAATTCTCCCTACCCTATGCTCCTTCCGAATCCTTCAGGCCTGAAGTTATCTTTAAACAGGCGGTCAGAACTCTGGTTACCCTGATTCGGAAAATTGCGACTTTAATTATCTGGACTTTGGTATATTCAGTGATTTGGGTCCCGGTATTGATACTGATATTATATTTAAAAAGGAAGAAATAAACTTCAAGGTGAGTCTTTTTCAGCCGCGGACGACCTGAGGATTAACACTGGCTACTATTTTTTCCGTAATATTTTTTGGTACTTCTTCATAATGTGAAGGTTCCATATAGTAAGTGGCCCTGCCTTGAGAGAGAGATCTTAGTGTTGTGGCATAACCGGATAATTCCGAAAGAGGTACTAAAGCATTTATTATTGATACTTTCCCTCTTTTTTCAGTATTTAATATTTGGGCACGTTTGCTGGATAAATCTCCAATTACAGTTCCCATAAATTCATCGGGAGTGGTAACTTCCACTTTCATTATCGGTTCCAGTAAAGAAAGTCCGGCCTGTTTTACGGCATTTTGAAGTGCAATACTTCCGGCAATTTTGAATGCAATATCTGAAGAGTCGACTTCATGGTAAGTTCCGTCATATAAAGTTACTTTAATATCAACCAACGGATAACCCGCCAATACGCCTTTTTCCAAGGCTTCTTTAACTCCTTTTTGAACTGACGGAATAAATTCATTGGGAATGGCTGCTCCTTTGATGGCATTGACAAATTCATATCCTTCTCCCCTGCTTTTAGGTCCAACTCTTAACAAACAATGCCCGTATTGACCGCGACCGCCTGTTTGCCGGATATATTTTCCTTCACCTGATGCTTCACTTTTAATGGTTTCCTTATAGGCAACCTGCGGGGCACCGACGTTGGCGTCCACTTTAAATTCCCTTTTCATTCTGTCAACCAATACTTCCAAATGCAGTTCTCCCATTCCCCAGATTATGGTCTGACCGGTTTCCAAATTTGATTTGACGATGAAGGTAGGATCTTCTTCAGCCAGTTTTTGCAGTGCCTGACCCATTTTTTCCTGATCAGCTTTAGTTTTGGGTTCGATAGCTAATGATATAACCGGTTCAGGAAAGCTAATCTGTTCCAGAAGAATAGGATTTTGGGGATCTGATAAGGTATCCCCTGTGCCCGTATCTTTCAGACCGACAATTGCCACAATTTCTCCGGCCAGCGCTTCCTGAATATCTTCACGCTGGTTGGCATGCATTAACAAAAGGCGGCCAATTCTTTCCTGTTTTCCTTTGGTTGTATTCCAGGTGTAAGAACCTGAGTTTAAGCGCCCAGAATAAATGCGCATATATGTCAGTTTTCCGACATGAGGATCCAACTGAATCTTGAAGGCTAAGGCGGAAAACGGTTGATCGGTATAAGTTTTCCGGACTTCTTCCTGATTGGTTTTTGGGTTTACACCTTTGATTAAAACAATATCAAGAGGAGAAGGCAAATAGTCAACTATCGCATTAAGAAGAGGTTGAACTCCTTTATTTCTTAAAGAAGACCCGGCATAAATCGGAACCAGTTTATAGGCAATTGTAGCCTGTCTTAAAGCTTTTTTAAGCTCATCAAGATCAGGTTCCTTGCCTTCCAAATATTTTTCCAACAGAGAATCATCATTTTCACAAATCTGCTCTATTAACTTGTGCCTGTAAGTCTCAACGTCTTTTTTCATATCAGCCGGTATTTCGTCCTTAATTTCATATTCGGCTCCCATCTCATCGCTACCCCAAATCAGACTTTTTTGAGTTAAAAGATCAACGATACCTTTAAAATCATGCTCTTTGCCAATCGGCAAAGTCATTACTGCCGGATTGGCACCTAAACGGTCTTTTATCATTTTCACTGTCCTATGAAAGTCCGCCCCTAATTTATCCATTTTATTTATGAAACAGATTCTGGGGACTTTATATTTATCAGCCTGATGCCAGACAGTTTCTGACTGAGACTGTACTCCTTCTTCAGCATCCAGGACGGTTACTCCGCCGTCAAGAACTCTTAATGACCGCTCTACTTCAGCGGTAAAATCAACGTGGCCGGGAGTATCAATTATATTTATTCTGGTACCGTGCCAAAAAGTGGTAGTGGCTGCAGCCATAATGGTAATGCCTCTTTCTTTTTCCTGGGGCATCCAATCCATTTGGGTAGTTCCTTCATCAATATCACCTAATTTATAGGTTTTACCGGTATAATAAAGGATTCTTTCGGTCGTGGTTGTTTTTCCGGCATCAATATGCGCAATAATTCCAATATTTCGGATTTTTTCAAGAGAAACATTTCTTTCTTTAGAATCGGTTGATTGTCCTGCCATAATTTTTAATAAATTCTATAAAAAAATAACTAGGGTATAAAATCCCTAGCTTAATGCAAAAAAAACTTTCCCTTACCAACGGAAATGTGAAAAGGCTTTATTGGCTTCTGCCATTCGGTGGGACAAATCTTTTTTCCTGACAGCCTCACCGGTATTATTGTAAGCATCAACAAGTTCCGCCGCCAGCTTGTCCGAAAAAGTATGGTATTCCTTATTGGATCTTTTGTTGGCAGCTTCGATAAGCCATCTTATTGACAGGGATATTTTTCTGTCTCCGCGTACTTCCGTTGGCACCTGATAAGAAGCACCGCCTACCCGGCGGGATTTGACTTCCATTCTTGGACTGACATTATTTAAGGCAGACTGAAAAACTTCGAGCGGATCGAGTTTTTTACTTTTTATTTTATCAAGAGCATTGTAAACCTGTTTTTGGGCTACCGATTTTTTTCCGCTGAGCATTACCCGATTAATAAATCTGTTCAACAGCCTATTTCCGAAAATCGGATCGGGTTCAATTACTCTTTTTTTTATTTTTCCAGCTCTCCCCATAATGCATTAATTGGTAATTTTATTTCAGACGGCAGGTGCCGGTTGGTGAGTGGCGCCCGGTACTTCAGCACGGGTTGAAATGTCCGCACCGCCTGATTTAGTACCGTATTTTGATCTTCCTTTTTTACGGCTTGCGACACCGGAAGTATCATATTTACCACGAACGATATGATATTTAACTCCGGGAAGATCTTTGACTCTGCCGCCGCGAACCAGAACAATGGCGTGTTCCGTTAATTCATGACCTATACCGGGAATATAAGCGGTGATTTCCTGTTTATTTGAAAGTCTGACCCTGGCAACTTTTCTCAATGCGGAATTGGGTTTTTTCGGAGTCATAGTTTTTACCAAAGTTACAACTCCCCTTTTAAAGGGAGCCGGAATTTGCTTCATTTCCCGGTCTTTGGCATTAAAGTATTTTCTTAAAGCAGTAGCTTTAACTTTTTTAGCAGTCTTTTTACGACCGTATTTGATTAATTGATTTATTGTCGGCATAACTTATTAAGACTTAAAAAATTGGAACTTTCAGAAGTTCCACTGTTTATATAAAACTAATAAAAAACTAATTCCTGATGAACCGGCAGAGAAGAGCTATAAAGCTTTAATTATTGCTCTTTCGGGTGTAACCGGAATAAGTCTTCCGATTATAACATTTTCTTTCAGACCTAACAAATTATCTTCTTTACCTGCCAAGGCAGCATCAGTTAAGACACTGGTTGTTTCCTGAAATGAGGCGCTTGACAACCAAGATTGGGTGTAAAGCGATGCCCGTGTTATTCCCAAAATTATAACTTGGGCTGTAGAGGGCTCACCTCCTGAGGCCAAAATTCTGGAATTTTCTTCTTCAAAATAAGATTTGTCAACCAATTCACCCGGAAGAAGAATAGTGTCTCCCGGGCTCTCTATTCTAACTTTATCGCTCATTTTTCTGATAATTACCTCAAAATGTTTATCATGAATCGGGATTCCCTGAGATTCGTAAACTTTCTGAATTTCGGCGAGCAGATAATTTTGAGTATCAATAACGCTTCTTATCTGCAGGACTTCTTTTATGTCAAGAGGTCCCATTGTCAGCGCCTCACCCGCGGAGATTATTTCCCCATCTTTAACCCTTAATTCACTTGTTTTTGGTACAAAATAATTTCTTTCCTCAACCGGTTTTATAGCGACACTTTTAATTTTAATATCGTAGCCGTTATCTTTTTCTTCAACGGTAACTTTTCCGGAAATATCCGCAAGCGGTGATGTTATTTTCGGTGTTCTTGCCTCAAATAATTCTTCCACTCTGGGTAATCCCTGAGTTACGTCAAGACCGACAATACCGCCGGCATGCCTGACTCTCATTGTCAATTGAGTTCCCGGTTCTCCAATTGATTGTGCGGCAATGATTCCGACCGGTGTTCCTATTTCAACAAATTTTTTAGTAGCCAAATCAATACCGTAACAATTAGCACATAACCCTTGTTTAGACTCACAAGTTAAAGGTGAACGAACAGTTACACTTTGAACGTCTTTTAACTTAATGAGAATATCTTCAGTTATCAATTCACCTTTTTTTAAAATAGCTTTTTTTGATTTAGACAGTTGTACGTCTTCGGCTAAAACTCTACCCACAACTCTCAATTCCAGAGATGATTGCCTTTTATCAGTTCTTCCTATTTTAAATCCCTTGGTTGTCCGGCAATCTTCTATCCTGATTATGGCATCATGAGCTACATCAATCAGCCTTCTGGTTAAATACCCTGCATCTGCTGTTTTTAAAGCGGAATCGGTTAATCCTTTTCTTGAGCCGCGGGTAGAAGTAACGTATTCAAATATGGATAACCCTTCCCTGTAGTTGGATTTTGTTGGCAGTTCAACAATTTTACCTAATGGATCAACAACCAATCCTTTAACGGCAGATAACTGTTTAAGCTGATCTTTGGAAGCCCTGGCTCCTCCTGAATTAATGATTAATTTAACCGGATTGTCATTGCTCATCGAACCCCAGGTTGAATCGGCCAGTCTTTCAGTAATATCTATCCAAATTTCATTCTGGAGCCTCTTTCTTTCTTCATTGGTGATCAGACCCTGCTGATAATTCTGTTCAACTTCAGCAACTCTATTTTCAGCTTCCCTGATCATTTTTTTCTTTTCGGGAATAATGATATTGTCAAACAGGGAAACCGATACTCCGCCGGCAAGAGTTGCTCCCATAAAGCCGAAGTCTTTAAATCTGTCTATTAATGCGGAAACCTCTTCCTGGGAAAAGAGGTCAAATGCTTTGGTAATTATGGATTTAATTGTACCGACTTTGACGTTGTCATTATAAAATCTTAATTCAGGAAGAAGTATTTCATTAAATAAAACACGGCCTCCGGATGTTCTCAAGATTTTTCCTCCAATATAAACCCTGATCGGTTCCCTTAAATCAATTTTTCCAGACTGGAAAGCATGGATTACTTCTTTTTCATCACTGTATATATGCAAATCTTCATCACTAATTGAATTTGAAGCTTCGGGGAGACTGGTCAAGTAAAAGCATCCCAGAGCCATTTCTTTATTAGGTATTGTAATCGGTGTTCCGTCAGCAGGTTTTAATAAATTGTTGGTAGGCATCATTAATTCTTTAGCTTCATCCTGAGCTGATTGGGATAATGGAACATGGACAGCCATCTGGTCGCCGTCAAAATCTGCATTATATCCGGCACAGACACAAGGGTGAATTCTAATGGCCGAACCTTCAATCAGAATAGGATAAAAAGCCTGTATTCCGAGCTTATGAAGAGTAGGCGCCCTGTTTAACAGTATCGGATGATTCTTAGTAATTTCTTCGAGAATGTCAAATACTTGGGCTTCTCTTCCTTCAAGAATATTTTTGGCGCTTTTAACATTAGGAGCCAGTCCTCTCATTATCAGTTCTCTTAGTACAAACGGTTTAAAAAGTTCCAATGCCATTTCTTTGGGGAGACCGCATTGGGTTAATTTCAGTTCGGGACCGACAACAATGACTGATCTGCCCGAATAATCAACCCGTTTTCCCAAAAGATTTTGTCTAAATCTGCCCTGTTTTCCCCGTAACATATCGGACAGGGATCTCAATTGTTGTCCTCCGGCGGCACGACCAGTTGGTCTTTGGCTGGCATCAATAAGTGAATCAACAGCCTCCTGAAGCATTCTTTTCTCATTCCTCAGAATTATTTCCGGAGCACCCAATTCGATTAGATGTTTTAAGCGGTTGTTGCGGTTAATTACTCTCCTGTATAAATCGTTAAGATCTGATGTGGCAAATTTTCCCCCGGTCAACTGTACCATCGGACGCAAATCAGGCGGAATAACAGGTAAAATCGTGATAATTGTCCATGAAGGCTCTATTCCGGATTTTTTCAAACTCTCAATAACTCTTAATCTTTTAGTAGCCTTTATTTTTCTTTGACTTACGCTTTCCTGGGCCTCTTTTCGCAAGACGCCGATAATTATGTTCAATTCCATTTTTTTAAGTATATCCAGGATACATTCAGCCCCCATACCGACTGTCAGAAAAGAGGCTACATTGTATTCCCTTAACTTTAAATATTCGTCCTCTGATATTACGGTGTGGGGTTTAACCCTGTTTACAAGTTCGGAAATAGTAGTATAAATTTCCTTTGCTGTAGCTTCCTCAGAGGCAAATTCTTCAGATAAAATTGTCAGTTGCTGTTTTTTCCGAAAATCCAATTCCTGGAGAGTTAAATCCCTGGTTTCCTTACTTTTAATTTTTTCAGACATAACTTTTTTTTCACTGGCGAATTCCTTCTCAAATTCGGCTATTTTTCCCTGATAGACTTTTTGTCTTTCTTCCTTTCTCTTTTCAAAAACTGATTTAAGATTATCCTGCGCCTTTTTATGAGCATTTTTATCGACTTCGGTAACCAAATATGCTGCAAAATAAATTACATTTTCCAACGCTTTGGGGGTTATATCCAAAATCAAGGATAATTTTGAAGGTGTTCCTTTAAAAAACCAGACATGGGCTACCGGGGCTGCTAATTTTATACTGCCCATTCTCTCACGTCTAACTTTACTTTGAGTAACTTCAACACCGCATTTATCACAGACTATGCCCCGGTATCTGATTCTTTTATATTTTCCGCAATAGCATTCCCAATCCTTTGTCGGACCGAAAATTCTTTCATCGAATAAACCGTCCTTTTCGGGTTTTAAAGTGCGGTAATTTATTGTCTCGGGTTTGGTTACTTCACCGTATGACCAGGATATAATATCCTGAGGTGAAGCTAATTTAATCTGGAGTCCTTCAAAATCAACAATATTTCCGAAATTCCCTTTTTTATCCATTATCTATTCCTCCTGTTGTAATTGTTCGTTTTTAACAACTTCTTCCGATTTTCCGCTTTTATCTTCAACAATTTCTTCTCCGGCAGCCTTGGCCAATAATTTAGCCTCGACAATTTCTGATGCTTCGGTCACGTCAGATGGAGGGGCCTGCTTCTTGGTAAATGTAACGGTACCGGTCGGCATCACATTTAATCCTAACGCCTGCAGTTCTTTTACCAGAACTTTAAAGGATTCCGGTATAGTTGAAGCCGGTATATCTGTTCCTTTGACAATGGCTTCAAATGCACGGGCACGTCCGACAACATCATCTGATTTTATGGTTAACATTTCCTGTAAAGTGTGCGCGGCCCGATGTGCTTCAAGCGCCCAGACTTCCATCTCTCCCAGTCTTTGACCTCCCATTTGAGCTTTACCTCCAAGCGGCTGTTGAGTAACAAGCGAGTAAGGACCGGTCGAACGGGCATGAGTCTTATCTTCGACCATGTGGATTAATTTCATTATGTAGGCAATTCCGACAACGACGGTCTCTTTATACGGCTCACCTGTTCTACCGTCAAAAAGTATTGTTTTACCATCTACGGGTAAATTGTATTTTTTAAATTCTTCGATAATTTTATCTTCTTTTATAGTTTCAAAAACCGGCACGCTAACTTTATAATTTGCGTGATTAGCCGCCCAGCCCAAATGAGCTTCAAGAAGCTGGCCAAGATTCATTCTGGAAAGAACTGACAAGGGTGAAATTATGACATCAACCGGTGTGCCATCTTCAAGATAAGGCATATCAGATTGAGGAACAATTTTACTGATAACACCTTTATTTCCATGCCGTCCGGCCAGTTTATCCCCGACAACCACTTTCCGCACCTGAGCAACTTTGACGATGATTTTTTTTATCGTTCCCGGATGTAATTCATCACCCTTTTCACGGTCCAAAATTTTAACATCGGTAACAACTCCTTTTTCTCCGTGAGGCATCCTTAATGAAGTATCTCTGACTTCCCTGGCCTTTTCACCGAAAATTGCCCTTAATAACCGTTCCTCTGCGGTTAATTCAGTCTCCCCCTTTGGAGCAATTTTTCCAACAAGAATATCATTTGGTCCAACTTCAGCGCCTACAATAACAATACCCTTATCATCAAGATTGGCTAAAGACTCTTCTCCGACGTTGGGAATATCCCGGGTAGTTTCTTCCGGCCCGAGTTTCGTATCAACAACTTCCGTATCATATTCTTCAATTGTGATTGACGTAAATATATCCTCTTTTACCAGCCTATCGGATATTACAATAGCATCTTCATAACCCATACCGTCGTAAGACGCATAAGCTATTATTAAGTTTTGGCCGAGAGCCAACTCGCCGAAATCACATGCCGGACCGTCAATAATCGATTGGTTTTTTTTAACTGAATCACCTAAAGAAACGAGAGGATTTTGTGAAAAACAAGTATTCTGACTGGTTCTGTTAAATTTTTCAATCTGGAAAGTGTGCTCTTTACCATTTGATTCTTTTAAGACTAATTTGACTGCATCAACATAGGTAATTTTGCCATCAACAGGAGCTTTGACGACTCTTTTTAAAGCCTGCGGAATTATCTCTTCCATTCCCGTACCTACAATCGGTGAACTAGGTTTTATCAGCGGCACCGCCTGACATTGCATATGAGTGCCCATCAAAGCTCTATTGGCTTCATCATGGGCGATAAAGGGGATTAATGAAGCGGCTGTCCCAACGACCTGACGGGGTATTACATCAATATACCGGATGTTTTTTGCATCGGTTTCTAAAAAATCACCCCTATATCTGGCTGGCAGTCTTTCCGCAGTAATATATCCTTTATCATCAATGGGTACTCCTGAGTGAGTAATATAAAAATCCTGTTCATCATCCGCCGTCAGGTAAACAATATGGTCCGAAATCTTCGGCTTTTTAGTTTTTTCGTCAAAATTTACTTCCCTATAGGGCGCTTCAAGAAAACCGTACTCATTAACGCGGGCATATAAAGCCATGTAAGTGACCAATCCGATATTAGGCCCTTCGGGACTTCTGACGGGACAAATTCTGGAATATTGGGATGAATTTATATCCCGAATTGAAAATGAAGCCCTTTCCCTGGAAATTCCACCTACTCCCATAACCGTTAACCTTCTAAGATTATCAATTTCTGATAAGGGATTTGTTTGATCCAGAATTGTCGACAATTGGCTAGTTCTGAAAAAATCATTTATGGTCGCAATAATCGGACGGGCGTTTACAATTTGGCTAGGTGTGATATCCATTTGAGTTTGTGCCAGGCTCATTCTTTCTTTTATGGATCTTTCAAGCCTCATCAAACCGATTTTAAAAGCATTATTGGCTACCAATTCGCCGACTCTTCTGATACGGCGATTACCTAAATGGTCAATATCATCAATCGTGCCAATATTATTTGTAAGTCCAATCAGGTATTTAATTATTCCGATAATATCTTCCTTTGTAAGGATCCAATTTTCAGGTATATTTTCAATATTGGCTATCTTTAATTTTTTATTAATCTTATACCGTCCGACTGATCCAAGATTATACCGTCTGGTATTGAAAAAAAGATTCCTGAAAAGATCCTGCGCGTTATCCAATACGGTGGGTTCTCCGGGTCGCATCTTCCGGTAAATTTCTATTACTGCTTCTTCCTGAGATTTAGTCGGATCTTTTAGTAAAGTATTTGATAAATAGTCTTTATCTTTATCGACTTCCTTAAATATGTTAAATAATTCTTCATCACTTGAAATCCCCATTGCCCTAAGAAAAGTTGTCGCGGCATATTTTCTCCGTCTGTCAATCCGAACAAGCAGAACATCATTTTTGGAAATAGAAAAATCCAACCAGGAGCCAAATAGAGGCCGAACTTCTGCAACATACAGAATTTTACCTGTGGTGGGATCGGAATCTCCGGTGAAATAAACTCCGGGAGAACGGACTATCTGATTAACAATACAACGTTCAACTCCGTTTATAATAAATGTGCCGTTCTCGGTCATTGAGGGAATATCACCTAAAAAAACATCCTGATGGATTTCTTTACCGGTCTGTTTATTCAAAAGAACTGTTTCAGCTTTAAGGGGTGAATCGTAAGTAAGACCTTTTTCAAGACATTCGCTTGGAGTATAGCGAGGACTTTCAAAATAATGCTTACCAATTGTCAGGCTCCAATTTTTCCCGGTAAAATCTTCAACAGGAGAAATTTCTTTTAACAATTCTTCTATACCCTGATTTATAAACCAATCATATGAATTTTTTTGTACCTCAGTAAGATCGAGAATAGGAAGTATATCCGCTTTTTTACCCCAATTTTGTCTTTTGGGGTTCATTTTTTGGGAATTACTTTTAGTTTTTGGCATTGGGAATAAAGAAGACAAAAACAACAAAATAAGCGTACTCCGGCAGACGTACGCCTCTAATTCTTCTTCAAGTATGATTATTTTATCATCGGTTTAAATATTGTCAAGAGGCAAGAGGTAAATATTTGCAGATAATTAATTATTATGATAAAATAGCGGCAAGTTAAGAAAGTTTCAGTTGGTGGGAATTACCCACCAATTTTTATATAAAAATATGCCGGCGACAGTCAGAAGTGAATTTGCATTAGCATTAAATCAAGTAGCAACGGAAAGGGGCATTGATCCTGATGTGGTTTTAGAAACTATCAAAGCGGCAATCCTGGCAGCTTACCGGAAGGACTACGGAACAGAGGAGTTGGAAGAAATTGAAATAACCATTAATCCCAAAACAGGAGAAGCAATAGTTATTAAAGATAAAAAAAATATTACACCGGCCGGATTCGGCAGAATTGCAGCACAAACCGCAAAACAGGTAATACTGCAGAGAATAAGAGAAGCTGAAAAAAAGGCGATTATTTCAGATTATTCCACCCGGATAGGCACAACAATAAACGGTATGGTTTTAAGATTTGACGGTCCAAATGTAATTATAGATATTGGAAAAACAGAAGGCGTGATGCCTCCACAAGAACAAATTCCAAACGAGAGATACCGCTTAAATCAGAGACTGACATTTTATATAGAATCCATAAAACAAACAATGCGCGGAAATGAAATCATTGTTTCACGCGCTCATAAAGGACTTGTTTCTGCCCTTTTTAAAAGAGAAGTGCCTGAAGTAAACAACGGAGCTGTTGTAGTCAAAGAGATAGCCAGAGAACCGGGTAATAGAACTAAAATTGCCGTCGCTTCAACTCAATCCGGTGTTGATCCGGTCGGCAGCTGTGTCGGACAAAAAGGTGTTCGGGTGCAGGCGGTTATTAATGAATTAGGCGGACTGGAAAAAATAGATATTATTCAGTGGCATGATGACCCGAAGATTTTTATTCCGGCAGCACTTTCACCGGCAAAAGATATTGAAACAATCATTAATGAGAAAAAAAGGACTGCCATTGCTTATATTCCTGATGACCAATTGTCACTGGCAATAGGAAAAGACGGCCAAAATGTACGTTTATCAGCAAAGCTTACCGGGTACAAAATAGATATAAAATCCAAATCAGAAGAAGGAAAAAAAGCTGATGAATTAAAAAGTGATAAAACAGCAGTTGCTGCAGATATTGAAAAAAAAGCTAAAAAAACTGTCAAGAAAAAAATTAGCGAGAAAAAAGACGCTAAAGAAAAAAAAGAGATAAAAAAAACTGAACCTAAAAAATCAAATAACACTAAAAGCCTTTAAAGTGAAGAAATATATATTATTTTTTCGAAAAGCTGATGTATGGCAAAAAAAAATACTAATGAAATTAATGAAGCAAAAATTTCCATCCGTCCCCCTATTGTATCGGTTCTCGGACATGTAGATCACGGTAAGACAAGTCTCCTGGACCGAATCCGAAAAACCAATCTTGTTGTTCACGAGCACGGCGGTATAACACAACACATAGGAGCGTATCAAATTGAAGTTCCTCAAAATATTAAACTAAAAAATTCTGAATTTGCCCAAAAAATTACATTCATAGATACACCCGGTCATCATGCTTTTGCCAAAATGAGAAGCCAGGGGGCAAATGCTTCCGATATTGCCATTCTCGTTATAGCCGCAAATGACGGAATAAAACCACAAACTTCAGAATCAATTGAACATATTAAAAATTCCGGCATCCCGACAATTATCGCACTAAACAAAATTGATTTACCCGACATAAATATTGAAAAAATTAAAAAACAATTAAATAAGGAGGGCGTGAAATTGGAGCAATACGGCGGTGACATCCCTCTGGTTCCGGTATCGGCAAAAACAGGTGAAGGAATGGATAAGTTATTGGAGACAATTCTTTTTTTAACTGATTTTTTTCAGATCAGATCTTTTTTGAACAAACCTTTTCAGGGAGTTGTCATTGAATCAAGCATTTCAAAATATAAGGGAATTACCGGTAGTGTAATTGTCAGAAACGGTGTTTTAAACGTAGGTGATGATATTGTTTATGATAATCAGATCTTCAGGGTAAGAGCGATTAATGACTGGCAAGGCAGATCTTTAAATAACTTGGGTCCAGGTGATCCGGGAGAAATTATAGGTTGGAAAACACTGCCTTCTGTCGGAACAATTCTCTACAAGAAAAATGAAACCGAAGTTATCGGACAACCAAAAACCGAAATTGAAAAAGTTAAGCCCGCTTCAATTATTCAAAGTCCACCGGTTGAAATTGAAACACAAAAAATCAATTTAATTATAAAAGCAGATACAGTCGGAACTTTAGAAGCCATTACCCTTGGGCTTCCGGATGATATTGATCTTATCCTGAAGGGAGTCGGCCCGGTTAATGAATCGGATATTCTTCTGGGAAAAACGGTGAAAGCACTGGTAATTGGATTCAATGTCCCTATATCGGATCAAGTAAAAAAATTAGCCCAGTCCGAAAAAGTACTCATAAAAAAATATGAAATTATTTATCAGCTTTTTGATGAAATCAAAGATGTTGTTGAAGCTATAAAAAAAGGTGATTTGGTGGATATTCTCGGAATTGCAAAAGTACTGGCTACTTTTGATATTAAAGGAGTTACGATTATCGGAGCAAAAATTGTTTCCGGCAGGATGGCCAAAGGTGATCAGGTAAAAATATTAAGGGATGATAATGAAATAGGCCGCCGTAAAATAAAATCTCTAAAACATTTTAAGGAAGATATTACCAAGGCTGAACAGGGAAAGGAAGTAGGAATCGGATTATCAGACAGAATTGAACTATTGACAGGTGATAGTATAATAGCTATAGGCTAAAATCTACCCCAATTGCTTGGGGTTTTTTTAAAAACTTTTATATAATATGGCGAATATAGATCCGGATAAAGTTAATCAAGCACAAAATATATTGGAAAATGCCCAGTCGATTGCGGTAACCCTGCCGGTTGATCCGAGTGTTGATAAAGTAGCTTCGGCACTATCCCTATATCTTTCACTATCAGCCGCCGGTAAACAAGTTACAGTTGCCTGTTCTACTCGGATGACAGTTCAATATAATGAACTAATAGGAGTTGATAAGATTTCAACTGTTCTTACCGGTTCATCCGGCAGAAATCTGGTTATTTCCTTTCCCTATCAGGAAGGATCGATTGAAAAGGTCAGCTACAACATTGAAAACGATAAATTTAACTTAGTCATCGAACCCCGCGAAGGATTTCCGACAATTACCCAGGAAATGATGAAATACAGCAGTTCAGGCGGAAATATTGACGCAATAGTAACGGTCGGGTGTTCACAGCTTGAGGAATTGGGGAATCTTTATTCAAATAACCAGGATTTGTATAACGGAAAACAAATAATTAATCTGGATAATGCATCCAATAATAACAATTTCGCCAAAATCAATATTGTAGATACTTCGGCAATATCAATTTCGGAACTTATGAATGATTTTATTAACCAGTTAGGGTTGAATATGGAACCGGATATTGCCACAAATTTACTGGCAGGGCTGACGAGTGCCACCGATAATTTTTCATCAGGTGAGGTGACAGCCTCAACTTTTGAAACAGCGGCTAATCTATTAAAACAGGGGGCCAGGAAAAAACAAATCAGAAAAAGTTCACAGGCATTTGTGCCCCAAATGAAACAACCGGCTGCACCAACCGCACCAATAGCCAAAAGCCAAAAAACACCGTTCGGACTAAAAACATCCCCAACCCCACAAACAGATCAATCGCAACAGTCAGGACAGCGCGGAAAATTTCAACCGCCACAATTTCAGAGAACCCAACAACAACCCGGATCAGACTTTCAACAGCAAAAACCTCCGGTAAGAGAAGCAGGTAAATCTCCGGAAACACCACCGGACTGGTTAAAACCGAAAATATATAAAGGATCAACCCTGATTTAACCCAAAAAGAGAGATACCACAGATTTTTGAAATTCCGAAATTTTTTCTCCGTTGAGATTTCATTAACAATAAGTTATAATAAGATTATCAGTATAAGATTTATTCTTCTTCCGCCGGATAAGGGCGGATTGAATTTTATTTATGGCGTTGGATCCTAATAACAAGAAAAAAATAATTACCGAGTATGCTACAAAAAAAGGTGATACAGGCAGTCCTGAGGTTCAAATCGCCTTATTAACCCACAAAATTGATAAACTTGTCGGACATTTAAAAGGTAATCCGAAAGATAACCACTCCAGAAGGGGCTTATTGGGAATGATATCCAAAAGAAGAAGACTGATTAATTATTTATCCAATAAAAATAAAGACAGGTATAAGGAGATTGTCGATAAACTGAAATTAAGCAAGTAAAGATTCTTTCAATTCTGTGGAAAAAAGATCCTCATGAAAAAAATTGTTAGCAAATCAACTGAAATCGGCGGACGGACTATAACATTAGAAGTCGGAAGATTCGCCGAACAGGCGACATCGGCAGTACTGGCACGGTTTGGAGACACCATGGTGATTGCGACAGTGGTGGCCTCTCCCAAAATATCAAAACTGGATTATTTTCCATTAACTGTTGAATATGTGGAAAGGCTTTATGCAGGAGGAAGAATTAAGGGAAGCCGCTGGGTCAAGAGGGAAGGAAGACCAAGCGACGATGCCATCCTGAAAGCACGACTTATAGACCGTTCAATAAGGCCATTATTTAACCAGAATTATAAGCATGATATCCAGATAATTATTACAGTACTTTCAGTTGACGGGGAAAATGAACCTGATATTTTGGGAATTATTGCCACCAGTGCCGCTTTGGCAATATCCCCTATTCCCTGGAACGGACCCATCGGTTCGGTACGGGTCGGATATGTTCCTTCTCCCAACGGTGAAAGCGGTTTTTTCCTGAATCCGGGGCTTAAAGAACTCGCCTTTTCGGAGCTTGACCTGGTTGTTTCGGCGACAAAGGAAAAAGTGATTATGCTGGAAGCAGGAGCCAACCAAATAAAAGAAGAAACTTTCATTTCAGGGATTGCTTTTGCCAGGGAAGAAACAAAAAAAATTATTTCATTAATCGATGACCTGGTTAAAGAGGTAGGCCGGGAAAAAATTGAAATCCGCGATAATGAAAAAATAAAGGAAATTAAAAAAATAATCAATAAAGAATACAAAAAAGAAATCGGGAACCTGATATTAGCCAGAGTTTCCAAAGAACAGGAAGGAGACGAACTTACCGTATTATCAGACAGTATTGCACAAGTTTATGCTGAAAAATATGACAGAGGTGATATCGAAAAGGCAATCGATCAATTATTTAAGGAACAAATAAGACAAGATATTCTTAAAAATAAAAAAAGGGCTGATGGAAGGAAACCGGAGGATATCAGAGAAATTAGCGGGGAAGTAGGTCTATTACCGCGGACTCACGGATCGGCCATGTTCAGAAGGGGCCAAACACAGGTGTTGACCGTAGCGACTTTAGGATCTCCTTCACTGGAACAGCTTATTGAAAGTCCTGAAGGGGAAACAGCAAAAAGATATATGCATCATTACAGCATGCCCCCCTATTCCGTCGGAGAAACCGGAAGAGTCGGCTTTCCGGCCAGAAGAGAGATCGGTCATGGAGCCCTGGCGGAAAGAGCCCTTTTACCTGTTATACCGCCACAAACTTCTTTTCCATATACCATAAGGCTTGTTTCAGAAGTGATGTCTTCAAACGGATCAACCTCCATGGCTTCTGCCTGCGGATCAACGCTGGCATTAATGGATGCCGGTGTTCCGATAAAAAATCCGGTGTCGGGAATTGCCATGGGTATGGTTGAGGAAAATAATAAATATGAACTGTTATCCGATATTATAGGAATTGAAGATTTTTGCGGGGATATGGATTTTAAAGTGGCCGGAACAGAGGAAGGGATAACAGCAGTGCAACTGGATGTTAAAAATTCAGGATTAACCGATCAGGTAATCACAGAGTCTATAAAAAAGGCAAAGCAAGGACGGCTTCATATTCTTCAAAATATGCTCACAGTTATTCCCAAATACAGGGAAACACTGTCAAAATTTGCCCCAAGAATTTCCGTGATTATAATTCCAAAAGAAAAAATCGGTGAAATAATCGGTCCGGGAGGAAAAATAATCCGGCAAATTATTGCCGAAACCGGCTGCGATATCAACGTTAACGATGACGGTCAGGTGACAATTGCCGGAATTGATCCGGTAAAAGTGGAAGTCGCCCTCAAATGGATAACCGGAATTATAAAGGAAGTTGTACCGGAAGAAGTATATCAGGGTTTAGTAAAAAGAATTCTACCGTTTGGAGCATTTGTGGAAATACTGCCCGGGCGTGAAGGAATGGTTCACGTATCACAGATGGCGTCAGAATATATTTCCGATCCTTCGGAAGTCGTAAAAATCGGCCAGCAAGTGACAGTCAGAGTTATAGAAATAGATGACCAGGGCAGAATTAATTTGTCAATGCTTTTCGGGGAGGATGCCAAGAAAAAAACTGTCAGACCACAAGGTAAAAGGGAACACTTCCAGAAGCGCAGATGGAATAAATAATGAAGTTTTCGACTACTTCAATCCACTCCGGCAACAAACCCAATCTTAAAGCAGGCGGCAGCGGTGATGTAATTATCCCTATTCATTTATCAACAACTTTTGCCCGGAAAAAAATTGATAATCCTACAGCCGGATATGAATATTCACGGAGCGGAAATCCGACCAGATACGCTCTGGAAAAAAATCTTACCAACTTGGAAGAGGGTAAATGGGCGTATGCTTTTTCCTCAGGCTTGTCAGCTATCACTGCAGTTTTATTGACTTTGCAAAAAGGTGATCATGTAGTTTCCATTGATGATGTTTACGGCGGAACAAGACGACTATTCAACCAGGTATTTGCAAATTTCGGAATTGAATTCACTTATGGTGATTTTGCAAATAATAATGAACTTCGGAGGCATGTTAAAACCAATACAAAATTAATCTGGATAGAATCCCCCACTAATCCTTTACTTAAAATTGTCGACATAGCTTCAGTATGCCAATTTGCCCGTGAGAAAAATATCATAACTGTTGTCGATAATACATTCGCATCGCCTTATTTCCAACGCCCATTGAAACTGGGAGCGACAATTTCATTGCATTCCATGACAAAATACATAGGCGGACATTCAGATGTTATCGCCGGATGTATTATCGGTAATGATAAAATTTTAGGTGAAAAAATAAAATTTATACAGAATGCCGCCGGAGCCATTCTTTCTCCTTTTGACAGTTTTCAGATATTAAAAGGGATAAAAACACTTTCACTTAGAATGGAGAAACATGAAGAAAATGCCAAAAAAATCGTAACCTTCCTTTCAAAAAATGATAAGATCAAAAAAATATATTATCCGGGAATTCCAACACATAAAGGAAATAATATTGCCAGAAAACAAATGAGCGGATTTTCCGGCATGCTATCATTTGAACTTAAGGCATCGCTCCGGTCAACGTTGACTTTTTTAGAAAATCTGAAAATTATTTCCATTGCCGAAAGTTTAGGTGTTGTTGAATCTTTAATTGAACATCCGGCTTCAATGACTCATGCTTCAATTCCAAGACAAGACAGGGAAAAAATAGGCTTATCGGACGGTTTGATAAGATTATCTGTCGGAATTGAAGACGCTTATGATCTGATCAGGGATTTAAATCAGGCTTTGAAAATAATCTAAAGACTACCTTGAAAAAAATTAAGTTATAATTAAAGTATGATAACAACTTCTTCTGATTCCCAGAATCAAAACGGTGAATTTTCCGAACTGATAAAACTCAGGCAAAAAATAACGGATAGTCATCTTCCTTCCGATCTTCGGGATAAAGTAAATACAATGATTGAACGGGCAGAGTTAAGTTTTAAATACCATACCCAATTTTCCCAATTCGATGCCGTTGCCGGTTATATTGATTGGATTACGGCCTTACCCTGGCAGACTTTCAGTCAGGATAATATGGAAATAGAACAGGCGAAAAAAATTCTGGATAAAAACCATTACGGTCTTAATGAATTGAAAGACAGAATTTTGGAGTATTTGTCAGTTATGAAATTAAATCTTGATCAGGCTAAAATTGATCCGTCAATTACCGATCATAATATTGCCAGGGCGCCGATTTTATTTTTTGTCGGCTTAGTCGGGACAGGTAAAACCACAATTGCCATATCCATAGCCGAAGCATTGGGCAGAAAATTCATCCGCATTCCATTCGGAGGCATGGGATCAGCACTTGATTTAAGAGGTGAATCGAGAGTCCACCCGGATGCGGAAGTAGGCCATGTTATGAAAGCCTTAAGAAGAGCCGGAACAAAAAATCCGGTAATTCTGCTTGATGAATTAGACAGGGTTGCCGAACATGCGCGGGCTGATATTATGGGTGTTTTGATCGAACTACTTGATCCTGAGCAAAATGTCTCTTTTACCGATCACTATATTGATTATCCGTTTGATTTGTCACATGTACTGTTTATTGCAACAGCCAATAACACCAATAATATTTCAACTGCGGTTATGGACCGGTTGGAACCTATTCAAATGCCCTCATACAATGATGATGAAAAAATAATAATCGGTAAAGCTTATGTTTTTCCCAAAGTACTTAAATCGGCAGGTTTAAACGATAAACTATTAACAATAGACTCCAATGTCTGGCCTTTAATTGTCCGGCCGCTCGGATTTGATTCAGGTATAAGAACACTGGAGAGGACTATTGACGGAATATGCCGTAAAGTGGCCAGGCAGATAATTGAAAAAAAACATACCCAGGTTTTTATTTCAGCCGACAATGTCAAGCAATACCTGCCAACATGGTAAAATTAATCCCCGGTTTATAAATAAAAAATGATCAACCCGATAAACAGGAATATCTTTGGCAATCCACAATCTATATTGCGGATTATCCCTTTGGGAGGAATAGGCAATGTGACGAAAAATTTATATGTTTACGAATACAGAAGCCGGCCTGATAACATTTCGGATATCCTAATTGTTGACTGCGGAGTAGGTTTTCCCGATGAGGCAATGTACGGAATTGATCTGGTTATTCCGGATATAACTTACTTGCGGGATAAAATAAATAAAATCAGGGGAATTATACTTACCCACGGGCATGAAGATCATATAGGAGCGCTTCCTTATATTCTGCCGGTACTAAATGTTCCCGTATACGGAACGTTATTAACTGCCAAACTTGCCGAAGTCAAGTTACAGGACTCCGGTTTGCAAGTAAAGGTTAATGTAATAAACGAAAATATTCCGCTTAAAATAGGGCCGTTTTCGGTTGAATTTATCCATGTTACCCATTCAATTCCGGATGCTGCCAATCTTTTCATTAAAACTCCTGTTGGTAATTTTTACCACGGCAGTGATTTTAAATTTGACTGGACACCGATTGACGGCAAAAAAACAGAAGTTGACAAAATTGCCAGGGCGGGAAAAGAGGGTATAACCTGTTTATTATCCGATTGCGTCAGGGTGGAAACAGAAGGATATACATTGTCTGAAAAAATAATTGAAGAAACTCTGGATAAGGAAATCAGGAATTGCCCGGGGAAATTTATATTCACTACCCAATCTTCAAATATTTCAAGAATCCAGCAAGCCATTGACGTCTCAATCAGAAATAACAGAAAAATAGTCTTTTTAGGCCGGTCAATTGAAAGAAATGTCGGGGTTGCTTACAGATTAAAATATGTAAATTACAGCGAAATGTTTGTTGTAAGGGACAAAGATATCAGAAAATATAAAGACTCTGAATTAAGCCTCATTGTCACCGGCAGCCAAGCCCAGCCAAATTCGGCGCTTTCCAGAATTGCCGAAGGAATCCATAAATTCGTGAGAATTAAAGAAGGTGACGTGGTGGTTTTTTCAGCAGATCCGATTCCCGGATATGAAAATGCAGTTCATACTTTGATTGATCTTCTGACGGTAAACGGGGCCAGAGTGGCTTATTCGGAGATACAAGACCAGCTTCATGTGTCCGGACACGGTGCGAGAAATGATTTGGCTTTAATGATCGGTTTGACTCAGGCGTCAAATCTTTTACCCATAGGCGGAACCTACCGCCAGATGCGGCATTATTCCCAGATGGCCTTTGATATGGGGTATAAACATAATCAGGTACTTTTACCGCTTGAAGGAGAAATTATTGAATTTTCAGCTTCCGGACAAGTTAGAATTGCAGAAAAATTAAGCCTGAAGAATGTAATGATCGACGGTTTGGGTGTCGGGGATATCGGAAATGTTGTTTTACGGGACAGGCAAACAATGGCCAGCGAAGGAATTGTGATTGTGGTTGTACCTTTGGACAAATCATCAGGAAGAGTAACTGCTGAGCCGGACATAATTTCCCGGGGATTTATCTATATGAAAGAATCTGTAGATTTAATCGATGAAGCAAAAAAAGTGATAATAAAATCCTTAAGACTGAAAAAAGGGAGGATTACTGACTGGCAATTTGTCAGAAAACAGGTGGAAAAAAATCTGGAAGGATTCCTGTTTAAGGAAACACACAGAAGACCTCTTATTCTTGCCGTAGTAGTTCATGTATGAGGAAAAAAAACCGGCGCAAAAAAATCGGCAAATTTAAACCGGCTCTTTTTATTATTACCTTCCTTCTCTTTCTGCCGTTTATCTATTCATACAAAATTTACAGCATAAATCCGCAACTTAAGTTTCCGAGAATCAGCAAGGTCAATCTTTCTTCTGATCCTTTGGTCCTTTCCAATATCCGTTTAAACGTTTTGGGTGCCCAGGCAATTGAACCCTTTGACATTGTCAAATACGTAAATACAGAGCGGAATAAAAAAGGGAGTCAGCCTCTTATCATTAATGAAAAACTGGTTAAAGCAGCCCGGATGCGGGCAGAAGTTATACTGAAATACCAGAACTTTTCACACCAGGATCCCTTTGAAAACATTGAACTTATAACAGTCATGCCAAAAGTCGGATACAGTTACTCTTATGCCACGGAAAATATCGGTATGGGCGGCTTGTCAGCGGAAGATTTCGTTTCCGGGTTTATGAACAGTACCAGTCACCGATTAAATCTGTTGGATCCCCAGCTTTATCACACCGGTACGGCAGTGGTAACGGGATCTTATAAACAGTATTTTGTCAATATCGCGGTACAATTGTTTGCCGTTCCTTCCAGCCGGGAAGAATATTTAGGTTATAACGACATTGACAGGAAAAATTACGGGGCAATACTTACAAGACTTGATTATCAATTAAATCCCCTGATTCTGAATTTGCATAAGTTCATCAGTAATAAACAGATTAATGACGAAAAAATTCAAAAAATCAGAAAACAAAAAGAGATTCTGATGAAACTTCTGGAAATTATGAATGAGGATAAACCGTTTAAGGAAGAACATATTGCGCTTATTTCCGAATACAACGGTTATCTTTGAGAAAATCCCTGTATATGTTAAGCTGAATATATATTTAGGAAAGGGGGTGAGGTTATTGCAAAACGATTAACCTTATAACCCGGGTGGTGCTGGAGTGCCAGGAGCTGATCCTAATCCGACTCCTAACCCGCCGGCAGATATGCCACCTGTTATACCTAATCCGACCGTTCCTCCACCTCCGCCTGCAGTTGTGCCGACAGAAACACCTGAGCGTGACGGTCAGGAACCGGTCAATCCGAACGGATCAGACGGTCCTGTCGGACAGTGAGAAACCCGATAGATAAAATCCTTCCCTTTGTTTTTTGACAAGCGGGATGGATTTTTATATATTTCATTTCTAAAATGAAATTATTCCCGATTCTGACTGTAGTTTTAGGATATACAATCTCATCCTATATTTATTCAAGTGCAATTTTTTCTAATAATAATTTTACACTTGAAAAATCCCCTTCCGGTTCAGCGTCCGCCACGGTGACACAACCGGTTTTGGAATATACAGTTATATCGGAAACACCGGTTCCTACCGCAACCGGGACAGTAACTCCGACTCCGACTCCGACTGTTTATACCGTCGAAAACACACCAACTCAAATTAATGTACTTTTTGAGAAATACGCTTCAAAGGAATCTGTTGACATTAATATGTTAAGAAAAATTGCCCAATGTGAATCGGGATATAACTCTCAAGCGGTAAACGGGCCGTATGCCGGTTTATTTCAATTTTCTTCCCAAACATGGATAACCAGCAGAAGAATGATGAATGCCGATACCAATCCGGATCTAAGATTCAATGCGGAAGAATCAATCAAAACGGCTGCATTCAGAATAGCTTCGGGAAATACCGGCTTATGGTACACTTGCTTAAAATAATAAACCCACCTTTTTGAGGTGGGTTTCAGGCGTTGTTAAAATGTGTTTACCGCTTAATTTAAGGAGGCAAACCGGATATTTTATACATGTTTGTAGCCCTATTTAGATAATAAAAAGATATTAGCCTATAAGTATTAAAAGAGGGTATATCGGGAGTAATAGACAAGTAAGAGTACTTTAGTTTACTTAAATAACTATGCTTATGAAGTTTTTAACCTCTTTTTATGAAGATAAAAGGTAACACCTAAGAGAATGATTCCCAAAATTATCAAGACAAAGCCGAGCGGTCCTCCGGCTCTTTGGATAAAGTTAGGTTGAGGTGTCGGAGTCGGGGTCGGGGTGGCGGTCGGCAAAGGTGTCGGAGTCGGTGAATCGGTCGGTGATGCTGCGGGAGTTGGTGATCGTCTGACAGTCGGGGTTACTGCCCGGGTCGGTGCGGAAGTATTTGTAGGAGCCCCGGGAGTATTAGAAGCCTGCGCCGGAGCAACTGTCGCGGTTACAGTCGGCTCACCTGAAGTGGGTGATATTGCCGGAGTATCTGTTTGTCCATTTACGTTTAGCGGACGGAACAATACCAGACTAAGAATAAAAATTACCGCGGGGATCTTTAATAAACTCATTAACATACAGACGGATTAAGTTGGTATTATAACAAATAAATATCTTTTGGCAACTGGATCAAAAGAAGTCCGATTCATCTTCCTTACGGCTTATCCGGTTGTTTTTTCCTGAAAGTACAACAAAAAGATAACCGGCGGCAAATCCGCCGATATGCGCCCACCAGGCAACCCCTCCCCTGCCCATCAGACCAATAGTTCCTATTCCTGAAAACAACTGGATTATAAACCAGTAACCCAACATGACACCGGCCGGGAGAGATACCTGTTGGAAAAATCCGAAAAAAGAAATGATGAGAGTATCAATTTTATGCTTGGGATACAGGACAAGATAAGCTCCCAAGACACCGCTTATAGCACCTGACGCTCCGACTGTAGGGATAGCTGAATTGGGTACAAAAAAGAATTGGGTTAAACCGGCAATAATACCGGTGGCTAAATAAAAAAAAGCATAACCAATATGTCCAAAATGTGCTTCAATATTGTCACCGAATATCCACAAAAACCACAAATTGGATATGACATGAAACCAACCACCGTGAAGAAAAATTGAGTAAATAAAGGGCAGAAGACTTACCGGATCGGTAAAATCAACCAATCGGGGGATCAGAGCAAAGCGCAATATAAATTCTTCAAAATCGGGAGCGGTAATCTGCAGGAAAAATACATATGAGGTAACAAGAATAACAATGATGTTTATAATGGGAAACTTATGGGACGGATTGTGATCACGGATGGGAAACATAATTTACAGTTTGGATAATTCATAAAAAGTATATTTTAAATCTTTATACTGTCCCTGTCTTTTATAAAGAACTTTTTTGAATTCGTCATAATCCGGGAAAAAAGTATCAGCCTCAAATGATCCTTCGACTACAGTCAAATAGAGTTTATCGGCAAACTTGATTGCCTGGTGGTATATTTCCCCCCCGCCGATAAAAAAGATTTCCTGCGTATCCCTGCTTTCACCCATAGAAATAGCTTCCTCTATGGTATGCGCCACAAGAACATTTTCGGCTTTGAAATCCCGGTCTTTGGTTAAAACTATATTGATTCTTCCCAAAAGCGGTTTGCCGATGGAATCAAATGTTTTTCTGCCCATTATGACAGGATGGCCCAGGGTTATAGTTTTAAAATGGTGCATATCTTCAGGGATATGCCAGAGCAGTTTATTATCAATGCCTATTTCGCGGTTTTCTCCGATGGCGGCAATAACGGAGATTTTAAACTGGATCATAATCAGAAACCTCCCACAACCGTAATCTCGCCTTTAATGGGCGGATACGGATCATAGCCTTCCAGGCTGAAATGTTGGTAACGGAAATCATCGATATTTTTTATACTTTTATCAATTTTCATGACAGGCCAGGGTTTCGGTTTTCTTTCCAGCTGTTCCCTGACCTGGTCAAAATGATTCTCATAAATATGGATATCGCCAAAGGTGTGGACAAAGTCCCCGGCTTTATACCCGGTTACCTGGGCCAGCATCATGGTCAGGAGCGCGTAACTGGCAATATTAAAAGGTACCCCCAAAAAGGAATCGGCGCTTCTTTGGTAGAGAAGAAGAGACAATTTATCGCCGGTAATATTTATGTGATAAAGGGTATGACAGGGAGCAATCACCATGGAATTGGTCCGGCTGCCGCTCATTTCATAGATTGAGCCGGCATTCCAGGCGGAGATGACATAATGTTTTTTCTGGGGAAATTTTTTAATTTTTTCAATCGCCCATCCCAGCTGGTCGATTTCCTTTCCGTCTCCTGTCGGCCAGCGCCTCCACTGGACACCGTAAACCGGCCCGAGCTCGCCCCAGTCTTCCAGGAATTTTTTATCGGAGGTCATTTTTTGCATAAATTCCTCATACGGCAAAGGCTTTTCTTTTTTTGCATCCTTAACCCAGGTGTATTTTCTGTAAGCCCACTCGTCCCAGATATGGACATTGTTCTCAACCAGATATTTGATGTTGGAACTGCCTGATAAGAACCAAAGGAGTTCATGAATAATGCCTCTGACAAAGACTTTTTTGGTGGTCAGGAGCGGAAATCCTTTGGATAAATCGAACCTTATTTGGCGGCCGAAGACGCTTTTTAATCTGACACCGGTTGAATGGCTGATCTTCATAGCGCCATTTTCCATGATGTCTTTTAAGAGGTTAAGATATTGATATTCCGGGTGGACAGTATTTTCCATATAAAACAATAGATCTATTTTACTATAAAAATAACTTTGCCTGAAGGCAACAATTTCAGTTCAATTTTATCAACTGGCCTTTGTCAAGGGCAATACGGTACATCCGTTTGAGAAAAAGGGCTGCCAGAATCAGATAGATAAAATTTAAAAACATACTGGTTAAGAATTTCGGCCAATTAAAAATACCGGAAAAAAGGACTTCCCTCATATTTTCAAAGATATAGCTGGTCGGAGTTATCCGGGCAATCACTTGTGCCCACCGGGGCAGAATATCAACGGGATAGACGACAGCTGAAAAGGGGTAGATTACAAAAAGCATAGCCCAGGCAAAAGACTGGATTTTATAGCCGTAGCGAAGAATCAATCCGTCAATTATTAATCCGACACTCCAACCGGTAAGAATAAGACTGGCAAATGACGGAATGATCAGAAGACCGTATCTGAAAATATTAAAGTGGTAAAGCAGATATGCTAAAAAAGACAGGAAACTAATGGTTAAAATCAGCTTAATCATTCCTAATATTAAAGTGGCAATTACAAATTCGAAAATCCCGACCGGTGTTGTAAAGAGGTTGATAAGATTCCGGTTCCAAGCTTCATCAAGAAGGGGCATGTTAATCTCCCTCTGGCTACCCAAAACTACAGACCAGAAAATAATCCCTCCGATAAAAACAGCGACAATATCAAATCCCAGATTATACTGTTCTATATAAGATGAGGTCAGACCCCAGAAAATTAGATCCATGGTTGCCCACCAGAAGGCATCGACGATCCGGTCCAGATCCCTTCTCCAGGTGTACATATGCCTGATGATGATTCCTTTAACTCCTGACCAGTTTATTTTTTCCATTTTAGCGTTATAAAGTTTTCCGTCTTTTTCGGGCTGTCAACAGAAAAAAATCTTCAAGAGTCGGTTTATCTATTGATATCTCCCGGTAAGATATTCCTTTTTCGGCCAATAGGCTCAAAAATCGGGGAATTTCCTTTTCGGGTATTTCTACAGTTGTATACCGACCCTGAACCCGGGCGGACCAAAGATTATCGCGGACAACCGATAATAATCTTTTCAAACCGTCACCAACCATCAGGCTGATTCTTGAAATTTTAATCCTTCTGGCCAGACCCTCGGGAGTATCCTCAGCAATGATTTTTCCCTGATAAAGAAAAATAACCCGGTCACAGATTTGATCAACTTCAGCCATATTATGGGAGGTAAACAGGATGGTCGTCTTATACTTTTTTCTTAAATTAATAATTTCGGTCCTTATAGTGTCGGCACTTTCCGGATCCAGGGAAGAAGTCGGCTCGTCAAACAGAATAAAACGGGGAAAATTAAGAAATGATTTAGCCATATTCAATCTGGTTACCCAACCCGATGACAGCTCATTGACTTCCCTGTCTTTTTTTTCCTCAAGGGAAAATACTTTCATTATTTCATTAACCCTTTTTCCCGGGTTTTCGACACCATAAAGCAGTGCCAGAACATTAAGATTTTCTCTGACAGTCAGATTCCAGGGCAAATGGGTATAAGTTGAGGAAAAATTGGAATTTTTCAAAATTTCTTTACGGAATTTCCTTAAATCCCTGCCAAAAACTCTGATTGTACCCCGCGTCGGAGTAATTAAACCCAGTATCATCTGGATGGTGGTAGTTTTGCCGGCGCCGTTGGGCCCGAGAAGGCCAACAATCTCGCCTTCTTTTATGTCAAAAGAAATATCATCAACGGCAATAACTTTTTTCCCGGTTTTCCGGATTTTCCAGAAAGGGCTTTTTTGGAAAAAAATTTTGGTAATATTTTTGACTTCGACAATCGGACGCACCCGCATAGGAGTATTTTACGCTTCCCTCATTGTTCTTGCCAATCCTTTGGACTACTTGACACAAACATAATAATACTATAGGATATTTGTTGTATAGCTTTTATATCAGTTTTTGTTTACCTGATATAATAAGCTACTGCCAATGCCGAGAAAATACCGCCGCAGGCGGAAAAAATCCATCTTAAAACCGAAAAAGGGAACAATATTTTCAATTGTTGCCCTTATCCTGTTTTCAGGTTCAATTCTAACTTTTTTGTCTTTTTTCCAAAGAGGAACTGTTCTTGACCAGCTTAATTTCACCGCTGAGGAGTATTTCGGGCCGATGAAGTTTTTACTTCCTTTGGCAATTCTTTTATTTTCCCTGCTTTTGGCACGGCTTAAAATATTTTCCGTCAGACCAAATATACCAATCGGATTTTTTCTGGTTTTTATCTGTCTTATCGCCCTGTCGCAAAGCGGTTATGCCGGCAGTATCAGTTGGGCGATTATTGCCGATTCCGTTTCACCGGTCGGGGCTTTTCTTATTTTATCGGTAATGCTTCTTATCGGACTGATTGTTCTTTTTAACACATCAATTGAAGAAATAGTTAAAATAGCCGATTCATTTTATACGGCAGCCAGCAAAATGCTTCAGCCTGTTTTGGATAAAAAGAAGCCGGTTTTTGTGGAAAAGCTGCCCATTAAAATACCGGCAGTTGGGGAGATAAAAGAACAGGAAAGGAATGAGGAAAAGAGAGAGACAACCGGGAAGAAAAAAACTGATTCGGTATCGGCTGATTCCTTCGGATCAAGTATTCTGACTAATTTACCAGCCTCCGATCAGGTATGGGAATATCCGCCCTACAGTATTTTATCCGGATCGGCAGGTCAAAAGGCTGACCGGGGAGATATGAAACAGAACGCGGCTACCATTGAACGGACTCTTGAGAGTTTCGGCATATCCGCCAAAGTGACTGAAGTTAATTTGGGGCCTGCGGTGACGCAATATTCACTTGATATTGCCCTGGGAACGAAACTGTCCAAAATAACCGCCCTGTCAAACGATCTGGCACTGGCACTGGCCGCGCCGACCGGGCAAATCAGAATTGAAGCTCCTATTCCGGGCAAAAGACTGGTCGGAATTGAAATACCGAACAGATCCCTGGAATTTGTCACTTTGAGACACATGCTCTCCCAGGACATACTTAAAAGAAGTAAAGACAAACTATTGGTTGCCTTGGGACTTGATGTTTCGGGAAATCCTGTCATGGCCAATATTGCCAAGATGCCCCATGTTTTGATCGCCGGAACTACTGGAAGCGGAAAATCGGTTCTTATTAATTCCTGGATCGCTTCAATTCTTTTCAGAACATCTCCTTCTGAGGTAAGACTGATACTGGTTGATCCGAAAAGAGTTGAACTTAACCTGTATAGGGATATCCCCCATCTGATGGCGCCGGTTATTGTGGAACCTGACAAAATATTATCTTCCCTTAAATGGGCTATCGGGGAAATGGAAAGAAGATATAAACTTTTTGCCGAGGTCGGAGTCAGACATATTGACGGTTATAATGAACTGTCGGGTTTTCAGGCGATTCCTTACATTCTCATTTTTATTGACGAGCTGGCCGACCTGATGGCTTTTGCTCCGGTTGAAGTTGAGGATTCTATCTGCCGTCTGGCCCAAATGGCCAGAGCAACCGGCATACATCTGGTGGTGGCCACACAAAGGCCTTCCGTTGATGTTATAACGGGACTTATAAAAGCCAATATTCCCTCAAGGATCGCATTTAATGTTTCCTCAATGGTTGACTCCAGGGTTATTATAGATATGCCGGGCGCGGAAAAACTTTTAGGCCGGGGAGACATGCTGTATATTCCGCCTGACCAGGCCAAACCGACGAGAATCCAGGGAACATATGTGGCTGAACCTGAGTTGATCAGGCTGGTTGAATTTCTCAAGGATAAAAACAAGCCGGTTGAATATACCGAAGAGGTAATCACACAGCCCGTTACCTGGAAAAAAGGTACCGGAGCCGGCCAGGGAGACAGCGAAACCAAAGATGATTTATTTGATTCGGCGGTCAGGGTGGTTTGCCAATATGACCGGGCATCAGCCTCACTTCTTCAAAGAAAATTATCAATCGGATACGCCCGGGCGGCCAGAATTTTAGACCAGCTTGAAGATGGCGGTATTGTCAGTCAGGGAGAAGGATCAAAACCAAGGGATGTTCTGGTGAAAAATCCCGATGACTACTTTGCCAGCCGAGATGCCCAAATAACAATATAACCTGCCCGGAAACTTTCAGGAAGCTTATTCCATTATGAAGACAGTCGGAGAAATCTTAAGACGAGCCAGAGACGAAAAGGGGCTGACTTTGGATCATATCGAGGAAAAAATAAAAATCAGGAAAAAATTTCTTCAGGCGCTTGAAGAGAACGCCTGGAACAAACTTCCTTCACTTCCCTATATTAAAGGTTTTTTAAGAAACTACAGTTCATTTCTTAACCTTAATGCCGATGAAATGCTGGCAGTTTTCAGGAGGCAATATCTTTTTGAAGAGAAGGATGAGTTGATTCCCGAGAGCATTTCCAATCCTGTCAATAAACCCATCATCAGGCTGTCACCCCAAAGAATCTTCCTTTTGGTAACGGTCATTTTCCTCTTAATTTTTTTCATTAACCTGGCCCGCCAGTACCGGGCCATTTCCAACCCGCCCATGCTTTCCGTGAAACAGCCCAATGAGGGTGAAATATTAACATCTCAGGATCTGGAGGTTCGCGGAAAAACCGATCCCGACGCGGTTATTGAGATAAACAACAAAAAAATTACAATTAATGACAAGGGTGAATTTTCTGCCACATTCCAGCTTCAGCCTGGAATCAATACAATCATAATCGAATCAGTCAGTAAACACGGGAAAAAAAGAACAGTCACCAGAACCGTCTCGGTTGAAAATCAAGGCTCGCAATTTTAATGAAGCTGAAGCTTTTTTCCCTCATTCTTTTATATTTTCTGAGCCGGATTCCCTTTATCCGCAGTTACCCCGTTTATTATGATTCATTTGAATATGAAAGGATTGCCGATAAGATTAACCTTTCTAATTTCAGGCAAACAGCCCTCTTAAGCCACCAGCCGGTCCATACTTTTTACCTGGCAACAGCCGCTTTTTTCAAATCGTTTTTTCCCTATCTTAATTCCGGACAGGTGCTTTCCTTAATTTCATTTCTGTCCGGACTATTTACCGTTATCATTTTTTATTTGGCAATAAAAGATATTGACGGTGAAAACAGGGGGTTTTGGGCGGGACTTTTTCTTTTATCGTTTCCCTATTTTTTGGCAGTTAACAGTAATATTTTATACGAAGGAGAGCTTTTGATGTTTCTGGCTCTGGCCTTATTATTGGGGATTAAGCCCGGGAAAAAAAACAATATGTACTTGACAGCGCTTTCCGGTGTCAGCTACGGGTTATCGGTTCTTATTTTTATCGGCAGTCTGTTTTTTCTGCCAATAATTCTTATTGTTAATATTGCCAAAAAGAAGAAACCGGTATTTAATCTTTTTATCTTTCTCCTGGCTTTTTCTTTAACCGCTATTCTGTCAGATTTAATATTGTTTTCCTCAATTATTAATCTGGCTGATAAATATCTTTCCCATGCCTCGGATTTTACTTCAGCCCGGGGCGGGATTTTAATTTTTACGGCCAGGATTTTAAGAAATATTTTCCTTCAAACAAGCCTTAATCTTTCCGCTATCGGAGCGGCTATTTTCTTTGCGGCACTTATTTTTTTTCTTTATAAAAAACGAGTTTACCGGACATATTTTTTAGTTTTGGGAATACCGCTTATGATTTTGATGCAGTATTGGCATGCCGGTCTTTACGGAAGACTGGCTGTTATTATACTTTTTCCGGCCGCTTATGTTTTATCCCAAATCGGCAAAAATTCACTTTCCAAATTATTAATTATTCTTCTAATCCTGACAACAACCGGAAAATACGCCAAAGCTTTTTTAAGCCGCCCGCCCTCATACCACTATCTTAAACTTATTAATAATAATCCCGTTTTAAATGGGTCCGCCGTTGTTACATCAGATTACAACCGTTTTATTTATGAAAGATACGGGTCGCCTGTTTTTATCATCAGGGATACACCCGGAATATATGACCAACTGGATGTTTTTATCAGCAGGCAGCTTCAAAACAACAGAATTGTAGCGGTTGATTCGCAGGCAGTTTTTTTCCCAAATAGGCAATTTGACGGGGATTTTTACCATCCCTTAACATTTAAAAAAAGGGCAAATGAAAAAATTCAAACAATATTGAAAAAATATCCGACAGTCAGTACAGTCAAAGACTCCGGAAATGAAGAGATTTACTTCCTGATTTTAAATCCCGGTGAATCTTTGGCAATTTATCATTGACATAAACTGAAGCTCTGGTTAGAATTAAACAAAGTTAAACAACTGCTCTATGATAGAACCGACCCAGGTACTTCTTTTTTCAGTGGTAACTATTTTGACCGTAATACTGGTTCTTATCGGCTGGCAAATTTTCCAGATTCTTTCGGAAATCCGCAAAATGATGATGAAATTCAATACCATGGTTGACGGCGCTGTTTCGGTTACCGGAAACCTGGGAAAATCATTTGAAAAACTGGGTGGCTTTTCGGAGGGAGTCCAGGCGGTATTTTCCCTATTTAGGTTATTTTCGGTTAAAAAGAGGGAAAAAAAAGAGGAAGACTGATATGGAAGAAAAGAGCAATAAAGCCGGAAATTTCTGGTTGGGATTTTTCCTCGGCGGAATAGTCGGGGCTTTCGTCATTTTTGTATTGGGCACAAAAGAAGGCAAGAAGCTGGCGGAAAAGATACGCGAAAACGGCGAGATATTGGAGGAAGATCTGGAAGAGAAAGTCGCCAAACTTCAAAAAAAGGGAGAAGATATTGTGAAACAGGCCAAAAAGGTTAAGGAGCAGGTGGTAAAGGAAATTGAAGAGAAAAAAGGAGCTACTTCTGACGCCCTTGTTACAAAAATGGATGAAGCGTTTACGAAAATTGAGGACCTGCAGAAAAAAGGGACAGCCCTGACGGAAGAGGTTCATCAACGCTACTTCAAAAAAGACGGCAAACCCCTGAATTCGTAAAAATTCAAATTCTAAAGCGAAGCTTACTGGTTGGCCGGTTCGTTTTGACCGTCAGTTTCCACGTAGGACACGCAATCTCCCTGATTATTAAAGACACCAAACTCTTCCCAGCCGTCTTTTTTACACTCTTCCTTATCAGCGGGCATGACCGTCTGGGGCGGAAGAGAAACGATTTCCTCAACGATTACATTATCCAACGCCGGGCCGTATGCAGAGTCTACATTACTGGTAAAAGTTAAGACAGTAGTTCCAGCAGTTGCGGTGAATTCAAAATTTCTTGTCTCCCAACCCATAGTTTCTTTAGTATTCTTGGTATGATTGGTTGTATCAAAACTAAATGGGGAGATTGGGTCACCACCGACATCCGCAGTCAAAGTTTTAATTCCAGATCCGCCCTCGGGATTACCGGCCATGTCAAATTTCACAATATAATTCTTTCCGGCTTCTGTGGGAAACGGCTGTCTGATTGAGCCTGCTACCAGTCCGCTTAAATCGATACTCCGGCTGCCTTCTGATGCCGGCCAATAAGTACCGATTATTTCCACGTTTCCAGAAACAACTTCCCAATTAACAATATCCGTATCCTCTGTATCAACCTGTAAGTACAGTCCCGGTTCGGTTCCGTATTCGAAACTGCCGTTTTGGACAATTGAAGCTGCCAAAGCAACGGTTGTAACACTAACGAGAACCATACCGGCGACCGCACTTGTGAGTATCAGTTTTTTAATTTTCATATATTTCTCCTTTCGTTAAGAGAAAATTATATTTTCCGTCAAGGACTGGATAAACATATCAATCCATAAAGCTTTTGTCAAGTTTTGGAGCATAAAAACCGGCATTATAAAACAACCCGCAGGTATTATGCCTGCAGGTTGTTTGAAAAAAAGTTAAACTAATTTGCTTTATTAAACAAATTTAGTTCTGCGGATTTCCGCAAAGATGGCTATTGTTAATGCCGGTCTGCTGACCATCAGCTCCCGGTCCGGGATATGAGCCACCGGGATAATGTCCTGATTGTTCATTTCCAAGATTCCAGTCTTTACCGAAATAACCGAATGATCCGTGTCCCTGACATTCTGTATGACTTGCAGAAACATCGTGACCCGGTTGAGTTCCGTAACCGGAACCGTCACCTTCATTTCCGGCAAAAGCAGGTGCTACTAAACTTCCGTACATTAAAGCACCGGCTGCTGTTCCGATTAAAAATTTCTTAATATTCATAAAATTTTTCACCTCCTTTCGGGTATTAAAAATCCGCCTCTGCTGCGGACTTGGGTTATTATTCGGAGTCTTTAATTATATAGATGCGGGTCAATATATTCACGGATTCCTAAACCATACCAGTCAATATTTTTTTTGTCAAGTTATAATCATCCAATTTTAGGGTTTCTTACTTATTTATTACTATGATGTAAGAAGTCTGCACTAGGTTGATAAAATAACCGTTATATTTTTTTAAAAAGTAATATATACTTACAAAACATATGAAAAAGTTGTTGGTAGTTTTTGTTGTTTTAATATTATTGGCGGGAGCGGGAATTATATATTTAGTACAGCCAAAAAATCTGGGTATAAAATATTCTGCCCAAGACCATCAGGCTTTTAATAATAAAATCAAAGTTTCACATGAAGAACTTCCGGCCGATTCCCCTTCCGGTAAAACCCTGATTGCCTCAGGCAACCATCCGGTAGACGAAACATTCTCCAGTGAAGAATTATCAGCCGCAGCTGACAACCGCCATAAAGACTATGTTTATTTTCCCTTTCATAAAGTTCAAATCAGGGTAAACAGTGACGGATCGGTTGAAGGCAGCGCTTCTGTTTCTTTTCAGGATGCGGTGAATTATCTTCTGGCTCTGGGGGTGAATTCCGCCGATATATCGGAGGGCACTAAAAAATTTAAGATCCCCAATGCCAGCCTTCCCGTTTATCTGAAAGTATCCGGATCGGTTGAAAATAATACGAGCCGAATCAGTGTCCAACAAGCCAAAATTGCCAATATAGGAGTTCCCCAGAATTTAATTGATGAGTACGGTCCGGGATTAAATGACTTGGTTAACTCTGTTATTTCAGACCGGCAGCCAAGTTATAATGTTGAAAAACTGGAAGCAGTCGGAGGTAAAGTCCACTTCAAAGGCACATCACCGGACCGCGAGCAGTCAGTCAGAAGCAAGTAAAGGGATTAAATATTATACGGAGCATGTTAAAATTAAAACAATGGTAGAAACATTTACTCCATTCAGAGCGGGTCCAACAGGAGAAAAAGAAAATGGCGGGCCGGCTGTGCAACCCCTGGGAACAACTTTTACTGAGATCGATCAACTTGCGGCAGGATTAACTGATGAACAAGCCGAAGGAATGGATCCAAAAGATGTTGAAGCCCTGGCGGATTTTGAAAGTGAAACCAGCGATAGATTTGTCGGTTGCTGATTCCAATAATAAATAAAACACAAACTCTTCTCCGACTCTTCTCTGAATTTTTCTTTTTTTATTTTATACTATAGGACTATTATGCTATAATTCTCCTCATGAAAATTGAGGCTTTAAAGCCGATGGAAGCTGCTACCTTATTGGAATTGCCGGAAATAGAATCCGGTTTTAATAAACTGGTTGATGTCCGTAATCATTATTACAGTAATTTCGGGACTGAAAGTTCCGGAGAAAAAACTCTTGAAAGTATTTATCTTTGGTGGAAAGATTTTGAAAACACAAATGAAACCATGTCCCGTTTCCGCAGCGCAATTACCCGACCCCATATACCGCCCTTGGAACAGCAGCAAGTCAGGGAAGAATATTCTTCCAGTCAACAGACTGTAAATCAAATAGTCAGAGGTATAGTTTTATTAACTCTGACTGAAAAACCGACTGATGCGGATTGGGATAAAGCTTTAGAGATTAATACAATTATAGAAAATGTAAAGAGCTGGGAAAAATACGATAATCAGATTATTGCCTTTTGCGAAGCAGTTTTTGAAGCCGGTGAAGAATTATCAGCAGTAGGAATCCGGCTAAGAGTCGCCCAGCACTCATGGGATGAATTGACCGCACTTTTCGGATACGCAAAGGCAATACGCGTAACTACCGTTGATGATATAGACAGTGAAAAAAGAGAATTATCGGATGCGTTACGCGGTAACTTATGGTCTGAAGATGAATTGGTGATGAAGTCGAAAGTTTATAAAAATTACCAAAAACAACTAAAAAGTTTTCCTGAAGATTTACGGAAAAAATTAAAGTTTCTCTGGAAATGTGCTCAGGGAAAAATTCCAAGAGGAACATCTGCCTTTGATATACTGCATACTCAGGAATCCATTCTCAAAGACCTCTATAAAGAAGGAGCATTTGACCCTGAAGAAAGTTGATATTACATTCCTGAGGAGAGATGCTTTTTTATTATAAAGGCACAACACCGGACCGCGGGCAGTCAGTCAGAAGCAAGTGATCATAAAATAAACAACCCACCGGTATTTCAGCGATGGGTTGTTATAAAAATGAGTTGTCAGTAATCTGCACTCATTTTGAATCTACTTTATTCAGGCCTGTTTGATCCAACTGCAACAAGTCCGGAACTATTCCAGGGAGCACTCGAAAGCGTAGTTAATTTTGCTGAATCAGCAACTCCATCACAAACTACTGTGTTTGGATTATCTAAACGAACATTAACACGCGGCTCAGGACCGGGTTTGGTCGGATCGATATCAGCAACTGAAAAACCGTTAGCATTAAGATGTCCGGTTCCGCCGGCAATTGCCACAAAACATCCAAGTGAATGAACATTACCATCGTAGAAAATTACTTCATAAGATACACCAGGAACCAAACCTTGAGCATTTACATTAACAACCCAGTTGTCTTTTCCGCTTCTATAATTTAATACTACTTTCCCTTTTGCACTATCATATTCATCCGCTTCACTTGAATCTTGAGATAATGAACCTTGCCAATTATCAAATTTACCAGCTGCTAACACACCATTTGCTGTCAGAAGCCATAATACGGCTACTGAAGTACCGATTAATTTTTTCATCAATTTTCACCCCCTTTTTGGCAGGATATTGGAAGACAGATTTTTGGGCAGAGGAAAATTAAGCTTTGAGTACCGCAAAGACTATCATAACAACAAAACTCTTGTCAAACAAATTTATATTTCCCAAAAAAACAATCCGCGGGCAATATACCTACGGGTTGAATATATATAAATTATATATTTTTAAAAGGATATGCCTGACCAGGCGGGATGTGTGATTAAAGGAAATATGGATAATAACGGGAGAAACCGCATTTATTATCTGCCGGGGTGCACACAGTATAAGTTTACCGTGGTTGAAAAGGATAAGGGAGAGGCATGGTTTTGTATGCAGAGGCAGGCGCAGCAGACGGGATTTGTTAAAGCTAAAACCTGTTAGAGGTTGAGAAAGATTACTTATAATAGGTTGATCTTCCTTTGCCAAAGCGTTTGATTAAACCCATATTCTGAAGTTTTTTAAAATCAAGAATTCTGGTTGATTTTCCCCGGTCTGTCAGTTTGGCATATTCCCTATCGGTAATAAAACCATTTTTTTCGATATATTCCAACATCTTTTCATGATAGGGCATCAGTTTAGTTTCCGGACTAACTGATATTTCCGGCAGCAGCTTTTTGACCCTTAACAGCTCATCAATAATACCGTCAGTAAAATATTCCAGCCAGGAGGTAAAATCGATCGAATCACGGGTTTCGTAGTAATTTCCGATTACTCCAACACTTTTGAAGTAGTTGGATACATTACGATTATAATAATTTTCAAAGCTGAAAAGATTAAAGGTATCAAGACCAAGATCTTTTAACAGAACTTTTGTTGCCAGTCTTGAAGTCCTGCCATTACCGTCCATAAAGGGATGAATAATGACAAGCTGTTTATGAAATAAACCGGCTAAAATAAGAGGATCGAAATTGCCTTTTTTTATTTTAATAAACTCAATTAATTGACTCATAAGTATCGGGATATCTTTTGCGTCCGGAGGCCAATAAATAGTTTGATTTTTCTTAGGATCATTGACAAAGACCGGTTTTAATCTGAATTTTCCTGATTCATGTATTGGCACTAATTTTTCGGTTACCTGCTTTTGAATTGTACAAATTGATTCAACAGTCAGTGAAAAATGTCCTCTCAGGCTTAATTTTTTATTCAAATTTACAAGAGCTTTATTGTAATTAATGACTTCCTGTTCGCTTGATCCCAGATTTTGCGGTGTTGATTTAAGAATTTGTTTGACATCAGTCAAAGGAAGCGGATTGCCCTCAATTGATGTTGAGGCAAAAGTGGAAATTTCGCGGGCAGATTTCTCCATTTTATGGAGTACGATTTTGGAAAACTTTTTCCGGTTGAGCTCATAAACCCGCTTATTTATAGACTTTATGTTGGAAAGAAGTTTATGGGAAATCGCGTACTTAGGATTGAACATAATAGTCGAATTATAGTCGATTATTAGTCTATTAACAATTGTTTACCGAAAAACGGGCAAGTGGGAAGGATGATATTTGTCATCAAGGAGTGAAACCGAGAAGACTTGCCCGTGCTTTTTGAGGATTTTTTGCTTTTTCAGGAGGTCTTTTTCAGAAACGGTGTCTGCTTTGGTGAGAAGGATTATTTCTTCTTTTTTGGCCATGTCGGGGTTAAACTGTGTTAATTCTTTTCTGACAACACGGTAATCTTTATCCGGATTGTCGGATTCTGCGGATATGCAGTGGAGTAGCAATTTTACTTTTTCAATGTGTTTTAAAAATTTTATTCCCAACCCCCGACCAGAGGATGCGCCTTCAATGAGTCCGGGGATATCCGCCAGGATAATGCTTCCCATGACGCCGAGATTGGGTTCAAGAGTGGTAAAAGGATAATCGGCGACTTTGACATTGGAATTGGTCAGTTCATTGAGGAGGCTGCTTTTGCCGGCATTGGGAAGACCGATTAACCCGAGGTCGGCTATTAATTTCAGGACAATTTTGATTCTTTTTTCCTGTCCCGGTTTACCCGGCTGGGCAAATTTAGGAGTGGTGTTTGAGGGTGAGGCCAGGGCATTGGTGCCTTTTCCGCCCCTGCCGCCTTTGGCAATGAGGATTTTTTGTCCGATATCGTTTAATTCGATGGTCTCACCGGTATCCTGATCAATGAGGATTGACCCAAGCGGCAATACAATTGTCAGATCATCGCCTTTTTTGCCGGTTTTATTGTATTTACCTCCCGTCTGGCCGTCTTGTGCTTTCCACAACTTTTTTCCCTGAAACCGGTTAAGAAGGGATAAATCAGAGCTTGTCTCAAGATAAATATTGCCTCCGTCACCCCCGTTGCCTCCGTCAGGGCCGGATTTAAACCCTGGATAAAATGAGGCTTTCCCGTCTCCGCCACGGCCGGCATGGAATATAACTTGTACTTCATCGACAAACATATGAGAATTATAGAGGATTCGGGAAAGAAAAGTACGGAATTAGAATTTTTAAAAAACGCAAAAAAGAGTAGAATTAGATCGCTATGACGGGCAGCAGAGAAAGACTCTTGTATGTTGATCCCAAATACCGGGTCAGAGATTCCATTGACAGAGGGTTGGATTTTGTATTTTTAAGGGCTGTCCGGGAGATTGAAACTTCTGGGACTGAGGCAAATATTCCCCAAAAAGGCGGCTTGGTGGTCGGATTTGCTCCTCACAACGGATGGATAGAACCGATAGCCATTGATCATTTTTTAAGAAAAAAAAGAGCGGATAAACGCGGGGGTGTCTGGGTGACGCGGAAAGAAAATGCGCAAGAAATTCCGGCCGTTCTGACAGGAGAACGGCGCTTTATCTATATAGACAGGGACTATCCCAAACCGAGTATATTCAGAAAAGTGGCCTCTGTATTGCAGAATCAAGGAGTGATTGCTTCGGCTTTTGAGGGAACCAGATACGGATCAGGAGACAGAGAGGGAGGTGATATTTTAACTTTGGGAAAGTTCAAACCGGGATTGGTTTTGTTTGCCCGACGGCATAATATTCCCATTTTGCCGGTGGTTGTATTGGGGGCTGAACGAATCATCCCTTCCCCTGAAAAAATCAAAGTTAAATACGGAATATTGGGGGTTGTCAGGGAATTGATAAAAGAGATAACCGCCGGAGATGATTTGCTGCAGGTGAGATTTTTGCCTTTATATGATGAACATTTATCTTCCGGAGATGAACTGCCGGACAGGGATGAGTTTTTAAATCATCACACCCGGCTATTGGCTGAGAAAATGGTTGGAGAAATCAGGAGACTGAGGACTGATTATCCTCTGGGATATTACCGGGAAGGCGGAAGTTTTTAATAATAATATTTGTGCAGTATAATTAACGGCTATGGAGAAAATACCTAATTATCCCAGAGATATTATTGTTCCTGCCGAAACGGAGATAAACACAGGAAAACATGAAGATGGAGAGTCTTTTTTTACAAACCAACCTACAACTTTAAGAATTATTGGACCCATATCGGACAATGCCTATCCCGTACTTATTGTCGAAAATGGAGAAGTGGGACAGGATCTATTCTTTTTTCATCAGCCGGAACCTTAACGAAATGTTATTTTATATGTAACTTGATCATCACCTCCCTGCGTTTCAAACATTTTCAATAGCTTTGACTTTATAAAGAAGGATATAATAGAATTCGGTGGGTTTTTTTGCACTTATGATACATAAGGAAATCAGGGAAAAATATATCAGTTTTTTTACGACCAACCCCAGGAACCATAAGGAAATTCCGTCGTCTCCCCTTATTCCTGAGAATGACCCGACGGTTCTTTTTATAACAGCCGGTATGCATCCGTTGGTTCCCTACCTGATGGGTGAACCCCATCCGTTGGGCAAACGCCTGGTTAATATCCAGAAGTCTTTCCGGACCGATGACATTGAAGAGGTTGGTGACCATTCGCATTTTACTTTTTTTGAAATGCTGGGAAACTGGTCTTTGGGTGATTATTTCAAAAAGGAAGCAATCGAGTGGTCGTTTGATTTTCTGACATCAAAAGACTGGTTGTTCTATGACCCGAAAAAAATATACGTCTCCGTATTTGAAGGAGACCGGGACGCGCCCCGGGACGAGGATTCCATCAGGGTTTGGAAAGAAGTGTATAAGAATGCCGGGATAACGGCTGAGATTGGTGACAGTAAAAAGGGGGTCAGCGGCAACAGCCGGATATTCCCCTATCCAAAGACTAAAAACTGGTGGGGACCGGCAGGAACAACAGGACCGTGCGGGCCGGATTCGGAAATGTTTTATGATACAGAGCTTCCATTGCATAAAAAAGAACTATACGGTCCGGTTTGCCATATAAACTGCGACTGCGGCAGGTATATTGAAGTGTGGAATGATGTTTTCATGGAATTTAATAAAAATGCGGACGGAACCTATGAACCCCTGAAACAGAAAAATGTTGATACAGGCATGGGTATGGAGAGGGTAACGGCACTGACTTCCTGGTTAAGAAAAGCGATTCCCGAACCGGATCCGTTTCTGACTGACTTGTTTGGCAAATCCCGGTATTTTATCCAGCAGATTTCCAACAAGGATTATGAAGAGCCTTTTAAGAAATCCATCAGGATAATCCTGGACCATGTGCGGGCGGTAACATTTCTAATTGCCGACGGAGCGGAACCCGGCAATAAGGAAAGAGGCTATGTGACCAGAAGGCTCATCAGAAGGGCAATCCGGCACGGGCAAATTTTGGGAATTCATGTAGATTTCATGTCCGATACGGCCGGGCAGATAATCAGTAATTACCGGGAAATTTATCCGGAAGTTAAAAACAAAGAGGAAATTATAAAATCCATACTTTCAACAGAAGAGGTAAATTTCCGTAAATTATTAAAAAAGGGCCTTGATTTCATTGAAAAACAGGCGTCGCTCAACGGAAAAATAGCTTTTGATTTATACCAGAGTTTCGGCTTTCCGCCGGAGTTAACATTTGAGATTGCCAAAGAACGGGGAATTGAGATGGACAGAAAAACTTATGAGGAAGAATTTGCCAAACACCAGGAAAAATCAAGAACGGCAACGAAGGGCGTTTTTAAGGGCGGGCTCCAGGACCATTCTGAGGAAACAAAAAAACTTCATACGGCAACCCATCTCCTGCAAAAAGCGCTTGTTGACGTCTTGGGACGCCATGTCAGGCAAAAAGGAAGCCATATTACGGCGGAAAGGTTGAGGTTTGATTTTTCCCATGACAGGAAAATGACCGGGGAGGAAATTGAGAAAACGGAGGAGCTTGTCAACCGGAAAATCAGGGAAAATCTGGCGGTAACCAAAGAGACAGTTAAAATTGAAGACGCACTTAAATCGGGAGCGTTAACAGTTCCGGGAGTTAAATATCCCGAAAAGGTGACCGTTTATAAAATGGGAAATTTTTCCAGGGAAGTCTGCGGCGGACCCCATGTTGACTTTACAGGCTCGTTGGGAAAGTTTAAGATAATAAAAGAGGAAGCAGCCGGGAACCTGAACCGGCGGATCTACGCAATTCTTTCAAAAACTTAGGTTTTTAAATTTTCTAAATGTCATTACTTACCCAGATTTTGCCGAAAAAGGAAGGCACAAATTATTTCATTCTTTTAGGTCTTGAGGAGAATATTGTCAGGGCGGCGGTTGGAGAAATTTCTGACAGCAAAGTCAGAATCCTGGGAACCGGTAAAAGCGAATTTGCCGACGAAAAGAATGAAACGGAGGCGGTTGATATGGCCATATCCATGGCCGAAAAATCCCTGCCTGAAGAAATACTTCCGGAAAATGTCATATTTGCCCTGCCCCAGTTTTATCTTGAAGGAACAAACGTCAAAGAAGAATATTTGAAAAGACTGAAAAAAATTTCCAAAGAGCTGAATTTGAAAGCGGAAGGCTTTGTCGATTATGCTTCTGCTATCAGCTATTACCTGGATAATGAAGAGGGCGCGCCGCCAACAGTATTGCTTTTTGACCTGACCAAAAACCACCTGACGATAACCCTTATCAGAATCGGAAAAATTTCCCAGCATGTTATCGTTGACAGAACAGATTCCATAGTATCTGATTTTTCCGGGGCTTTGCCCGAATTTAAGGCGGAAATTCTGCCTTCAAGAATTATTCTTTATGACGGTGCGGAAAAAATTGACGAGATAAAAGAAGAACTTCTCAGATTCCCCTGGCACAAGCATTCCATATTCTTACATACCCCCAAAATCGAAATTCTGTCAAATGATAAAATTCTGAAATCCATAATTGAGGCGGCATCGACGACATTTCTGCCTAAACCTGACGCATTAATCCAAATGAAACAGTCTTATAACCCGGAAGACACCGGTGAAAAAGAAACCGTAACTGAAAATCCGCCGAAAATTGGAGAAACACAAAAAATTGTAGGCGATGAGAATGACAAAGCGCCAGATACGGATAATGAAAATAAACAGAATTTCGGATTTGTCAGTGAAACACTGGCGGAAAAAGCGGAGAAATTTAAAAGAGAAACATCACCATATTCTGAAAGGTCCGGCAGGAAAAACGGACATGAGGCGCCAATTGATATAGGCGCAATTAGCGGTCAAATCATAACCAAATTTAATAATATCAAAGGAGTTTTTTACCTGGTACCATTGGTTTTATTAATTTTTGTTGCTTATCTTTTTATATTAAATTATCCCAGGGCGTCCGTTTCCTTAATAACTTACCCCAGACCGTATGATCAGACATTGGATATCGTATTTTCACAGGAAGCCGGGGCGGGAGACGATTTGCCTCTTATATTAACCAGAACTGTTAAAGGCGAGGCAGGCGGAGAAAAATCAGCCAAAACTACCGGAAAAAACCAGATCGGAGAAAAAGCCAAAGGTGAAATTTCAATTTACAATAAAACTTTATCCTCAAAACAATTGCCTAAAGGAACAATTTTACAAACCGGACCGTTAAAATTTACTTTGGATGGTGATGTAAAAATTGCCTCAGCAACGGAAACCGGAGAAGGAATAAACTTCGGAAAAGCATCGGCTAAAGTAATTGCGGCAGTTATCGGACCGGAAGGAAATCTGGCGGCTAACAGTAATTTCACGGTGGTTGATTTTTCCGACTCTACACTGACTGCCAAAAACAGCCAGCCATTCTCAGGCGGAACAAGCCGGGAGATTGCCAGCATTTCAAGGGAAGACCGGGATAATCTGGAAGAAAAGTTAATGACTGAGCTTGTCAATAAAGCCAAACAGAGTCTGGTAAAAGAATTATCATCAGGAGAAAGACTCCTCGAAACACCAATATCAACTGAGATTTCAGCCAAGAAATTCAGCGGTGAGGCGGGAAGTGAAGCTGAAAAACTTAATCTGTCCATGACATTAACAGTTGAAGCCCAGGTTTTTAAGCAAAACGAATTGGAAAAACTGGCAGAGGAAAACAAATTATCGGCAATAGCCGGTTATACTTTGGACAAGGATAAAGTGAGCTTCAGCGTTTTAGAGAGTGTGATTGAAAAAAACGGATCAATCAAGGCAAAGGTTAAACTTGTTTCCTATTTTATTCCCGATCTTGACATGGGGAAAATCAAAAAAGACCTCAAAGGAAAAACCTATGACGGAGCCGTTTCATATCTGGAGAAAATCGAAAACATTGCCGGAGTTAAAATATCGGTAATAAGGAAACTGCCTCTTTTTAATAAACGCCTCCCGTATTTGCCGGATAATATCAGTGTATCACTGGTATCCAGATAAGGGAAAAATGGCAATTTATTCCTACACCAAAACAAAAGCGCCGATATCAAAAAAACTTCTATCGGTAATATCAGTCGTTCTCATACTGACAGGACTGACTCTTTTAACTGCCGTCATCTACCCGATCGTTGCTTTTGAAATTTATTATTCTTCAAAATATGCCAATTTAATCAAGCCGATTCCTGATGACAATAAATCATTAACCGGAAATTTATCGGAGGTGCTGGGTACGGCCTTTACCGATTACACAAAAGCAAGCATCTGGTTTCCCAAGGCCAGCCGGGTTAATCTTGTCAGGAATTCTTCCCAATATCTGTTGTCGATTCCCAAATTAAAAGTAAATAAGGCAAATGTTATTGTCGGATCAGATGACCTGTCAAAATCGCTGATACACTTTACCGGACCGCTACCGGGAAGCCGCGGAAATCCGGTCATATTCGGGCATTCAACCATACTTCTTTTTTACAACCCTTCAGACTATAAAGCGATTTTTTCCAAACTTCCTGATCTTGAACTGGGAGATGAGATATTTATTGAACTGGATAATGTCACCTATACTTTCAGAGTTTATGATATGTTTATAACATCACCTTCGGATCTGTCGGTGCTGGAGCAAAATACCGACGATGAAGAAATTACTTTGATAACTTGTGTTCCTCCGGGAACATATCTTAAGCGGTTTATAGTTAAAGCGAGACTGGAAAAAATATAAACTTCATGAAAAAAATAAAAGACGTCAATGTTACCCGGTCCTTTAATAATTATCAGGCCGTCTCGGCAATTAAAAAGAAATTACTCGGAAAAAGACTTAATTACCAGGAAATTTTCTCCTTAATGGATGAAGTAGCCCATGAACGGCTGGGACCTATTCTGACAACTTATTTTGTCGCCGCCGGATTCAAGGAAGGATTTACCAAAACGGAACTTTTCTATTTGACAAAAGCCATGGCCGATACCGGCCAAAAACTGAATTTAAAAGGAACAGTGGCCGATAAGCATTCTACCGGGGGCCTGGCCGGAACCAGAACAACAATGATTTTGGTACCGATAGTTGCCTCGGCCGGTTTTAAAATACCCAAGAATTCATCCCGGGCTATTACAACACCGGCCGGAACCGCCGATACCATGGAAGTTTTGGCACCGGTTACTTTTCCCTTGAAAAAAATAGAGCAAATGGTCAATAAAACAGGAGGAGTAATTGTATGGGGCGGCCATTTAGGTCTGGCTCCGGCGGATGATGTGATTATCCAGGTAGAAACACCGTTATCTTTTGAGTCATTTGACAAAATAATCGTATCAATTATGGCTAAAAAAATTGCATCGGGAGCAACCCATCTGGTACTGGACATTCCGGTCGGGCCAACCGTTAAAATTAATCATTTCAAAGACGCGGAATTAATTGCCGATAAATTCAAGTTTTTAGCCAAACGTTTCAAAATAAAAGTGACTGTTGATATTAACCAGGCGCTTGAACCGGCCGGGCACGGAGTTGGACCGGCTTTGGAGGCAAGAGACGTACTCAAAGTTTTGGAACAGAGACCGGACCGGCCTTTCATGCTTGAGGCTAAAGCATTAAGACTTGCCGGAAAGCTTCTTGATCTTTGTCTGTCAAACGGCAAAAACGGCAAAAAAAAACCGGCCGGCAGCAGCGGAGAGGAAATGGCCGTCAAAATTCTTAAAAGCGGAAAAGCTTTAAAAAAGATGAGGGAAATAATTAAAATCCAGGGAGGAAACAGCCAGATCAGCAGCGAATCAGTCAAACTCGGACAATACCGCTTCGATGTTCCTTCCATAACCAAAGGAACGATTACCGGCTTCAACAATAACGATCTGACGGTAATTGCCAAGATTCTGGGCTGCCCCCAAGATAAAACGGCCGGAATATACTTAAACCGCAGAATAGATGAAAAAGTGGACAAGAACGATATTTTGTGTATATTATATTCTGGCGACAAATGGAGGTTGGAAGAAGCAAAAGATACACTTTTGAATGTTCCTATTTACCGGATTGAATAGAATATAAAGCAAAATGTTTAAAAACGTAATTGCACCGGTTCAAGCCTGGCTTATTTCCCAGGGAAGATGCGTCGGTTGCGGCAAATCGTTGAAAAGCGGAAAAAGAGTCAAGGAAATCAGCCAAGAAGAAAGGGTTACCTGTAAATACTGCGGCAGGATTTATCTTTTTGATGTAACAAAAAGAATTTACCGCCGGGCCCCGGTACCCGTTAAAAAATGAAAAAAAAACTTTATGTTCTGGTCATTGTTTTGGTAATTATCAGTCTGCCTTTATATCTATGGTATTTGCAGGCTGTTAAACCGGTAAATCCGTTAAACCGTGATTTTGAAACCTTCACAATAGAAAAGGGTGAAAATGTCAGAACAATCAGCCAAAGACTGGAGAGTGAGAAACTGGTCCGATCAGGTCTGGTTTTTTTTCTTGTGTCCCGATTCACGGATCTGGGCAAAAGTATTCAGGCCGGAGATTTTCTTTTAAGTCCCTCTATGAACTTAAACGAAATAGCCGAAGAACTTAAACACGGGACAACCGATATCCGGCTGACAATTCCTGAGGGCTGGCGCAAAGAGGAGATAGCCACAAAAGTTGCCGTTACATTTCAAATTCCGGAGAGCGAATTTCTTAAAACCTCAGAAGAAGGATATTTATTTCCGGACACTTACTCCATGCCGAAAGAAATAATAGCCCAGGAAATTGTCCAAATCATGAAGGATAATTTTAATAAAAAAATGGGCACTATTGACTTGGGAGCTTTGGATAAATTCGGATTGTCTTTGAACGATCTGGTTATTATCGCCTCCCTGGTTGAAAGAGAGGCAAAACTGCATGAAGACCGGCCGCTTATAGCCAGTGTGATTTTAAACCGGCTGAAAATTGGCATGAAACTGGATATTGATGCCACTGTCCAGTATATTTTGGGTTACCAGCCGAACGAAAAAAGCTGGTGGAAGAAAGATTTAACACTTGAAGATTTGGAGACTGACTCTTCTTATAACACTTATATTAACGCCGGACTGCCGCCGGCACCGATTGCCAACCCGGGTTATCTTTCACTTAAGGCTGTTTTGGAAGCTCCGGGGAATAATTATCTTTATTATGTGGCCGACAGTAACGGTAAATCACACTTTGCCGAAAGCTTTGAAGAACACGCTTCCAATATCAGTAAATACTTAAGCAAGTAATTAATTTGCCGTTTTTATGGTAAAATAAGGCAGAATATGGCCAATCAGGAACGGGAACCTAATCCAAATAAAGAGGCACTGAAAAAAATCGGTAAAGCACTGGGTATTGCGGCTATTGCAGTTCTGGGCTTGGCTTTTATCTTATAAAATTTATCCCCTTTCAATAATATGCTGTCAAACGTTAAATGTCCCAATTGCGGCCATTCCATTGAATTAACCGAAGCCGTGAAAAAAGAATGGGAAGCGGAATTTACAAAAAAGGACGAGCAAAAGAGGAAGGAAGAACTCGCCCGAGCGGTAAAAAACGCGGAAGTGAAAGCGTTTGAAAAAGTAACACAAGATTTCAACATTAAGCTAAAACAATCAATTGAGGAAGCCAGTGAAGAAAAGGAGAGAAACAGGAAATTACTTACCGATTTAAGTGAGAATAACAAGCTAATAAGGGAGCTGAAAAGAAAAGATGAGGAAAGACAAATCGAAACGGAAAAGAAAATGATGGAAATGGAAGAAAAGATTAAGACTGAAGCCAGAAAACAGGCCGATTATGAGAATAAACTGAAACTTTTGGAGAAAGAAAAAAAACTGGCAGAGGCTTTGAAAATGAATGAGGAACTGACCCGGAAACTTAATCAGGGATCACAGCAAACCCAGGGGGAAGTTCTGGAACTGGAACTGGAAAAAATATTAAATACAGCTTTTCCGACTGATGAGATAAAACCCGTTGAAAAAGGCATAAGAGGCGCCGACATAGTTCAAAAAGTCTGGGACAGGCAGGGAAATTGCTGCGGAACAATTCTCTGGGAGACGAAAAATGCCAAATGGAACAGTGAATGGATTGATAAACTGAAAGCTGATTTGAGAACCGTCAAAGCTGAAATCGCCATTCTGGTATCTGAAGAGATTCCCAAAGACATCAAATCAGCCGGTTTCAGGGACGGTGTTTGGATAACGGAACGCAGGTTTATTGTTGCTTTGGCAACGGCACTCCGGGCGGTTATTATCCAGAATTACCATGTGAAAAAATCAGTAAAGGGAAAAAATGAAAAGATGGAAACCATATACCAATATATATCGGGAGTGGAATTTAAACACCGGATAGAAACAATCGTTGATGCTTTTTCCCTTCTCCAGGATGAACTGGAAAAGGAAAAAAGGTTTTTCGCTTCCAAATGGTCCAGACAGGAAAAATATTTAAGGGGCATTATCGATCATACGCTGGGGATTCACGGGGATCTGAAAGGAATACTGGGTTCGTCACTTCCCGAACTGAAGGGACTGCAATTATCGCTTGAGTAAGTATGTTAAAACTCCGCTTATTTATAGCCATACCGCTTCCCGATAATCTTCTGGATAATATTATAAAATGCCAAAATTCCCTGAAAACTGAAAAAGCTTTGTCCAATTCGGGAGCTCGATTTACCAGTCGGGAAAATCTGCACATAACCGTATTATTTTTAGGATACCTTGAGGAGAAATCGGTTGACCAACTACTGGAAATTATCAGGCAAACCACCAATCGTGTCTCCCCTTTCAGTCTTACTCCGGTAAATTTTACTTTTGCTTCGCCCGGTGCCCCCCCGAGAATGGTTTGGCTAAATTTTCAGAAAAACGATGAGTATAATTGGCTTTACCGTAATTTAAGCCGGCCGGTTAAAGATTTTTTCAATAAATCCCAACAGAAATTTGATTATGAGAAAAGGGAAAAATTAATCCATGTAACGGCTGCCAGATTTAAAAGCCCCCCAGTAAAAAATGAAACGGATAAAATTAAGTTACCGGCAATAAGTCATGAAGAATTTCTTTGCAGGGAAATCATCCTTTATAAATCAATCTTAAAAAAAGAAGGGGCACAATATGTCCAAATTTCCCGGTTTAACTTAACTTAAGATATGACTCAAGAAGAAAAAGTATTCAGGTTTGTTTCAGCCATACCGGCAGGGAAAGTTACGACTTATAAAAACCTGGCCGGGGTTTGCGGTATTAAAAATCCAAGATTGGTGGGCAGAATCCTTCATAAAAACACCGATCCGCTAAATATCCCCTGCCACCGGGTGGTAAGAGCGGACGGATCCCTTTCAGCAGGCTACGCATACGGAGGCAAACGGGGTCAAAAGAAAAGGCTTATTGCCGAAGGGATTATCATCAACAATCATAAAATTGACTTAAACAAATTCTGCTTCTATTTTCCCCGATCGGGCTGAAACGGATTATTAATTCTATTCCAATTCTTCACCTAATTGTTTTAAGAGTTCCTTTTGCCGGTTATTCAGTTTCTGGGGGATATTGATTATTACCCTGACGTATAGGTCTCCGCGGCCGGAATCTCTGACATGAGGAACTCCTTTACCTCTTAATCTTATTAAAGTACCGGGTTGAGTTCCCGGTTGTATTTTTATATTTACCGGGCCGTCAACGGTCGGGACTGCGATGACATCTCCGAGAGCTGCCCGGACTATTGAGATATTCAGATCGGTTATAAGGTCATAGCCGTCCCTTTTAAATCTTGAGTCAGGAGTAACATTAATGACAATATCATAATCCTTAAATCTGACGATAGATCCGGTATCGACTCCTTTGGGAATTTTTACGGTCACTTCTTTTGAATCCAGGGTAACTTTTTTCTCGGTACCCTTAACAGCTTCCATAAAATCAATGGTCAACCGGTAGGCCGGTCTTGAACGGTATCTGCCTCCGAAGGGAGACGCTCCACCGAAGAACTGTTCAAATATTTCAAACGGATCGGAAAAACCGCCGAAATCAATCCCTTCAAAAGGCGAGCCGCCGCCGGTTGAAGTATAGGTATAGGTGAACGGACCATATCTGCCCGTATGGCTTCCTTGCCCGGCCTGACCTTGACCGAAACCCGAACCGGGAGCAAAAGCTTGCGAACCGTACTGGTCATATACTTCCTTCTTTTTGGAGTCTGATAAAACTTCATAAGCCCTGGTAATTTCCTTAAATTTTTCAGCCGCTTTGGGGTCTTTATTCCGGTCAGGATGCCACTCCAATGCCAATTTACGGTAGGCTTTTTTTAAATCAGCCGGTGAGGCATTTTTTGATACACCGAGAATCTGGTAATAATCCTGTGCCATATTTATAAACCTAATTTAATAATTTTATTATGAATTGACAAGTAACGCCAATAATAGGGCGCGCTAAATTTGCGCGCCCGTTCTTTTTATTGTTAATAAGAATTCAGCTTACTACTTCGCCTTCCTGAACTTCATCTTCTTTTTTCTTCCCGTCTTTTTTACCTTTAGATTCTTTTTCATCAACCTCTGGTTTTTCTTCAGAATGTTGTCCTTCTTTTTGACCCTGATACATAGCCTGGCCTATTTTTTGCAGGCTGTCTGACAGCTCCCGGGTTTTTGTTTCAATTTCTGCCGAACCGGCCTTATCCAAGCTTGATTTCAGAGAAGAAATTTTTTCTTCAACTTCTTTTTTAACAGACGGGTCTACCTTTTCCCCGGTATCTTTTAAGGATTTTTCGGCTACATAAATCAGATTATCGGCTTTATTTCTGGCTTCAATTGTTTCTTTCTTTTCCCGGTCTTCGTCGGCATGTTTTTCAGCTTCTTTTGTCATCCGGTCAATCTCATCTTTAGCAAGTCCGGTCGTAGCCGTTATTTTTATGCTTTGGGACTTTCCGGTAGCTTTATCTTTGGCTGACACATTAAGAATGCCGTTGGCATCAATATCAAATGTAACTTCCACTTGGGGAACTCCTCTTTGAGCCGGAGGGATGCCGTCCAGAATAAAGCGGCCGAGTGATTTATTATCAGCGGCCATGGGACGCTCACCCTGTAAAACATTTATTTCAACAGACGTCTGATTATCGGCGGCGGTTGAAAAAACTTCGGTTTTACTGGTAGGAATTGTCGTATTTCTGGAAATTAAGGGTGTTGTTACCGCTCCCAATGTTTCCAATCCCAGAGTCAGGGGTGTAACATCAAGAAGCACGACATCTTTAACGTCTCCCATAAGAATACCACCCTGGACTGCCGCTCCAACAGAAACCACCTCATCGGGATTGACGCTTTTATTAGGTTCTTTACCGAAAAACTTTTTAACCCTTTCCAAAACCTTGGGCATTCTGGTCATTCCTCCGACCAAAACAATTTCATCTATTTTATCTTTGCCGATTTTAGCGTCTTTTAAACAGGCTTCAATCGGCGGAATTGTTTTTTCAATCAGATCCGATACGATTGATTCCAATTTCGCTCTGGTTAATTTCTGGACCAAATGGAGCGGTCCCTGATTTCCCTGGGTAATAAAGGGCAGATTAATTTCCGCTTCCATTGAAGTGGACAACTCAATTTTGGCTTTTTCGGCAGCGTCTCTTAATCTTTGAAGGGCCTGGGGGTCTTTTCTCAGATCGATATTGTTCTCCTTTTTGAATTCATCGGCAATATGATTCAAAATATCCTTGTCAAAATCGTCTCCTCCCAAATGGGTATCTCCATTGGTTGCTTTTACCTGATAAACACCTTCACCCAACTCCAAAACGGAGATGTCAAAGGTGCCTCCGCCCAGATCGTAAACGGCAACTGTATGGGCGTGTTTTTTATCAAGACCATAAGCAAGTGCGGCAGCTGTGGGTTCATTAATTATCCTTTTTACTTCCAAACCGGCTATCTCACCTGCCTGTTTGGTTGCCTGTCTTTGTGAATCGTCAAAATATGCCGGAACAGTTATAACCGCCTCCGTAACTTTTCCGCCGAGATAATTTTCGGCATCGGTTTTGATTTTTTGGAGAATTTGAGCTGATATCTCCTGCGGGGTAAAAGTTTTACCGTCAACCTCAACTACTGCCATTCCGTCCCTTCCGGCCTTAATGGTATAAGGCAACCATTTTAAATCGAATTGGATCGATTCATCCTTAAAACGGCGGCCCATTAACCTTTTAACGGAAAAAATTGTGGTTTTGGGTTTCATAACCATTTGACGTTTAGCGACATCACCGACTATCCTTTTTAAAGGATCAACAACTGAAGGGATAACGTTTCTTCCTTCAGCCGAATGGATTACTTTCGGTTTGCCTCCCTCCATTACAGCAACGCAGCTGTTGGTTGTTCCCAAATCTATTCCGATTATTTTTGCCATTTTTCTATCCTCCTTTGAATTAAAAATTTAGTTAATGTCCGGCCTTCCGGTTAACAATTACCTGGGCCGGTCTTAAAACCTGATTATTCATCATATAAGCAGGTCTTATTTGCCCAATGACCTGATTGTCCGGTTTGCCCGGAGTTACGGAAACGCATTCCATAAACGTAGGATCAAATTTACGGTCAAGACAATCAACTTTTTCCACATTTTCTTCCTGAAGCAGATTTATAAATTTATTCAATATCAGTTCAAGACCCTTATCAGGTAAGAGCTTGGCGGCTGTTTCCAAATCGTCAATTATCGGCAACAGTTTCAAAATAAAATCTTTATTGGCGAATTTTTTAACTTCGGCCGCTTTCTCGCTGACTCTTCTTTCCAAATTCCTGTAGTCAGCCAGCGCCCGGAGATATTTATCCTTCCATTCGTCGGAATTTAGTTCAGACTTTTTATCCTGATCCGGCTTTTTTCCTTTATTTGGTTCATTTTCCTGTACGGTTTTAGTATTGTTGCTTTTTTTCATTGGTTTACCAGGATTTAGCCAGATCATTAATGAGATCACCCATATACCTGACAATCGGGACAATACGGGGATAATTGAGCCTGACCGGGCCGACAACACCGATTGCCCCCTGATGATGGGGTGAATTGAACTTGACGAATACCGTACCGCATGAGCTTAATAATTGACCGCCCAATTCTTCACCGACCAGGATGCGGAGCGATTCTTCCTCTTTATTATCAAAAGCTGAAAATATTTTCCACCAGTAATCATACTGATCCAGGGTATCAAGCAGATGTTTGGTGATATCGATATCGTAAAATTCAGGCATATCCAATATGTTTCCCAGCCCTGAGGTAAAAAAATCTCCCTCATTTGTAGCTGCCAATGACATGGCATTGGTTTGTTTGGCTAATGTTTTGGTCGCCTCTCTTAAAAGGCGGTCCATTTCATTACGGTAATCCCAAATCTTTTGCTTAACATTAACTTCTTCATTTACCGATAATTCCTTGGTTTTCATCAGTTTATCAACATAATATTTCAAAGCATGCGGAGTGGGTGTCCTTCCAGCAGAAGTGTGAGGCTGCTGGAGAAATCCGGCATCAGTTAATTTGACCATTTCGTTTCTGATTGTTGCCGGTGAGACACCCAAATCGTACTTCTTATCCAAAGTTTCCGAAGCCACCGGTTGGGCCGTATTAATAAATTCATCGATTATAGCCTTAAGTATTTGGAGCTGTCTATCAGTTAAATCAGCCATGGAATTAGCACTAAAATATCATGACTGCTAAAGTTTGTCAAGTGAGAACAGATACGTTACCATTTTTAAAGAAGAGTATATGAACCGACTCCGTAACAAACTGATAATTCTTACTTTTGTTTTATTGACACTTCCCTTTTTTATTTATTCACAACAGTTTATTGTGACCATTTTGAGCCGCGCGATTGAAAAAAAAGCAAATATAGCGGTAGATGTTAATAGCTACACAGGAGAAATAAAAAACGGTTGGCTTAATTTTGCCCAGGGAGGTGAAGAGCCGCCGCCCATGCTTCATAACAGTGTTACCAGAATGAAACTTATTTCTCCTTACCTTATAAGACTTGATCATATTTTTGACTACTACGGAGTACTTTCTGATGACGGCAGTTACAATTTTCAAAACTTGGACGAAACTGTTGAAGATATCATTAACATGGGAGCAATTCCTTTTTTCAGTCTCTCATATATGCCTAAGTCAATTAGCAGTGACGGAACGGTAACCGGTAAACCGCGAAATTGGCAATTATGGCAGGAACTTATCAAAAAAACGATTGAACATTACAGCGGAAAAAACAATAAGAATTTAACCGGTGTTTATTATGAAGTCTGGAATGAACCGGAACTTGTCCAATTCGGATCTTATAAATTAAACGGCAATAAAAATTATAATGAACTCTATTATTTTGCTGCCAAAGGAGCGCAGGAAGCTGTTAATGTCAACAAATTTTATATCGGCGGACCGGCGGTTGGTTCCTATTATCCCCTGTGGGTTGACGGGTTTTTAACATATATTAATGAAAATAAACTCCGGCTGGATTTTTATTCATGGCACCGGTACCATACCGATCCCAGAAAATTTGCCGAAGATGCCCAAAACATCAGGAACAAACTTGCCAAATACAACGGATTTTCACAATTGCCTCTGATTTTATCCGAATGGGGAATAGACTCCGGAAATAACGGAAACAACAATACGGCTAAAGCTGCTGCCTTCAGTATGGCTACTGTTTTTAAGACATACGGACTTATAGATCAACTATTTGCATTTGAGGTAAAAGACGGCCCCCCTCCCGGGGGAGGAAAATGGGGCTTAATGACGCATGAAAAAGATCAAAAACCGCTTTTTTTAAAACCGAGATTTAAAGCTTTTTCCGCCTCAACAAAACTGACCGGAACCGGGCTTAAGCTTGCCGGTGAGGGAACTTATATTTCGGGAATGGCAGTCAAAGCCGCGGATAATACCATTAATTTACTTCTTACTAATTATGACAAAAATGAGCGCAACTGGGAAAATGTTCCGGTAACATTTACCGGTATTAAGACAGGATCCTACCAATTGACCGCGAGAAATATAACAGTTAATTCATCCCAAGTTTCGGAGGTTATTTCAATAAACGGAGAAATTAAAAAAGAGATTCTGATGCTCCCGAATTCCGTTATTTATCTGGAATTAAAAGAAAAAGGAAAGCTTTCCGAATTCATCAAAGGAGCCGGCGGTACTTTTGATGACCGCGCTCTGGTTTTAGCCGGTACGGGAGACCTTCTTATTTCCCGACCGGAATCAGACTTTTCCCAAAGCCTTCAATTATCATTTAATATCCTACCTTTTTGGGAGAAAGATGAAAAAACGGATATTAGCATTGTGATGGCGCAATACCAAAATACTGACGGGGGCACCACTTCTTTAAGTTTGAAAAAAACCGCATCCAAGGGAATTGATTTTCTGCTTTTAACATTAAATGAAACCCCGGCGGAATTGAGACTATCATATCCGATTGAGAATTGGTCGAATGACGCCTGGCATGATATAAATCTGAATCTTACCGAAAATAGAATCAGTTTATCGGTTGATGGAAATGAATTTTCCAAAGAAATCCTTTTTAAGAAGGATTTAAAGAAACTGGAAAGCGTTTATTTTTTTCCGTTTAACGGTGCTTTGGATAATGTAAAAATTTCAGCTGATGACAAGCTGATGGAATTTCGGAACTTTGATTAAACTTAAACTATTGTTCCTGGAGATTAACCACTTCCTGAGACGTATCAATTAAAACTTTGGGCCTTTTCACAGCATATTTTCTGAACAGTTTGAATAAAATCTCTATTTGCGGGACATCCATAAACCAGGCAAAAAAAAGATAGACAAAAATGCCAAGCGCGGTGGAGATTCCTGTCAGAATTAAAAGATTAATGGTTCTGGTTGTATCAAAAACAAGCTGATCCAATAGTTTAATGGGGATATAAAGAGCAACAGCCGCCACAAACGAGGCTAAAAATATTTTTACCGAAGGAAGGATTATTTCTCCGGGAGTGATATTACCGATCTTTTTATAAAGCATTAATAGAAGAAGCAGCATGTTTAATATGCTGGCAATAGACGCGGATAATGCCAAAACCCAAACATCCAATTGGAATACCAAAACAAACAATAATGAAAGAATCGTGTTAGTGATGACAGAAACTGCTCCGATTATAACAGGAGTTTTACTGTCCTGAAGCGCATAAAAACTTCTGGCCAAAAGGTGTGCCAATGATTGGGCAAAAAGTGAAAGGGAAAAAAAGGCAAGAGTATGACCGGTAAGGACAGTTGATTGCCAGTCAAAAAGCGTTGAAGCACCAAAAACCAACCGAACGACAGGAATCCGTAAAACTATGAGTATGGCGGAGAGAGGAACTATCAAAAACATAATCTGATGAAATGATGAAAGAAAAATCGTTTTAAATTTTTCAGTGTCCTTTTTGGCATAAAGTGACGATAAAGTTGGAAGACTGGCTTGGGCAATGGATACGCCAAACAGTCCGATCGGAAGCTGCTGAAGATGCTGGGCAAAATTAAAAACCGTCACTGATGAAGCTCCCAATAAACTGGATAAGGCAAGATCTATGGTTGTATCAATTTGGGAAACCGCCAAACCCAATGTTCTGGGAAGCATTAACCGGCCAACTGACCTGACACCCGGATTTTTATAGGAAAAATCAGCACTGTGTTTATAACCGTATGACAAAACAGGAGGAATTTGTATTAAGGTGAACAAAAAAGCTCCTATAACAACTCCGATGACCGGAGCGTAAAGCCCTGCCGTGGGAGTTAAAAAAAGAATTCCGATAATTATTCCCAGGTTATAAATAACAGGGGCAAGAGAAGGTACCAGGAAATTGCGGAATGATTGGAGTATTCCGGTTAGAAAATTGCCGATGATAAGGGGAAAAACCTGGGCAATAATCATAATTCTGGTAAATGAAACCATTACTTCAATTTGTGAATCCGAAAAACCGGGAGCCATAAGTGCTGATATGTTACGGGCAAAAATATATATAGGTACGGCGGCAATAACGAATAGAACCATGCCGATATTAATAACGGCTGAAGCTAAACGAAAGGCATTTTCTTTACCTTTAGTATCCAGAAAAGCCGTAAAAACGGGTATAAAAGCAGAAGCCAAGGCGCCCATAACCAGGAGCTCAAAGATCATATTGGGAAGTCTGAAAGCGGCGTAATAAATACCCAATTCCTCAGGAGTGAAACGGCCGGCTAACAGCCTGTCCCGGAATAAACCGAGAATCCGTGACAGAAAAACCGCGGTCATAATGACTGACGCGGCTGAGAGTATATTCGTCTGCTGCCTGTTTAGAATATTGAATGTTTTTCTTAACAGCTTGACCATTTAAGTTCTCATTAGTATACTACTTCATTATGCCAGTCACTAGTTCGGCAAAAAAGAAACTTAAGCAGGATAACAAAAGACATCAGATCAATCTGGCGGCAAAAAATGCCGTCAAAAACGCCGTTAAAAAATTCCGGCAGAAACCGTCCCCAAAATTATTGACCGAAGCATATTCAAAGCTTGACCTTTCCAGTAAAAAAAATATTTACCACGCCAACAAAGTTGCCAGAATGAAATCGGCACTGGCCAAATTACTGAACGCTAAAAAGACATCTCCAAAACCTAAAAAGTCCTGACCGGTTTTTCCATCTTTCCACTTCAGGAGTTGAATTCTCATGACAGTTTGGGAACTGACTAGAACTGTTGTTTTTTGTGTATAATGAGAACAGTCCTTTATTGAGGTTTTTTTCATTATTGGTTTTTAGCATGCCTGCCTCAAAACAGAAAACAAGCATAAATCTGGTTATTAAGCCGGAAGAACAGTTAAATCTGTCATCGCAATTCTTAAATTGGGCATTAACATACGGCAGGTATATTATTATCATTATTCAAATTGTAGTTTTATCCGTTTTTTTCATGAGATTTAAATTTGACCGTGATAGAACCGATCTTCGGGAAACCGTTTCACAAAAAAAGGCGTTAATTGAATCAATCACGGAAATGGAAAATGAAATAAGAAAAGTGCAAAAAAAATTGGCCGATATAAAACTCATTACAACAGAACAGGATATATATCTGCGACTGATCAATTTCCTGGAAGATAATACACCGGTCGAAACTACTTTTTCCTTATTATCTTTTTCCAGTGATAAAGTCAGTTTTGTAGCGGTGGCGCAGGATTTAAAAACTTTCAATTATCTGCTAAAAAGAATCCAGGATGAGAAACTTTTTACTGATATCGCTCTTGAGGATTTAAAAAGACGGGCAGACGGAAAGGTTGAATTCCGGGTAATGACTAAATTAGTTACCAAATCATATGAATAAAGGTCCGCAATCGCTGTCGGCTATCAAAAACAGTCTGATATTAAAAACCCGCCGCAGGCTAAAACCGGTAATACAGAACCGTAGAACCGCCTCCTACTTTACTTTAACGCTGACTCTTTTTTCCCTTTCGTTTTTCGGGCTGTTTGCCATCAGACCGACGCTGATTACGGCTATCACATTAATTAAAGAAGTAAATGATCTTAAAAAATTAAGCCTGGATTATGAAAATAAAATCAGTAATATAATTCTTGCCCAATCGGAATATGAAAGAATAAGAGAGTCGCTTCTTAATATTGAGGCGGCCCTGCCGGGAAAATCAGATTTTACAGGTTTTTCCAAAGCCATGGAAAAGTTAGCTTTTAATAACGGAGTGGTAATTAACCAACTGCAAATTGATTCGGCACCAATATCAATCCCCCAAACGAACGGATTATTATCCCGCTTTAATTTTATTCTTATCGGTGTGGGCGCTTACGAAAATGTTAATTCTTATTTAGCCGACATTTATAATTATAAAAGAATTGTTACAATAAATTCGATGGATTTTACTCCTGAAGGAGGAACGGTAAGCGGTATACTGCGTATTTCCATGAAAGGCAAAGCATATTATGAACCGTAAAGAATTGTATATTCTGGCGCTGATAACATTTATGACTGTTGTTGTCTGGATTATTTTTGGGATATCCGGCGCCCGAAAGATATCCAAAGTTGAAGATCAGACTTTAAAAACTATTGTTCCTTTAACTCCCACATTTGACAGTGACATTATCAACCAACTCAACCGGCGGGAGGCAGAATAATGTACCGGAAAGTTAAAAAAATACCGACAATTCTGGCGCTTTTACTAATCATGTTCGGTTTGGGAGCGGGACTTTATCTGGACGGCACTTACCAACAATTTTTTACAAGCGCTTCACCACCGGTTGCTCCATCAGATATTCATTTAACCAATATTTCCGATAACTCAATCACAGTTTCCTATATTACGGAAAAACCGGAAACCGGAGCGGTCATATTAACTCTAAATGGAAAACAGACTACCCATCTTGACGACATTGATAACGACTGGATAACAAAATCCCGGCTGACCCATATGTTTACTCTCAAAAATCTAATGCCAGATACTTTTTACAACATAAAAATCGTCAGCGGAAAATCATCATGCAGAAATACAGCTTGTCCCGAATTTACTCAAAAAACCGGCGTCAAACTGGATTCTCCTTTGGAATTACCGCCGATTACCGGCAGGTTAGTTGATAATAAAAACGATCCGACCGAAGAGGGCCTTATTTATCTTCTTATAGGAAAGGCCAGTCCGCTGTCGGCCAGAACTGACGGAAAAGGAATATTTGCCATTCCGCTAAATAATTTAAGAAGCCAGGATTTTCTGAAAAGACCGGATTTAGATGATAATTCACCTATTCAAATTACCTTTAAGAAAAGTCCATCGAGTTATGCTTCGGTAATAAGCAGACTGGGTCTTGTTAAAAACGATCCTTCGCTTGAAGACATTGAACTTGGAAAAACTTATAATTTTCTAAACGCTGAAGAAAGTGGAGCTGAAAGCGGAAGACCGGCAGTATTGGGAAACAGATCATCGCGTTTAAATCCAACTGGCCCGACACCGACCATAATAAAAAAAGGCGTAGAACTTTTTTTCCCGGAAAAAAACCTGGATACGACAATTGATAATAATCCGAAATTCCGCGGAGCCGGAATTCCGGGAGACACCCTTAAAATAACAGTCAAATCCAAAATTCAGACGGCAAACATTATCGTCGGCAGTGACGGAACCTGGGAATTCCGGCCTAAAGAACCACTGGAACCGGGAAGTCATGAAATTACCGTTGAAGGAAAAGACATCAACGGAAAAAAAGTCTCTGTAACCCGCAAATTCGTGGTTTTTAAAAGCGGAGAACAGATTCTGGGAGAATCAACTCCTTCGGGAGATTTGACCCCGACAGAAACACCGGATATTACTCCGACGGAAACACCGGATATTTCCATAACAATCAGTCCCACCCCGCAATTATCTCCGACATATACTCCTACTCCAACGCCTTCGGAAACACCGACGCCCTCCCAAACACCGACACCGACAGATGAAGGAGAAGTTGCAGTGACGGATATCCCGCCGCGTGCAGGGACCACAGGCATGACCAATGCAATCCTTATAAGCAGTTTGGCAATATTGTTTTACGGAATACGAATGCTTTTGGTGAATTTATAAATCAGGTTGTTTTATTATCGAGCAACTGTCATTTTTGAGATTGCAGGAAATAAATTCATGAATCTCTTCAAAAGTTCCTGAACGGGGTGCCAAAACCCATATTCCATCATACTGCCATAAAGGCGGATTGACCAGAAGTCCAGGAATATCCTTTGAAAGATCTCCCGTATCAAGCACTAAATGTCTGGCACTTATGTCCTGATTGAAATAAAGAAATTTACCCAAAGACATCATTTCGGCAAACGACATATCCGTCGTTAACGAATCATAAACAGTAGAGTAGATTTTTTTAAAAAGTCCAATATTTTTCAGACTGACAGTACTTTTTATTTTTTTGGCAATTGCGGTAATGACAAGCTGCTGACGCTGTGAACGGGAAAAATCATTACCCTGACCATTATCCAGAGAACCCCGGCTGCGGACGAATTTTAATGCCAAGGTGCCATCCATATTTTGGACACCTTTTTCAAACCGGACAGTTTCATACCGGCAGGTAAATTCCGGATCACTGCCCCCGCAGTTGTCATTTTCTTTACCGGCTATGGGAAAAAGCTTATCTTCAAAAGGAGCGTTGACATTAATTTCAATTCCGCCTATGAGATCAATGACCTTCCGGAAAGCCTCAAAATCAAGAATAAATCCATAAGAAACCGGCTTACCGACAACTTCAGATACGGAAGATTTGGCCAAAATAAGACCGCCTCCTTTTTTCTTTTTTTCACCGTAATAAAAGGAAGAGTTAATTTTTGTTTTAAGAGACGGTAACCAGACATCCCGGGGAATTGAAACCAAAAGAACTTCTTTTTTTGTAAAATCAATACTGCCAAAAATAATTGAATCCGTCAGCGTAGATCCGGCATGATTACCTCCGGAAATTCCCAAAATGACAAAATTTGTCCGGTTATCCGTAATTTTTATCCGTGGGGTTTTTTCCAAAAGAAGAGAAACCAGAGTAAAAGGGCTTATTTTTGTTTCGGAAATAAAATTTACCGCCGGACGCATAAGACCGATGACAAATAACAGAAGAGACAAAAAAATTACTGTTAAAACAGCAAGTAAAAGAGGCAAGCGGTATTTGAGGAATTTTCTTTTAACCGGCGGCATTTATCAGCATTTTATAAAATGAAATCGGGTCGAGACTTGATTTGCCGGGTAAGACTCCGTCAATATATTCCTTTTCCATAAAACTTTTTATATTTTCGGATGTAACACTTCCGCCATAGATAACCGGAGTGTTTATATAATTTTTTTTAATTACGCCAATTGTCCGATTAGCGTTTTCCGGTGTATCGGGTTTTCCGGTGCCGATGGCAAAAACGGGCTCATAAGCAATAACGGCAACTCCGTCCGGAACCGGAATTTTACTGTCAGGCACACAGTAAATAACTTTAAGTCCGTTTGTTAAAGCGTTTTTTGCTTTATCGGCCAAAATTTTTTCATTTTCGGCAAAATTACTTCTTCTTTCCGAGTGTCCGATTATGACATATCTGACATATTCCTTCAATTGGGAAGCGCTGACTTCACCGGTAAACGCACCCTCACCGTAAGGTGAAATATTCTGAGCGCCAAGTTCTACCGGTAAATTATATTTTTTTATAAGATCCCGACTTAAAGGCAAATGGATATATGACGGACAAATAACTATTTTGGGAATTTTTAAGGGTATTTTTTTTATGTTCTTACATTTGTGAGCAAATATTTTCAAAAATCCAGCAACATCAGTTGAGTTTTTATTGGATTTCCAGTTACCGATTAAATATTTTTCAGCGGCTGACATGTTATTATATAAATTCAATTGTACCATGCGTCAAAAAATACTTAATAGCTTAAACAAAGAACAAAATGAAGCTGTTTTTGAAACTGAAGGACCGGTTCTTATTCTGGCCGGCGCCGGTTCGGGAAAAACAAGAGTTTTAACTTATAAAGTTGCATACCTGATTTCAGAAAAAAATATACCTGCCGAAAATATTCTGATGGTAACTTTTACCAACAAGGCAGCCAGGGAAATGAAAGACAGATTGGAGAAACTGACCGGAATCCAAAGGAGTAAAATCAAAAATAATTTACCGGTCACATCAACCTATCATTCCTTTTGCGCGAGAATATTAAGAAGGGAAGGAAAACACCTGGGAATCAGTGCCAATTTTGTGATTTATGATGATTTGGACACCAAAGAAGCCATTTCCCAGGCTATGGAAAAACTGTCCATTGATAAAAAATCAGTATCTCCCCAGGCTTTGGCAGCAACAATCGCGAACGCAAAAAATGAATTAATTTCTTATTCCGAGTACCAGCAAATGGCCAGGGGATTTTTCCAAGAAACAGCAGCCCGCGTTTATCCGGTTTACCAGAATATTTTAAGGGAAAATTCAGCGCTTGATTTTGAAGATCTTATCTACCTGACCGTGGAATTGTTCCGGAAACAGCCTCTTATTTTATCTTATTACCAACAGCAATTCCGGTATATTCTGGTTGATGAATTCCAGGATACTAACAGAGCACAATATATTCTGACTCAGATGCTTGCCCAAAAATCAAAAAATATTACGGTTGTCGGGGATGCTTCACAAAGCATATATGCCTGGAGAGGAGCAGATTTTCGAAATATTCTTAATTTCAAAAAAGACTATATGAAAGTCAAAATTTTCAATCTGGAAAAAAATTACCGGTCAACCCAAATTATTCTGGATGCGGCTAATGCGGTTATCTCCAAAAATAAAAGCCATCCCGTTTTAAATCTTTGGACTGATAAAATTTCCGGTGAAAGGATTACTGTATATAATGCCGCCAATGAACACGACGAAGCAAATTTTATAATTAATAATCTGGATGACGAGAATCTCTCCGGAACGGCAATTTTATACAGAACCAATGCCCAAAGCCGGATTATTGAAGAAGGACTTCTGCATCAGGGAATTCCTTATGAACTAGTCGGCGGAACAAGATTTTATGAAAGAAAAGAAATAAAGGATGTTTTGGCATATATCAGGTTATATGTAAATACGGCCGATTCTGTTTCATTAAAAAGGGCGCGGAAAATCGGCAAAAGAAGAACGGAAGATTTTTTTAAATTAAAGGAAAGTCTTAACAATAAAAGTGAGCCTGTTGACACCCTTACCCTACTGGACAAAATAGTCGAATCGACCAAGTATCTGTCTTTATATGATAAAAATAATCCTGAAGAACTGGCCCGGTTGGAAAATATCAAAGAATTAAGATCAGTAGCGGATGAATTCCCGAAAATTAATGAATTTTTGGAAACGGTTGCCCTGATTGAAAAAGAATATTCACCAGATCATCCGGCTTTAAAAAAGAACAATCAGAAAGTGACTTTAATGACACTCCATGCAGCCAAAGGACTGGAATTTGAAAGAGTATTTATTATCGGTATGGAAGAAGGGTTGTTCCCCCATTCAATGTCACTTTTTGACCAGTATGAATTGGAGGAAGAACGCCGGCTCTGTTATGTCGGAATTACCCGTGCCAAAAATAAGCTTTTTTTAACCTATGCCAGAAGAAGACTTTATTTCGGTCAGAGAATGTCCAATATGATTTCAAGGTTTATCAATGAACTGCCCGAGAACTTAACGGAAACAATCAATAATTTTATTTAGACCGGCGTGATAAATATAGTCGGATCCTTTGGCATTTAAATAGATCAGGAATCCGGGCGTTATTACCTGAATATAGAATTTGTTTTTTTGCGGACAACCCAGACTGGTATCATTGAAATTTATTTTTTCGACGGATACAACTTTTATGTCATTTCTGGCAACATCTGTTTTTCCCGCCAGATCACCTATTGCCAAATCTACGTAATTTTCCGTATCGTCATTTCCCCAGGGAGCAACTTTCAGGGAAGCTTGGAAACTGTTATTATTAACAGGCGTTATTCCTTTAATTAAAATCAATTTATTAAAGAGAGCAAGAAGAAAAAAAGGGAAAACAAGTACGGTAAATACAGTTAACAGTAAAAAAGTTTTTGAATTATTTTTCCTATTTTTTCCGGACATCTCTTATATAATACCATTTAAAAAATTACCATGATCGCCACAGTTTTTAAAGAAAAAAAAGAGGGATTTAACAGACTGGCGAGTCACCCACTCCAATCCTGGGAGTGGGGTGAATTCCGGCTGAAAACCGGAATTGAGGTTTTGAGGCTTGGTTTATTTTCCAAAAATAAATTGGTAGAAACCGCCCAAATCAGCCTCCATCAGATTCCCTTTACAGGGTACCGCATCGGTTATTTTCCCAAAGGGAATTTTCCTTCAAAAGAAATGCTTGACGAATTTATGAAAATCGGGGCTTCGGAAAATCTGATATTTATTAAAATCGAACCGAATATTGAGAAAAAAAATCTGGTTATTTCAGATTTGAAAAAAGATTTTCCGGTCAAGGAATCACCCCATCCCCTTTTTACCCGGTATACTTTCCGGCTTAACATGAACCGAAGTGAGGACGAACTTTTGTCCGTTATGCATCATAAAACCAGATACAATATAAAACTGGCCGAAAAAAAGGGTGTTTATGTTGTTGAGGATAACAGTGATGAGGCTTTTAATAAATATCTTGCACTTTTGGATGAGACAACAGTGCGGCAAAAATTTTACGCGCATACCCCAAAATATCACCGATTGATGTGGGAAACATTAAAACCGGCAAAAATTGCCAGACTGCTTCTTGCCAAATATAAAGACCAGGGAGGTGAAAAAACACTGGTTGCCTGGGTGTTATTTCTTTTTAATAACGTCATGTATTATCCTTACGGAGCTTCATCTGCGGAATTTCGCAATCTTATGCCTTCCAATCTGATAATGTGGAAAGCAATAACCTACGCTAAAAAACATAAAGCCGAAACTTTTGACATGTGGGGAGCCTTGGGACCTAATCCCGATCCCAATGATCCCTGGTACGGTTTTCATAAATTCAAGGAAGGATTCGGGGCAGATCTTACTGAACTGGCCGGCAGTTATGATTTGGTGATTAATAAGAAGGCATACTTATCTTATAATTTATTGCATAACTTCAGGGAATTGTATTTGAAAATGAAAAGATAAGGAATGCCTACAACTTCTTCCGATATCAGACAATCTGCCGAATTTGCCTCTTTTATGTCGGATATCGGCTGGCAAACGCTTAAGTTAAACGGGCAAAACTGTTATCTGAAAAAAATTCCCCTGTTGGGATTTTTCGCCAAGTGTCCGCGACCGGACAGCGCTAAAATCAAAGATGATATTAACAGCTTAATCCGGGAAAAAAATATTTTCAGATTTAAGATTTCACCTTTTATCAGAATCAACCAACAAAACTATAAAAGCATCAGAGATAATCTGTTAAAGAAAGGATTTAAAATTGACCGCGATCCTTTTAATCCGACAACTTCCATAACTTTAGATCTTAAAAAAAGCGAAGAAATACTTTTTGCCCATATGAAGGAAGCCAAAAGAAGAGGGGTTAGGCGGGCGATTAAAAACGGCATTAAAGTCTTTATATCTGATGATATATCCGCTTTTATTGCAATAAGAAAGAGACAGTTTAACCCAATGGGATTTATTGTTGAAAAAGAAATGAAAATGCTCTGGAAAAATTTTTATCCCGGAAAAGCCACCCTGCTAATGGCCACCGGCAATAAAAAAACTCTTGCCGGAATACTGCTTCTTTTCCATAAAAAATATGCTTACTACTGGTATGCATCTTCCCTGAATGAGGGCAAAAAATTATTTGCCCCGACCATGCTGGTTTGGGAAGCAATCAGGGAAGCAAAGAAAAAAAACTGCGAAATATTTGATTTTGAGGGCGTATATGACGACAGATTTCCCAAAGCTTCGGAAAACTGGCGCGGGTTTACTAAATTCAAAGAAGGATTTTCCGGCCGGAAAGTGATTTATATGGAGAATTTTTTTCTGAAAAGACCTATCATCAGATTATGATTGATGAAAAATTTATTATTTTCGGAGCTGTTTTAAGCTTTATCGGGCAAATCAGTTATCTCACCAACACAATTGGGGGAAAAGTGAAACCCAATAAAGTCACCTGGTTTTTCTGGGCATTGATTCCGCTTGTTGCTTTTGCCGCGGAAATAAAACAGGGAGTCGGCCTGGTATCTTTAATGACTTTTATGGTCGGATTCGGACCGCTGACTATTTTTATTGCTTCATTTGTCAATAAAAAATCTTATTGGAAAATTCACCCTCTGGATATTTTTTGCGGTTTTTTGTCAGTATCGGGCTTGGTAATGTGGTTTTTAACAAAAAATGCCAATCTGGCAATAATGTTCAGCATTTTTGCCGACGGGACAGCCGGTGTGCCGACAGTCATAAAAGCTTCTATTGCCCCTGAAACGGAAAGCAGTACTATTTTCTTTCTGTCAGGAATTAATGCCTTAATTACACTTTTGGCAATAACGATCTGGGATTTTGCCCACTATGCTTTTCCATTATATATATTTTTTCTGTGTTTTCTGATGGTAATACTCATTAAATTTAAAGCAGGAAAAATTCTAAGCAGGATTATTTCGAAAAGTAAATAAAAAAAATGTCTTTCAGTTAAGATTGTTCTCTTGGGTTTTTCCCTAATACCCTTCTTCTGAATATGATTCCTCCCGGCAAAGGCGTCGGTTCATTTTCCTGCCCGTAAGCTTTTCCGATTTCATCCCAAATATCGATCTCTCTTGGTCTTCTTGCCTGTCTGATAATTTTTTTTGTTGGATCTATTTTACCCGGGATGACCAAACTTTCCATATTATTTCCAAGCATACCGACAGAATAGACTGAAGTTATAAGAGTTTTATATTCAAATTTTAAGAAACATAAAATAATATAATTCGGGAAGGATATTTTTTACCTGGGTAAAAGCAGTACTCTTCAGGATTTATATTTCGTTATCCAGCTCCAACCAGACAGAGGTGATTTGGGGAAGATCTTTTTTCACTTTTGCCATTAAAGCTTTGATACCGAACATTTCGGTATGATAATGTCCGCCGGCAATAAAATTTATTCCTGTCTCACGGAATAGTTCCCTATTCCATTCATGGACTTCGCCGGTTATAAATAGATCAATATTTTCATTTATAAGATAAGTCATATCAGACGGGTGGGGCGCTCCCTTGCCGGAAACCGCGACAATTTTTTTTAAATTTTTCGGGCCGAAATCATAAAAAACCGACCGCGGAGAAAGATAGGGTTTTAAAGTATTTTTAACCGTTGTCAAACTGACATTATTAGCTTTTCCCATATACCCCCAGGGCTGTTGTAAATGAAGGTATGGTTTTTCGGGAGTAAATCCCACTGTTTTTAGAATTGAGGCATTATTGCCGATTTCCGGATGGGCATCCAAGAGAAAATGGTACCCAAAAAGTGTGATGTTATTTTTTACCAGAAACCCGATTCTATTCTGGAAAATAAAATCATAAGAATTAATTTTTGGCAGATTGAATACATGATGAACAATTAAGGCCCGGCAATTATTCTTTTGGGCTAATTTAAAAATTTCAACGGAGGCAGAGACGGCAAAACCGATTTTTCCGATTTCCCCGTTACCTTTTACCGTTAAGCCGTTGGCCATGAAGGGATCAATTTTCCCAATATCCAGTCCGGGATCAAAAACCAACAGTTTTTCTAAATAATCATTCAATCGCTTAAGAGGAATCACAACTTTATTACTATAAACAAAAAACTAAAAACTGACAACTTCATTACTGCCAGGCTTCGCAGATGAGGCGGAAATCACAGAAATCGCACCAGGGACCGACTTTGGGGAAAAATTGGCTTTTTTCAATATCACCGGCAATATTGACTATTTTAGTTTTGGCTTCAACCAGTTGTTGTTTTTCTCTTTTGGATGATATTTTTCGGGACTCTTCAAGAAAATAAAAAGAGAGAGTAACATTTTCAGGATCAGTATTATATATCCCCCTATCCGAGGCGGCCAGGGCGTAGACCGTCATCTGCAAATTCCCGGCAATATCCTTATCTGAAAGTATTTTTCCGGTTTTATAATCGATAATCTCGATCGAATTTGAATTCAATTTATCCACCCGGTCGATTTTTCCGCCAAGCTTGAGGCTGGGTGTCAATTTAATGGTGAACAGTTTCTCCAAGTCATCAATTTTTACATCTGAACTGTGACCTTTATCGTAATAGAGGGACAGCATACCTTCGGCCCTTTTTTTCATGACCGCTTCGTATTTTTTATTTTTGTATCCTAAGGGAATCCAAACCCGGTGAAGAAGATTTAAAAGAGTATTTTTGTCCGGATTTAGGCTTTTCCTGTAAAGTTGATAAAAGTTTTGGAGAGCCAGATGGACGGATGACCCGAAAGATGCCGCGGCTGAAGATGGAACGGGAATTTTAAGAATATGGCGGTATTTATACTGGAGAGGACAAGTTAAAAAGGTTGAGATTTGTGAATAAGACAAATAATTAACATTCTGTCTTTTTGGTTCTTCTTCTTTTAAATCCTGCTTTTTCCAGGCAAGGAGTGTCAGTTGTTCATTATTTCCTGATTCAATTTCAATTCCGGGTAAGTCATTTTTACCAAGAATTTCATAAACAAAAGGTGAAATTTTTTTTACCCGTTTACCTTCACCGTAATAAAGAGCGGCCGTTAAAAATAACATGTCCCGGGCACGGGTTGCTCCGACATAAAATAACCGCCTTTCTTCCTGCTGGTGAAAGTCCCCAACAGGTAATATTTCTTTAATAAGTTCATCGGGGATTGGAATTTTTTCAGTCCTTTCCCTGGTCGGGAAACGGTCCGAAACAAGATTAACGAGATATACAACCGGAAATTCCAAACCTTTTGAACTGTGAACAGTCAAAATATTTACGGCATCATTTTTTATCCAGTCAGTATCGGTGGCTTGCGGACTTTCCCCCAGCTCCATACTCATATCCAGCCAGTCGGATACGGCATAAACCGTGGCATCCTCATGTTCGGCTTCAAAACCTTTCAGCTTGTCAAAGAATTTGGAAATATTTGATATTTCTTTTTCTTCTTTTATTGACTGGTAATCGGTAAATTTTTGCAGCATGCCCGACTTTTCAAGGAAGGAATAAAGAATCTGTCCGGCAGAATCCGTTTTGGCTGATTTAAGATGATCTTCTATCATGGCGGCTATTTTCAGGAGAATTCCGGCTGAGCGGTCTGACAAATAAGGAAGATAGGGTTGGTAATTTAATTTTTTACTCCAGTGATCCATTTTTTTACCGATATCGGCCGTGAATATATCCAGAGCTTCATAAAGGGTTCTGCCTGTTTTTTTGGAAAAATTCAGAAGCGCTGACAGATCGCGTACGGAGATGTCAAATACCGGCAAACTGAGAACGCTGAATAGGGCAACGGAGTCATCAGGATTGGCCAGAAATTTGATATAAGCTAAAAGTTCCTTAACTTCCTTCTGCCTGAAAAGCATACCGGGACCCAGAAACTGAAATGGGATGTTTAACCTCCGGAAAGCACTGGTAAAAGGAACGGAATGCTGATTGGCTCTGACCAGAACGGCAAAGTCACTCCATTTATACTTTTTATCATCGCTTTCCTGTATTTCCGCTTGCTTTTTAATTTGCACAATTTTACGGGCAATACTTTCCGCCTCATCTTCAACCCGGTTTTTAAAGATAAATTCAGGCGGTTCTCCCTGGATACCGCGGACACTTATCAGTTTTTTGTTAATTTTCTCTTTTACTTCAAGCCGGTCAGGATTATTTTTTTGAATCAACCGGTAGACTGAATCAAGTATGGTCTGGGTTGAACGGTAATTTTTCTTCAAAACGATAATTTCAGCTTTTTTATAGCGCTTTCTGAATTGGATAATATTGGAAACAGCTGCGCCTCTCCAGCGGTAGATGGCCTGGTCATCATCACCGGTTGCAGTTATATCGGCTTTTACTCCGGCCAAAAGCATAGCCAGCTCATTTTGGGCAAAATTAGTATCCTGGAATTCGTCAACCAGCACATATCTGAACCGCTGTTGATATTCTTTCAAAATATTTTTTCTTCGGCGCATTATCAGAAGAGTATTGGATATCAGATCGGAAAAATCCATGACACCTTCTTTAATCTTTAATTCCTCAAATTTTTTATAAGCTACAGCTAATTCCAAATATTTATAATTATCCGGATCCTTACCTGAATTGACAGATTTTGCCCAATGAAGATATTCATCAGACGAAATATCTTCATCCTTAAGGCGGTTAAAATGGGTCAGAATTGCTACGATGAATTTATTGGGATTGCCCAACGGGCGGTAATAATCAAGTTCAAACTGAAACAGGTTTTGGCGGAAAAAGATTATCGATTCAGCCTCAGTTAAAAGCCGGAAACCGGGATCAAGACCGATTGATACCGCTTCTTGCCGTAAAACGCGGTCCCCGAATGAATGGAAGGTGGTTATAAACATTTGGGTAATCCCGTAAGGCAATGCCCTGTCTACCCTGTCCTCCATTTCCCGGGCGGCTTTTTCAGTGAAGGTCAGGGCAAGTATTTCCTGGGGTTTGGCCAGTTTTTCCGAGATCAGCCATTTTATTCTCTCGGTTATAACTGTTGTTTTACCCGTGCCGGCTCCGGCGATTATAAGAAGAGGGCCTTTTTTATGGGTTATGGCTTTAATCTGCTCATTATTAAGAACTATTTTATCCGGGGAAATCTTCATCGGTTAAACATTATATCATTGATACAGGGACAGCCCCCATTCGGGTACAGTCATTTTAATTTACCTTAGGTCAGGAGGTTGGAAGAGGAAATTTTTTGGCCCAGGCGGGTGACGTTTTTGTTGACTTGGGACATCTGATTGTAAGCATTGGTGAGATGTTTGGAGAGAAGAGTGAGACTTTCCTCAAGTCCGCCATAATCCTTTTGAACTGACCTTAATAAGGTTAATATCTGTTTTGCCTTAAGTTCGATTTTCTGGCCTTCAAAGGACATGAGAATTGCCCGAAGATATGCATAAAAAGTAACGGGAGACACAGGCAGAACCCTGTTTTTATTGGCATAATCAAACAAATCAGGATTGTTGACGACCTCATAATAGACTGCTTCACTGGGAAGATACATTAAAGCATAATCAATGGTTCCTTCCTCGGTTAAAACGTATTTTTTACTGATGGATTCAATGTGGTTTCTGACATCCCTGGTAAATTCCCTGGTGGCAAGAGTTTTTGCCTCTTCATTTTTTGAGTGATACATTTTGCGGAAATTCTCCAGAGGAAATTTGGAATCTATGGGGATTATCCCCTGGGTTGTTTTTATGGCAGCGTCCACTTTAGCTCCTGATTTGAAAGCGTACTGAAGATGGAAGGAACTTTTGGGTAGCATTTGGGTTAAAAGCTCCTTGAGAACCTGTTCGCCCAGGTTTCCCCTCAGTTTAGGGCTTCTGAGAAGTTCTTCAAATTCTTTGATGGACCTGCCTATTTCACTCATTTCCCCGATATTTTGTTTGACATCGGCAATAAATCTGGCAGCATTGTCAAGACGCTCATTTAATGTTTTGGTTGACTGTTGGAGCGTTGATATGAAGCTGCGGTTTTGATCGTCAAGCCGCTGATTGGTGGTTTTAAGCCATTCGATTAATTCTCTCGAAGGAGCAGTTGAAAGACTTGAATCTTTCAGCCATTTACGGATAAAAATAAGTGAAAGGAGAAAACCGATTAGAACAACGCCAAGAATGATAAACAGATCCGAGGGCATAAAGGCCTTCCCATTCTAGCAAATCACCCCTAAAATTAAAATATGCGCAGAAAATTAAATAAGTATAAAACACTTATTTTTCTGATACTTTTTTTTACTTTTTTATTTTATATAAATTTTAATAAACCGGGCGGGTTTTGGAGTTTATTGCTTTTTTACAGTTTATTAAATTCAGCGGTTTTTTACTTTCTTTTTTTATTTTACACTTTTCAAAGAAGCCTTTTTTTAAGCTTTATTTTTATTTTGTTTTTAATATTAAGACAACTGAAATTACTGACTCTTTTTAATTTTTCCATACTTTTCGCAATTTTTGTGCTTTTGGAAATTTACAGAAAAAGGAACGGGTCAAAATAAATATTTACTACGGGATTTGGAATAACCGGCGGGCATTAGCTGAAGTTGTTTTAAGGGTTTGTTTCAGTGGTAACCCTTGAAATAGAGCTACCTGCCGGGCAACAAGCGGTAAATAAGAAGGCTCATTTCTGGTTGTGCGGAATGGAACAGGAGTTAAAAAGGGAGCATCCGTTTCCAAAAGCAGTCTGTCCGGAGGTGTTTCGGCTACGATTTTCCCCCATTTATTACCATAGGTTATATTGCCGTCAAAACCGACATAAAAACCCATTGAAACAACTTTTTTCAAATCGGATACCGTACCTGAGAAACAATGAAAAACACCGGTCAATTTTTTATTTTTATGTTTGAACGAAGATATGATTTCCAACAGATCAGTAAATGCATCACGGCAGTGAATAATTACCGGTAAATGATGGCTTTGTGAAAGCTCAAGCTGTAATAACAAAAGTTCCTTTTGTTTTTTTTTAATTTCCGCGGTTATTATATTGTCGGAATATCTGGTTTTTATGTACCTGAAATAATCAAGGCCGATTTCTCCGACCGCGATGACTTTTTTATTTTTAACAAGTTTTTCCAGATTATCTTTTAACTTACTGCCAACTGTAAGATTTTCATCCTGGGCATGATGAGGATGGATTCCGACAGCTGCATAACAACCGGAAAACCTATCGATAATTTCAACTGCTTTTTTACTGGATGAGATATCGGTACCGGGAATTATGATTGCTTTAACGCCCTTTTGATTGGCGCGGTTGATAACTTCACCCACATCTTTTTTAAAGGCTTTAAAATTTAGATGAGAGTGCGTGTCTATCATTTTCAACGGATTCTCGGATAAAGCGGAGGAGCAGATTTTATCTTCCTGCCTGAGAATAGCCCTATAATTTTTTCGGCAGTTTGGGGTAAAAAAGGCTGAAGATAAAAAGCGATTTCTCTTATCTTATTTACTGCCGGTTCAAGAATTTCCTTCAATTCGGATTTATTTTTTATTGTCCAGGGCTTTTTATCATTAATAAAGCGGTCAAGAAACCTTATTTGGTTCCAAATTAATGACAGGGCTTCATCAAAAGCGAAATTAGCCATTGCTTTTTCAAATTCAGTGGAAAATGGAAAGCTGTCCGCCGGCTTAAAACTGACATTCTCCGTTAGCCTGGTAATTCTGGCAATAAGATTTCCCAAACCATTAGCAAGATCGGCATTATACAACTGTTCAAATCTTGAGAAACTGAAATCCCCGTCACTATGCGAGGGTATTTCTCTCAGAAGGTAATAACGTAAGCTTTCCGAACCGTATTTATCAATAACTTCTAAGGGATCGATGACATTGCCCAGAGACTTACCCATCTTTTGCTGATTAACGGTTATATACCCGTGAACTGAAATAGATTTCGGCAGGGGCAGTCCGGCTGATAAAAGCATTCCGATCCAATATACGGCATGAAAACGGAGGATTCCCTTCCCGATAACATGGACATCAGCCGGCCACCACTTTTTCCACAGGGTATCGTCAATCCCGAAACCGGCGGCAGTCTGATAAATATTTAAAGCATCATACCAGGTATAGATAACCTGGCTATCGTCATCGGGCACCGGAATCCCCCAATTTTTTGCCCTGTCTTTTGAACGGGAAACGGAAAAATCAACAAGACCAGATTTAATAAAGGCCATTATTTCATTTTTCCTCTGCCGGGGAATTATTTTTATTTCATCCGAAGCTATTAACTTCTCAATCCGGCTTTTAAACCGGCTTAATTTGAAAAAATAATTTTCTTCCTCAACCCATTCAGGAGGGGTTAAATGTTCCGGGCATTTTCCATCCTGTAATTGCTTTTTTGTATAATAATCTTCGCAACCGACACAGTAGAAGCCGCCGTACTTTTTTTTGTATAAATCGCCTTTTTCCATGGAAAGGCGCCAGAGTTTGCGGGTTCCCGGCCAATGAAGTTTTCTGTCCGATCCCCTTCTCCAGACATCAATTTGGATATTAAGTTTTTGAACAAGATCTCTAAAAAAGACTGTATTTTTATCGGCCAGCTGCCGGGGAGTAAGATTTTGAACTTGGGCGGCGCGGACAATTTTTAAGCCGTTTTCGTCAGATCCGGAAATCAGGAGAGTTTCAAAACCTTTTAATTTAGCGAATCGGGCGGCAGCATCGCATTGGACAAATTCCAAAGCATGTCCCAGGTGGGGCCTGCCGTTAACGTAGGGAATTGCTGCAGTTATAAAAAACTTTTTGTCTGGCATAGGTTGTAAAAAGTCAACCAATCTTATCACAAAATAAACGGGATGTTTAAGAACTCTAATCGGAATATGCTAAAATAAGGCAAATTATGGGCAGGTTAATTAACAGAAATCCCAATTTTTGGCATCGGTTATTTGAGATATCTTTTCCGCTTCTGACATGGCTAACGGTAACTCTGCCGCTCTGGCTTTCCCCTTTCCATCCGGCAGTAGTAGCCTATTTTCTTTTGACGTTTGCCGTTTATTTTTTCTATAAATCATTAACAGTGACCATCTATTCAACCTGGTCATACCTGAAACTGAGAAAAATGTCGCATATCAACTGGAGTAAACTGGCTAAAACAGAAAAAGATTTTAAAAAACTATACCACGCGGTAATCATTACCAACTATAAGGAAAATACGGAAAAAGTAAGCCTTACTTTGGAAAAACTGGCTTTACAGGATTTTCCGAGAAAAAGAATGATTATTATTTTGGCTATGGAAAAAAGAGAAGGAGAAGAAGCCCAAAAACGGGCAAACAAACTCCTGACTAAATTCAAGAGTAGATTTCTTGAAATGGGAGTGACATTTCATCCGGTTTCAGGAAATGAAGTGGTCGGAAAAGCCAGTAATTCCGCCTGGGCAGCTAAATTCCTAAGTTATAGGATCAGGAAACTCGGTATCGATCCGGATTTTGTAACAGTAACTTCCTGTGATGCGGATTCCCTGATTCCTCCCAAATACTTTTCCTACCTGTCATATTTGTTTTTAACCGATAAAGACAGGTATTACCATTTTTATTGGGCTCCGGTTCTTCTTTACAGTAATTTCTGGGAAGTACCTTTACCGGTAAGGGTCCAGGCAACAATTTCTTCAATCATCAGACTTTCCGCCTTAGCCAAACCCAGTTCGCTGATTCAGATATCCACTTATTCGTTATCCCTGAAAATGCTCCAAAATATCGGATATTGGGATACAAATATTATTCCTGAAGACTGGCACATTTTCCTTCAGGCATTTTTTACGTACGGCGATAAGGTCAGAACTATGCCGATTTATCTTATTATTACGCGCGATGCGGTTAACAGTTATACTTTTTGGTCAACCATGAGATCAAGGTATGAACAGGAAAAGCGTTGGGCATGGGGAATTACGGACATCCCGTATGCCATATACAAGTTTTTTACCACCCCTCATATTCCTGTTCTGCCGAAATTATTCAGATTGATTTATGTTATGGAAACGCATCTCTTCTGGCCGACTTCATTTTTTCTTTTGACTTTGGGAGCTTATGCTTTACAACTGATTAATCCGGCATTTAACAGGACAGCACTGGGACATAATCTGCCTAAACTTTCAGGACTTATTCTGACAATGACAACTTTATTTCTTTTGGTATTAATTGTAATTGACGCAAAATCCAGACCGAAAAGACCCGCCAGTATTTCGATAGCCAAGACACCGCTGCTTCTTTTCCAATGGATTTTATTACCGCTTGTTTCCTTCCTGTTATCAAGTCTTCCGGCACTTGAAGCTCATACCCGGCTGCTTTTAGGCAAAAGATTGGAATATAAAGTAACGGAGAAAATATAAATTATTGCCGATTAAATATTCATCAATTATAGATGATAATTTCCATCTTAAACTTTATCATCTCTCATTCGCCTGTCTTTTATTTAACCCAGTCGGTATGGCGGGATGAAGCTTTTTCCTACTTCATGGCCAGACCGGGAACCATAAAAATTATTGCAGCCACGGCTAATGATTTCAATCCTCCGCTTTACTACATTTTGCTTCATTTCTGGATGTATTTGGCAGGACACTCGGAAGTATTTTTACGACTGCTCTCGTTTATTTTTCATTTGACGGGGGTTTATTACATTCATTTATTGGGGAGAAAATTGTCGGGAAAAAGATTTGCCTTATTTTTGGCACTTTTTTATCTTTTTAATCCCATGTTATTGTATTTTGCTTTTGAAATGCGCATGTATTCGCTGTATGCCCTGACAACCACGGCAACACTTTATTATTTTTACAGTAAAGACTGGAAAAGATACACCATTGCCAATATTTTAGGACTATATACCCATTCTTTTTTCATTCTGATTAATATATCGCTGGCAGCATATTTATTTATTTCAAAAAAAACAAGAAAAAATATCTTCAGAACTCTTTTTCCCGTACTTTTTTTCCTGCCCTGGATACCCATTTTAATTATCCAATTTATCAAATCAAAACAATCATGGTTGTATCCGGTTGACTGGCAACTGATCAAATCGGTTTTGGGTAATTTATTTTTAGCTTATGAGGGAACACCCGGACATTTATGGAAATTCACTGCCCGGCTTTCAGCGGTCATAATTTTATTGATGTATCTGTCCCTCAAAAAAAGGAAGATTAAACCCGGGATATTTGTTCTGCCCGTTTTTATCCCCCTGATATTAATATTGTCTTATTCCATATTAAGAAGGCCTGTTTATGTACACCGATATCTGATATTTATTACCGTATTTGAAATAATATCCGTGGCATTGGGAGTAGCGGCAATTCCAAATAAAAAAATCAGAAAGTTGATGGCATTTTTCTGTATTTTATTTGTTATTTATTTCAATTTTTATATTACACCTTTCAGGAAAAAAACCGACTTCAAATCAACATTTAGTGAAATAAACAGAATGGCCAATGAAGGGGATTACGCTTATACGATGACACCGATAGCTTTTTTGGAATCGGCTTTTTATTTTAAAAATCCCGGCAAAACATTCGTTTATAATCCCAAAAAAATACACATACCCGATTATATAGGCGTTAATGTTGTGTTTCCCGATATATCAAAAACTGATTTTCCAACAGGTCCTTCAAGAGTGTTTTTAATAAAAGATGATGCCAGTTTTGAAGTAGTTATCCAACAATAAATGAAAGAAAGAATTAAAGAAGTATTAAGAGATAATATCATTAAGAAATCCTGCCAGGTTTTTCTGATTATTCTTGCCTTTTTTACTGCTACTTTGATCTGGAAATGGAAAAACTTACCTCCGGAATTGCCACTTTTTTACTCGCTGCCAAGAAGTGAGGAACAACTGGCGTCTCCATATCATCTTCTTATTATAATTGCGGCAATAATAATTATTTTTTTATTGCACTTTTTTATTTCAGTTCTTTTATACCGGAAAGAGTTACTTGCTTCCAGAATTCTCCTGATAAATGTTACTGTTATTATGACTGCTCTTTTTTTAACATCTTTAAAAATAATTTTTCTGATTACATAAATGGTATTATCGATTTCGCTTTTAACCTTATCATCATTTATCATCAGTTTCTCGCTGGTACCTTTAACAATCTCTCTGGCCAGAAAATACAAGCTGGTTGATGATATCAGGAGCCGACCCCACCCGGCACATACCCATCGCGGCAGCATACCGCGCGCCGGCGGGATTCCGATATTTATCGGAATATTTTTACCGATCCTTTTATTTCTTAAGATTAATCCCGCTATCACCGGTATAAGTTTGGGGGCTTTAATTCTAGTATTGACCGGAATTTGGGATGACCGGCGTGACCGCTCACCCTATATCAGATTTTTGTTTAATTGCACAGCCGCTTTCGCCGTAATCATTGCCGGAGTTCAGATTCCATATATAACCAATCCTATGGGAGGGATTTTACATTTTAACTTTCAAATATCCACAATAAATTTTGCCGGGATGTCATTTTCCATAACAATGGCACAAATTCTAGCTCTAATTTGGATCGTATGGACAACCAATATTGTCGGCTGGTCGGGAGGAGTTGACGGCCAATTACCCGGTTACGTAGCGATATCGGCTGTTGTTATAGGACTTTTATCCTTAAGATACATTGCTGATCCCAACCAATATTATGTTACTGCCCTGTCATTTTTAACCGCAGGAGCTTTTTTCGGGTTCCTGCCCTGGAATTTTTCCCCCCAGAAAATAATGCCCGGATACGGAGGCAAGACTCTGGCCGGTTTTATGCTATCGGTTCTGGCAATTTTATCCTATGCCAAATTCGGAACTGCGCTTCTGGTTTTGGCAGTACCGATGACTGACGCCGGTTTTATCATTTTTAAGAGAATTTTTACCGGAACATCTCCGGTGAAGGCAACTTCAGGCCATTTACATCACCATCTTTTAAACCTAGGATGGAGTAAAAGTAAAATTGCCGTATTTTATTGGGGAATAAGTTTAATTGCCGGATTTCTTGCCTTAATTCTAAATCCCAGACAGAAATTATTTGCAGCTCTCCTGATTATAATAATAATATCAATGTTTATTCTGTGGATTAATTTTTTCAAAAAGCTGCCTGTTAAACATACCAGCGAAAATTCCGAGTTCTGAAATTACCTTACTCGACTTTATCGGCATAACGTCCTGAAATCCAACCTTCTTTACCCTCAGCATAAATGATTTTAATCCAGCCTGATTTTTCATCAAGGTACGGCACCTTATCGCCTGGTTTTAACTGGCCGACTTCGGTTGCCGAAATTGAAGCATCAAATCTGACCCGAAGAAAACCTGTCGGAGTTTCATTCACTAAAACGTATGGTTTTGATAACTGATCCCCTTCACCGGTTTGGGTATCAGTTTCCGGTGTCGGAGTGGGTGTTTCTAACTGTTCTCCGGACAGACTCAGTTGAAAATCTACATTTAAACGGTAATCCGGAACTGCTTTTACTCTGACAGTTCTGCCGATAAATCCGGTTGAAGTGACGGTGATGTCATGCTCACCTTCGCTTATAGGAATATTTATAGGAGTTGCCCCTTTTTCCAAACCGTCAATTGATACCGAAGCGGCATCAGGTGTTGAAGAAACTGAAATTTCGATTTCATCATCACCGATTTTATCCAATGTGATAACTTCTCCTGATGTGGTCAGTTCACTTTGGCCTAATTCTTTTTTTATATAGGTAAGAGTTGACGGGTTAAGTGTTATTTTGTCCTGCCAAACCGAAGCGGATGATTGGGAATCATCAGGCACAAGTTTTATTACAAAAGAACCGGCAGGGTGACGGCTGTCTAAAGGTGTTTTTCCAATAAATTTTTCATCCAGATATATTCCGGCTACGGGAGTAGAAACTACTTTTAATCCGGCAACTGATGACTTACCGGCAAATATAAGCTTATAGAGAATATAGGCTATGGCTGCAAGAAATAAGACAATGACAAGAACAGTCTTCCTGCTCATAGACTTTATATTACATGAGAAGAACCTTATTTTCAATCGAAATGAAGCAATTCCGACTTGATAAATTAGCAGTCTATATACTAGACTGCTAATATAAAGTTGCCCTCCGTCTTCCCGGAGGACTTCAGAAGGATGTGAGACTATATGGCAATTTTAAGATTTGATCCGTTTTCAATGTTATGGGGACGGGGGTAGATTTGAGCCTTGTTATATGCTAAAAGCCTTCATTTTTCTGTGCGTGGCAAATACTGGATTTCCAATGACATCATTATTATTTTTATACGGATCATATTCATCAAGATTTAGATTCATTCCATCCTTAATAAATTTGAGATAATTTTCAATTCTGTTTCCCTTATCACCTAATAGGATGATAATTTTATTCATGTCTATTATCTTTCTTGAACTATTGTTTAAGTACTCTCTTAAACTGCTATATTTATATTCTTCCGGGTTTTTGGTCATAGCCGATTTATACGGATTTAGGTGAATATATCTTGAAACTTCCAAAAAATAAGACTCTTTCTGAACAAGCTTACTTTTAAATCTATCTTGAAATAAAGGTCCCTGTCTATTGTATTTTTTATTGAAATATAGGGAATAACTTGTAAATAATCTCCCCATCAATTTAGCAATTGGTGTTCTCTTTTCCTCAACCAGAAAATGATAGTGATTAGGCATTAAACAATAGGCATAAAAACACCAATCACCTTTCCGAAGAAGTCCATTTAATATTTCAAGCAATCTTTCATAATCTTTATCTTCATGAAATATTTGGTTTTTGTTAAGCCCCCTATTAAAAATGTGATAAAAACCTCCGGGAAATGTCAGTCTAGCTATTCTTGGCATTAATAATTTTATAGCACTTTTAAGCTGTCAATACAATATATTCTACCCCCGTCCCCGATATACAAAGCCCCGAGAAAATCGGGGCTTTTTTTTGTTTTTGTAATGCTTTAGTTCTTTAATATTCTCCACCGCCTGGAGGCATTGCCGGCATCGATTCTTTTTTCTCCGGGATATCGGTAATAAGACTTTCCGTGGTTAATACCATAGAGCCGACTGATACGGCATTTTGTAATGCCAACCGGGTAACTTTTGCCGGATCAACAATTCCTGCTGCCAGCATAGACCCGAATTCCATAGTCAGCGCGTTAAATCCGTAATCATGTGTTTTACCGGCTTCCACTTTTTTGACTACCCAACCGGCATCGGTTCCCGAGTTGGCAGCAATAAACCACATGGGTTTTGCCAGGGATTTATAAAGGATATCAATACCGATTTTTTCATCATCGTATTTTAATTCCTTTCGAACTTTATCCAAAACTGACCGGGCGCGAAGGAGTGCAACACCACCACCGGGGACTATCCCTTCTTCGATAGCGGCTTTGGTCGCTGAAACCGCATCATTTACCCTTTCCTTTTTCTCCTTCATCTCCACTTCAGTAGCTGCTCCGACGTTAATAACGGCTACACCTCCTGAAAGTTTTGCCAACCTTTCCTGGAGTTTTTCCCGATCAAATTCAGAAGTAGTATCTTCTACTTCCCTTCTGATTTGGGAAATCCTTGCCTGGATCAGTTTTTTATCACCTTTTCCACCGATAATCCGGCAATTATCCTTATCAGCCCAAACCCGATCTGCCCTGCCGCAATCTTCAATGGTGACATTTTCCAGTTTCCGGCCCATATCTTCGGATATAACTTTTCCGCCGGTCAGAATGGCAACATCCTCAAGCATAGCTTTCCGGCGGTCACCGAAGCCCGGGGCTTTAATTGCCAGGGCATTTATCGTTCCTCTTAATTTATTGACAACAAGAGTTGCCAAAGCCTCACCTTCAATTTCATCGGCGATTATAACCAGATTTTTGGATACTTTGACAAAATTTTCCAAAAACGGCAATAATTCCGTCTGGAGGGAAGAAATTTTCTTATCGGTAATGAGTATAAAGGGATCCTCAATTTCCGATTCCATCCGATCGGGATTGGTTACAAAATAAGCCGAAGCAAAACCGCGGTCAAATTCCATCCCTTCCTTATAATCAATTACCATATCCAAACCTTTCCCTTCTTCGACAGTGACAACACCGTCTTTTCCGACTTTTTCCAATGCCTCGGCGATCAGGTTTCCGATTGACTGATCAGCAGCCGAGATTGTGGCTACCTGGGCGATATCTTCACGGCCTTTAACTTTTTTAGCCATTTTTTTCAGTTCCTCAACGATCGCGTCGGACCCTCTAAAAAGCCCGTTTTTAAGAATCATCGGATTAGCACCGGCTGTTATGTTCTTAACACCTTCATTAATAATGGATGAAGCCAAAAGCGTTGCCGTGGTTGTGCCGTCACCAGTATCATCATTGGTTTTACTGGCTGCCTCTTTAATAAGCTGAGCACCCATATTTTCAAAAGGATCTTCCAACTCGATTTCCTTGGCAACGGTAACACCGTCGTGGACCACATGGGGAGCCCCCCATTTTCTGTCAAGAGCCACGTTTCTTCCCTTAGGCCCGAGAGTAGTAATAACTGCCTGGGCAAGAAGATTGACACCCTGAAGTAATTTTTGCCGGGCATCTTCGGCGAATTTAATTTGTTTAGCCATATAATTTAACCTCCTTTAAAATTTATTAACTTATTTTTAACTTTTTTTTGTTCCCATTCTTCAGTCAATAACCGCGAGAATATCTTTTTGTTCGACAAGCAACCATTCTTCCTGTCCTACCCTAATTTCTGAGCCTCCCCATTTTTTATAAACTACTTTCTGGCCGACTTTAACATTCATGGGGAGTTTTTTTCCGTCATCTGTGACTGCTCCTGAACCGACTGCCATTATTTGTCCTATTTGGGGTTTTTCTTTAGCGGTTTCAGGAAGAACTATGCCGGAAGGTGTTTTGGCTTCCTCTTCAAGCGGTTTTACCAAAACATTATCCAAAAGGGGTTTAATTGAAGACGCTTTAATATTCATATGGTTACCTCCATTTATTAAAATTTAAATAATTTGGCACTTAATAAAGACGACTGCTATTTTATGAAATGGAAAAATACTTGTCAAGAGGTATATACGGTTATGAAGGAATTTTGGCTATATTTAACATTTTTATCTTTTTATAATACTCATCAAGAATCTTGGGGCGTAAATCTAACGGGTGAAAACGCAGGTATCCGTCTTTTATGACTTCATTAGTAATCTTTCTTTTCATGTACGTCAATTGGATAGTTTTGAAAAAAACTTCCAAAAAATTAACATCAGACACTCCGCCTTTTAACTTTTTGTGATTATTATCCATAAACTGGTATAAAGGTGAAAAATTCGGGAGAAACGATTTAATCCAACTGTTTATACTGATAAATTCCCGATAAATATTATTCCTTTGAAATAAAGGCTTCATTTGAGCTATTTCATGGGCTGAAAAGAGGTCTTTTTCACCATTTATTAACTCAAGATTTCCCTCATCAATAAACATATTGAGGCAGAATTTATTGCGGATATCAGATGTGCCGGGATTTCTGTAAAGCCCAAACAGCTTCAGAAAGATGACAGAAAAAAATCTTGTCGTCCAAATAAAATTTTTTGATGTAATTATAAAAACGTCAATATCATCTCCGTCATCAGCATTTTCCATTGAAAGTGTCCCGGTGATTCCGATCAATTTTACAAAAGGAAGCATAAATAATAACCGGCAAAATTTTAAAGCTTTTAATATTTTTATTCCGGAACAGTATTTTCTTTTTTCCCGAAAATAAACTGATTTTTCCCGGCCTTTCAGGCAATAATAATCCCTGCTTTTAACAATTATCTTTTCTTTTGTCAACTCAGTCAGTGATTTTGCAACGGCAGCCAGGGTAGCTTTTTTTTTGATAAGATACCGGTGAACTTCATTAGACTTTAAAGGATATCCGAATATATCGGCATAGATGAGAGTTTTTAGAACTGAGTTATTCAACCCGGAAGACATAAAGTTAAAGTTATTGGACCTGCAAAGAACCGGACTGGTTTTCCCCTGTTTGACCCTGATTATCCTGTTTTTGACCGTATGAAAGATTGAATCTTTTAAATACTTCCCCAAACCCGCTCTCGGCAGTCTTTATTACGGATTCTTCACTGACACCCTGCTCTGACAATCCGTTAACCGCATCTTTCAGGTAATCAATCAGAGATGTATTTATTCCCGTTTCACCGTCAAAAGTTCTTGAGGAAAGATAAAAAGACTTCATGGTCGGAGCTTCTGATATTAATGGAGACAGATACGGATTATCGGAAAGATTTTTTCCCAGATCTACCCGGGAATAAGGCTCTCCGAAGAGTTTTCTGACTTTTGACTGACCCTCATACAGTTTTTGCATATTTTCCGGTTGAAGAAGAAATTTAAGAAATTGCCAAGATGTATCCTGTTTTTTACTTTTTACTGAAACGCCTTCAACCCAATAACTGGCCCAGTTAATTTCGGGACAGGGTTCACGGTCACAGGGCAATTGGGGAACCTTGGCGGTTTTAAAATTAAGATCCGGATTGATTGAATTTATTGTCAGAGCCTGCCAGCTGGGTGCTATAATCATGGCTGTTTTTCCGCCGGCAAAGGCAACTATTGAGTTTTCCAGTGAGTTATCCCAGGTGTTTGAAGGCGGAGCGGCGAACATCCGGTAAAACTTCAATGTTTGGACGGCACAGTCGGTCTCGGCAGCGTCAGAACAACTGAAAAGGGATTCATAAAGTTTTGTACCGTTTTGAAGCATCATCAACCCCAAAATGTCACTGAAATGTTCGATATTTTCAGCCGTTCCGAGAGCTATAGCTGATGTAGCGATCAGATTTCCTTCTTTAACTGTCAGTCTGGAGACGGAATTTTGGATATCTATCCAGGTCAGAGGAACTGTAACATTAGCTCCGTTTAAAATATCTTCATTATAAAAAAGCAACAGGCCGTCAATTTCCAACGGTATACCATAGAAATTATCACCGCCTTTAAGATCCTGTAAAACAACCGGATAAAAAGTTTTTCCATATTCCTCATCTGAAATAACATCCTTTGGCAACGGAGCAAGCTGTTTGACCAGCATGGGCAACCAGGTATTATGGAATCTGAAAATATCAGGACCTTCTCCCCTGTCTATTGCCGCTTGGACTCTTTCCCTGTATTGAACAGGGTCCTGTCTGACATAATTTACTTCAATCTGATTATTCTCTTTTTCAAATTTTTCAATAAGAGGACTCATGATGGATTCTTCTTCCCACAAACCCCAGTAAGTCAAAGTAATTTTTTCCGTTTTTTGGCCGTTTGAACCGGTAGGAGTAGTACTTCTTGATCCCAGAAATCTTAAAGCAACAACTCCAACCACGACAATGATAATTACGAATAAAGCCAGAAATAGAAATTTCCGACGGGGATCTTCAATATAGGCAGGCGGAACAGAAAAAGCATCAGGTACAGGAGGGTTAGCGCTATCTTCAAACGGAACAGAGGACGGCCCGGCAACTTCTTCACTTGGCGCTGCCATAGCTTCTTCATAAGCTGAATGACTTCCTTCAGAAAATATTTCACCGGAGGGAGGAGGACCGTTTGACTGTTTTGATGGATCATCCATTCTTATGATATGATAACCGCAATATTAAACCATGGTCAAGGAAAAAAAAGGAAAACCGGCAGTTGGTACATTGCCGAAAAAATTACCCTTAATAAGGGTAATTTTGATAATACCGGCAATTTTATCCGTATTGGGAGCAGTTTTTGCCGTATCATTTATTAATCAATATGAAAATATTTACCGGGATAAAATTTATCCCGGGGTAACAGTTGATTTTATACCATTCGGAGGAAAATCCCAACGTGATTTGGAGAATTACTTCAATAAAAAAAATAAAAAATTAGCCGGATTCCAAATAACTCTAAAACATGAAGACCGGTCGGCAACAATTTCAGGAAAAGAATTGAAGGCCGGCTATGATGTCAAACTTTCCTCAATTCAAGCTTATTCCATCGGAAGAAGCGGCAATATTTTATCCGATATTTACCACAAATGGCGGGCAAAAGCAGCTGGAATAAATTTGACTGCTGTCATGACTATGGACAATGAGTATATCGATGAGACCATAACTTATCTGGCAAATTCAATTGATAAAAAAGCTGAAGATGCCCTTTTTAATTTTACCGGCGGCCGGGTTACTGCCTTTAAGCCTTCCAGATCAGGCGTTGCCGTCAACCGGGAAAAAACCAAGAAATTAGTAATGAATTTCCTGGAAAAAACAATTCAAAACGGAACCGATGAAAAGGTTGAATTCAAATTACCGGTTGAAATTGTTCTTCCGTCAATCACAACGGAAAATTCAAATGATTTCGGAATAAAGGAACTTATCGGAACCGGTAAATCCAAATTCGTCGGATCAATAGCAAGCAGAATACACAATATTGAACTGGCCGCTTCAAGAATAAACGGACGGCTGATTCCTCCCGGGGAAACCTTTTCTTTTAACAGTGCCCTGGGCGATGTATCTTCGGCAACCGGATACCAGCCGGCTTACATTATTAAAGACGGCAGAACGGTTCTCGGAGACGGCGGTGGGGTTTGCCAGGTTTCAACAACCCTTTTCCGGGCGGCTCTTTCGTCGGGATTACCGGTAGTTGAAAGATGGGCCCATTCTTACAGGGTAAGTTATTACGAGCAGGATTCAGGTCCGGGGATTGATGCTACGGTATTTGCACCCAGTGTTGATCTGAAATTTACAAATGATACTCCGGCCCATATCCTGATTCAGGCCGAAACAAATAAAAGTGCAAGCTCGTTAACTTTTTCTCTTTACGGAGTATCCGACGGAAGAGTTGCACAAATCACCAAACCGGTGATACTTTCCCAGACCCCGCCACCGCCTGACCTTTATCAGGATGATCCTACACTTGATAATGGGGCAGTTAAGCAAGTTGACTGGAAAGCCTGGGGAGCAAAAGTCAATTTTGATTATAAGGTTACCAGAGACAGAGAAATTTTATTTCAAAAATCTTTCTTCTCAAATTTCCAACCATGGCAGGCAGTTTTTTTACGCGGAACCAGAATTTAAACAAAAGTGCAGCCGAATTAACCGGATTCGTAAATTTATCCTGATGGAAAAAATATCTGATTTAAAGGGATTCAAAACGACTCTAATAAAACTTCAAAAGAGAGGCAAGCCGATAATTCTAACCGGCGGTTGTTTTGACATACTGCATATCGGCCATATCCGATTTTTGGAGGAAGCTAAAAAATCAGGGGGAACACTTATAGTATTACTGGAACCGGATGAAAAGGTCAGAAAACTTAAAGGAGCAAAAAGACCCGTGTTTTCTCAGCATGAAAGAGCCCGGACACTTTCATCTTTAATTCCGGTGGATTATATAATACTTCTTCCTTATCTTTCCGGATCAGGATATGACCAATATATAAGTGTTATAAAACCTGATATTATTGCAACAACAGAAAACGATCCGATATTGGAAAAGAAACGAAAACAGGCAAAAAAAGTTTCCGGAAAACTCTCCGTTGTTAAATATTTCACATCCCTATCAAGCTCTCAAATAGCTGACAAATTGAAAAAAGAATCTTTATAGTTTTGTTATGAAAATTCTGGCTATAGAAACATCATGCGATGAAACAGCCGCTGCGATTGTTGAAGACGGCAGGAAAATAATTTCAAATATTGTTGCAACTTCTGCGGAACTTCATGCAAAAACCGGCGGAATTATTCCTGAAATTGCGGCGCGGCAACAAGTTTTATTTATTATTCCGGTTATTGAAGAAGCCACTCTGCCGCTTCGGAATGAAAAAAAGGGTAAGCCTGATCTTTTGAACACATTTAAAAAAATTGATGCGTTGGCGGTAACAGTCGGACCGGGACTTATCGGCTCCCTGGTGGTAGGAGTAGAAGCGGCAAAAACTATTGCCATGACAACCGGGAAACCGATTATTCCGGTAAATCATGTTAAAGCTCACCTTTACGCCAATTTATTAAACGGCACCGAAAAACCGGATTTTCCGGCTATCGGATTGGTTGTTTCCGGAGGCCATACTGAACTTTATTTTTGGCAAAGTATAAATAATATTAAATGGATCGGAGGAACAATAGATGATGCTGCCGGTGAAGCATTTGATAAAACAGCCAGAATACTCGGTTTAGGCTTTCCGGGAGGACCGGCAATCGCAGCGGAAGCGGTAAAAATTCAATTTGATGGGAACCCGGGCAGAATACAAAACATTAAGTTACCAAGACCAATGATGAAAGAAGACAGTCTAAATTTTTCATTTTCAGGATTAAAAACAGCAGTAAAAAGAACAGTAGACGATCTTAAGATGAAAAATAAATTTAACGGAAAGACTGTTTCATATCTGTCTTATGAAATCCAGGAATCCATAACCGATGTTTTATCTTTTAAAACAATTCTGGCGGCGGAGAAATACAAAGTGAAAACAATTGCTTTGGGGGGAGGAGTGGCTGCTAATTTACGATTAAAGGAAAAATTAACAAAAGAGAGCGGCAAGAAAATAAGAATATGCGTTCCTCCTCCGTCATTTTGTACCGATAACGCTCTTTATATTGCCAGTTGTGCTTTCCATTATAATAATCCGGTTAGTTGGAAAAGTATTGAAGCCGATCCGGGACTGTCGGTTGAAGTTTGAGAATTATCGCAATATAATAATCCAAACCTAAATATGGATAAAGTTTATAAGCATCAGCATACAGAAAAAAACTGGTACAGTCTTTGGGAGGAAAAAGGTTATTTTACACCGGTTATTAACCCGGAGAAAAAGCCTTTTGCGATAATAATGCCTCCTCCCAATGCCAACGGTTCACTTCATATCGGACATGCCGCATTTTTAACTATTGAGGATGTGATGATCCGCTATCACCGAATGGTTTCTGAAGTTACTCTCTGGCTTCCCGGGGCTGATCATGCCGGAATTCTGACTCAGGTAGTTTTTGAAAGAAAACTGGAAAAAGAAGAGAACAAAAGCCGGTTTGATCTGGGTCGTGAAGAGTTTATCAGGCGGTGTATGGAATTTACTTTGAAAAATAAAGAAGTGATGGAAAATCAGATGAGGGCTATCGGAGCTTCCTGCGACTGGAGCCGGAAGAGTTTTACACTTGATCCTAAATTCAATAAACCGATAAACGCGACATTTAAAAAACTTTATGAAGACGGCTTTTTGTACAGAGATTTACGGATGATAAACTGGTGCCCGAGATGCGCCACGGCTTTATCGGATCTGGAAGTTATTTATAAAGAGAAAAAAGATCCTCTGTATTTTATTAAATACGGTCCCCTAACTCTGGCAACCGTCAGACCGGAAACAAAATTCGGCGATACGGCATTGGCTGTTAATCCGAAGGACAAAAGATACCTTAATTTTATCGGCCGGGAGATAGAAGCCGAAGGACTTTTGGGGAAGATGAAGTTTAAAGTCATTGCGGATCCGGCTGTTGACCCAAAATTCGGTACTGGAGTGGTTAAAGTAACACCGGCCCATGATCCTGATGATTTTGCCATGGGCTTACGGCATAATCTGGAAGTCAGACAGGTAATCGGTTTTGACGGTAAATTAAATGAAAAAACAGGTCCCTTTAAGGGATTGACCGTCAGGGAAGCACGGATAAAAACCGCTTCTGATATGGAGAAAAAAGGACTGATCGTAAAAAAAGATACTGAATACATACATAATATTGCCATTTGCGAGCGGTGTCAGACAGTCATTGAACCGATGGTATCGCTGCAATGGTTTATCAGAACTAAAAGTTTGGCTGAAATGGCCATAAAAGCTGTCCAAAAGGGAGAGATAAGATTTATCCCTAAAAGCTTTGTAAAAAACTATAATATCTGGATGGAAAATATCAGAGACTGGTGCATTTCCAGGCAGTTATGGTGGGGCCACCAGATTCCGGTTTGGTATTGCGGAAAGAAAAATTTATCCGACCTCCAATTAACCATGAATCCGGAACTTAAAAAAATTAAAAATGAAGGCTGCGGGGAAATCATAGTCGCAGATGAAAAACCCCGGACATGTCCCAAATGCCAAAAGAAAAATCTTATCCGTGATCCTGATACATTGGACACCTGGTTCTCATCAGGACAATGGCCGTATACAACACTTAACTTCGATCAAGAGAATGTTTCTGATTATGAATATTTTTATCCGACTACTGTCATGGAAACCGGTTATGAGATCCTTTTCTTTTGGGTGGCACGGATGATAATGCTCGGATTGTATTCTACCGGTAAAGTTCCTTTCAAAATTGTTTACCTTCACGGTTTAGTCAGAGATGCATTGGGAACGAAAATGAGCAAATCCAAAGGAAATGTGATTGATCCCTTAACAGTTATTGACAAATACGGGGCGGATTCATTAAGAATGGCTCTGGTTTACGGAACTTCACCAGGGAGTGATGTCAAACTTTCGGAGAAAAAAATTGAAGCAATGCGGAATTTCGGCAATAAAATCTGGAACATGGCCAGATTTATTAAAATGAATATTGAGTTTTTTGAAAAAAACAGTAAAAAATTTACTCCTGATCAAAAATATATTCCTTCCGATAATGATGATAAAAATCTGTTAAAAAATTTAGATAAGCTGATTAAATTGGTTACTGATAATATGAACAGCTACCGGTTTGCCATAGTTTCCGAGAAATTATACAACTTCCTTTGGCATGAAATGGCTGATAAATATATGGAGCAAGTTAAGGACAGGCTGCGGAATAATGATTGGAGTGCTTTGAATACTTTATATGTGACTTTTATATCCTCAATCAAGATGCTTCACCCCATCATGCCGTTTATTACCGAGGAAATAAATAAACAATTAACCGGTGAAGAAAAGCCGCTTATAATCTCTCCCTGGCCGAAATAAATATTAATATAAATTTATGGCAGCTAGCTTTCGGAGACGGTGATATTTTCAATGATGACTTTTTCTTTCGGTTTTGACTGTTCTCCCAGCCCGTTATCTTCAACTTCCACTCCAGCTATCTTATCAATTATTTCCATCCCCTTGACTACTTGTCCGAAAATAACATAATTTTTAGGCAGATTATTATCCTGATGCATAATGAAAAACTGGCTGCCGTTGGTATTTGGTCCTGAATTAGCCATTGCAACCATTCCCTTTTTATAGTCAAGCGTAATTTTTTCATCGGCGAATTTATAACCGGGACCTCCGGTACCGTCACCAAGGGGGTCTCCACCCTGAATCATGAAATCTTTAATAATCCTGTGAAAGGGAGTCCCATTGTAAAATCCGTCACGCGCCAGAACAACAAAATTATTTACCGTTACCGGTGTGTTTTCAGCAAACAATTCGATTTGAAAATTGCCGTATGAAGTTGAAACATCAGCCGTATAAATTTTTCCGGGATCAATTGTCATTTCCGGTATTTTGGAATATTGTTTTGCCATATTAGCCGATTGGGTTTTTGCTTTGTCCTGATTTTCCTGCGGCTGTTCTTTGGAGAAAAATAATGTCAAAATAAAAACCGCAGCTGCTATTGCCAACAAATACAGGATAAAATTGAAAAAATTAGATGTTCTTTTCAATTTTGGCATCTTTTCTGATTTTATTAAACCATTCCTCATAGAGCTCGCTTACTTTTTGCTGTTTAATAAAACCTTCAACTTCCGAACGCAGTTTTGCGGGATCAGTAGCTTCTGATGACAATTCCTTATTATTTTCCAGATATTTTTCAATATCAGTTGAAGATACTGAAGTTTGTTTATCAAACAGCTTTTCAATGGAAAGCTGAAGCTCCAACTGCCTGCGGAAAGTAGTCGTATCCAAACCCTGCATTGACAACGCCTCATTTAGGGACATTTTCCCGCCTAAATTTTCTTCAATTTTTTTAACCCGGCTTTCTATTTCATCAGCGGTGATAAATATGCCTTCCTGCCGTGCAGCTCCCAAAATCAACCTCTCATTAATCAGTTGATCCAGAACCGAATCGGAAAACTGGCTATTCAAACGGCTGTTTAACTCAAAACGGGAAACGGGCTGGCCGTTAACCGTGGCGACTATATAATATTTTCTCAACAGCCAAAATACTAAAACCAGGAACAGAATTCCGATTATAATCAGATTCTTCTTTGTAAAAAAGCTTTTTGAAAAATAATTTTTCAGAAAACTTTTAGCGTTTCTTTTATTCAGACTTAACTTTTTATCAGCTGTCGATGTTTTTCCCAAAGTTTTTTTTACCGGCATATATTAATTTGGGGATTTTGATAATTTATCATTAACAATCCTGGCAATATTAGCGGGGTCTGCCCCGGCACTCACTTCTTTTACGGTTAACCCGATTATTTTTCCCGGATTTTTAACATCACCGCTTTTTTCAATTACGCGGTCAATAATCACTGAAAGCTGTTCGTCGGTTAACTGAGGCGGCAGATATTCCGAAATTATTTTTATTTCATTTTCCTCAGCTTCAGCCAGTTCGTTTCTGCCTCCTTTGCGGAAAAGCTCAATTGACTCACGGCGCTTTTTAATTTCTTTGGCCAATAAAGATTCCGCTTCCTCTTTATTCAAATCAGCCTGTTTATTTATTTCCGCATATTTTATCTGAGACAAAATATAACGCAGTGTGTTAACTTTAAAACTTTCTCCTTTTTTTAACGAAGAATGCATTTGTTTTTGAATTTCATCCTTTAACATATTAAAAGCTTTTTCAAATTATTAAGGCTTAAGTATATGACAACAGGCAAACAAAAGCAAAGACTATGTCATGCCAATGTTTATACCGGTTGAAGAAGATAAATTTCCCGGCCAATAAACTGTCCGGGACTTGTATACAAAACAGACTGTCTTTTAGTCAACCAGCTTTTAATTTTTCCGATTGATGCCTCCGATAGAGGGTTTATTATCCTGAAACCACCGGCAGCGATTATAGACGCATCAATAAAAATATCTTCATCAGCGCTATGATAGACAGGGAATACTATAACCAAACGGCCCTCTTTTTTTAAAAGTTTTCTAAAAACTGAAAAACTGTCATGATACAGGCTGGTAACAATATTTACTGATTTTTTAATCACGGCATCAGCGGGTCGTTTTAAAAGCGGCGGTCCCAAAAACGGCTCCGTAACCAGAGCATCGAAGACATCCCCTTTCAGTTGTTTGTCCAAAAGTCGGACATCGGAAGTGCGCAATGTGATTTGAAAAGATTTTTTATCAAGGCTATATGATTTAAATAACCAGTCCAGGTTCTGGCGCGAAGAATTTATAGCATATTCTGAAATATCCGATCCGGTAATATTTTTTATACCCGACAGCACGGCTTCCATAAGAATTGTTCCTGAACCGCAAAAAGGATCAAGCAGTCTTTCCTCAGCACCAATTCCTGACAGATTTATCAAGGTTCTGGCCAATTTTACCGGTAAAATTCCCGCTTTTTTATCAAGAGCGGGTCTTTTAATATCGCGATAAGCATATGAAGAATAATCCTGAACTTTTTCAGTTCTTCCGACATAAATATTATCGCCGGCAGCATGAAGACACATTTCAAAACCCCGGTCCAACAGCCGGTTTTTATATACGGCAACAGAGGATAATTTTCTTCCTTTAAGTCTTAAATAACCTGATTTGAAACCGTTTATTTTCAAATTTTCCTTGATATTATTGTTAAAATCGGACAAATGATTTTCCAGAAGTTTTATTAGCTTATTACTTTTAGCTCCGGCATCATAAATACTGATACCGAAGTGTATTTTTTTTGTTTTTTCCGGGATAAAATATTTCGTCAAAAAGTCAGATTCAAAACAGGAATATAAAGCCGCCCGGTCTTCATCCAAAGAAAGTTGCGAGATTATTCTGCCCATTTTAACAGTACCTCCCAGACGGTCCATAAAATATCCGGTGTCAAAGATTTCAGGAAGATTAATTATGACGGCCTCCGGCCCTATTTCCTCAATTAAGAATTCAATTTTTTCCTTTTTAAGTTGTGATAATATTTCCGCAAGAGACAAAGAATAATATCTTCCGAGAATAAAGAAGTATCTGTTCATTAAAATCCGTTATTCTATGACTTCCTCTTCAAGAAAAATCTCACCGGAGGTATCCACCGGAATACCGGAATTGCCGGTATTGATCTTTTTTGGCTCACTACTTCCGATAAATTTGTAGGATGAAACGATTGAATCAAATATCTTTTGCCAATACCCCTTTCCAAAAGTGTCTACTTCAATCTGATAAAGATATCCGTTTCTTATCGCTTCCAACGTAAATTTGTTTTTGTCCGTATTATTTATAACTTTTACAGCGGGAAAAGTATCCAGCCGGCTGCCGACATAGTTTTCCAGTGATTCTCCGTCAATAAGATCGTCGAGATTTTCATAAGAGGTGTCTTTTGTCCAGAGAATGACGGAACCGGGATTATCTTTATCGGTCAACTCAAGATGGGCATAATTTTCGTTATCTTCAGAATGAGGGTTAAGATTCAGGTTTTTAGGGTATTGAAAGAGGAATTCAGATTGATCTTCCCAGGTTAAAAGTTCTACCGAAACAGGAGTTGAAGTTGGCAACACAGCCTCAGCCGTATTCTGTCCGGTTTTTAGAAACCTTCCGAAATAAAAACCTGATACTGTAATAAAAAAGGCAAAAAGTGAGGCGAAAATTATGATTTTTTTATCCACCGGCTAAAAGTATACTAAAAAAATAAACTATTATCAGCACAACCGGCAGATTGGAGATTGCATTAATACCGGATTTAGGGATAAAATCTTAAAAGAAAAAAAATGAGATTTTTTCAGACTGTTTTAATTGCAGCTGTTTTATTTTTTTTACCTCTAAATAACCGGACTGTGTTTGGCGCCAAAAAATTCATACCAAAAAAAGGCAATGCCAAGTCGGTTAATACGGCTTCGATAATACCTGTCAGAGTAAAATACAGAGCTGATAAGAGAGCAATTATATTTAATTTTACCGGATTTTCTAACATTACTAGCGCTTCCTATCTTTTCAGTTACTTAAGTAACGGAATAACACAGGGAGCTGCCGGTACCATTTCTTCAGAGAATGATCCTTCGAGTCCCAGAGAACTACTATTTGGAACATGTTCCACTTCAGTCTGTACTTTCCACACCGGACTGTCCAAGGCCGGCTTAAATATAACGGTTACAATGTCAAACGGCAAAAAAATCAGTAAAAACTACCGGATAAAAACTTACTTTTGACAAACCTTCCTGAGTTTTATTCCCTTTAACGGCTAATGATACTTGTGTATGATAAAACTAAGTACCCGACAGTTGCCGGGACTAAATTTATTGATTTATGGCAATAAGCGATTATCAGCTTCAAAATCTTCTTATTGAATCAGGTCTTATCAAAGAACAGGAAATAAAAGATATTGCGGTGCTTTCCAAGAATTCCGGTATCGCTTTTTCCGAAACGTTAATAGAAAAAAATATCCTTTCGGATGAAATTCTTGGACAAATGGTTGCCAGAAAATTGGGGTATCCGTTTGTGATTTTATCCAAAACCGCTATTCCTGATGAAATGTTTCATGTAACTCCGGAAAAAATAGCCAGGAAACATAAAATTATATCCTTTGGGAGGGACGAAAAAGGCATTAAGTTGGCGATGTCCGATCCTGCTAATAAAACTATTATTGAAATGATTGCCAAAAAAACCGGCAGTGCCATCGTTCCCTATTACGCTACGGATAAAGACATAAACAATGCCCTGAAAATGTTCAGGAAAGAGCTTCAACTTGCCTGCGATAATTTATTAAAGGAAACTATCAGTAAATCCAATACTTTTATTCCGGATGAAGCGCCGATAACAAAAATTGTCGATCTTATTATCGATTATGCTTATGACGATAAATCTTCGGATATTCATATTGAACCTGAGGAAAAAAATTGCCTGATCCGATTCAGGATTGACGGGTTATTGCATGACGAACTGAAACTGCCGAAAATCCTTCATGACCGGATTATTGCCAGAATAAAAGTTCTATCAAGACTGCGGACCGATGAGCATTTATCAGCCCAGGACGGAAAAATGAGAATGCAAAGGGAATATGAGAATTTGGATATCAGAGTGTCAATTATTCCGGTGGCTGACGGTGAAAAGGCTGTTTTAAGACTCCTTTCTTCCAAACACGGACAATTTTCACTTTCTAATTTGGGAATAAATGACAGTGACTTAATTAAAATTAACAAAGCCGTAAGCAAATCTTACGGGATGATTTTATCAACAGGACCCACAGGATCAGGTAAAACAACAATCATTTATACCATATTAAAACAGATTAATATCCGGGAAAGAAATATTACGACAATTGAGGATCCTGTAGAATACCGGATAATGGGAGCCAATCAAATTCAGGTTAATACAAAAACAAATCTGACATTTGCCAACGGTTTAAGATCAATTTTAAGACAGGACCCCAATGTAATATTTGTCGGTGAAATCAGGGATAATGAAACCGCTGCCATAGCTGTTAACGCGGCACTGACAGGCCATTTGGTTTTATCAACACTTCATACAAATGACGCTTCAACTGCCATTCCGCGACTGATTGATATGAAAGTGGAACCTTTTCTGGTTGCTTCAACGGTAAATCTTATTATTGCCCAAAGACTGGTCAGAAAAATCTGCGAAATGTGCAAAACAGCCTACACCATATCGTTATCAGAACTTAGCCAGCATATTCCCCTGGAATTAATTAAAAAAGCTGTCGGAGAAGAACTGGAATTTACCTTTTTTAAAGGCAAAGGCTGCAAATTATGCCGCAATACCGGTTATCAAGGGAGAATTGGAGTTTTTGAAGTTTTGGAAGTAACGAAAGAAATGAAAAAACTGATAGCTACCAAGTGCGATGCCGAGACAATCACCAACACGGCTGTAAAAGAAGGCATGAAAACAATGACAGAAGACGGACTTAACAAAGCCGTAAAAGGGATTACCACCATTGAAGAAGTAATCAGAGTTACCAAAGTAGAATCTTAATATGAATATTGCTCCGATATCTTTATCCAGCAGTGAAAAAATCAGTTTCTTAAGCAATCTTTCAACAATGCTGGCTGCAGGCATATCCATTTTGGAAGCGGTTGACGCATTGCTTGAAGATGCCAAAGGGAAAAATAAAAAATTTTTGGAAATTTTAAGGGAGGATATTGTTCAGGGCAATCACCTTTATTATTCTTTTTCCAAATTCCCGTTAGTTTTTGACAAAATTACCGTTAACCTGATTAAAGCATCTGAGGAAGCAGGAACGCTGGAGATAACACTTAAAGATATAAAGATAAATATACTAAAAGAAATGGAATTTACCGATAAAGTCAAGCAGGCTTTGATTTATCCGGTTCTTATAGGGTTTGTTTTTTTGGGGGTACTTCTTTTAATGCTTTTAGTTGTCATTCCAAAAATTTCCTCGGTATTTTCCAGGCTGAATGTGGATTTGCCTCTGCCGACGAAAATACTGATTTATTCATCGGAACTTTTAACCAGGAATTCCCTTTTAATCGCAGTTTCATCCGTATTATTTTTTCTAATAATGTCTTTTATTTATAAAAGAAACCGGTCGTTTTTTATCACACCCTTGTATTCCCTGCCTTTAATATCAAATCTCATCAAAGATATTGATTTAACCAGATTTACCAGAAGCATGGCCCTTCTTCTTCATGCTGGAGTACCGATAGTCAATTGTCTGGAGTTAACCAAAAATGTGGTTATTAATAAAGAAACAGCCAAAGTAATAGCCAGATCAACTGAAATGGTTGTAGCCGGAAAAAAATTATCCGAAGGATTCAAATCTGCCAAAAGCGTGTTTCCGACAATCATGATCAAGCTTTTGGAAGTCGGAGAGAAAAGCGGAGCTTTGGAAAAATCGATGCAGGACATCTCCGAATATCTGGAATACCAGGTATCCAATACTTTAAGAACTTTTACCGCTCTTTTGGAACCGATCATGCTTATTATAGTGGGTGTTCTGGTGGGCGGAATGATGCTGGCCATAATTGCCCCCATTTACGGACTGATCGGCCAGGTAGGAGCCGGCGGATGAAAAAAAACAATACAAAATTAAGCGGATTTACCCTGATAGAACTTATTGTTTCAATGGCAATAATAGCGATATTTACGGGTATTATTACGATTAGCCTTATAAATATTGAACCGAGGTCATCCCTGACAACTACCGCGGCAACCTTGATTTCAGATATTAAACTGCAACAACTTAAAGCCATGACCGGAGGAATAAAAAATAATGCCGCTTCGGAATTCGGAGTTTTTTTTGAAAATGACAAATATATACTTTTTTCGGGAATTAATTACACACCCGCGGATCCATCCAACACCATAGTTACATATGATGAAAATATCCGCTTGACTTCAATAAATTTTCCCGGATCACAAATTGTATTTAACCGCATCAAGGGTGAAATCAGCGGATTTATTCCGGAGTCAGACAGTCTGACCTTAAAAAATCTTGTTTCCAATGATGAACAGACACTGACATTTAATAAACTGGGTGCTGTTATTTCCTTAAATTGAAATAAATTATAAACATTGCTACTGCCCATGAAAAACCGTCAAAAGAAAAATATTCCGTTCTCCCAGGGGCAGTCAATTATCGAGCTTTTGATTGCCATTGCCATATCTTCCATTCTTCTACCGGGTCTGATACAGGGACTGACATCATCAAGAGAGGGAAAAGCGCAGCAAAAACAAAGAAACGAAGCATATCAACTTTTAATCGAAGCAGAAGAAGCGGTAAAACAGGTCAGGGAAAGGAATTGGAACGAAATATCGGTTAACGGTACTTTCCATCCCCTAATAAGCGGGACTTACTACATTCTTCAACCGGGAAGTGAATCCCTCAGCGGATTTACGCGGCAAATATCCATTGAAGATGCTTACAGGGATGCTAACGGAGTTCTTTCCGGCACAGGCGAAGCGGATCCTTCAACAAGAAAAATTACAACAACCGTCTCTTGGTCGCAGCCGAATCCTTCCGATGTGGAATCGATAATTTACCTGACCAGATATATTAATAATTCAGCGTATACGGAAACGACTATTGATGATTTTGACCGGGGAACACAAAACGGTGTTGCCGTTATTGATGATTTCGGAGGAGAAGTAGTTCTGGGAACCGGGGGAACCGGCAGCTGGTGGTGCAATCCGAATTTATCGATTTCCGCTGTAGATCTGCCTAGACAGGGTGTGGCGAACGCCGTTTCGGCCATTGAAGGACAGGTGGTTGCCGGAACCGGCGAGAATGCTTCAGGAGTATCATTCGCCAATACCCTTATTTCCAACCCTCCGGCTCCGACTCCGCCGGGTGGAACTATTGAAGGGACTTTTGACGGTTATAAAACCAACGGAGTTTTCGGAGAAGATGATTTTGCTTACCTGGCAACGGACACTAACGCAAAAGAAATAGTTATTATCGATCTGACGCAGGTTGACATAAACGGAAAATTTACCGAGGCAGGCTATTTTAACGCTCCCGGTAATGCTGACGCCCAAAGTGTATTTGTATCCGGTAATATCGGCTTTGCCCTTATATTCAATATCCTTTATACATTTGATTTGTCGGAAAAAGCCGGAGCCAGACCGCTTCTTTCACAGATAACTTTAGCAGGAACGGGAAACAGAATATTCGTCAGAGGAAATTACGCCTATATTGCCGTTGAATCTTTATCTAAACAACTCCAAATAATTGAAGTAAGCCCCGACGGAACAGTTTTGACCGAAACGGGATTTGCCCAATTGGACGCGTCCTACGGCCGGGATGTTTTTGTCAATCAGGCAGGCAACCGGATATATATGGCGACAGCAGTTTCATCAACTCAAAGAGAAATGTTTACAATTGATACGACAATCAAAAACGGCCAAAGACCGGTTGTGGCGACCTATGAAACGAACGGAATGAATCCTAAAGGAATTACCGTTGTTACCGGAAATAAAGCAATTATTGTCGGAACAGGAGGAGAGGAATACCAGGTTATTAACATAATCAGAGAAAGAATCGATCCTCCGATGCCCAAATGCGGCGGATTAAACATTGATACCGGGATAAACGGATTATCTTCAGTTCTGGAAGCGGACGGAGATGTATATTCCTACATTATTACCGGCGATGCCAATGCCGAACTTAAGATTATCGCCGGAGGTCCCGGCGGACAATATACAACAACAGGCATTTATGAATCGGCTCCGTTTGATGCGGGAACAGCCGCTGCATTTAACAGGCTGGAATTCACAACCGATATTCCTATTAATACGACATTGAATTTACAGGTGGCTGTAACTGAGGCTGTAAACGACAATTGTAACGATGCTTTATATACTTATGTCGGACCTGACGGACTGCTTACGGGTTTTTTTACCCAAGCCGGTTCAATTCCCATAAACGGGGTAGGGACTTATAAAAACCCGGGCAGATGTTTCCGCTATAAGGCCAATTTTAATTCAGATGATATTTTTTACAGTCCTGTTCTATATGATGTAACGGTAAATTATTCACCATGAGAAAAAATACACACTTTTCAGGTAAAGGCACGGCGATTATCGAAATGGTAATCTATACTTTTCTTTTATTTACTCTGTTAATTGTCATAACCGATGTTTTCGCAACTCTTTTTGACACCCAGAAAGAATCTGTTTCCTATTCGGAATCCCAAACAGACGCCAGATTTATCAGTCAAAAGTTAATAAATACACTATCAACGGCTGGAAACGTATTGATTCCGGTCAATCCCGGAGACAACAGCAATATATTAACAATTCAAAGCGGAACTGATACTTATACTTTTTTTTTATCGGGCGGTAATTTAATTTCAGATGACGGAGTAACACAAGAAAGATTAAACAGTTTTTCCACCAATATTTCAAATTTCAATATTATAAGACTGCAAAATCCGGGAGATAAACCGCTTTTAAGGATAACTGCTGATGTTACAAGTACAATCCAAAGAGCTGCCGGACCGGAAACGGAGAAAATTAATTTAACAGCGGGAATCAGATGAGAAAAATTAATAAATACAGTAAGGGTCACGCTTTAATTGTCCTTATATTTTTTATGGTTCTTGCCGTTACGGTAATTGCAGCCTCTGTTGCGTTAATGATTATTGCCGGATCTTCAACAACTTATGCCGTTACTTCCGGAAGAGCAAAATCATTAGCAGAAACAGGAGCGGAAAATGCCCTGCTAAGACTTCTGAGGAATCCCGGTTATACCGGGGAAACAATAACCATCGGAGACGGAGAAATTACCGTAACAGTAACCGGATCCTCCGAAAAAACCATTATCAGTTCAGCAAAATTGTCCAACCAGATAAAAACAATAGAAGCATTAACAGCTATCAATAATAATGTTTTGTCTGTTTTATCATGGAGAGAATTATGATGGGCAATGAAAGTAACAAGAATTTCGGAATTATATTAATCGACCGGTCCAGGATGGAATATTTTGACATGAATGTTAAAAAACAAATGGTTTTTAATTTTTCTCCCAATTTAGTCCGTGATCTTGAAGTGATTAACCGGATTGATTTGGAAAAACAAATTATTCTTTTTATTAATTTCTACAAACTGAATCCGCAGTCACTTGTTATCGTTTTGTCCGAAGAGGTAATTTTTGAAATCTTAGTCGATGAAGTCAGTGACAGCCAATTTGAGCTGACATTAAATAACTTTCTATACCATCTGCCGTTTGAGGAAACTATTCATAAAATCTACAGGCAGCCAAAGGGCTACCGGATTGTTGCCGTCAACAAAGATCTGATTGAAACAATAAGGCATATGTTTATTAAAATGGGATTTTATGTTGAAGCAATTGTCCCGACTTCAATAATCGGAATTAACGTAAAAACCCTTGATTTGGCCGCGGCAAACTTTATATCGGCAAAATTGAATATGATTAAGGATCAGACTCTTGTTACTTCACAGATACAGAGTAAACCTAAAAATCCTGAAGAGAAACAGGTATTCGGAATAAAAAGAGTTTTTATTCTTTTAACGTTTTTTTCACTGCTTTTAATTCTTCTTCTTTTCATGCTCTACAGGCAAACAACACCATTTAGATTATGAAAAAATATGACTAAAATTTGGAAACGTGTCAGATTGAATAAAATACTTTTGGTCTTAGAAGTCCTTATTTTAGTAATATTTGGGGGATTTCTTTTCAAGCGTAATATACAAAAATCTACTCTACAATGGGTATTAATACCGGGAGTGGATCGTCCTCTTGATTTATTCTGTAATGGTCAGCAATTATATCCTCCTAATTCATGGGATTGGCCTTTTCCAGCTTTCTCACCTGATAGACGTTTCTATGTAAATGTTTCTAACGGCAATAAAACTAAATCAAAATGGATAAAGATGTTTAAAGCAAATACAAAAAAAGAGATTGGCAGGTATTATAGCGAGTATTCAAGTTTAATAGTTTTGTGTTGGGCCAAAGACAATAGCGGTATATATTTATTGGATTATGATCCTGGATTCAGAGCAATGATAGATATAGGTTTACCCTCAAAATACGGTGAGGTTAAAAAACTTCTTGTGCCCTCATCAACCTAAGTAATAAATGATTTTTCCATGGAGCGGGTTTTGTAAACTTTTACTTGACAATGAATACTTCTTAATAGTAGCGTGAATTTAGGAGGTGATTATTTAATGAAAACTGCCCAAAAGGGTTTTACCCTTATAGAACTTTTGGTTGTCATCGGTATTTTGGCAACCCTGTTGGCGATTACTCTTATCGCCATTAACCCGGCCAGACAATTTTCCCAGGCCAACAATACTCAAAGAAACAGCAATGTCTCAACAATACTTAATGCGGTCCATCAATATGCTGCAGATAACCGAGGCGCGCTACCGGCCGGAATAACAACAACGGTGCAAACTATAGCTGATACAGGAGCCGATATCTGTGCTGATGTTATCACCAGATATATCGCCGCTTTACCGGTTGATCCTTCTTTAGGAGGAGCAAGCGTGACTATCTGTACGGCCGCGTATAACACCGGTTATACGGTTGTCAGAAGCGTAACAGACGGAAGGATAACAGTGGCCGCCCCAATGGCTGAGCTGGGTTCATCCATTTCAGTAACCCGCTGAAACAACGGAGATCGAAAAGAAAGGTTTGAAGAGGAAGCGATTCCTTTACCTTTCTTTTTGGTGTTTTTATGAGAACCTTGTTGCAACGCGTGTTAAAAGGCAGAGTTCTTATTGACGGTGAAGTCATCAATGAAATTAATAAAGGGTATGTCATTTTATTGGGAATTTCCGAAACGGATACTGATAGACAAGTTAATCTGATTGCTGAAAAAACGGCAAATTTAAGGATTATGCCGGACAGTGATGGTAAAATGAACCTGTCCATTCTTCAAACGGGCGGAGAAATTCTGGTTGTCAGCCAATTCACTTTATACGCGGATTTATCGGCCGGCCGGCGACCTTCATTTCTTAAAAGCGGCAATCCCCAACGTGCGGAAAAGTTATATGAACTATTTATCGAAAAGCTGAAAAAAGCGGGTATAAAGAAAGTAGTTTCGGGGAAATTCGGTGCATATATGACTGTCGAGATCGTAAATGACGGACCGGTAACAATACTCATTGATTCCGATGAATTTTTAAAATGACTATTAATTTTTTTATTTGGGTGCCGGAACGAAGATAAGAACCGCCAAAAGAACTACAAAAATGGCCGTCATAATGACAACAAGTCTGACCATAAGTTTGTCATTTCATGAGTCCGAGGTTTTTTAAAGCAATATTCAGGGATTCAGTAGGCCCGTAATAAAAGGTATCAATAACCAGATCATAATATTTGGCATCCCAAAAATTATTAATCTTATAAAGACGTTCCCATTTTTTAAGATTTTCTTCCTCCCGCCTTTTCAAATGTTCCTTGGCCTGGTCAATTGTCATTTTTTCCCGGTTAACCAGACGGTCAACCCTTAAAGAAAAATCAGAGCAGTCAACGAATATTCTAAATATACCTTCAATATTTCTGGCATCATATCCCGACAGCCATGATTCCATAATCAACTGTTTCTCGGTTTTTAATTTTTCCCTGATGTAATTATCCAATTTGATATGATAGTCATCGGAAGAAAGATCAGTTCTTTCAAGAGGAATTTGCTTTTCTCTGGCATACTGGCGATATATTTCTCCGCCGTTCCACAACCGCCAATTCAAAACTCTTTTTAAACCATGCGATAAAGTTGTAGCCCCGCTGGCAACTCTTCCTGAAACGGTGATGCATCTGTAAGCTATTCCGGCGGGTTTTTTGTCCATATATAAACTCAATATATTAATAATTAAACGGAATAAATATCTTTGGACGGGTGACAGGAATTACTTGACGAGAGTTTTTCCCAGATTATCCGCCCAGGAAGCCAATTTTTCTGAATTAGTCTGCTGGTCGAGATAAAATCCGTCTATTTTCAATGAATCAACCGCCAATATCCCTTCCAAATCTTTAACAAACTGCTCCAGATGATTAACCGCTCCGCAAAAATACGTATAGGATGAATCTCCCAGTCCTAAAACGGCGAATTTTTTACCGGTTATTTTCTTACCTTTAAAAAGCTCCATAAACGGCCGGTAATCAGGATGAGGTTGTCCCTCTAAACCTTCATAATCCCAAGTGGAAGAGGCCAGAATTACGGCATCGGCATCAGTCAGTTCTTCCGGTTGAGTATCACGGACTTCCTTCATTGTCACCTGCAAATTTTGACTCATCAGATGTTCCTGAACTATTTGGGAGGCTAACTGTGTTCCGCCTGAATTGGTGGCATAGACAAGCAGAATATTCATATTATTCATATTACAATACCTGCCCCCCGGTGACAAGCGACTCTTGACAGGTGAACGATCGTTCACTATAATAGTATTAATAATGGGAAAAAAAGATAAATTCCGGCCAATGTCAGCTACTTACCTCCGGTTTAAGAAACAGCTTAAAGCCCTGGAAACAGGCCGGTTGAGGACGGTCAAAAAATTGGCGCTTGAAGCCAGGAGAGAACTTATCCTGAAAAGCCGGGTCAGCCAGTTAAGTTTATCTTTAACAGGTTGAATTATGAAGCTTGAAACAGCCAAAAATTTAATCAGAAAATTCTTCCGGCAACAGAAAAGACTGCCTTCCTATCAGGAGATGTGCCGCCTTTTCGGTTTTGCCTCCAAACAGTCCAGTTTCCGCCTGGCGAAAAAACTTGTTGAGGAAGGCACCTTAAAGAAGGACGATAAAGGCAGACTTGTTCCCGGACGTTTATTTTCCGCTCTGCCTATTGCCGGAATAATTGCCGCCGGCATGCCGAGAGATGCTTCGGAGACTCTTTTAGATTCATTATCTTTTGACGATTATCTGGTGAAAAAACCGGGGAATTCCTACCTGCTGCGGGTATCGGGCGACTCCATGATTGAAGCCGGCATTAATGAGGGTGACCTGGTGGTAGTTGAGAAGGATAAATTGCCGGGAGAAGGCGATGTGGTAGTGGCTTTTATAGACGATGAATTTACCCTCAAGCATTTTTCCCGAAAAAATAGCAGAATAGCCCTGTTTCCGGCGAATAAAAAATATCCGGTGCTCTACCCCAGAAATCAACTGTCGATTTTCGGCACGGTCGTTGCAGTAATCCGGAAATACCACTGATAATAATTTTTCCCGCCACGGAGGTCACCGTTTTATGAGTGAAGTCATCAATGAAAAAATCAGCGTTATCTCTTTTTATGACAGGAATAAAGGCAAGAGTTGGCCTGTTAAGTTTTTTTGGCAGGGAAGATCCTACAAAATCCGGCAGGTAGGCTATCATTGGCCCGCCAGAATAGGAAGGAAACTGGTTCATATTTATTCTGTTGTGGCCGAAAATAACACCTCATTTAAACTGGTGCATGATACGGAAACGCTTCACTGGATTTTGGAGGAGGTTATCGATGAATTTGCCACTTAACCGGAATCGCCCTGCCATTATGCATATTGATCTTAATTCCTGCTTTGCCTCAGCTGAACAGCAGGCTTATCCGGTTTTGCGGGGAAAACCTCTGGTCATTGCGGCATATACCACACCGGGAGGCTGCGTTGTCGCCCCTTCGGTTGAAGCTAAACAATTCGGCATAAAAACCGGCATGACGGTGCGGGATGCCAGACTCCTTTGTAAAGATATTATCGTCCGCGACCCTGATCCCCAACTTATCCGTGATATCCATCTCAAATTCAGGAAAGTCTTATCCGATTACTCGCCGAATCTTACCCCCAAATCAATTGACGAACTGGTTATAGATTTTGAAGGGACATTGAGCTTTAAAAGAGGACTTGTTGAGATCGGAAAAGAAATGAAACAGCGGATAAAAAAAGAAGTCGGTGAATGGATTTCCTGCAATATCGGCATAGCCACCAACCGGTTCCTGGCGAAACTGGCCGCATCTTTGCATAAACCCGACGGACTGGACATTGTCACCGATAAAAATTTAAGAGAAGTTTATGCGTCCCGCACCCTGACGGATCTTAACGGCATTAATACGCGTTATGAGGCGCGGCTGAACGCATGCGGCATATTTACTCCCTTACAGTTTCTTAACGCTTCTTTGGATATTCTTAAAAAAAGAGTCTTTAAAAGCATCAACGGTTACTACTGGTATTTGAGACTGAGGGGCTGGGAGATAGACGCTGTTGAATTTGCCCGAAAAAGTTACGGACAGTCATATGCTTTAAAGGAGCAGACGGATGATCCGAAAAAATTAATCCGGTTACTTATGAAGCTTTGCGAAAAAATGGGCCGGAGACTCAGAAAGAGAAACTATCAGGCATACGGAATTCATGTGGCTTTAGTTTATACGGACATGACTTACTGGCATATGGGAAGAACCCTTCAGATTCCCCTTTATTCAACTGCTGACCTTTACAGAAAAGCAGTCTGGATTTTTAACCGGCAGCCCCAACAAAAAAAAGTCAGGGATTTGGCGGTAAGCTGCTTTCATCTTGAAAGTACCCAACCGGAACAGCTGGATCTGTTTGATTCGGAGATGAAAAACAATAAAAATGTCATTAAAGCGGTTGATGCGATTAACGACAAATACGGAGAACTTATCGTTACTCCGGCCCTGATGATGGGAATGAAAAACGTGATAATTGACAGAATTGCCTTCGGGGGGGTCAGCGAACTGGAAGATATATATTTAGCCCGATAAATCTTTGACCAAACGGTAGGCATCCCTCCGATAGCGGATCAGTACAATGAATGAATAAACAGGTCAGGTAAGTTATTTTTTTATCGCTTCTTCGACGGCTTTGTCCAGATCGGTACGGGAAAAGAGATTCAGTTTTTTGCCGTTTAAAAAAAAGGTAGGAGTGGCGTCAACCCCGAATTTTCTGCCGTCTGTAAGATCACGGTTAATCTTATCCTGATATTTTTTCTCTTTATAGGCTGCTTCAAAATTTTCTTTATCAAGACCCAACTTTTCAGCGGCTTCAAGAAGAAATTGCTCAGACAAATTTTCCTGATTTTCAAAAATATAATCATGCATTTCCCAAAATTTACCCTGTTCTCCGGCGGCTTCGGCTGCGAGGGCTGCCGGCCAAGCCTGTTCATGCTGATCCAAGGGAAAATGCCGGTATGCAAAAACCAGATTATCCTTATTGTCCTCCACAACGTTTTTCACCTGGGGATAAAACGATCCGCAGGCAGGACACTGGAAATCGGAAAATTCAATCAGACAGTTTCTCGCTTTTTCATTTCCTTTTTTATAAGAATCTGAAGTGAGAATTTCCTGACAAGTGAAAGCCGGAGCGGGCCGGGACAGGAAAAATATTCCTCCTATAACCAGAATTACCGTTACCAGGACGATACCGATTAAAAATTTTGATTCTCCGCTTAATTTCACTTTGTCCGCCTTTCCAGTTGATACATTTTAAGACCAATAATAAAGATTATCAACATATTCAAAGCAGATATAGCGCACCAGGTACAAACAGCTTTAATATAAAATATTTCCGTATAAGTAAACCAACCGACAAATAATACTCCGAAAACGGCAATAGCCAGGATTGCTTTCAGAAGTTTTAAGTCTTGGGAAACCGATCTGGCAAAGGTGAGAATCATCAACACAAAATAGCCGATCAAACCGACCAGGGGTACAGGTATGCCCAAGGGGTAGCTGTAAGGACTTTTTCTGACTATTTCACAACCTTCATTGACGCAGACAATTGATGTTTTTTTTATAAAACCGTAAAGCACATAAACGGCTATTATTACGCCGATTATCGACAGGATAAAAACTATCCTATTAAGAACTTTTTTTGTTAATTTAATATTTTCAGCCATTTATTTTTTATGTCTGGTATTATATATTTAATAAACTTAAGTTTCAATTTATGTGTTTTTCAATCCCCTACCGAGTTGAAAAAATTGTAAATAAAACAGCAATTCTTGAAGGCGGAAAAAAAGCCGGAGTTGATGAAAATCTCAAAGTAAAAAAAGGCGATTATTTGCAAATCGCCGGGAATATGGCTGTCAGGAAAATTTCTGCCGGAGAGGGACTTAAGATCAGAAGATTAATTAAAACTTTATACAATAATGGAAAATAATATCAAAAAAGGGGTTATTCTGTCTTTAATAACGGCGGTTATATCGGGAATTGCAATTTTTTATAACAAACAGGTTTTGGTAAAGGGCATCGATCCTTTAATTTTCAACATCATAAAAAACGGCGGTACCGCGTTAATTTTATCCTTTTTCATTTTGGGAAGAAATCCCCGCATATCAAGCTTGTCAAGGCGGCACCTTGACAAGTTTGACAAGAGGCTGATACTGATCGGATTGATCGGAGGAAGTCTGCCTTTTATCCTTTATTTTCAGGGTTTAACCGAATCAACGCCGGTTGTGGCCAATTTAATCCATAAAACACTTTTTATATGGGTAGCCATATTTTCGGTTTCTGTTTTAAAGGAAAAACTGTCATATTATCAAATAATCGGATACCTTTTAATTATTTTTGCAAATTTTTTTATCGGCGGACTTACCCAATTTAAATTTGGAGTTCCGGAAATTTTCATTTTATCGGCCACTCTTTTATGGTCTTTTGAAAATATAATTGCCAAAATTGTACTAAAAAAAACAGAAAGCAGCACTGTTGCCTGGGGCAGGATGACATTTGGTACTGTATTTCTTATTTTTATTGCCGTTATTTCGGGTAAAGCACAGCTCATTTGGCAGGTTGCGCCTGAACAAATTCTACCAATTTCAGGAAGTATCATTCTGCTGACTTTATACGTAATTACCTGGTATAAAGCCCTTAAATATGCTCCGGCAACACTGGTTACGTCGATTCTGATCCTTGCCACACCGGTCACCAATTTTTTATCGGCAGTAACAATTACCCGTGATTTTTCACCGATAATTTCCGTTAACTCTTTGGCTGTATTGACCGGTGTTATCCTGATTAGTGTTATTACTTCGGGAAAGTATCAAAGTGCCAGGAAATATTATCAGTAACGGCAAACCGATTTGCGGACTTTACCAATGCTGCCGGTTTTCTTATCCGCCAAATTCTCTTTCGTTATGCGGACCGGCTAAAGCTTCAAACCTCCGGCATTATTCACTAACCGGCTTAACTGATATTGGAACCGCAGAAATTCTGTCACAATTTTCAACTCTTTATCCTTACTTGTGTTTAATTGCATATGAAAATAAAATCAGCGATCCCTTTGACAATCGGGTAGTTGAAGCCTACTGGCTAGGCAACTCATTACTATACAAAATTAAAAAATCCGCTTTTTATAATCTTCTAAATGAGAAGCTGTCCTTAAGAAAAAAACTAAACCGGAGTGATTTGGAGATTATTTCCAATAAATTCCGGTATGAATCGGTTCCCCATCATTCCTTCCATGTTTTAAACATATATATAAGGACCGGACATTTTGATTTACCGCACACATTAGAAACCATGGACGCCTGTCTAGTCAATTACGGAAAAATTATTTCCATCTCCAAGGGAAAAATCAGAATCCGGACACAAAGACTGAAACAATTCAAGGGAAAGCTTTATATGGAAAAAAACTGCATAAAAGAAATAAGTAAACAGGGAGCACATGACATCCTCTTTCAATCATTATCGGTTGGTGATGATGTCAGTTACCATTGGGGATTTCTGACATCAAGGTTAACTCTGAGGCAACGCGCTAATCTGAAATATTTTACCGGGTTATCCGTCAATCTGGCCAATGCGAAAAATTTATGAAAAGAATAATTTATTGCCTCGGCAATCCACTTATTCAAAAGGACAGTCTGCCTTTAAAATTAATGCCTCATTTAAAGGCAATTTTACCTTCTTATAATTTTGAAGTATTTGATCCGACTGAGGTAAGCGACATTTCTGATAATTCAATATTTCTAGATACAGTTACGGGAATTAATAAAGTTAAAATATTTACCGGCCTGAAGTATTTTTTACTTTCACCCCGCAACAGTGTTCACGACTATGATTTACCCCTGTTATTGGGATTAATGCTTAAACTGGGAAAAATAAAAAAATTCAAAATCATCGGTGTCCCGGCAAATTATTCTTTTGAAGAAGCATATGAATCCGTAAAAGGATGTCTTAAAGATAACGGAATTTAAGGAAATGCGAGGCGCAACTCATACAGGGATCATACGCCCTGACTATTGATTCAATTGTGTGTTCCAGGGATGATTTGTCCTTAATGGCCGCCATATTATCAATTATGAATTGGCGGATAGATTCTTCAATGCCGATCTGATTTTGTCCGGTGGGAACAACTATCCGGCCGTTTTTAATCTTTCCGCCTGCGTCAACTTCCAAACGGTAGTAAAGTGTACCGCGCGGAGCTTCAACAACCCCAACACCAATGCTTTCCTTTCTTTGAAGAACAACCTGACTCTCGGGATAAATTTTGATATTATTGATAATTTCCAGTGAAGAATCAACGGCGTGAAGAATTTCAATGGCCTGGGCTAAATTATTGTGATAAATATTTTGTGACGGAAATATTTTGAGATATTTTTCCGTATCTTTTACAGTTCTTTTGTGAAGCTTATCTTTGGCCAGGTTCAAACGGGCCAAAGCCCCGACCATGTAGGTTTTACCCAAATATTTGTAGCCTGTCGCATGGGAATAAGGAATAATAACTTTTTCCAGATAATCTCCGAATTTTTTCTCCCCGACAATATCTCCGTTACTACTAAAAAGAGAACCGGACAGGAACGACAGTTCATCATCAATAAGTGAGGCATACAGTAAATTTTTTCTGAGTAAACGGCCGTCTTTTTTAAAAAACAGGTCTATTAAATCTAATACCAGAGGTCTTATTTTTTCCAATTGTTCGCCCGTCTTTTTTAAATCATCAGTTAAGGGTAGCCTGGTAAATCCCCCGGGGATAATAAAGGGTGCATGGACACTTCTGCCGCCGACTGTTTTACCCAGTTGATTACCGGCTGCTTTTACAATAAACGCATTATGGAGCATCTGATGCTCTAATGAATCACTTTCATCAAAATCCAGTATTGAATCCTTACCGAAAAGATCAGGCAGTACAAAAACATACAAATGAAGAGCATGATCCCTGATAAACAGACCGTAATTTAATAGTTTTCTTAAATTCACTGTCTGAGGGCTGACTGAAACAGCCAAAGCATTTTCAACAGCTTTAACGGCACATAAAAGATGAGCATTTGAGCAAGTACCGCAGATACGGGCAGTCAACTGGGGAAGCGCGGCAATATCTTTTCCCCTTATAGCCTGAGTATAAAACCTCTTATATTCGGCAATGGAAAATTTTATATCCTGAAGTTTTCCGTTCCTAATTTTTATCTCACAGGAAGCTTTGCCTTCAATTTTAGATATATCCGATAATGACAGATCAAGATTATGCATGGGTTATTTAATGCCGAATTCTTTAAAATAACGGTTAATTAACTCTAAAAATTGAGCTTCATTCATCGGACAGCCCGCCACCGTATCATCAACCCGGACAATATCAGCAACTTTTTTTACATTCTGAGTATAATCAAAAGTAATCAGGACATTATTAATCTCCCCTTTCAAATCTTTTTGAAAAGTATTTCTTTGTGATGAAGGCATTCCTATTACGGCACATGATCCGACAGCCACAAGCTTTTTAGCGTTATTTCGGATTGTTAACAGTTTTTTTTCCTGGGATTTTGAAGTTATTGCTCCTTCAATGAAAGCCACATCCAAATCAACAGGATTGCTTTTTTTCTGCAAAATAAGCATAGAACGGAAATCGATCAGATTCCTCCATTCCAAATAATAATCATTTAACAGTTCGGTGAAAATAATTGTCGAGTCTTCACTGCAGGAAAAAGAAAACCAACCGATTTTAAGTTTATTATTCATTTTTTTACCAGATTACTCTCATTTTTCCGGTTAGTCAATTCCGATTTAATCCTTTACAAGACTATTTTATTTCTTTTATGCTGTTATTATAGTTATATGAAGTTAAAAGTCAGGGGCAAAATAATTATTGCCTTGGTTTTTAGTACCATAATCTTTACAGCTTTGAATTTGACCGCATTTATTCCGGGCGGGAATATTAATCGGCTATTGACTTTCGCAGGCGGTGTCATCCTCATGACCGGTCTTACCGCAATAGTATATTTATTTTTTAATTCAGCCATAAACAAATTTAAACAGTCTTTAGAAAAAGTAGAAAAAAACATTCTCAATACCGATGCTTCCATGAGTAAAAATTTAGATATTGAAGATATGGCAACATCATTTGATTTACTTATTAATCAGGTCCAGGAAAAAGAAGGCAATTTAAAAAATGAAGAAAAAAAGATGGAATCCATGCTGCAGGCATTATCTGAGGCCGTAATAGCTATTGACGAAAGTTTCCGGATACTGGTCTTCAATAAAACCGCGGAATTATTTACCGGTTTTACAGCTCAAACTGTCATGGGAAAACATATTGATGAAATAGTACAACTTTACGGCGGAGACGAAAAAATCGTCTTATCCAATTATATCCAAAAGCCGGATGAACTGGCGTCCATTCACCGGGAAAGAGGCCTGCAGATTAAATCTCAATCGGAAAAAATATTTTACGTTTCAATCGATGTGGCGCCTTTAGTCTTTGGGAGCGGAGAAAGCCACGGATATATTCTGACTTTTTATGATGAAACAAATCAAAAAGCGCTTGAAGAAATGAAACTCGATTTCGTTTCAATGGCAGCTCATGAACTCAGAACCCCCCTAACAGTTATCAGAGGTTATGCCGAATTATTAAATTCCGAAATCGGGGAAAAACTGTCTCCTGAACACCAGGAACATTTACACAGACTTTCTTATAATGCCAGCAATTTAGGCACTTTAATAGATAATCTTCTAAATGTGTCAAGAATAGAAAGAGGTTCATATAAAATCGAGCCTGTTCCGGTTGATCTTCTGTCTCTGGTCAGAAATACTGTAACCGACATGGTAGATCAGGCAAACAGTAAAGGGCAGAAACTTATATTTACAGAACCTGATGAAAAAGTGCCTCTTGTTTTGGCTGATCAATCAAGAATAAATCAGGTGTTAACTAACCTGATTACCAACGCAATTACTTATACTCCGGTTGGTGAATCAATAACCGTTTCCATTTCAAGAAAAGATTCTTTTGTCGGTGTTACCGTAAAAGATACCGGAATTGGAATTCCTAAAGAAGCTTTATCCAAGCTGTTTACTAAATTTTTCCGGGTTTCAAGCGTACTGGAACAGGGTTCAAAAGGAACAGGATTGGGACTTTTTATTTCCAAATCAATTATTTCCATGCACGGCGGAGACATTTCAGTTGACAGTGAACTGGGAAAAGGTTCAACATTTATTTTTACCCTGCCGATCGCAACAAATGTACCGGTTGACCAGTTAATCTCCCCTGCACCAATAGGAAGAACCGGAAAAGGAATTATGATTAATCCTGAAAGAATGGCCCAACGTATTTCCGGGGGTCAGTTATAATAGAATTAGAAATCAATATGAAAACGATACTTATTGTTGAAGATGATTTTCATATCCAGGATATTTACCGGATGGCTTTTCTTAAAACCGGAAATTATTCCGTGGAAACAGCATCTGACGGCCAGGAAGCGTTGGTTAAATTAAGAGCTCATGTCTATGACCTGATTCTTTTGGATATCATGCTGCCAAAAGTTACCGGAATCGATGTACTTCGGGCTATGAGGTCACCGAGTTCACCGACAAGAGATACGCCGATAATTCTTATTACGAATTTGGGCCAGGAAGACATAATAAAAGAGGCGTTTAAAATAGGTGCAGACGGTTATTTGATAAAAGCCCAATTTACACCAAATGATGTCGTGGCTGAAGTTGACGCGTTTTTCGAGCAAATGGCTCAAATAAAAGAACAACCTACGCCGGCACAACAATCTTCCCCAGCAGCAGCAGCTTCGGTACTTGGAAATGATGAAAACACAGCCCCGACCCAGCCAACTCCGGTTATGACTCCGGCAGCCTCACAACCCGTTAATGAACAAAATTCAACAACGACGGCGCTATCAGGTAATAAATCGAGCTCTGATTCAGATCAAACAGTTTCATCAAATCCGATGGGACAAAATATGCCAAATGATACGCCAGTTCCTCCCCCGGAGTCAGCCGGTGAAAACCTTCCCGGTGATGGAAAAGCGGATATAAGTCCAGGTAAAACTTCCGTCTAATCAGCCTGCCTTAAAACGATAAACAGTTTTACTTTGTTTAGCTTTTCTTTTCCGTTCGGCAGAACGCCTTATTTTTTCACCGATAACCAAAGTGACGGCACTGGTTCCGGCAAGTAATATACCTCCTGATACCAATCCGGGTACTGTCCGGACAACGCCGTAAGCCGCTCCTGCCAAACCGGCCACAATTCCGGTTTTGTCAATTTTTTTGGAGATTTCAGCAGCCCTTTCCGTCAAGGATTTTTTCTCTTTTGGTGTCATTTAGCCGCTTTATTTATATAAGTAGGAATTTATATTTAAACTGTTTTCCGGTAAGAAAAAGTTATGGGGATAAAAGCACTTATTTCTCTTTAATAAGAATAGGGACAAGCATCAGAACTATAATCAGAAGAAAAGCGGTCGCAGCCATCAACGGAATTGTTATATACCCCAGTTCCATGACAAAACTGTTAGAGCAGGATACGGAATAGCCGATTGTACTGCAGGGTAAGATAGACTGACCCCCTCTTTGAAGATAATAATGATAAAAGGCGATAACAATGCCGATTCCTGACAGGGTAATCAGGTAATCATTTATACTTTTGTCTTTTTTCCAAATCGCCAGGCTTAAAAGCAGCGGCATCGGATACATTAAAATCCGCTGAAACCAGCAGAGTTTACAGGGCTCAAAACCGGCTATTTCGGAATAAAACAGACTGCCTAATGTTGCCGTCAGAGAGACTATTAAAGCCAAATGATAGGAATATTTTACTATTTTTCTAAAAATACTGTTTTTTACGAATTTAAGCTTTTTTTTATTCAGAAAATAAAAGAGGAAAATTACTAAAAATGAAATACCAATAACCTGTCCGAAAACCGTTAAAATCGCGAGTATCCGGTTGACTAAGAAAACTGACTGATTCATGAGATAAGTGCTATAATTATAGACTTTTTGATTAAATGATCAAAATCATATCATCAATTTTCCGAAAACTTATACCCTACTGGTTTTTAATTTCTATTTTTCTCCTATTTATTATATTTCTTTTCGGCCTGTATACCTATTTCCGATATGTAGATAGTATAGCAACACCTTTTAAGCTAATGAACAGCAATAACACAGGAATAATACTTTATGACAGAAAAGGCAGAATCTTTTACCAAAGCCCAAGTGTTAAACCGATACAGCCTGTTTCCCTTACAAAAATTCCCAAATTTTTAACCGATGCGACGTTATCAATTGAGGATAAGGATTTTTATCGGCATTCGGGATTTTCGGGAAGGGGTATACTCCGATCCATAGGGCTTAACATAAGGACGGGAAGTAACATCGGCGGGTCTACAATTACCCAGCAGCTTGTCAAAAACGCCATTTTATCCGATGAAAAAACGTTCAGGCGAAAGTTCCAGGAACTGATTTTATCTTTTGAAGTGGAAAGACGCTATTCCAAAGATCAAATTCTTGAAATGTATTTAAATTCCATTTATTACGGCAGCGGTGCTTACGGAGCGGGACAGGCAAGTTTACTTTATTTCAATAAAGACATCAGTAAAATTAATTTGGCGGAATCAGCAATTCTGGCAGCTCTTCCACAATCCCCTTCCAGACTGACACCATACGGGGGCGACCGGGAGGCATTGTTTTCAAGACAAAAAATTGTTTTTAAAGAAATGAAAAATGCCGGTTTTATAGGCGAAGCTGAATATGAAAAAGGTCTTGAAGAAAAAGTTGTATTTGCAGCATCCCGGGAATCTGATGATAATTTGATCCAAGCACCGCATTTCGGCATTTATATCAGAGAATATCTTTTTAACAGATACGGTGAAGACAAAGTTATCAGAAACGGATTTAAAATTACAACATCTCTTGATGCTTCACTTCAGGCAAAAGCCCAATCTATCCTGCAGGAGAAAATAAGAGGACTGGCAGAGCAAAAAGTAACAAACGGAGGAGCAATAACAATAAATCCGGCAACCGGAGAAATTATTGTATATGTGGGAAGCAAGGACTGGAATGATACCGAGTTTGGAAAATTTGATATAGTACAAGCCTTAAGACAACCCGGATCCTCATTCAAACCGGTAGTTTATTCCGCCGCTTTTATTGAAGGACACAAGACAACTGATATTCTTCATGATAAGCGGTCTGATTTTTCCGGGTATATGCCTGAGAATTATGACAGGAAGTTCCGAGGGGATGTCACTTTGAGAAGGGCTCTTTCCAATTCCTTAAACGTACCTTCGGTGGAACTTCTTAATGACATAGGAATTGAAAAGGCAATGGAACTGGCAGCTTCCATGGGTATCACAACATTAACGGATATTGATAGATACGGGTTATCTTTGGTGCTCGGGGGAGGTGAAGTAAAACTATCGGAGTTAACAAGGGCATACGGTATACTTTCATATCAGGGAGAGCTGGTAAATACCCATCCGATACTTAAGATAGAGGATAAAGCGGGAAACATTATTTATTCATTTGATTCGTCAACTCTTGAAGAGGTAGAAACAATTAATAAAAATATTCCGGATTTAACTGAACTTATCGGCTTGAACGACAAACAGGGAAAACTGGACCAATTCACCGGTGGCAGAGGTAAAAAACAAGTTATTGAAGCCAAATATGCCTATCTGACAACAGATGTTCTTTCAGACCGAAGTGCCCGCGAAGAAATATTCACAGGAGTAACATCCCTTAATCTTTCCCGGCCGGGGGCTGTTAAGACGGGAACCACTGATGATTACCGTGATTCTTGGACAATCGGATATACACCGGATTATGTAACCGGTGTTTGGATAGGTAACAATGACAACAGCCCGATGAACCGTGTTGCGGGCTCAGTCGGAGCGGCTCCCATCTGGCATGACATAATGGAAGAAATTCATCGCGGATTGCCAATCAGGCAATTTCCTAAACCTGCCGGAATTGTTGAACTTAATATATGTAAAGATACCCTGCTTCCTTCATGTAATGATTGCAGCGAAAGTTTGCGTGAAGTATTTTCCATTGAAACTGCTCCGGAAATACATTGTCAGAGTCCGGTAACTTTGGCGCCTACAGAAGTAAACCCAGAAGAGGAAGATCATGAGAAAAATAATGAAGAAGATAATATAGGAGAAAATGACGGACCAACTGAAACTCCTCCGGTAACAATAACGGAGGAGCCTTCATCAACACCTCCGTTTATCTCAGGCAACTCACACCCTCTGACAATACCGGTGATTACTTCGGGAACCATCCCTCCAACAATTCTACCGTAAGGAAAAACAGTTTCCGCAATAAACGTAACCCCGCCCTTCGTAATGAAAGAGCGGGGTTACTTAAATTGTTTATGTTACAATTGAGTGACTTCTACTTGAGCGTTATTAACCATATTTTTAACTATCACTCCGGCTGTAACATCGCCTGACTCAACACCGTTTTTGCAAATCGTATTGAAATTGCATTTATTATTTCCGGTGTTGGCGCTGATATTAACGTTATTATTAACGTTTGCCTTTTGAAATGTTAACACATTTGCATTTTGGCCGTCATTGACATAAACGGTATTGGTTGAAAACGGTCCGGTAATACTGTTACTACCGTGACCGCCACCCCCTTCATCCACCTGCGTCACATATACACCGGTGTTGTTGGCATATGTTACCAACTTAACTCCCGCCTCAATCCCCCCAGTGTCTACACCGCCTGTAATTGTGTTGAAGTTGGATGTATTACCGCCAGTATTGGCTCTTATAGCAACGTTATTATTAACGTAAGCAAATTGTGCCGTATTTACATTAGCGGATTGCCCGTCCTTTACAACGCACCTGTTACGGCTGAAAGGACCGGTTATGCGGTTTACGCATTTTGTGTCACTGGCCAGAGCAGGCATAGCCGCGGCCAGTAGCATTCCTCCACCAAGTAATGCACCCCAGATTTTTTTCATCTATATTTTTCACCTCCTTTCTCCTTTTATATTTTTTTAATCAGGATTTTCATCCTATCGGTGTTTAATAAAGGCGGCATAAGAAAGAGGTAAGACCTATTTAAGAAGACAATTTTTACTGTCTATGCGAGTTGCGCTTTTGTTGAATTATGGTAAAATCTTCCGGCAATGATTAAAACCGTCATGGTAATAGAGGACGAACAGGACGTAAGAAAATTCATCAATAACCTTCTATTAGATCACGGTTATTCTGTTGTTGAAGCTTCTGACGGTGTAAAAGCTCTGGATTTAATTGAGAGCAGGCGTCCTGATCTGGTAATTCTTGATTTAGGGTTGCCAAAATTAAGCGGTGAATCGGTGATGACCGAAATAAGAAAAAAATTCCCGGATATGCCAGTAGTCATATTAACCGCCAAAGATGCTGTTTCCGATATTGTTAAAGGTTTTAACCTCGGTGCAGACGACTATATAACCAAACCTTTTAAAGGGGAAGAGCTTATTGCCAGAGCAAAAGCCAGATTAAAACATTTGGAACACGGCGGAACCATTTTAAAAGTAGGTAACCTGGAATTAAATACAAAAACTTTTGAAGTTAAAAGAGGTGAAGACAGAATCAGCTTATCCCATAAAGAATATGAATTATTGCAGTATCTGATGATAAATGCCGGAAGAGTATTAACCCGGGATATGATTCTTCAAAGGATTTGGCTGACGGCAGATTATATAGAACCGAGGGTTGTGGATGTATATATCGGTTACTTAAGAAAAAAAATTGATAATAATCAAAATAAACAGCTGATAAACACAGTGCGGGGATTCGGATATGTAATCAGAGAATAAGCTTCTAAAGATTCCTGTCTACCGTTTCGGTCATTTTTTGCAAATCTTCCAGAATCCGATCAAGTCTACTATTAATCTTTTCCAGAAAATTATGCCTGCTTCCGCTTTGTCTTTCAAAAAGCTTTAAATTAACCTTTATGACCGTCAATGAATTTTTAAGACTGTGACTGAATTCATGAACGGTGTTTTTAATGATATTTTTTTTATATTTCAAGGAAGATTATTTTATACGGAAGAAGCAATAAATTCAATAAATCAACAATTGGATTTGGGTATTAAATTACTGACAAAATATTCCGTACTGCCAGCAGCACCGGCACTTTTGCAAACTTTTAATTTAACGATTCCCTCAGGCGCAACAAAATCGGAATGATTGACAAACTGAGAATAATAATCTATTAATATTTTCCAAATAGGAGCAGCTCCGCGGGAACCCGGAAGATTAGCCATCGGTTGCCCGTAATTATTACCGACCCAAACACCAACCGATATTTGCGGAGTAAATCCGATAGTCCAGGAATCTTTAAAATTATCAGTAGTGCCTGTTTTTACGGCAGCATTTGTTTTGGTATCTAAAATTTTTCCAAAAACTTCCCTTCTGACAAGCCTATCCGATAATATTGAAGTTAACAAAAATACCGATTGCCGATCAACTACATTTTCCGGCAGATTTTTATGCTTGTAGATTATTTCATTTTGCTTACTTATTATTTTTTCTATGATATAGGGAGTATTTTTTAAACCGTTATTGGCAATTACCGAATAAGCACCGGTTAATTCCAATAGAGATACTTCACCGGTTCCCAATACCAAAGATAATCCGTAATTTTTCTTATCTTCAAGAGAAGAAATACCTAATAAGCGGGCAAAATCCAATACATTTTCAACGCCAATTCGGGATATTAATTCAACTGCCGGAACATTTAATGAATTTGACAGTGCCCGTCTGACAGAAACCGGTCCCCGGAATTTTCTGTCGTAATTATGGGGCTTGTATATTCCAGCGGGCGTGGTATATGCGGTAGGCACATCTTTCAATTTTGTTGTCAGAGTGATATTCCCCCGGGATAATCCTAACAGATATACAACCGGTTTGAATGAAGATCCGGGTTGCCTCAACGAAAGAGCCATATTAACTTTTCCGATATCATTATCTTCCCAATCCGCGCTGCCGACTAAAACTCTTACAGCTGAGGTGTTTGAATCCAAAACGACAACAGCAGCATTTCCGGCATTTAATTTTTTTATTTTTTCCACCTCTATTTTGACAATTTTTTCCGCAAACCGCTGCCAATCCAAATCAAGAGTTGTGTATACTTTCAGTCCGTCACCCACGATATCCGGGCCGTAATTTTTTTCTATTTCATTTTTTATCATCAAAGCAAAATGAGGAGCATTCCTGTTAATACTCCTGTCCAATACAAAATGAACCGGTGTGTTTTTGACCTCGTAACCTACTTGCGCGGTTATATAGGAAGATTTAACCAATTCATTAAGAATCGCCGAAAAACGATTCTTAATTTGAGGATCCAATCCGTCTTCCGGTTTGAATTTCGAAGGAAAGGGCAGAACTGATGTGAGCAGAACTGATTCGGCAAGATTCAAGTCCTGGGTTTTTTTATCAAAATATGTTTCAGCCGCCGCTTCAATTCCCCAGGCACCACGGCCGAAATAAACAGTATTGAAATACATTTCAAGTATTTCATTTTTATTAAATTTCTTTTCAAGATAAATGGACAGGGGAATTTCCAAAAGTTTTCTCCAAACATTTTTATTACTGTTTAAAAGCACATTTTTTGTCAGCTGTTGAGTTAAGGTTGAAGCTCCATATGCCGGATAACCTTTTGTAATATTGAAAAAAAATGCTCTGGCAATTGCTTTTACCGATACTCCGTTATGACGGTAAAAATCCCGGTCTTCAGAAATTAAAACTGCCTCCTTTAAGATTGAAGGTATTTTGGCAAGCGGAATAAAACGCCTTACTTTTGCCTGGCCAAATCCGAAAAACGGTCTTCCTTTTACATCATAAATAATAATTCCGGTATCATTATGGGATGTTAATCTTTCCTTAGAAACAAATTCTCCGTCAAAAGAATAAATTACCGACATAACAGGAATAATATAAAAGAAAAGTAAAACCAATATCAGCACCGGTAAGATGTGTTTTTTCATGAAATTAATTTTCACTTTTAACGGATTTTTATTATTACAGCGGGATGTAAGAATGTTTTAAAAATAGGATAAGGAATATTAAGGGTTATTGCATTTTTGAATTAATTCCAATATTTCCAGGTATTGTATTTTTCTTTAAGCATATCTTCACCCACACCGACCATCTGCAATCCTTTCAGATTATTGAAACCGATATCCAATAGTTTAGCCGCCCAGAGATCCCTTTTAAGAACCGAAGGAGCACCAAGGACTACCGTAAGCAGTTTAACACCGTTCCTTCGGGCGAGCACTACAGTTGTTTTACCGGCCTTATCAGTATTGCCGATTTTTACACCCTGGACTTCGGGATATACCCCCAATAAACCATTCCAATTATAAAGATCATATTGTTTATGATTTTTATTTTTGGGAAGTAACTGATAATCTTTTTTTACAATTGCAGCTATAAGGGGATATTTAGTCAAAGCATAGCGGGAAAGCAAGATCATATCAGCTGAGGATGAATAATTATCAGGACCGTCAAAACCCTGCGGATTATCAAAACTGGTGTTTAGCAACCCTAAGAATTTGGCTTTATTATTCATGGCTTTGATAAAAACCGGAGATCCGTATTTGGAATCTATCCCTTCCTTAATCATTTCGGCGACATCATTGGCACTGGTTAAAAGGAGAGCATCCAATAATTCTTCCAAAGTCAATTTTTGTCCCGGAATAATTCCGATTTTTGTCGGTACCGCTTTAGAAGCTTTAACTGAAACAGTAAATATTTCATCGGATTGCGCCAAATCCAAAGCAACAACAGCCGTCATTATTTTTGTCAATGACGCAATCGGTAATGGAATATTTATATTCTTGCTTTTTATTACATCACCACTGTCAAAATCAACTACGGCGTAAGCTGAAGCCTGCTGATAAACTTCATTGTCTGCTGCCGTTTGTTGACTATCCAGTTTATTAAGCTGATATTGGTAATTTTTTATTTCCAACTTGGGGTTAACCGCTCTCATGACATCAGCGTTATAGGAAATTTCACTCAGAATAACATGGCGGCCAATTTTTCCGTTGAAAAAGACAGTTAGAAGGATTAAAATAACGGCTGAAATATTTAATTTTATCTTGGCTTTCATGAATTTTGAGATTTATCCGATTTGAACATACTACCTAATTGCTGATGTTATTTCCCCCCCATCAGCAATTTTTACACCGAATTTATCCCTTAATCCTTTCCATAAATCATCACCGTCTTCAAAACCCAAAGCCCAAACTCCGACCCCCATCAAGTTTTTATCAAGGGCAAAATCATATTTAAGCGATAAGGAAGCTTCATCTTCAATAAAAACCATCCGGTACACACCTTCGTTTTTTTGGTAATAAGATCTGAAGCCAACCTGGCCGAATTCATCCCATCCGGTTTTATAATCGGAAAGTCCGGTATTGTCCGGTTTTATAAAACTTGAAACAATCGAGTGGGTTTGGGCGGGTTTTGGCAGGGATACAAACCTTCTGTAAAATTTCCGTCCGACTCTTTTTGAAACGTAGTAACCGTTGTTAACCGATGCTTTAATCTGCGGACTTTTTACGGGATAATTATAACCGTACCAAGGTAAGCCTAATATTAATTTCTCAGGCGGCATTTCAGCCAGAAAATCGGTAACAGCCGTTGAAATGTCATACCAATATACTCCTTCCTTATGACCATATAATGGAGCTGTCGGCATTGCTTCTTTTGACGATGAGGTGGCAAAATCATAGGCCATCATAAATATTCCGTCCGTGTATTTCGAAAGGGATCCGATATCGTAAAGTTTGGGATCTTTAGCGGATGAAGCATAGACTGAAACAGTGACATAAGGATCAGACAGCCAAGAGTGAAACACTTCGGAAAATCTCTTAACGAACCGGCTAAATTTATTCCGGTAATTTGGACCGGGATTTCCCAGATATTCAAAATCTAAATTAATTCCGTCAATACCTCTCCGGCCCACCTCCCAAACCGCCTGCGCGATTGCTTTTTCCTGAGCTTTATTGTTATCCAGAAAAGCTTCAATCGTCGAATTGTCCATTTGAGTCAAAGTCAAGACAACCTTAGTTCCTGACTGATGAGCTTTGTTGAAAATTTCGGAAGCCTCATTACTTTTAAAGACTTTATAAGATTGGTTATCGCGGTTTAAGTTTCCGTTGTCATTAACTTCAATACCGAAATAGGCAAAGGTGGTCAGTACATTAAAATCTATATTTTTTAACTTTTCTCCGAATACCCAATAAGGAGCAAACCCGAAAATTTCATTTTGACGGGGGGGAGTTTTTTTTACCTCACCGGAAAAAAAAGTTACGGGAGAGATAATATCTAACTTAATATTTTCAGGAATCAGAAAACCGGTCAGGAACAGAGCTGCGATAATGAAAGCAGGAAGCTTTTTAATTTTTTCGATTTTTAATAAAAACGATTTTTGCGCGAAAAAGCCGATAATTCTTTTCAACTGGGGTATAAAAATTGTCATTGGCAGAAGTGACAAAGAAGTGACAATATACCAATCAAAAAAATAAAAGTCAAGAGGTAATTTTTTAAAAAAACAAGTTTAATGTGTAAGAGAAATGTAAAAATGAGAATCCGCTGGAAAAAGATTAATTGACTTTTTTAGGGCGAAGATGTTTTTTGACAGTTTGAACCAAATGTTCTATTTCGAATGGTTTTGCGATAAAACCGTCGGCTCCGGACTGCACGGCAATTTGCCTGCCCCGGTTATTAGCGGAAATCAGTATAATCGGTATTCCGGCTATTTTACTGTCAGATTTAAATTGCTTGGTTATTTGCTCTCCATCCAAACCGGCTAACCAAATATCCAAAAGTATAAGATCGGGTTTTTGGGTATTTATTTTATTAAGAAGGTCACGCCCGTCTGAGATAATTGTTATTTTATAACCGCTTTCTTCTAAAATTATTTTCAAGACATCCAAGATCGCTTCATCATCGTCGACAACAAAAATATGTTTTTTCATTTACTGTTTAATTTAACTTTTTCTAACTTTGATTACAAGTCCAATTACAAAACGCTTCCGTATAGTCACAGGAGGCTATCCGAAAGCGTTATAGAGTTATTTGAGAGGATAGCTTAAACTTATCACCCTCAGAGGGTAAATAATAGAATTAATTTATCAAATGATTTCCGAGTATTAAATAAGAACAGCGTAAGAAATAATATTAAATGACTACAATTATACCGGTCTTTTCCGGATTTAGATGATTATGATAGCCCCATACCCCGCTTGAATCAAAGGTAAAATAATAACTTTCTCCCCGTGTCGTACCTTCTTTCATTGCAAATCCGGGATACTGGTCGTGTTGCGGGTGGGGATCTGAGGCCACCAACATCATTTCACCAGACCGGTTTTCAAAAAAAACACTGTCACCTTTTTTAACAGTTACTATCGCCGGGTCAAAGCCGTTATCCGTCATAATTACCCTAACGGCATCAGACTGATTTTTGCTGTTTTGGATTTCACCCGGTGCTCCCCCAACCGGCGCTTTGAGAGCATCGGACACATCCGCTCCATTTCTGTCATTAATAGCGGTATACGCCAAAAATAATATTCCACTAACAATAACAATACCAATAAAAATAAATTCAATCCGCCTTTTTTTCATAGGATAAAACCTGTAATAAACCCAAATAAATCAGAACAGAAGATAATATGAGATTGACATTAATAATTTTTGGAGGAATAAGAAGCTTATCATCCCTATTATTAACAAGCTTATCGGATTAACAATAATTTTATCGGAATTTTTCATTTTAACTAGAGAAGGATTATTGAAAAATACTTTTAACCGTAATATATTTTTGGGTTATAAAAATGTAAGAATAAACCGACGACTGAGTCAGTGAAGGGTAATCCCCGACATATGCAAAATAAGCCCGATTATCAGAAGAATAATTATCAGATTGGAAAGACCAGTAATGGCAATTACTCCCAATATCGCCAAAAGCCATAAAACAAGAAGCACCATACCGATACCCCGCAGGGGAGAAGGTAAAACACCTATCACCCAGATAAAAACCGAAAGAAGCAAAAGGTCCAAAAACGAAACCGGATTACGGTTAATAAAAAAAAGCGCCCGATGAAGAATTGAAAATGACGGAATAGATATTATACCGGCTAACCAAAATACTACCAGTAAAATTACTATTAAAGTAATCATTCCATTTTATTTTAATACCGGTACACTGTATACTTCAATACCATAAATAAATGAATCTCCTGCAAATAATTACCCTGTCAATTGTTGAAGGTGTGACCGAATTTCTACCGATATCCTCAACCGGCCATCTGATACTGGTTTCCGGCCTTTTAAAAATAATCCAATCGGACTTTGTAAAGACCTTTCAGATTTTTATTCAGGCGGGAGCAATTTTGGCAGTGTTAACACTTTACTTTAATACTTTAAGGAGAAACCGGAGAATCTTATTTAAAATTTTTATTTCTTTTCTGCCGGCAGCATTAACGGGTTTAATTTTTTACCGGTTTATAAAGACTTACTTATTGGGAAATCAGTCCGTCACCATAGCGTCACTTATTACCGGCGGAATAATAATTATCACGATTGAAAAATTACTTAAAAATAATAACGGAAAAGTCAGCGATCTTAATCATATCGGTTTTTTCCGAGCTTTTATTATCGGTCTATTTCAATCAACATCAATTATTCCCGGAGTATCCAGAGCGGCAGCCAGCATTATAGGGGGACTGGCCGTCGGATTAAACAGGGAAACTGCCACAGTTTATTCATTTCTTTTAGCAATTCCGACAATTTCCGCAGCAACATTATATGATTTATATAAAGAAAAGTTTATTTTTTCAATTGAAGAAATGGCAATTCTGGCAACAGGAGTAATATTTTCTTTTTTCTCAGCCCTTATAACTGTCAAATTTTTAATCAAGTTTACGGCTAAACATTCATTTACGGCTTTTGGCGTTTACCGGATTATTATCGGATTACTGTTTTTGTTTCTGCTTTATTAATTTTTTGTTGACTAATCCCTGCTTCTGATAAGAAAGACTTTTCCCTTTATTACCGTTATAGTGCAAATATTTCTGTTAATTTCGTTGCTTATTCCCCTTGTTTCGCTGCGTTTAATTTTTTTACCGGTCAGGTTATACCGACAACCTTCAATTGTAAGAATTGCCGAGGAAGTAAAAGGGATTACTGACAAATACTTGTAATAGGCGGATTTTAAAACTGAAATTTTTTTATCAATAAGACTTACTTCATTGTATTCATCTTTTATTACGGCAGGAATTCCGGCTTTTAAGAATAAATCCAGTAATTGCACCGTTGCCATTGAATGATCCAACCGGCTGCCTGTTCCCGACAGGATTACGACTTTGCGGGGCACCAATTTTATTGCTTCCAATATGGCCAGATGCATATCGGTGAAATCTTTTTTTTCAGGATATAACTTTACTTCCGGAACTTTTTCTTTTATTTCCTTTAATGTAACAAGGGAAGGCGAGTCAAAATCTCCAACAGCCAAATGCGGTATTATTCCCAGATTAATTAATTTTGCAGCAGCCGAATCAACAGCAATTATAAAATCTGAACTCTTAATTTCAAAAATGAGACGTTTGGTAAAAAATCCTCCGCCGATAATAACCAGTGTTTTTATCCGGCTCATTTATTTAAGTTTATCAGATAGCGGAAGGAACTGCAGGCTTATTCGAAAAGGGAATAGTGAAACTGAAAACAGAACCTTTACCCTTTCGGCTTTTTAAGCTAAATTGCCCGCCGTGCCTCTCAATTATTTCTCTGGAAATATAAAGGCCGATTCCCAAACCCGGATTATGTTCAATCGGGGATGTACCGACTCGGAAAAATCTTTCGAATATTTGTCCGTGATGTTCTCTATCGATTCCGATTCCGAAATCAGTCACTGCAATATATGCTTTTTCGCGAGCTGATTTGAGAGTGATAATTATTTTATCTTTTCCGGGGCTGAATTTAACCGCATTTTGAATTAAATTAGTCAAAACCTGGTTGATCCGGAAAGGATCACCATAAATTTGCCTGTTTATTTTTCCGCGAACTTCAATATTATGGCTGTTATGCAATATACTCATATCCGATTTCAACTCTTGAATCAACTTACTAAGATCGAATTTTTCAAATTCAAATTCCAATTTCCCATGCTGAATTTTTGATATCTCGAGAAGATCATTTACCAATAACTTTAACTTATCCACCTGTTTAATCATTTTAGGAAAATAATTATGTGTTGACTTATCCTGATTTTTATTGAATTTTTTATTTAACAATTCCAGATAAATTATCAGACTGGTTAAGGGTGTTTTTAATTCATGAGAGGCTATGGAGATAAAATCATCCCTAAGAGTAACCGCTTTTTCAAGTTTTACAAATAGATCGGCATTTCTGATTGCCAAACTGATAATATTGACTAATTCTCCCATCATAACCAAATGATTATGCGTTAAAGGTTTTCTGGATTCGTCTGTTAACAGGGAAATCCTTCCGGTTGTTTTACCATTTGTTCTGATCGGAAAAATTATGGCTGAAGTAAAACCGAATTTATTAATCTCATGTCTTAACTGACCATCTTTAATCATTTTATCAATTTCATCTTTTTTTATTTCCGGATAAAAAACCGGCTGCCCGGAAAATAGGGCTTTTCTGACCGAATCCGGAGTGATGTCAAACGAGGAGTATTTTTTTCTGAACTTTCTGGCCAATCTGATTTTTTCAGATTTTTTATGCTCGAGAGCAACTTCCTCCGCTTGTCCGCCGGGAGTGTAAAGTTCTACTGAAAACCAGTCGGAAACATTGTCCACAGCCAGCCGGGCTATTTTTTTGATATTATTCCGGAAATCGGGTGATGAGATTAATATTTTACCGGCCTTAATCAGGAATTGGAGATTTCTTTCATATTGTTTTTTTTCAGTAATATCCCGGGAAATTACCGATATACCGATGTTTTTACCGATTTGATTTTTATCGGGCGTCAGGGAGATTAAAACATCAAATAACTGATCACCTTTCCGGCAATGCTGAAACTCAATCCAGGGAAAAGATTTTCCTTTTATAACTGTTTTTAAAAGCTTATTCCATTGGGTTCTCATACCTATAGGAATAACAGATATCACCGGCTTTCCGATCATTTCAAAATCCTTATAGCCGTAAAGAAACTGCGCCCCTTTATTCCAATCGGAAATTATACCCTTATTATCGATGTTATAAACGGCATATTCGGTCGAATTTATTAAGATGTTTTGCATTTTAAGTTCCTGTTCAAGTATTTTTTGAGAAGTAACATCCTGAACTGTGCCTAATATTTTTATGGCTTTTCCATTTTTAGCCTTTACCACTCTGCCTTTGCCGTTTATTGTCCTGACAGTACCATCAGTTCTTACAATATGGTGATAATAATCAAAAGGTTGACCGGATTTTTTGGAATATAGAATGATTCTTTTTATTCTGTTTCTGTCTATAGGGTGAATTAATATTAGAAAATCCTTCATAGCACCGGAAAAGTTTTCAGCCGTTATACTGAAGATTTTAAAAAGTTCAGAGGAACATATTAATCTGTTACTTGATAAATTCCATTCCCAATTGCCGATATAGGCAATATTTTGCGCATCTTTTAATTTGATATTAACGCTTTCAATTTCATTTATTTTTTCACGGATAGCCTCCTGCATTATCCGGACTCCGGCAAATGTTTCGCTGAACGGTGTTTCAACTTTTGTCACGGGCACATTTTGAGAAAAGTCTCCCACAGCGGCTTTAACGAATATTTTTCTTAATTTCGACAGCTCACGACTGAAATCCGCTTTATTGGGTTTTAATTTTTTCTTCTTCATGTTTTTGAAAACTTATTCCTTTAACCAGTCGATTGCATCTGAACGATTCCGGAAAATTGACATCTTATCTGATTTTCCCGCCGCGTAAAACATAAATCTGGCTAAATGCATATAAAAAGTGTTGGCGCCGTATATGGCTATTTTTCTGAATGATATTCTTTTTAAAGCGTCAACAGTAATTTTTCTTGATCCGGCTGTTGATTTTCTCAGTTTTTTTAAATTAACGATTATATTTATCGGGATTTTCTTTTTATCCAATACGGTAATTAAAATATTCATTTGTTTAATCATAACAGCGGTCATTTCAGGATTTTGAATCCCGCGGTAAATTACGTTTATAAAATCGTTTTTGTCCTTAAAAACGCGGTTATACATTTCTGAAATAATAAAAAATGTTTTTCACGGAATTATTTTTCCAATGCTAAAGAATAATTGTAAGATAAAGGTAAGTATTTATGCCCCATAAAAAATAAATTGATCACTCTTCAATAACTCTTACTGATGTCTTAATTTCCTTTCACCCCGAATAATTATTCTTAACCTTCTGCTTTAATTTAAACCCGCCGCCTCATTTCAGAATAATCAGAAATTAAATATAAAATTTTATAAAATCATTAATTTGAATATTGTATTGGATACAAATATATTTATCGCCGCCGGATTCAGACAAAGCAATGGAGCAGCCAGAATTTTTGATATGGTCCACGACGGCAAACTGAAGTTTATCTGGAATGGAGAAATAAGAAACGAAATTGTGGGAACGATAAATAAAATTCCCGGTTTTCCGGGTGAAAAATTTTTAAGATTGTTCAGAAAAGAAAATGAATTTAAAGGTAAGACTTTTCCGGAAAAATATACACTTGTTTCCGATCCCTCAGACAGAAAATTTATCGCTCTTGCCAAAGAAGTAAAAGCAATTCTTATAACAAATGATGATCATCTGCTTTCCAAAAGGCTTGATTTACAGGCAAAAATAATGTCGTCAAAAGAATTTATTATATTTTTTTCCAATACCAATAACGGTTAAATTCAGAAGAATAATGAAAATTAACAAAAATCAAAAAGCTACATTTGCGGGAGGCTGTTTCTGGTGTACCGAAGCTATTTTTAACAGGTTAAAAGGAGTAATATCAGTCACATCCGGTTATTCCGGAGGAAAAGAAATTAAACCTGACTATGAGAAAGTGTTATCCGGTGAAACCGGCCATGCTGAGGCGATACAAATTGTTTTTAATCCTGAAGAAATTTCTTACAGAGATCTGGTAAATTTATTTTTCCAAATCCATGATCCGACACAGTTAAACAGACAGGGGGCAGATATCGGATCCCAATACCGCAGTGTTATTTTTTTTCATAATAATGAACAAAAAAATACCGCACTTTATGAGAAGGAAGAGTTTATTAAGACGGGAATGTATCAAAAAGAAATAGTCACGGAAATAGTTCCATATGATAATTTTTATAAAGCCGAAGAATATCACCAGAATTATTATGAAAAGAATCCGCAAGCGCAATATTGCCGGCTAATTATAAATCCCAAACTGCAAAAGCTTTACCGCCGGCATTCAAAATATACCAGGGAAATTAAAAATAGTTAAAGACTTATAAAGTCAGTACCCATCTGGTCCCTCAGAATTTCCGGGAAATGTAAACACCAATCAAATGGGAAAGTAATATTACGATGACGGCAATCGAAATATGCTCCATAATCACAAATCCGGGAGATTCTTTTTTATGCCGGGCTATCAAATAACTGAAAAAAGTGAGGATCGTAATGCCCCAGATTATACTGAAAATGATGGCCTGAGATAAATCAAGCAAAATTACCGGAATTATAAATGTTACGGTAATGAAAAATTTGGCAAGCCAGGCTGATATTGTTGATTCCCAAATATCCCTGAAAGTACTGCCAGGCCGGGCTTCCTGGGAAATATGGATACCAAGAGCATCTGAAAAAGCATCGGCAACGGCGATGGTCAGAATTCCGCCGATAACCGGCAACCTGGAGTGGGTACCGGCATTTAAACCGACAATCAAACCCAGTGTAGTTATTATACCGGAAGTCAATCCGAAGCTGAGACCGGTTTGGAAAGACAGTCGCATAGTTTATAATTTCAGGTTTCTATTCCCAGACTTTTTCGCAGAATAATCCCGATAGCAAAACTGACAGCGGCAACACCCATACTGATTACCAGCATTTGGGTAAAATGCTTTTTGAAAGAAATCTGTTGAGCCACCGAAACATAAAAAGAGAAAAAGACTATGATGAGGACGGCAATCATAAGAGTCATAACGAGAGAAAAATATACCCGGGATAAAATTAGATAAGGTGAAATAAGGAGTAAAACTACAATAAGGTAAGCTGTGCCGGTATACAACGAAGCTCTGAGGGCATCTTTATCATTTTTTTCTTCTGATTTTATTGACAGATATTCCGAGGCAGCCATTGATAAGGAAGCGGCCACACCGGTAATAAAGCCGACCAGTGCAATAAGAGCGGAGTCAGCCAATGCAAAAGTCAGACCGGCTAAAGCTCCCGTCAATTCAACCAGGGCATCATTTAACCCAAGAACAATGGAACCGACATATTTTAGAAAGCGGTCATTTATAAGATTAAGCGTGTCAAGTTCATGCCTGTCTTCATCGGTTATTATTTTTTCGATGCGGGGAATCTTTGCGGAAAAATCCCGATAAGCCACTTGGGCATTTTCTTCACCCAACTCCATTAATTTAGTTGTAAACATTAAACCCAAAATTCTGGCCAAGGAGCTATAGAAAAATACTTTTAAGCGGTCAGCCGGGACATCCTGCTTTGATATTTTTTTCCAAAAGTTATAATGCCGATATTCATCATCGGCAATTGTTTTTAGTATTTTTTTATTTTCCGGATTTTTGGATAAGCGGGATAAGTTTTTATAAACATAATATTCGGTAATTTCCGATCTCTGGAAATTTTTAATCTTTACTAAATCATCATGATTCATATCTGCTAACTTTGAGTTTATCATAAAATGCTCAGGTCAGAATTGTTATACTGAATTGATGATTGCATATCTAAAAAATAAATTCCAGATGGATATTTGGCGGCGTAACAAGACCTTCTTTTTATTGATACTTATCTATTTTGCCGGATTAATCGCGTATTTCAACAGTTTTTCCGGAGAATTTGTTTTTGACGATATCAATACTATCGTAAATTCAAGAGCTGTTAAAAGCAACTTAAGCTTATCTTCATTATGGGAAATCAATCACAGCCGTTTTATTCCGCTTTTAACATTTGTTTTTAATTACCGGTTAAATCAACTTAACCCGGAGAACTACCATTTTATTAATTTTCTGATCCACATTGTCAATTCGTTTCTGGTTTTTTTTCTGTTTAATACTATTTTAAAAATTTCCCCACCAGGACCAGACACTTCTAAAAAAAGCAGTCTTTTACCTTTTATTACGGCAGTAATTTTTACCGTTCATCCGTTACAAACTTCGGCCGTGTCATATATTTCCCAGAGAGCAACTCTTATTGTTTCTTTTTTTTACTTAATGACCCTCCTTTTTTATCTGCTTTCAAAAAGCGGTAAATTAAAAATAAGTATAATTTTTTATTTTCTTTCACTTGCTATAACTATTCCGGCTTTAATATCAAAAGAAAACGGTTATTCACTGCCCCTTATTATTCTTGTTACAGATTATTTTTTCTTTTTCAGACAGAATCTGAAGAATAAAATAAGATTTTTGAAGCCGTTACCTTTTTTTATTTTGGCAGGGACTGTTTTTTATTTTATCTATCTTCAAAGAGCCGGTGCCCCTTTTGAAGTTACAACCGGCCTGTCAATGACGGGAGGAGACAGAATAATTACGCGACAGGAATATTTATTCACCCAGATAAAGGTCATACCCTTTTACATTTATCTTCTTCTTTTGCCCCTTAATCTGAATGTTGACTATGATTTTCCGATAAGTAAAACTTTTTTTTCACCTGATGTAATTATCCCGTTTATATTCTCTCTGGCAATTTTTGTTATTTCTGCCCCAATATTATATAAAAAAAGGCGGCCGGCAATATGGGGATTAATATTTTTTTTCATAACACTGTCAGTAGAATCTTCAATCATACCCATTAAAGACGTAATATTTGAACACCGGCTATACCTTCCTTCAGCGGGATTTATCAGCGCTGTGGTATTTATTGCTTCAGCGGTAGTAATTCAGATGATTAAAAAAAATAAAAAAACCGGTAATTTAATTAATTTAACTGTTATCAGTATCATAACTTTATATATTGTTCTGACTGTTAACAGAAATAAAGTTTGGCAGTCAGAATACAGTTTATGGAGCGATACGGTAAAAAAATCACCGAAAAAAGCACGAGTGCGCTACAATTTAGGGGTAGCCAGTTATGCAATCGGAAAAACTGAAGAGGCAAAAGCCGAATTCGGACAGGCAATTAATCTTGATCCCCATTATTCCGACGCCTACCGGAATTTGGGATTTATTTTTGAAAGAGAGAATAATTTTAATAAAGCATATTCTTTATATAACGATGCTTTAAGCATAAATTTTTATAACACAAAAAGCCGGGCGCAATTAGCAGCATTTTATATTAATCAAAAAAAGTATAATGAAGGCATTCTACAATATTTAAAAATTCTGGAATATGATCCGAAGAATGCAGCAGTCTACAATGATTTGGGAATCATCTATCTGATACAAAACAGGCAAGAAGAAACAATTAACTCTTTTAAAAAAGCTATCAAGCTTGACCCGAAAAATGAAATTGCCCTTAAAAATTTAGTCAATAGTTTATGGCATTTCGGTTTTGACGACGAAGCCCGGAAATATTACTTGAAGCTTATAAAGCTTAATCCGGAAAATTCACAAGCATACCAGTTCATGTTTAATCCTTAACTACCCGGTGATGGAGTAGGAGTTGATGTCTGATATCTTCCGTATTGCGGATTAAGCTGGATATTTTGGGCTGTAACTGATCCGTCAGAATTTTCAGAACCGAATACGACAACCTGACTCCCCTGTTTTAAGTCAGTTATAGAAACTTTTGTTGCCTGATTGATTTGGGTAGTGTCTTTTAATAAAACAATTTTACTTTGTTCGTCAGACATTTTAACAGTGAATGAATTCCCGTCGATATTGATAATTTCACCGGCCACAGGCCGGTTATTGACCTGTCTACGAATATTGTTTTGACCGTTTATCTCCTGGTCAAACTGCCGGAATATATTCATACGGTTAGCGGTGACCTTTGACTGATTATATTTCATTCCGCCAAAAAATCCCGCTGATAGGGCAATAATTGCGATAATAATTACATAGACCGGTTTCATCATTGATAATCACCTCCCTTTGACTTTGGCTTAGGATAAACCCTTTAGATATTTGTTAAAAAAGGTTACTGATCTTTGCATGGCCGTGTTGAAATAATTGGAGAGATTATGATCGTCACCGGGATAGGTAAACAATTCAACTTCCTTACCGGCATTTTTAAGCTGGAGAGTCAGTTTTTCGGAAAACTCCAATGGAACGGAATTATCGCCGGTTCCGTGATGAAGCTGTAAGGGTCCGGAAATATCAGACAGATAATAATTGGCGGAAATGGAATTCCAAAAATCGGGATTTTGTTCGGGAGTGCCGTATTTTTCCGTCATAAGCTGCCTCCATCGTCTGGTTCCGGTCGGTCCGCCAGCTCGCGGAGAAGGCGACGATGATCCCACCCTCCACCTTGTTAATAAATCAGGATAAGAAGCAACAACTCCAGCCCAGATTACTCCAGCCTTTATATCTTGCCTTATGACCATATTACGGAGTGAAATAAAACCTCCCAGTGAATGACCCCACATGCCGATATTATTCGGGTCGGCATCCTTATATTTTTTTACGGAAGAAACGGCATTTAGAACATCTATTGTGTAAGCGTTAGACCCGTAAGCTCCGGAGGCATCACCTTCTGAATTTCCATGGCCGCGGTAATCGGGTTTAAAAACTATATAACCTGACCTGGCAAAACCGTCGATATAGGCTACATAACGCTCTGATGTCCGATACTGAAGCGGAGGAATATAGCCGTGATTAAAGACAATCACCGGCCAGCCGCCGGCGGGTTTGACCCCCTTGGGAACTGTTAATAACGCATAAATTTTTAAGCCTTCGGACAAATAAGAGGTAATAAACCGATCGTAATTATTGCCTGGAGGAAGTGTTTGTTCGATGGTGATTAAACTTCCATTCTTCCAAAGAGCGAAATTATGGCGAAGAAGCTCAATTGACAAGGGGTTATCATCAACCTCCAGATCTCCTTCGTTTATTTCCTGATTGTCAGTCATTTCTGGATTGGAAGTAAGGCTAACAACTTGACTTTTTAGAGTAAACTGTCTCAAACCAATATATATGAAGAGAAAAACAACCGGGATAATAAGAAAAGTAATGGTAATTTTATTCATAACGCAGTGCTTCGATTGGCTGGAGATTGGCAGCTTTTTTTGCGGGATACCAGCCGAATAATATACCGATAAAAGCCGAAACTGCAAATGCAAGCAAAATTGAATTGAGTGAAATAATAAAAAGAGAATTTATTAATCCGGAAATGACGTATGAAGCGATAATTCCGACAATAATTCCAATTACTCCGCCGCTGAAAGTTAGGATTACAGATTCGGTTAGAAACTGGGAAGTGACTACTCTTTTTTTGGCACCGAGCGCCTTTCTTAAACCGATTTCCCTGGTCCTTTCAGTCACGGTTACCAACATAATGTTCATAATACCAATTCCGCCAACCAGAAGAGAAATGGCGGCAATACCTGATAAAAGAGCTGTAAATGTCCCTGTAGCACTTGAAGCGGTATTGAGAATATCAGCCTGGGACATAATCATAAAATCAGCTTGAGTCGGATCAGTCAGATTATGACGGTCAAGCAGCAAATAGCCCACCTGATTCTGGGCATCAACCATGACTTGGGGACTTTTGGCTTCAAGAGCGATTGAAGACAGGTAATTGGCGCCAAAAAGAATTTTTTGGGCGGTAGACAATGGAATATATATAACATCATCCTGATTGAAAAAACCAGTGCCTCCCTTTGAAGTTGTCACGCCGATTACTGTTAAGGTTTGTCCGCTGATTCTGACTGACTGACCAAGCGGATCGGCATTTTCACCAAAAAGATCGGTCACAACTTGTGGACCTAATACTGCCACTTTTGTCATGCCGGCGTCATCCGTTTCTGTAATAAAATTACCTTGGGCCATCGAAACATTATGGACTTTTTCGTAAGTTGAAGTTACACCGTAGATTTGTGTATTGGTATTATTTCCACCTGTGGTGACTTGGGTTCTTCTTTCAAATTCGGGAGAAACATTTTCAATAGCGGTAATCCCGTCAGAAGCGATAATTGCCTTAGCATCATCCAAAGTTAAGGTCGTACTTCCTCCGGCTGCACCCCTTATACTGCCCTGACTGACCGCTCCCGGCCGAACCGTCAGGAGGTTTGATCCTAAAGATTGGATCTGAGAAGTAATTGCAGCTTGGGTCGACTGACCCAATGACAGCAAGGCAATTACGCTGCCGATACCGATAACAATACCGAGTGTGGCCAGTCCGGTACGCAGTTTATTCACTGTCAAAGTTCCGATTGCTTCGGTTGCGATTTCTGTGAATTCCATAATAATAAAACTATTAAATATTTAAAAAAGCCATGCTTTTCAGATTTTTCTTCTATGTCCGTTTACCCTGTCATCAATGATTTTTCCATCTCTTAAAGAAATTATCCGTTTAGCATACTTTGCAATATCCAATTCATGGGTAATCATAACAATAGTATTACCCTCCTGATTTAACTTCCGGAAAATAAGCATTATCTCTTCTGCCTGAATTGATGCGATATTACCGGTCGGTTCATCAGCCAGTAATATTTTCGGATTTAAAACAAGGGCACGGGCAATTGCCACTCTTTGCTGCTGGCCGCCTGACAATTGATTGGAAGTGTGATGCAACCGATCAGATAATCCGACCATTTCCAAATATTTTTTGGCAATTTTGACTCTTTCTTCTTTGACAATTCCGGCATACATCATCGGCAGCATGACATTTTTCAGGGCTGTTGTTCTGGGAAGAAGATTATAAGCCTGGAAGACAAAGCCGATTTTCCGGTTTCTTATATCCGCGAGGTCATCATCATCAAGTTTTTCCACATTTTCTCCATCAAGCAGATACTCTCCGGAAGTGGGCAGGTCAAGAGCTCCAAGAATGTGCATCAGGGTTGATTTACCTGATCCTGACGGACCCATGACGGCGACAAATTCACCTTTTTTTATCTCAACAGTAACATCCACTAACGCAACCGTTTCCAAGGAGTCAATTTTGTAGATTTTGGAGAGATTTCTGGTTTGGATGACCGGAATATTTGCCATTATCTTCTGATAAATCCTCCTCCACCAAAACCGCCAAACGGCGATTGGGTTTGGCCTGAAGTTTGGCGGGTTGAGGGAGTTGTTGAGGTACCAGTGACCACCGTATCGCCTTCTTTTAGACCGGAAACTATCTCATATTGAACACCTGAAGATAAACCTGTTTCCACCACAACCTGTTGCGGTTGGCCATTTTTAATAACACGGACAAGAGATTCCCCGCTCTGGGTTTGAACCGCTGAAACCGGAACAAGGAGAACATTATCCTTAACTTGGGTAATGATATTGGCAATGGCGGTCATATTGGACAAAACATCCGGAACTTTTGTGTCAAGTATGATAACTGCCGGATAGGTAGTCACTCCGGATGAGACACTGCCTATGGTATCAATACTGATTACTTTACCGGTAAAGGATTTTCCCGGAAAAGCATCAAAAGTTATTGTCGCCTTATTACTTACCTTTACTTTGGGGGTATCAATTTGGGATAAATTAACCTGAATAACAGGAGAGGCATCGGTTTTTATACTGGCGATTTTCTGGGAGGTAGCAGTGCCTGAGGTATTTGATTGAGCTGTTATGATCAGTCCCTTCTGAAGAGAAAGACCTGTAACTGTACCTGAAATAGGAGCAAAAATGGTTGATGAAGTATGCTGATATGAAAGCCAGGAGGAATTTAGAGCGGTTTGAGACTGCTTAACTACATTTTCCTGCTGTTTGTATTTGGCTTCGGCTCCCAACCAATCGTTATTAACGGTCATAAATTCCGGAAGCTCACGATTTGCAGTATTTGGTGTTTTATCGGAATTTTCGTAAAGGGAACTTTGGGAAATATCCATAAATTCTTTCCAGTTGGTCAATAAATCAGACTGCAGCGCATAATAATTAATTTTGGCGGTTTCCAAATTGTTTTTGGAAGCCAGATAAGATGCTTGTGCCTGACTTGATCTTTGTTTGCCTACCAAGTCCAAATCAAGTTCGGCAATTTTATCACCTGATATTACTTTCTGGCCGTTTTCCACAAAGACTTTAGTGACTACTCCTGATGCCTGGGTATCAACAGCAGCGCTGTTTTGGGAGGTAACCTGTCCGGATGCATTAACAACCACTGTCAGAGTACCTTTTTCAACCACGGCTGTCTGATATCGAGCAGTTTGGGTGGAAGACGTTTTTATACTTCTGAAAGTAAACCAACCCGTTCCCAGAACAAGAAGGACAATCAGAATTTTGACAAGAGGCGGAAATTCAAAAATTGTCTTTAAAAATTTCATATGAGGGGAAGTGTAGTGATAAAACCTGAAAAAATGCTGAAAATCAATCCATAAAAAAACGTACCCCTGCGAGCTTGAGAAAGGGTACGTTTTTAATATTTTAAAAAGTTTACCAACCGTGCATACCTCGCATTCCGAAACCGAATTTGAATCCGGGAAAGCCCAACCCCGGGCCTATATTTTCCAAACCGTTATTTTTCATCCAGGCTTCCATATCGGAACGATCCTGTTCTCTCCTGCTTTGAAGCCCGTCAAACTTTTCAAGTATAGCCTGTTTTTGAGCTTCAGTTATGGTTCCCTGACTCACTTTTTCGGTTAAATTTTTTTCAAGTTGTGCTTTTTTATCAGCCAGAAATTTAGTCTTCTGTTCCTGTCTTGTTTGGTTGACTACCGAATTGACTTCTTCAGGTTTCAGATTAAATTTTTCAGCAATTCTTTGAATAATAAGAGGATAGGTTGTTTCCGACTGAGCCAGGGCAGTTGACGACCCAAGCACAACCAATCCGGCAACCGCAAGTATTAATGCGGTTAAGGTTATTTTTTTCAACAACTTTCATCACCTCCTTTCACAGATTGTGACAATAATAGAGCTTTATGCTGAAGGAATGCTTAAAGAAGTTTTTGTTCCAAACTTTCAGGATTTATGACTGGACTGTTTGACAGGCAAACGAACAGTAAACAAAGAGCCGTAATCGGGTTTGGAATCAACCGAAATCGTACCGCGGTGGAGATCGGTTATCTTTTTGGCAATGGAGAGTCCTAAACCATAACCGGTGGCTTTTGTTTTCGATCTTGAGTAATCGCTTCTGAAAAAGCGGTCAAAGATAAAAGGAATATCTTTCCCGGCAATACCAATACCCTCATCTTTGACGGAAACGGATACTGATCTGTCAGTTTTTTTGGAATTTATGACTATCTGACTATTTGGCGGGCTGTATTTAACGGCATTATCAAGAAGAATGACCAATAAATCAATAAGTCCCTGTTTATTGCCTTCCATCTTATGGTTTTCCGCCTGATTTTTTATATTTATATTTTTCTTTTTGGCCAATATTTCAAGCCGGCGGACCGCCTGTTGGACAAGTTGGTCTACCCTTAACGGTTCAACCAGCCAGGAATGATTGGGTTTTTGGTATTGAGCCAACTGCAACAGAGCATCTGACAGCGACTGGAGTTTGTTGACATCATCAATATTGGCAGCAATTAAAGATTTCGCCTGTGCCAAAGACAATTTTTTATCCCGCAAATGCACTTCCATAGCACTTCTTAATGAGGTCAGGGGAGTTCTCAATTCATGGGAGGCATCGGAGATAAAACGGCTTTGTTCATCAATCATGTCTTTTATCGGTTTTAAAGTCCGTCCGGCCAGAAAATAACCGGCTCCTCCGGCAATCATGAAGATGACTAAATTAACCAACGATAGTGTGAAAATAATTCTTTTTCTTAAATCAATAATATCAATGGGAACGTTGTAATCTTCCAGCATTCCCCGTCTGAACATTTCGATCTTAAACCTTTCCCTCAACAGCTGCTGTCGTCGGTCAATTCTGACCATTTCATGGTCAGCCACCCGAAAAATAAACAAGGAGAAAGCAATGCTTACAGCCATGATAATGAGGAGATACCAGGCAGTCAATTTAATGCGGGCATTGTCAAACATCATTTTCGATTTTATAGCCGAATCCCCTGACGGTTTTAATCAGGGGTTTTTTGTTTTTAAAAGGAAGATCAATTTTATTACGGAGATTTTTAATATAGACTTCAACAGTGTTCGGAAGAACATCGGCGTCATAATCCCAAACATGGCTGATTATATTGTCTTTGGAAAGAACCTGATTAACATTGCGCATCAGATATTCCAATAAAGAAAATTCTTTGACGGAAAGATCAATTGTTACTCCATTCCTATTTACTTCAAAAGTTTTTCTATCCAACTTCAGATCCGAAGCAATTAAGATATTGTTAACTGTTTTTTGGGGCCGCCTGGTTAAAGCTCTAATTCTTGCCAATAATTCTTCAAAAGAAAAAGGTTTGGTCAGATAATCATCCCCGCCGGCATCAAGTCCTTCCACTTTATCTCCGGAGCGGCCTTTAGCAGTTAATATTAAGATCGGGATATGGTTTCCCTGGTTTCGCAGATTCTTGCATATTTCAATTCCATCCATTCCCGGTAACATCAAATCAAGAATAATAAGATCATAATCTTCACCGGCGGCCAGATCAAAACCCGTTGGTCCGTCGTAAGCCACATCGACGGCAAATCTTTCCTGAATCAAACCTTTTTTTATTGAATTGGCAATCCGGTGTTCATCTTCAATTATAAGAATTCTCATGGCATTATTATACTCCCGAAGCTGAAAAACAGCTGAAAACTTTTTTATTAAAAAATGTGTAAAAAGCATTTTATCTTTTATTAATCATGGTACAATACCGCTTCTGATGAAGAGGATTGCCGGAGTATTTCCAGTAGTTTTTCTTTTTATTACAGGATATTTTTTTTATCTTTTAAAAGTAAATCCGGATAGTGATTTTAATCCAAATTATGATACGATATTACCTTCTCCAACAGTTACTCCAACGCCATCTCCCGAATTACCCGAAAGTCATATAATTCCCATTCGTACCCATGTCTTTCAGACTTTTAATAACTGCGGCCCTGCCAGTCTCTCAATGTTATTGTCCTACTATGACATTAATATCAGCCAGAAAGAGCTGGGAGAAAAACTCCGGCCATATCAGCATCCCAGAGGAGACAACGATGACAAATCGGTGACCCTGGAAGAGCTGGCAATGGAGGCTGAAAATTACGGATTTAACTCCTATCACAGGCCGGGAGGTAATATAGAAATTTTAAAACGATTCATTGCTGAAGGCATACCCGTTGTTATCAGAACATGGCTGAAGGCAGATGAGGATATCGGACACTACAGACTGATAAGAGGCTATGATGATTTAACGGGTGAAATAATCCAGGATGACTCGCTGGAAAACAGTAATCTGCGGTTTACATATGATAATATTCTCCGGTTATGGAAAGCGTTCAATTATGAATTCCTGGTAATCGCTCCGCAGGATAAAATACCGACGGCAAAAGCAATTCTTTCTGAAAATGAAGACCGGCTAACAGCCTGGCAAAACGCAAAATTAAATTTGGAAGAAGACTTACGCCACGAACCCGATGATATGTATACTTTATTTAATTTGAGTGTTGCCCATTACCATTTGGGGGATTTTTCTAAATCGATTGAATATTTTGAAAGAATTGAACAGAGACTGCCCTGGCGAATGCTCTGGTACCAGATAGAACCGGTAGAAGCATATTTCCGGTTAAAAAATTATGACAGGGTATTTGAACTGACTGATAAAATTTTAAACAACTATAACCGGGCTTTTTCCGAACTTTATTTTATTAGGGGAAATATATATCTTGAACAGGGAAAAAGCGGGCCGGCCAAAACTGAATTTGAAAAAGCCGTCAAGTATAACGAGAATTTTACTCCGGCTTTTTTGGCTTTTTAGAAATCCGTAAAATTAATCAGTCAAATATTTACGGTAAAAATCTACTGTTTTTTGCATGGCTTGTGAAAAAGTGCTTCCGGTCAGGTTATGTCCGCCGCTTTGATATTCATTTAGCTCTGAAGGAATTTTTGCATCATGCAGTAACTTTATCAGATTCCTGCTATAACCGATGTCAACGACATTATCATCTTGGGCATGATGAATTTGTATTGCACCTTCAAGATCATCCAGAAAACTGGTAGGTGCAACCAGCTTCCAGAACGGATGACCGTTTTTTGGCTCGCCATAGACCAAAAACAATTCTCTTCTCCGCCTGACCCGTTCAACATTACTTTGAGGAGGCTGGTAACTGGAATCGGCAATACCGTATCGGGCAAAATCCGCATAAGAATAGACAGCCCCGGCCCAGACAACCGCGGCCGGAATCTCAGGCCGCACTACCAGGCTTCTTAAAACCACATTGCCCGCCATACTGTGTCCCCAAAGTCCGATTTTATCCGGATTGATAAAGGGAATATTTTTCAGGGCCTGATATGCATTAAGGGTATCAATTACATAATCTGAAGAATAATAAGCCCCTCCCGGATCGCCCTGGGAAGTACCATGTCCTCTGAGATCGATTTTGAATACAGCCAGTCCGTTTCCGGCAAGATAATCGACATAAGACTGGTAGTTGACCTGCGTCCGATACTCTTTGGGAGGGATATATCCGTGAATGAAAATAACGGCAGGCCAGCCACCCGCAGGGTTTTCACCTTTGGGTTCAGTTAACAGTGCATTTACTTTCAGTCCGTCCGAATCATAACTGGTCTGATATGATATATAATCATTCCCTTCATTTATTTTGTCCAGTTTACCTATCGACGAGTCAAATGAACGCTGCCTCAAATATTCTACAGTCAATTCCATGAAAGGAAACGGAGTGGGTGAGATTTTATAAGCCGGTGAAACGGTTTGCGGCTTAACCCGGGAAGGAGTTCTTAATAAAAAAATTGCCGATGCGGCAATAATGATTAAAAACACAACCGGAATCAGTTTATATTTATTCATAATTTGCAGGAATAATATGTGTTAAACTATTTCTGGATGGATACACCTATAAAAAACGCTGATAAAGGCGAACTTGTTTCAAATAACAAAACAATATATGATGCGACCGCCTTTGAAATATTCTGGCGTAATTTTTTAGCAGGGTTAGCCCGGACTCTTGGCGGAATAATATTGTATCTTATTTTATTTCTTATTTGCGGAATTATTATCAGTCAAATTATCCTGCCTAAATTCATGCCGCTTATTAATGAATTTATTAATGCGGGCAAAATCCTGCAAAATGTCGGTAATATTACCCCTAACAGGTTTCCCCTTCCTTAAATTGTTAATTTTATTGACCCGAATAAAAAGTTTTAATAACACCGGCAGCCGGTTTTTCCCGGCCGTCATCATGCCAAAGACCGGTTGAACCGCCTGTATTGACCCAATAATTAATACCGATGATAACATTTTCCGTTTTCAATTTATCCAGCGCAGTCCTAATCCAATCGGCCTGATCGTCCTGTGACATTTTTCCGTGAATATTCTCAATCGGAGCGCCGAATTCGCCAAGCATGACCTGACCCCCGCTCTTTTTTCTAATATTATTAATATCTTCAACCAGCAAATCAGCATCTTTAACGTAATGATCAATAGTAACGACACCGTCAAGAGCAGTTGTTGTTTCTTTATCCATAACCAGACTGGCAACATCATAGTTCATGGAAAATAAGTTGGAAATTACTTTTTTATTAATTTGTTCAAAGGATTCCCGGGCAATCCGATATTGCGAGATAAGAAAATTCCTAAAGCCAGTTACATCACCTGTCCACCGCGGATCTCCGGGACCGCCGTTTTCGCATTCGGGACATGCGGTAAAAATGTCACCGTCGGCAAAAAGAACGGCATTATTTAAAATAAACCGTTTTGTTTTATCCAGATGTTGTTCCCCGGTAATGCTTTCATATCCGAACCAACCTTCCCAACCGGCAAAATTTCCCCGAAACCAGACATTCAGTCCATGAATTCTCGCAGCTTCCACCCAGCTTTTTAACATCGGTAAAAATTGATCGTCATAAGGAGTTGCTATGGCCACATGAGTTGCTCCGGTTTTTTTAATGTCGGCAATCTGGCTATCAATAACTTTATTAAAAGAAGGATCGTTTAATTTATTAAGACTCAAATCCCGGGAATATTTCATAGTGTCGATTGATTGGACAAGCCAAGTTACATTTTCTTTCCGGTTAAATATAAAGCCGGATATTAAAAGACCTGATATAAGAATGGATCCGATTAATACTTTTGACATATTATTCTCAGGCTATGGGAAAATCAAAACTTCTTTTAAATTCTTCACCGGCTTTTACATAACCCGTAAGGATCGTGGCCGCATTTTTGGGTAATTCAACATCGGTTATTTTTATCGGCTGATCCTGATGAAGCCGGTTTACTACAACCGCGTCTTGTGACAATCCGACCGGCAGATAATCCCCGGCATACTCAAATTTATCTATGTTTCCATAAACGGTGTTACCTCCGATACCGTCAAGTTTTTGTCCCGGATTAAGCGTGTGTTTAGCGACGGCGATTGTTTTTGTTACGGGAAATGTGTTATTAATGATTTCCTTTTTTGAAGAGAGGGCTTTGACAATTGATCCGGCTACTTCCAGATGGCATAAATGATAAGGCTCGAATAACACGTATCTGGGGCCTTCACCGAGACCTAAATAACGCAGGTATTTATACTGGTTAGGATCAGTGTGCTCGGTTACTACAAAAATACCGGGGAATAAATTTTTACCAATCGCGTAATCCACAATACCCCGTCCGGGAATTTTTTTCCAATCAAAAACATTCAGCACATCATCAATTTTTTCCACCCGGGGACCATGCATTCCGAATTCCAGAATATCCATATTAAAATAATTGGATACCAGATTCATTTCGATTGACTGTTTGGTTCCGTCGGTAAAAGAAACCGTCTGGGTAACTGATAATCCTTTATCATCAGCCCAGGGCTGCATTTGTTCCCGGGTGGCATGCCGGTTTAAGAATCTTTTCATGTTTCCGGCCAGGATTACCCGGAAACCCATGGTTTTTGCCTGATTTATTAAGCGCGACAGACTGCCCGGTTGGTCACCGATAATATCAGTCACAACAAGCTTTCTTTTTTTAGCCAATAACCACAGTTCATGACCGACAGTTGATTGGAGTTCAGGGTTCATGGTGATAAGATTTTTTCCGGCAGATATTGTTTTTAAAGCGATTTGGGTACCATAGGCAATTGTTCCGGTCATTTCCAAAACCGCTTTATTGGGATAATCTTTAATTAAAGTGAGATCATCGGATAAGGAAATTATTCCCTTTTCAACATTGTCTTTAATTCTATTCACCCTGCTTTCCAACTTTGCTCTTATTCCGTGATCCTCAAGATAAGTTTTAGCCTGCTCCGGTCTTCTTGTTATTACTAAAGGCACCCTTAAACCCTTAAATTTGCGGATGGAGGAGATGAAACCGAAACTGACAAATCCCAAACCGGTTACAATTACTTCAATCGGCTTTTTATCGGACTCAAGTCTTTTTAAGATTAAATCGTACATATTTATCTTTCAGCTTTGATTTTTTCCGCTTCCGGAAATTTCCCGCAATTTTTTGACTGTATTGTCACCCAGGAAACTGATAAATTCTCCTAATGTGTACCTTTTAACAGGCGCTGAGGTTTTAACCGGTTTGGTTATCAGACCGGCTAAATATTCCTTTTTTAACTCATAAATATCGGCAAAAGGATAAGACCCAACCAATTCATAGCGTTTAATGCCATGAGACTTTTTAACTGCCATAAAAGTCAAATCATTGTCATCATTGGTTCTCATGACGATCCATCTGGCCCAAAGATCGGGATTTTTACCGGCCCTGTCCCAATACTCACCGGTACCTTCATGAATAAACCGCTTCATGGGCAGTTTGGATGAAAAAATAACGGCATCATGTGAAGCAACAGAAATCATGATAAAACCCTTTTGATTTGCCGCGTTTTCATTCAACCACCGGCTGACCTGTGATACATTTTTCTGACTGGCTCCGACAGTGGCGTCATCTATGGTAACCGCGTCGCGGTTTATTAAAGTGAAAAAGATTGTGAAGAAAGTCAGGCCAAAAACCGTCCATCTCAACGGTTTAATCCTGTCAAAAAAGTAACCCGCGAATACGGCAATGGCCGGCATAAGCATTATGCCGTAGCGGGCATTAAACCAACTTTCGCCTGAGATGCCCTGAATAAAAAGGACGGAGTGGCCTAAATAAAGAGCTAAAACATTAAAAATAAGCGGAGTAATAAGAGCCGTCAAGGCAAGACGGACAGCCGGTTTAATCTTTATGTCAAACCAGAAAAGAACCATACCTAAAAGACCCAAAAAAGCGATAAATGTACCCGAGTTATAAAGCAGAGCCAATAGATAAACAAAAGCGGAATAGAACCAGTCCCCTTTGGTTGTCAGGTTTCCGGCGCTTTCAAGCTGGAGTTGCTGTGACCTGGCGGAAAACGGCCCGAAAATGAAATATAAAATATCCTTGAAAATCAACTGGTTCCATAAGAACCAGGCAATAATACCGGCAAATCCAAGCGTGGAAAAAAGAATCAGAGTTCCCTCCGCTTTTTTATATCCTGATATTCTCAAAGTCAGGAAAAAAATCATAACAGCTGCCGCCAGCAGTAAAAACCACCCTTCATACCTGATTAAAGTGGCCATCATAATAAACAATGCGGACCTTATTAAACGGATAAAATTATCGTCACGAAAAGCCCGCATCAGATCATAGACCCCGGCGGTCATAGTCGTTAAAAGCAATAATTCGGTCATGGCAATTGACTGGAGATAAAGGATATTGATATTGAAAATGAAAATAACGACACCGAAAAACCTTCCCGGAAGTCCCACGTCCAAATCTTTCAGAATGGCATAAATAAGATAACCCATTAGGACAAACGAAAGCATTGACTGGATGCTGCCTGACAAACCCGAGTGCCACATGAATTCTGACCAGACAGTCGGGATCATCAAAAGATGAGGCAGCGGCAACCAAACCGATCCGATTTGGGCCAAACCGGGCTTTAATCCTTCGACTACCCGGCGGCCGATATTTAAATGAGAACGGGCGTCATTATAAGCAAGCCCCAGTCCGTTTTGCCAAAAGTAAATGAAAAAGAAGACTGACAGAACCGCCATTAAAGCAATAATTAAATAATGGGCATTTTTTTCCAACCATTGTTTTTCTCCTGACAAATCCGGCAGGACAATTTTTAAAGTCAGAAAATCTTTTTTTTTCATAATAAGTTACGGTTTTTTCCGCCCGGATATAATTTACGAAAACCGGCGCTCTCCCTAAAGTTTTGCAACCTATAAAGAAATAGCAGACCGGCATAAAATATAATGAGGACTGATGTAATTAAGCGGTAATAATCATAGGCGGAGATGACGCCTTTCAAATAAGTCTGATATACAAAGGATTTGGAGAGGCCGGTTTGGATCATATCCCAATTACGTTCAAATGTGTATTTTTCCTGTTTTCCGGTTTGCTTTTCCAGTGAAAGTATCTCCGGTAAAGGCGGATTGCGGTTTGATGTCAGCGCGCCAAGAGTGTTGACAGCAAGAGAATAGGCGGTAATCATCAAAAATAATAAGAGAAAAAGAGATTGCCTTTTAATACTTTGGAGAGTCAGGGCGATAAAAACGGACAGAAGGGCAAAGGCGGGAATAAGATAACGGGACCCAAAAGCCCACCCACCCCAGGGATCACCCCACATTGAATACAGTAAAAAAGTAATTCCTATTACGGAGATTAAAGGAGAAAGGAATGAGCTATTTTGTTTATACAATTGCCAAATCCCGTAAAGAGCGAATAACATAACCGGTGAATAGACGATCAATCCGCGATCAGCCGAGAACAGGAGAACATTAAACCCTTTTGGCATATTTCTGCTTTGGAAGAAGTTGAAAGCTGACTTTTCCTGTCTGTCCGGATCTGAAAGTTTAATTGAATCCTCATTTTTGGCCGATTCCGGTGAGGCCGGATTTCCTTTTTCATCTATAGCCTTAACAGACGATACGGTTCCTGACAGGGTCCAGTAGTTTCCGTATGAATGGTAATTAAAAAGCAAAAGCAAAAAAACGGGTAAAATAAACGCCACGGAGGAAAAAAGACCGTGTATTTTAATATTTAAAAGCGTCCTGCCGCCGGTTTTTTGCAGAAAAATAACTCTTCTTAAGGAATACAGAATAATCGGCAGCATCAGAAAAGCATTAGGCAAATCAACGGCAATGGCAAGACCGAATAAAAGAAAGATGAAAAAGAGAGGAAGAACACCCTTGTGGGACAGCAAAAGATAAACCGACATAAGAATAAGAAAAGCCGAAAGATGATGCTGATAATAAGAAACGGCATAAGGAAAAGCCGGTGTTGCGAATAAAAAAACCAGGGAGCTCAAAACAGCCGGCAGAATACCGGTTTTTAGTTTCACGGCAATAAAACTGATAAGAAGAGCATTGGCTATCGAGAAAAAACCGACAACGGCATAAGTACCCAATTGGGAAACCCGGAAATATTTACCGATTAAATAACCGGGAATTGATATAACGGACAAACCCGGGGTAAATAATGAAACATACTTGCCGTCTTTGAAACCCAAATCAGGCGTGACAAAACGGGCTAAGGGCAGAGAAAAATAAAAAGATCCTTTTTCCACAATGGACATTAAAAGGGCGAACCGGCCTCTTTCGGGCGACAGCTCTAGTGGACCCTCTTCTCCCCAACGGGGGTCAGCAAGTGTATTTTCGGCCGGGTTACCGGGAACACCCCGGATTGAAAGTGTCAGAATTAAAACAGAAAACAGGAATAAAATTAAATAACCTAAAAATATTTTCATAAAACTGCCAACTCTCTTTTTTTCAACTGATACTGTTTATAAACACGATTTATTAAATTTTCATACTTAGATGACAATATTTCATAATCAAATTGGCGGGCAAACCGCTTGCCTTTTTTGCCTAAGACAAACCGGAAGCGGGGACTATCAATTAAGCCGATAAGTTTTTTGGCAAAAGCGGCAATATTTAACGGTTCAACCTTGAACGCAATATCATCCGGAATCCAGGAAAAGCCTTCGATTCCAAAACATATAAAAGGAATACCCACAGCCATAAACTCCAAAGCCGTTATTCCGAAACTCTCAAATCGAGAACTGTTAACTCCTATTAAAGCCCCGTTTAAAAGCATTTCTTTAATATGATCTTCGACCTTGCCTTTAAAAACAGTATTTTTGTCCATTTTCTTTTCCCGGAAAATACGCTTTAATCTTCTGACTTCCTGCGGATGACCCCCTCCGGCAATAATCAGCCTGATATTTTTCCTTTTTCTCAAAACCAGTTCCATAATTTGAGCCAATATATCCAAGCCTTTATGGAAGACATCGATTCTCCCAAGGTAAAGAAGATAATCTCTCCGGCGGCGAAGGGGTAAAGTAAATAAATTATTTTTGACACCGGCAGGAATTGTAACGACATGACAATCCGGATTTATTCGGCGTATTTTTCCGGTGATAGTATCATTTAGGGAAATTATGTTCCTGTAGAATTTCAATCCGATTTTTTCAACAAGATGGAAAGGCAGCCGATATTTTTGAGCAAATTTGTCGGCATGCAAAAGCATGGTAATGCCGATAACCGGCTTTGATGTAAATATAGGCAAAAAGCCTGTTGATACGGGCGGAGTAAATCCTTCCAGCCAGATATCATAACTCTCCAAGAGCACATAAAGGGGTAAGATCAATATAAAAACAAGCTGACCGATCAGCGGTCCGCCGATTTTTATCCCGATATGCTTATAAGAGACTCCGTCAGAAATCCGATTTATACTTCCGGTATATGAACCGCAAACAACTGTTACGGCATGACCATGCCTTACCAACCTCAGAGCTACTTCGTGGATAACTCTGGCTCCCCCGCCGGCATAAAAGGGATTGGCAATTGAATCATAACTGGAAAAGATTATCTTCATAAATGAGAAATAACTGTCCTGCCGATAACTTCCGGTGTAAAAAGCCGCTTATAAAGCTTATAGCCGTTTTCCGCCAATTTAAGCCTCAATGGGGTATCTGTGGAAACTGCCTTTATCGCGGAGGCTAAATCCTGAGGATTTTCCGGCTGGCAGAAATAAACATTTTCTTTGTGCTTTAAGAATTCTTCCATTACTTTTAATCTGGCTGTAATCAGCGGTTTGCGGGTTGCCAGTGCCGCAAATATTTTATTGGGTATGACCCGATGAAAAAGAGCGCTGTTTGAAAAAACTCCCAAAACAATATCCGAGTCGTTAATTCTTCTTACCAGTTCTTCTTCAGGAACGAATCCGGTAAACCTGACATTTCCAAGATGGTTTTTCCGGGCATAATTTTCCAATACTTCCTTTAAATACCCCTTACCAAGTAAAGTGAAATCGAGGTTTTTTTCATTTTTAAGAAGTTTAATCGCTTCCATGATATAGTTGGCGCCATGCATCGGATTGTATAATCCGAAAAAAAAGACTTTCACTTTACCGTTTTTGCCGGAATTGACGGAAATTTGCCTGCCGCTGTTTGCAGGCTCGGGATGGTAAATAAGATTATTGGCTCCCAGAGGAACAACAAATACTTTATTTTTATCTACTCCGAATTCATCAGTGACAAACTTTTTCATTAGATTTGTATCAACAATTATTTTGTCCGGTAAAAGTAACAAAATTTTTTCTATATTTTTAATGAGTCCGGCAACAATTGATTTTCGAAGGGCAATTGACCGGCCGATGAACATTGTGTCATAAGGAGAGATACTGTCATCAAAAAACAACTTTTTCCCGCCTAATTTGGAGAGCAGCCAAGCCAGAGGCAAATCCAGGTGTCCCGGATGGAGGACAAAGATATATTGGCAGGAGAAAACAACCTTTGATTTGGATATAAGATATAAGTATGCTTTGAGTTTTCTCAGGATCCGGTAAACGGATTTAGTAATAGTCAAATCCGAAGATGTTTCCAAAACCAAATTGGGAATTTCGAAATGCACTTCCCGAACAGTCACCCCGTTTTTAATTAAACCCATCCGCAGGGAACTGTTTCTGGAATAATTAGCGTTGTAAGTTCCGAAAAAACAAACTGTCATAAATCTCCTTCCGGAGTATATAATTCCCATCGCCAGGAGCCGAACGCGGAAGCTTCCCGGTTTTTAATAACCTGATAAAAATTATTTACACTTTCCGTCCAATTGAAATGTTTCGCCCAATTGAGGGCATTTTGAGATAAAGTCCGCAGATATTCCGGGTTTTTGATCAGAAAATTAATGGCCCGAGCAAAGGCCGCCGCATCACCGGGAGGAACTAAAATTCCGGTCTTACCGTTTACTACCGAATCTTTTAAGCCGGGAATATCAGAGGCTACAACCGGAGTTCCGGCAGCATTGGCTTCTATTACCGTCATACCCCAACCTTCGGCAGATGAAGGCTGGAGAGCAATCCAACTTTCAGCAAGCAATTCATGCTTTTCTTTTTCACTGACAAAACCCAAAAAACGGACATAGTCTTTTATTCCCAGCTGGTTGATAAGACCAGTCAAAGCCTTATTACTTTCGCCCTGTCCGGCAATGTAAAGCCTGGCCATTGAATGCCTGTATAAAACGTGAATAAACGCCTCAATAATGACATTGATGTTTTTATAAGGCTTGAGCCTGCCTAAATAAGATATTTTGGGATAGGAACTCTTAGCTGTATGATTGGATTTAGGAAAATCCACTCCCGGCGGAATAACCGAAATGTTTTTCCCGGCGGTTATATTAAAGCGGATAATTTCTTCCTTTGAAGATTGCGAAATAGTGATAATTTTTTGATTTTTATACACCCGGGGCATCAATTTTGTTTCCAAGAACTGAGCTAAAAGAGAAAAAGGGAAAGGAATGTGTTTTCGGAATACATTCCGGTGCAAATGATATATCAATAAAAATTTAGGTTTAGCCGAGTAAAAGGGAGTAAAAAAAGGAATACCGTTGGCCGAATCGATGATAATATCAAAATTATTCCTAAGTTTAAAAATATAGTATATAAACGCCCAAAAATAAACCGTAAAAAAGCCTCCCCGGCGTATGACATTAACTCCGTCAATGAATTCATCCGGTTTTTGGCGTCCGTCATTACCGCAAAAAATTGTAACGGGGTGCCCCCACTTAACCCATCTTTTGGCAATTTGATGGATATAAACTTCAGCGCCTCCGGCCCAGGAATGATTAACATCACGCCAATTGAAAAAAAGAATTCTTGATTTACCGTTTGGCTGCTTAAGATGAATTTTGGAGAAGAGACGGAGAAAATTCCTTAAGTTACTGATCAGCGGCTTTAGTAAGGGAAATGATTTTTCCGGTATTATTTTTTTGAATTCCGTTTGTTTAAAATCAGTTTCTGAAAGATTTAAATGTAAACCGTGAAGTGTTTTTTCCCAATAAAAAGGCTTGAAGATGAATTGAATAAGCGCCATAAAGGCACTGACTGAAGCCATGAGCCAATAGACGGGAACAAGAAATACATATTTTTGCAACCACCACATTTCTCTTTTGGCACAACCGATCATATAGTAGTAAAGGTACATAAAATTACCAAAACTTAAGGAAATTACGGCGATATAAAAAACAGCGGGCGGATAAACGGCTTCAATTGCTGAGGCAGTGATTTTATGGAAGGCAAAATAGGAAAATGTCACAATCCAAAGAAAAGGATTTATAAAAAGAAACGAAATCCTGCCGCCAATTAAAAGCTGAAAAATAAGAGCATGCAAACCGTGCTTTTTAACAAAATCCAGAGGATGACGCATATGAACAAAATAAGTCTGGATATAACCTTTTATCCATCTTGACCGCTGTCTGAGCCAGTTAACAATGCTGCTGTTAGCCTCTTCCCAGGTAGTAGATTCAATAATGGCTGTCTTAAATCCGTCTTTAAACAACCTGATTCCCAAATCACAGTCTTCGGTTACGTTAAACGGATCCCAGGCATTTATGCTTATTAAAGTCTCCCTGCGGAAATGGTTACTGGTGCCTCCCAAAGGAATACCGGTTTGGATTGCCTGTAATCCGGGTAAGATAATATCGAACCATAAAGAATATTCGGCGGTAAATAATTTGGTTAACATATTTTGAGCAGGATTATAAAAATTCAATTTTGCCTGAAGGCAAATTACCTTCCTTCCAACTTTGGAAAAGCCCAGATATGCCTTTTTTAATTGCCAGGGCTCCGGCTTATCCTCAGCATCAAAGATAACAACATACTCTCCTGTTGCTTTAGCCAGTCCGTAATTGCAGGCTTTTGGCTTTGTTTTCGGTGAAGAACCGGGGACAATCATGGTACGAATATACGGCGGCACTTGAATTTTCTTAACCCGATTAATTGTCTTTGTGTCATCATTTTCCAAAAGAAGAATAATTTCCAGTTTATCTTTGGGCCAATTTAAACGTGAGAGTGAATTGATAAGTTGAGGAAGCAAATGGGCTTCCTTATATAAGGGACAAAGCACCGTATAGCGCGGAAGAACGGAATCATCCAAAGATTCCAGTTCTTCCCGGGAAAACTTAATCACTTCTTTTTTAGAAAAGCTTTTATATAGGAGAACAAGATTAAATAACGTATCAATGAAATAAATTAGGCTGAGAAATGTTACAACGGCAGTTATTGTGATAACGATATTTGACATTAAGCCCAATATTACGGCTGTAAAAGCCAATAATATAACAAGGCTTTGAGTCAGTGTTGTTTTTAACAAAGCGCTTTTACGAAACGGCAGGTTGGTGTGGGTAGTGAAATGCTTACGCTTGTGAACGACACCGTATCCTTCCAAAGATCCGTTTGGTAAAGGTTTTATCTGAAAGATTTTTTTACCCGTTAACTTTAATTTAGCCGCACTAAAAGCAATTTCGAAAGCAGCTTTTAAAAAATTCAATTTGGAAATACCGTTTTTCCGCTTTTCATAAGTAATGTCAACGGACCCTATTTCATATCCCAACTGCAGAGCTGTATGGAGAAGAGGGATATCCAATGACCATGGACCGACAAATTTGACATCCAAATGATCGAAAATATTCTTTTTTACCAGCTTTAATCCAGATTGAACATCCACATTAATCCCCAATAAAATTTTTCCGAAAATAAAAGCGTTTAGACGTGACGGAATTTTCCGCAGAATTGAACTGTTATATGAAGTCCTGTCGGCAACAACTGCTCCGTAACTCTTTGATTTAATTACCATCTCAGGTATTTTTTCCGGCGGATACTGCATGTCAGCGTCAATCAATAGAATAAGGTCATAACGAGCGTGCGGAATTCCTTCCAGAATGGCTGAAGATTTACCCCGCCTGCCTTTTTTATTAACAAGAACTACGGGATATTTATCCTGCAACTGTTTGATAACATTAACTGTCTGATCCATTGAATGGTCATCAACATAAATAATTTCATAGGCGATAGCCGTGTCATTAAGGGCACCGGCGATTCTTTCAAAAAGAGAGCGGATGCTTTGAGCTTCATTAAAGCCGGGAATTATTATGGAAATAAAAAATTCTTTAGGCTGGAACAAAGGGGAAACCAATAAAACCGGCTCAGGTTTTTTTGGAAAATCATTACCGAAAATACTTTGCAGGATTGTCATAAATAGCCCTATATAAAGGTAAGAACTAAAACTATCATGCGGATTATTGGAAAAAATTAAATTCGGGTAAGAAAAGCGTATGAAGATTAGCGGATGTTAACTACTACTTTACCTTTCTGATGTCCCTCTTCCATATATTTATAAGCTTGCCCAATTTTATCAATTGAAAATATCCGATCAACATTTACCTTAATTTTACCGCTGTTTAAAATTTCTGTTAACCGGTTAAGTTGCCGGCTGTTTACAGCAGTTTGCTGTCTGTATGTTTTAATTCCATATTTTTTAGCCAGCTTTCCGTCAGGTTGAACTACCATTGACACCAACACTCCGCCTTTTTTTAATACCGGAAAAGATCTGTCGGCAATGTCTTTGCCCACGGTATCAAATACGGCGTCAAAATCTTTAAGGATTTCTTCAAATTTCTTTATTTTGTAGTCGATTATCTTATCGGCACCCAATTTTTTTATAAATTCCATATCAAATTTGTTTACGGTAACAGCAACAAAGGCATTTTTTGCCTTAGCCAGCTGTACAGCTATATGTCCTATACCTCCGGCTCCCCCGTGAATAAGAATTTTTTGACCGGCCTTCAGACTTATATGTTCTTCGATTGCCCGGAGTGCGCTTACTCCGGTGAGCACAACAGCGGCTGATTCGGCAAAATCCAGAGAGCTTGGTTTTTTTGCAATTTTATCCGATTGCGCTATTAAGTACTGTGCTAATGATCCTGATCCGCCGCTTAAGATGTTGGCAGTTCCGTAAACTCCGTCACCGACAGTAAACCCTAAGACTTTTTTGCCTGTCTTTTTTACTATTCCGGCAAAGTCTCCGCCTAAAGTATGAGGAAAATGAAGGGGAATCATTTTCTTAAAAAGTCCTGAACGGAGTTTACTGTCAAAAGGATTGAGGCCGGCAAAATTTACTTTCACCAGAACCTGATTATCACCGGGAACGGGCGGATCAATATCGTTTACTTCCAAAACTTCAGGTCCGCCATACCTACTTATCTGAACTGCTTCCATTGTGTTTAATATTTTTTATTATCATATAGACTTTCTTTCCATAATAAAATGCAAAAGGTGGGCAGGAGCAAAATGCTCAAAAGGATCCTCTGAATAATTTTTTATTTTAAAAAAAGGGTAAAACTCATTGACAACATCATTTTTCTCAAATCTTTGTCCGATGTTTTCGGGATTACGGTAACTGAATACGGCAAGATATAGATATGATTTCTTTTTTAAGACCCTCAAGATATTTTTAAAATATAATCTCCTATTTTCGGGCAGAATATGATGGAAAAGTCCCCGGTCCAGCAAAGCGTCAAAAAAAGCTGTTTGGTAAGGCAATGATAAAGCGTCACCCGTCCGGAAATGCATTTTTCCATTTATTGCATTAGCCCTGGTATTACCTTTTGCCTGATTAATTGCCGTTTCGGATGAATCTATCCCCCAAACTTCGAATGACAGCTTGGCCGCTTTTTGCGAAATCCAGCCGTCTCCGCAACCGATATCCAGAATTTTGGCTCCTGGAATATCAGTCTTTAATATATTCATAAAACGGTAAAAGGCCGGTTCGGGAGGATGGTTTTTCCATGGGGTTACATCCGCCTGATACAATCTGTCAAAATGATTTTTTATATCATTTTGGCTTTGTAAATTCATCACTTATCTTATACATTAATAAGTAAGGAATATTCAGGAATTAATTAAGGATCATAAAAAAGAATCTTGGGAGGCTTAGGAATTTTTATTTATTTAAGGAGAGAAATTTTACCAGACGGTCGATATCTTTCCGGTCATGGACCGCTGATAACTGTATTCTTATTTCATCGTGGCCTTTGGGAACAACCGGGTAACTGATATTGGTAGTTAATATATAATTGTCAAAGAGTTTATCCACCAGTTTTCTGGCCTTAAGGGGGTCTCCAATTAAAAGCGGCTGTATCGGATGAACAGAATCAGATGCAAATTGAAGGCCCTGTTTCAGACAGATTTTCCTGAAGTAGCGGATATTATTTTCAAGTTTTCTGAGTAATTTTTTTCCGGCGGGACGATCCAGCAACTTCACGGCACATAAGGCAGCGGCGGCGGTTCCCGGAGTTATTGAATTGGAATAAATATAGGTGGCTGAGGATTCACGAAGATAATCGATAAAAATCCTATTTCCGGCGACATAACCTCCGTCAGAACCGAAAGCTTTTCCGAAAGTACCAACCAGAAGATCCGCCCCGGCTCCGGTTATTTCTTCGACTCCGCGGCCATTATTGCCCACGGCCCCTACACCGTGGGAATCATCAACTAAAAACAAAACTCCTAAATCGTATTTTGAATCATATAAGTCTATGATACGGCGCATTTTTTTCAAATCCGGGTATTCTCCGAGCATGCTGAAAATACCGTCCGTTATAACTATTGCCCTTTTATATTTTTTCCGGCCATTATTCAGAATATCTTTCAAATGGTCATAATCCAGGTGGCGGTATACTAGCTTGTTTTCTCCCGGAAGGCCTGAGAGCCGAATACCATCAATGATGCTTCTATGGTTAAGCTCATCGGAAATTACCAGAGGTAGTTCTCCCAGATTTGTATCTTTACTCTGGCCTTTAATAAAACAGAATATGGCGGCAAGGTTGGCCGCAAACGCTGATGAAAACACAATAGCATCATCTCTTTTATGAAATCGTGCAACGGCGGACTCAAGCTGCCGGTGAACTTCTAATGTTCCGGAAATAAAGCGGACTGCGCCCGGACCGGTACCGAATTTTTCCGAAGTGTTTCTTTCGGCTTTTAATAACTGCGGATGGAGGCGGAGCCCCAGATAATCGTTGGAATTGAATACATGATAATATTTACCGCCAATGTTCGCTTTAGGAGAAGGAGTGGCAGAGAACCCGGAAATTATTTTTTCCTTTCTTTTAGTTACTTTTATTTTATCAATCCGTTTTATTTCCTGATATAAAAGTTTGTTGAAATTACTGCCGCTCATTTTTTATACTTTGTTAACCCGTATTTTTAATTTAAGACGTAATTTATCCAGCATTTCCTTCGTCATACGGGATATATCATATTCATGGCGCCAACCCCAATCTTTTCCGGCTACCCGGTCATTTATTGATTTAGGCCAGGAATCGGCAATTTTTTGCCTGTGGTCCGGTTTGTAGGTACAAACGAAACCGGGCAATAATTTTTTAATTTCTTTGACTAAATCCTGCGGAGTAAAACTGACAGCGGAAAAATTATAGCTTGTCCTAATGCTTATTTTATCGGAACGGGCATCCATTAATTTAATTGTTCCTTTTATCGCGTCCGTGATAAACATCATCGGCAGTCTGGTATCTTTTTTCAGAAAACAGACATATGAATTTTTTAATAGTCCTTCATAAAAAATATGGACCGAATATTCCGTTGTACCGTCTCCGGGAGGAGCATTAAAACCAATCAGTCCGGGGTAACGGAGACTCCTGACATCAAGACCGTATTTTTGATGGTAATAACGGCATAAAAGTTCACCGGCCAGTTTGGTGGTTCCGTAGATAGTGGTAGGTTCCAGAATAGTACGTTGGGGAGTATTAATTTTAGGAGTTGTCGGTCCGAAAACGGCAATTGAACTGGGCCAAAACAGACGACACCTATATCGGACAGCCAGATCAAGGATTGTCCTTAAACCGTTCATATTAACATCCCAGGCAAGCGGAGGATTTTTTTCTCCTCCGACTGACAGAAGACCGGCCAGATGGTAAATTTGACCGATATTATGCTTCTTTATAATTTTTTCCAACTGCGGCTTTTTTCTGACATCACCTTTTTCGATGTTAAAGGGAACTTTTGTGACCGTTTTATGTGCCAAAAGAATAACATTATTTTTTCCGTATTTTTCGGATAACGCCGGAACCAGATCGGCTCCTACCAATCCGAAAGCCCCGGTAACAAGAATTTTTTTCATGATTTATTCAAAATAAAAAACCGTTATTAATAATAATTACTACCCCGGATAAATTATCCGGTAAACCGCAAAATGTCAAGATTTAATGTTAAAACGGACAATCGCAAGATTACTCATGTTATAGTTTTTTTAATGGCCCTTCTTCTTTCCCATCTGGTCCGCGTCGTCGTTTACCTCTGTTATAAAATAAATGAGGAAGGAGGACCATATCTTTCTGATGAAGATTATATTGAATCAGTCAAGTATGAACTTTCCGAAAGAAAATTAAATTTCCGGCAAAACGAATACGTTGAATTGGAATATCTGGGAAAACCGGTAGACAAACATCTGATCGAGTTTATTATTGAGGATAAAATACTTTTGGATCTGAAAGGAAGAACACTTCTTAGACATAAAATATTTCACAAACAACTGGCTTCTTATTTAAAGGAAAAAAATTTACCACTGGCATTTGTGGTTAATTTTCAATCCCGCCGGCTTCAATTAAGAAGAATAATAAACCCCAACTTCAACTATCAACTGTAACGGCGGGAATTAAGTATATCCCAACAATAAGATATACTGGAATTATTAATGTCATATAAATACAGGCTGTTTATTTTCACTTTTCTGATTTCTTTTATCCCTCTTCTTATTATCAGTCTTTATTCTTATAATTCCCTGCGGGTTGAGCTTGTAAAAAATAATATTTCCAGGCTTGAAGTTGTAGCCGACACGGCTAAGGAAAGAATTAATATTGCATTGGACCAATATCTTGACCAGGCAGAGCTTGTTACCCACAGATTACAGTTGGGAAGCTATATTAACAATTTTCTTGAGTCGGAAAATGAAGAGTCATTTGAAGGAATTGAGGATATATTAAGCAAGTTAAGCATAAATGAACTCAATTTTAACTCGGCGGAAATATATAATTTGGACGGAAAACATATTACTTCGACCGGCCAGGGAGAAAATCAATTCAATATTAACGCCGATAAAATTCAAGCCGGAGGAGACAAATTTCAGCTGAATAACATTTTTACGGATAAAAACGGCCAACTGCAAGTAAGTATTTGGGGTCCCCTATTCTTTGAAAACAAAAAGGTCGGCTATATTGAATACACTGCAAATTCACATCTTTTTACAAATATTACCGATGATTATTTTTTACTGGGTGATACCGGTGAAATTACCCTGTTAAAAAATACCCAAGCCGGGGATGCAATTTTCCTGACTCCGCTCCGATTTGACAAAAATGCCGCTTTAACCAGAACAGTACCCAAGGACACGGAAAATGCAACTTCACTGGCAACCATTAAAAAACTGGAAGAAACACTGATAGAGGAGGATTTGGTTGATTACCGGGGGAAGCCGGTTTTTGCGGTAACCAGATACATAGAACCGTTGGATTGGTCTTTGGTTGCAAAAATTGACCAGGAAGAAGTTTTTTCTTCAGGGACGACGCTGCTTTTAGCTTTTGCAGCAGTGTTTTTAACGACACTGATTATTCTGATGACCGGGGTACTGGTATTTACGCGTTTGATGACAAAGCCGATTAATGAACTGACTAAAATTGCCCAAAGATTGCGGCAAAGGGATTTTTCCGCCAGAGCTTCTGAAATCGTCAGCGGAGAGCTGGGTATTTTATCCAAGACTTTCAATGAGATGGCCCATGAGCTTCAGGAAATTTATTCAAATCTGGATCAAAAAGTAAAAGAAAGAACCCGGAAAATAGAATCAATAGAAGCGGAAAAAGAAGCAATGCTTTCCAATATCGGAGAAGGGGTATTGGCAACCGATAATAAAGGGCGGCTGCTATTTATTAACCGGGCAGCCAAGAAAATACTGGGTTTAACCGAAGGGAAATTCACCGGAAAACCTTTAACGCGTATTGTCAAGATGTTAAGCGGGGAGGAAAAACCAATTTCGGAACATAACAGACCGATGAACAAGGTTTTGCAAACCGGTAAACCTTATTCCGTTACATCAATAAATAATAATTATTATTATTTGAACAGCAAAGGGGAAAAAATTCCGATAGCTTTTGTGGTTACACCTATCAATCTGGATAATAGAATAATCGGGAGCATTGAAGTATTCAGGGATATAATGAAAGAAAAAGAGGTAGATAAAGCAAAAACCGAGTTTGTATCACTTGCTTCCCATCAACTCCGGACTCCTTTGACAATGATTTCCTGGTATACGGAAATGCTTCTTACCGGGGATGCCGGAAAAATCAGCAAAGAGCAGAAGAATTACCTTCGGGAGATTTATAACGGCAACAAACGGATGACTGATCTGGTCAACGCGCTTCTTAATGTTTCCCGGCTGGATCTGGGAACGATTGCAATTAACCCTGAACCGACCGATATCTTAAAACTCATGACGGAGGTTTTGGCTGAACTCAAACCAACAATTGAAAAAAATAAACTCAGTATTAAGGAAAAGCATGAAAAAATTCCCGCAATCCACCTGGATCCGCGTCTTATGAGGATTATTTATCAAAATTTAATATCAAACGCTGTTAAATATACAGGCAAAGAGGGTAAAATTGAAATCAATCACACTATCATGAAAAAAGGAGAAATGGCCGACAAAAACCACCGAATAAATACGGAGAGCGTGTTAATTACAGTTTCCGACAACGGTTGGGGGATTCCGAAAAAACAACAGGAAAAAATATTTACCAAATTATTCAGAGCCGATAACGCAAAACTGAAAGACTCTTCCGGAACAGGATTGGGACTTTATATTGTGAAATCCGTTATAGAACAGTTTAACGGATCAGTCTGGTTTGAATCCGAGGAGAATAAAGGTACTAAATTTTTTGTCATAATTCCGGCTTCGGGAATAAAAAAGAAAAAGGGATCAAAAAACCTTAATTGATTTATTTCAAAAATGCTATAATACAAATCAGATAAGATTAACCTGAAAAAGTCATGACTAAAACTAACGGGAAAAAAATCCTTATAGTTGAAGACGAACTCCCGCTTCTGAAAGCATTATCAATTAAACTGACAAATGAAGGATTTACGGTTCTTCAGGCGCAAAACGGTCAAATCGGTCTTGATTTAGCTTTGAAGGAACATCCCGATTTAATACTTTTGGATATTGTAATGCCGGTTATGGACGGCAATACCATGAATGATAAACTCCGTGCCGATGATTGGGGCAGAACGGCCAATGTAATTTTTCTGACAAATGTCACGGATGAGAATAAATGGGCAAACTTTCTGGGCGGACGGCATTATCTGGTAAAATCCAGCTGGACAATCGAGGATATAGTCACTGAAGTAAAAAAACAATTGGGTATGGAATAGAAAAGAGGATTGTGCAAGCTAAGGATGGGAATCAAAGTTTATTTTTAAAGAGTGAGGAGCGTGATTTAAGCAGATTTTTTAACCAATTTTAATAATTGGTACTTAGTAAACCGCCAATCCCCTCTTGAGCCGATTTTTATTCCTCTCAGTTTTCCCTGTTGCGCCCATCTGCGGACGGTTTTGACACTGATACCTAAAAATTCAGATGCCTTATTTACTGTAAAAAAATCTTCGTCGTTATTGCGCATACGGAAATTGTCAATTAAATCGTTATGTCATGGTAACCCCATAAACCCAATTCCAAGTCAAAATATGTAAGAAAAAAATAAGAGTCAGGCGGATGGATCAGGAAAGGGTGAAAAGCTTTCTTTCTAACAATATTTCATTCTGAATTCCCTTGACTTTTTGGTCATTGAGATATCGGCGGTTTTTTTTCCGGTTGGAAGGAGGGCAACAATTTTATTCCATTGTTTTTTAATATTCCCAAGATCAGCTTCTTTTGGAGAAAACTGCAATCTGGTATATCCGCTGGGGTTTGATTCGACATTTATCCCTAACAGACGTAATTTATTGATAATTTTTTCATCAAGTTGAAAATCACCCTCTATCATCTGGTCACAGGAATTATTTACAAAGCCTGATAAATCAGTGGAGTAACCTTTTCTGTTCATTTCCAAAACAGCCTGACGGACCTGTAGCTGCAGTTCTTCAATAAAAATACCCAAACGGGTTTCAATGTTATTCGGATGAGGATTTATTTTTTTCCTTTTTTTAACATTCTTATCCATGGCTGTCCGGATTTTAAATTCCAACTGTTCCAATAACCTTTGTCTTTGTAGTTTCGGGTTGTTTGAGATATGTTTTCTCCTGAACAATACTGCTTTCGGACTTGCTGAAGGCATAGTCAGTTTTCCTTTATCCGGAAGAATGTCGATAATTTTCATCCATTTTTGTTTAATAAAATCCAAGTCAAGATTTTCAGCCCAATAAACAAGCGATTTAAAACCGTCTTTTTCCCGAATTTTAATATCTTTCTTATCCAGTTTATTTCTGGTCACATAATCTATGACAAAATTCCCGTCCAAAGACTGGTATTGGGATTTTATATTGTTAAATCCTGATGATGTTTCTATAGCGTAACCTTTCTCAAAAAGCCTGCAGACGACATCTTTCAGGTAGGGCTCATACATTTCCAAAAAAGCTCCCGATATATATTCCATATCGGTCATAAACGGTTGTTCCTTAATTCTTTTGTTTACGGCTTTGGATCTTTCTCTATCAATACTTTTTTTTAACGTGGAAAATTTTTTTTGATCGGGTATTTCAAAGGTATGAAAATGTGTATTCATTTAACGAGACTTATTCTATTATACTCTTTTTTTAGTTAATTATCCGACAAAAGTTAAAGCATGACCTATTTTTTGCGCTCTTCCGGTTCTGCCTATCCTATGAACATAGTCAGTACGGGTTGCCGGTTCATCGAAGTTAATTACATGAGAGACGTCAGGTATATCAAGTCCGCGGGCAGCAATATCCGTGGCAATTAAAATCTTTACCCGGTTATCCCTGAATTGCGAGAGTACCCTTAACCGTTGGTTTTGGGATTTATTCCCGTGAAGAGAAGCTACCGAAAAACCCTGAAGAAATAATTTTTTGGAAAGCCTGTCTACACCATATTTGGTTCTGCCGAATATGAGGACTTTTTTAAATTCTTCCTTTCTTAATAATTCTTTCAATTTTGAGATTTTATTTTCGGTGCCTTTAACCCGAATCACATCCTGACTGATTGAAACAGGAGTTTCATTTGATTTTACAAATATTTTAACCGGACTTATGACGAATGAATTTATAATTTCCTCCACATCAGAAGAAACAGTGGCCGAGAAAAAAAGCGACTGACGCACTTTCGGCAGGTAAGAAATAATTAATTTTATTTCCGGTAAAAATCCGATATCAACCATTCTATCCGCCTCATCCAATACAATATTTTTAAAGGAATTTAAATGCAGAAAACGGCGGTTGAATAAATCTTTAATTCTTCCAGGAGTACCGATGACTATCGATGGATTATTCCTTAAATCAGTAATCTGCCTGTTTATGCTTGCTCCGCCGATACACAAACAGGAATAAACAGACAAAAATCTGGATAATGATTTCAGGTCGTCGTTAATTTGCACCGCCAGTTCACGCGTCGGAACAATTATTAACGCTTTCTCCTGCCGAGCATGAAGAATTTTATTAATAAGCGGAATCAGAAAAGCGGCAGTTTTGCCTGATCCGGTCTCGGCAATTCCGATGACATCTTTTCCCTCAAGAATCGGCTGAATTGCCTGATCCTGAATGGGCGTCGGAGTTATATACCCTCTTAAGGCAATATTCTCCTTCAATTTTTTATCAATAAAAAAGTCACTGAACTGATTTTTTATTTCCGTTGTATTATTTTGAATCGGGGCGACAGAATTTCTTGAATATGCAGATTCGGGAAGAAATTTTTTCGATTTCCCGTTATTAGACTGCCGATTTTTTTTCCGGAAGTGAAACCGATGCCTGCCGGAAAAATGTCTATTATGATTGTTAAATGATTTTTGAAACATAATAATACGGTTTTAAACCAATAAATCTGCCTAAATCGTGAAGTTTTTTTAAAAAAGAAAGAAAGATACAAAGCGGAAAAATTAGGGTATCTTTATCTATGACTTAGTTAAAACTTAATCCAATTTAAACAGATTTATCAGTTTAAATCTGTTAAAAGAATCATAACATACAATTGACTTACCGTCAAGATACTATAGGATATTTTTCTCTTACGGAGGCCTTAATTATTGGCAAGCAACAGAAATTTCGCTAATTTATCAAGTGATTCATTCCAGCCTGCTTCCATTCCGCTTACCGACATAGCTTCATAGGCGGTATCTGTTTCAGGATGGGGATAATTTATCGTAAGCTTCGTTTTATTCTCTCCCGCGTTTTCAAACATGACAACAACTTCCATTTCCCCAGGCATTTCCGGATTCATTCCGACGGTTGCAGGATCAATTTTATTTCCGTTTTCATCGGAGAAATAATCCGTTACCACAAGTCTTTCCTGAGGCACAATTTCTTTATAGACTCCGGAGCTATAAAGATCCCTGTCAAATTCAGATCCTTTCGGCCCATGCATACAGAATATATATTTTCCTCCAACTTTCAGATCTATCCTGCAAGACGGAGAGGTAAAATCTTTTGGCCCCCACCAACCCATTACCATTTCAGGATCGGTCCAGGCTTTCCAGACAGACTTCCGCGGAGCATCAAAAATGCGGCTTATTACCAGCGCATAAGTTGAGATATTGACCATCCAGCTTATGCCGAATTTATCCGTTAACGCGCCGAATTTGTCTCCCCAGAATTGTTTTTCCATAGGCATGTTTACTTTTCCACCTTTGGATAGACCTTTAAAAAATTCCGTTAACGTCTTTTCATCAGATCCGTTAATGCTCATAGAAATATTGTTACCGGTTTTGACCGGCTGTTCAGGCATACTATCACTGGCCATAAAAGTGAGTAAATCATTTCTTAAAACGGCATGAATAATTTTATTTTTCTGATCGGCTGAGGCCGGCATGCCTGACTCTTCAAAAGTCTGCATATAAAGCCTTCCTCCCAAAACAGACCGGTAAAATTCCATTGCTTCCCGGCAATTTCCGTTAAAAACCAGATAAGGATTTAATACGGGTTTCATAATGTGATAATTTTTTTATACTACTTTCATTTTTATATGCAATCATATTTTTATCAGAAACAGATAATAAAAAGGTAAAAACTATTGAGGCTCTGAAAACATTCCCCTTCAGCCTTGACGGATACAGAAAAAAGACTGTTTTCAACGGGGTGACGCTACTTTCTTATATTCCGATCGGGGATCGATATTTCGTATAATAAAGGAATGGAAAATCTATTTGTTCTAATCCTCACCCTCATTGCTTCTACTGTTGGAACGATTACCGGCTTTGGTACATCTACCATTCTCGTACCGACACTTTCTTTGCAATACCCGCTCACCGAGACGCTTCTATTTGTAGGCGTTGTTCATTGGTTTGGAGATATATGGAAGATGGTGTTTTTTAAGAAAGGTGCAAATTGGAAATTAATATTTTTATTCGGTTTTACCGGTATTATTGTCAGCTATATCAGCGCCAGGCTTGCCGGGATATTTCCCGAAGATATACTACAAAAAATGCTGGGGGGGGTTCTCCTGGCCTATGTTACTTTTATAAAAATAAATCCCAAGTGGAAACTGCCTAAAACAAACACTAATGCACTTATTGGCGGAGGAATGTCCGGATTTTTTTCAGGCTTGTTCGGTGTAGGAGGTGCCGTACGAAGCACATTTCTGACAGCATATAACCTGGATAAAGCAGTCTTTCTGTTTACTTCAGGGGCAATCGGATTGCTGATTGACAGCTCCAGACTTGCCGGTTATGTTTCAGGCGGTATTAAATTGACAAACTACAGTTTTCCAACCTTAATCGCAGCGGTGATCGTTTCTCTGGTTGGCGCGTATACGGCCAAGCAAGTTGTCAATAAAATTCCCCAAGAGAAGTTTCGAATGATTATCGCTATTGCACTTTTTATTGTAGGAATCCGTTATCTTTTTTTCTGAAAAACTATAATACTTCTTAATATTGTCAAGGAGAAATCAGACTATAAGGTTAAATATATAACCCATCAAAATTATTCCCATATCATTACTTTTTTCAAGATAAGTGCCTGAGGAATGGAAATCGTAATAATTGAGGTCATAAACGCCAAGGCAGTTCCCAACGGGATTCCTTTTCCGGTTAAAGCTTCAATAACAGGAATAACTCTTACTGAATTGGCAGTTCTAATTCCGACTGCAACCGTTAACCTGTAAGTATTATGACTTACAAACAACTAACGGCTGCAGACAGAGGAGCAATTGAAGTATTGCTCTTTTTAAAAATTATACACAGGAACAAATAGCCGGGATGCATTTAAATCATTAATTTTCTTAAAATCTCTACTTTGAGTCAGAGAATTTATTTTGCAGAAAAAACACCTTTTTGAATATATTGTTTAATTAAAGTCTGATAAGGAATATTAAGTTCATTTGCCTCTTCTTTCACCCTATTGAGCAAGTATTCAGGAATCCTGATGGATACAGGTTTTGTTGTCGGTTTTAAATTGGGAAAACTGACTTGCTCTAAATCATTAGCATCATAATATTCAGACAAATCAACTTTTGCCCAGAATTCCCTTTCTTCATCTTCATTTTTGAAATTTGGTATATTAAGTTTTTTCTTCATATAAATACACCTCCTTTTTGTTTATATCCCGTGCAGAAATAATTCTTATCTTCTTTGCACTTATTGTGAATACAATAAATAACAATCTACCTTTTTTGGTTTTACCTGCGATACGGAATCTTTCTTCTCCTTTTGAATGTAATCGATCTTTAAAAATCTTATGCTTTTTGTCAAAAAAAAGCTCTTCCGCTTCTT
>Ga0155067_115_pt1 | contig 164851 bp, 146 predicted proteins | sample RifCSPhighO2_01_FD_106035 | JGI IMG/M metagenome (GOLD analysis project Ga0155067, IMG submission 106035) | Candidatus Gottesmanbacteria bacterium RIFCSPHIGHO2_01_FULL_40_15
GTTTTAATATATAGATACATAATTATATGTTTAAAAACGGCTGGAAGAAAAAATTCAAAGACTACTTAAACAGAAAAAAGAAATTTTTCATCCTGGTGGCAATTGTATTGGTTGCTTTTTCCTATCTCAAATTCTCGGCTAAAAATTCCCGGGGATCAGAAACAGCCGGCGTCCGGTCAGCTAAAGTTAAGATTGACAAAAACTTCCAGTTTCCCGGACTCAATAACCAGGGAAAAACCGTTTCCGATAAAATTAAATTCAAGTTAACCGATGTTGAAAGAACTGACACCGTCCTGGTTAAAGACCAGTCTTTCACTGCCAAAAACAACAAACTTTTCCTTATTGTGCATCTGGAATTGACCAACGACGCCACTCAATTGGTAAACCTGTTGCCCGGAGATCTGATCAGATTATCGGTCGGAGAGGATACCGGCACCAGATTTGCCCCTGACCTTCACAATAACCTTGTTCCAGTGGCAGCCATCTCAACCAAACTTGACCGGGTCGGGTTTGTAATTCCCGATGACAGCAAAAAATTCATTATTTATGTCGGTGAAATTGAAGGGAACAAACAGGAAATTAATGTAGTTTTTCCCTCTTGACAATCTAAATTAAGTTTTTTATATTGCTATAAATATAATTCTGCCTCTTGTCTGCCCCGTATAGAAAATTTCTGCTCCCAAAATCTGCCGCATATCTGTCCTGTAATTATTATTCTGCCCGGCAGTCGATGTCTGTCCGGCAGCTAACTGTAAAATGGTCGACTATTCATCAAAAAAAATAACTAAAAACCTGTTGGATGATATAAAGTTGGCAATTAAAAATGTCCGCGGCTGGGGTTCCGTGGAAATTTATGTGCAGGATTTCAAAATAACCCAGATTACCGAAAGAAATATCAAAAAAACCAGTCACAGCATCAGGGATTTATAGAAAGCTGTAAAACCGACCGCAAACGGAGGTAAGTTCTTCCTTTAATTGGGACAGAGCTTACCTCTTTTATTTTGGCAATAAATATTGACTTTATTAACTGGAATAACAAGTGAGGCTTTTTCTAGGAACGCCGGCTTGCTATTCATCTCAGAACGAAGGGAGGTGAAAAAAATTGAAAAAATTAGTTACTTTAGTTGGTAGCGCTGCACTTTTTGCCGCTGCCATAATTCCGGCTATTGCTGCCAGTAATGATTGCAGTAATAGTACGACAGGTCCTTTTTCCAATAATACTTGTAGTATTACCAATACGGATAATATATCTGTAAACAATGTTAACGATGCCAGAATCTATAATGATGTGTACGCCAAAAGCAATACTGGCGGAAATTCTGCCAGTTACAATACTTTAGGTGGCAGTATCGTTACCGGTGATTCAACAGCTAATGTTACTGTATCTAATGTTGCTAACATTAATACAACCAATATCACCGCTGCATTGGCAGCTGCTGCACAAAATAGCGGTTCTAACTCACTTACAGGCCCGGTTTCTAATAATGTTGCTAGAATCTCTAATTCTTTTACAGCAGATGTTTACAACAGCAATCAGGCTGACGTTAAAAATGAAGTTGAGGTCAAGTCGAATACTGGTTATAACGACGCTGACTATAATACCGGCCCGGCCAGTATCACCACAGGTGATGCCTGGTTAGGTCTTTTGGTAAATAATCACCTTAACGACAGTTTGACCGCCATCCGCGGCGGAGCTGGTGGATCCGGCAGTAATACTGCAGAAAATTCAACAACCGGACCTTTCTCTAATAACACTGTTGATATCAGTAATGATCACTCCGCAACCGTTAACAATGTTAACGATTTGCGTATCAAAAACGACGTTTATGCTAAGGCCAATTCCGGCTACAATGACGCCAACAAGAATACTCTTGGCGGTGACATATTTACCGGAGGAGCCGCAGCCGGCGTCGGAGTTGATTCTCAGGGAAATATTAATTCCACTTTAATCGCAATGGCGTTGGGTGGATTTGACAACACAGGTGTAAACAGTGTCACAGGTCCTGCAGAAGGAAATGAAAAAGATCCGAATGAAATCATAATCACCAATAGTAGAAATGTAGTTGTCGATAATTGGAATAATAAGTGTCAAAACGAAGATGCACATGAAGATTGGTGGTGGAATCCCTGGAGGCATGAAAAAGTAGAATGCGATACGGGATTACTCGGTGTCTACAATGACGTCGAAGTAAAATCAGATACCGGTAAGAATGATTCTGATTTCAATACAGGTGGAGGCAATGTCTTAGCCGGATTTGCGGATCTTCTGCAACAGGTTTTGGTACATGTTAACGATAACCTGACAGAAATTCTGTAAGTTTTAATGCGTCACCTTTCTCTGGTGGGGATCCATCCTAGAAAACTTGGATCCCCGCCAGGAAAGAATCTATATCTCAGGTTTGATGTTGACTGTCCGAAAATCACTGCCCGGTAAATTATTAAATAATTAGAAATTAATGTTTGGAAAATTAACCAGGAAAATCAGTTTAATATTGATAATGTCGATGATTTTAGGGAGAGTAGTCTCTCCTTTCGCTGTGTTGGCACAGGAATCAGCCCCGACCGCGCCTTCTGCGCCTGAAAACAGTTATACCGCCCCGACCGCGCCATCCTCGCCTGAAAACAATTATATCGCTCCATCAGCTCCCAGCGGTCCTTCCGCACCTTCCGCCAATACTTCCGCGGCTCCCACGTCACCTCCGCAACCGACAGGAGAAACTTTACCGACAGGCGAGCCTTTACCAACAGGACAGTCACTTGATCCTTTACTGGCAGACAACCCCGATCCGACTGGTCAGGCTGCAATTGGCGGATCAGGCGACTCATCCCAACAGTCAGCGGATGGAAGTTATTTCGGTAACGATCCTTATAATCTTCTGACCGGGCCGTATTCTACCAATTTCGGCCAGGAAATAATTGACGCCAAAATGGAAACTGTAAATCAGAATTTGGCCCAAATGCAGAATAAAATTGACGCCATAACCTCAACCGGTTTTAATTATGCCGATCTTAATACTCTTGACGGCAAAGTCTTTACCGGTGATATTTTGGCAACGGTTAATCTACTCAATAAGTTAAACAGTAATATAACAGGCATCGGCGGATTTTCCGTCATGAACCTTTATGATAATTATCTTGGCGACCTGGTACTGAAGTTTTCCGACGGTTCACCGATAGACTCATTTTCCAGCGCCTCGGCTACTATTGCCGAAAATTCAACCACCGGACCTTATTCTGACAATACTTCAATTTCAGACGGCAATTTCACGGTAAAGGAAGTCAACGGCAATGACGCCAGTATAAATAATGATATAAATCTAAAAGCCGTAACCGGCAATAATTCCGCCTCATTCAATACCGGCGACGGGGTTATTCAGTCCGGTGACGCGGTATCCCTGGCTAATATCATTAATTTGATAAACAGTAATATCACCACCGGGCAATGGCTATTCGGAGTTATCAACATTTTCGGCACATTAATCGGCGATATTATTTTGCCGCAGGATGATTCCGGTTCACCGGCTTCTTCAAATAACCAGGCCGGTACGCTGGTTTCCAATAACATCACCGGGCCTAATTCGGATAATTACGCTTCAGCCGAAACTACTTCGACTTCCGAGTTTACCAACAACAATAATGCCGATATAGTCAGCAATTTAAGTGTTGATACCAATACCGGCAATAACTTGGCCTCATTTAATACCGGCGGAGGTTATGTATCAACGGGATTGGCTGAAGCATCAGTCTCCAATTCAACTGTTGCTAATTCCAATACAGTCAATGAAGAAGAAACAGTCTGGATAATAATAGTCAATGAAATGGGCCAGTGGGTCGGCCATATCATCGGACAGCCCTGGGGTACTGAATCCGCATCCAACAGTTTGCCGATCACAACCGAAACCGGAGGAGCCGGAAATAGTAGTTTCAGCGTTTATTCGGAAAATACGGCCACCGGTCCTTACTCCACTAATGAATCAGTAATAAATCAAAATGAAGAAACACTGATATCAAACGATAATAACGCCGTAATTAATAACGATATCAAAGCCTCGGCAGATACCGGCAATAACCAGGCCAAAGCCAATACCGGTGCCGGAGTAATTGAAACCGGCGACGCCGATGTCGGGCTTAATTTGGTCAATCTGGCCAATACCAATGTCGTTTCCAAGAAATTTGTCGCTTTGATTGTTAATGTGCTTGGGGATTTCCTGGGAGATATAGTCCCCACAGGTGAGGTTTCAACGACAAATGACAATAATTATTATCAGGGTGACGGTGGAACAGGCCCGTCACCGACTCCCGTTTATACCGGAGCTCTTCAGCCTTTGCCGACTTTGCAGCCTTTGCCGACCTTACCGGCCTACGAAGATATAAAGACCCCTCCAATCGGCGGTGTTGATGGTGAATCAGGCGGCAATTCCGGTACTTCATGGTATTATCCCCAATCCCCATCTAACAGTGTTAATTACGAATATTATTACTATTATCCGCCATCCAATCCCGAAAACGGCTATTACTACAGTCCGGAATATACTCAATCCAAAAACCTGGTAAATTATCAGAAACAAAAAACTTACGCCCTCAAAAATGCCTATAAACTGGCAGATCCGCAATCGGCAGACAATGGGCAGAACCGCGTTGTAAGAAGGGGAATTACTCTTACAACCACATTTGTAAAAGCTACCCAGTCATCCGGTCCGGCAATCTTAATCGGAGGCCTTTCGTTGAAAGTCAATAATTCCTGGCTCCTGGTGGTTCCGGTTGCCCTATTTATAATCGTCTTCAGGAGAAGACACCGGTTAAACATTGATATGTCAGCTTATCTGAATGCCATTTTGGAAATAATTCTATGAGGGGAGGTGAATTCACGTTTGACGTGTTAATTTGATGAGATTATCTTTAAAACTTACCATTTTAATGGTTATACTAAGCTTTGGCTTCCTGATTAAAACAGTGGCTGTGGCCGATTGGTGGCAGCGCGGTGACAGACCGGTTCTGCCGAGGAATGAATTTAATTTGCCGAGCCAGCCTCCGGAAGAGCCGACAAACGGTCAACCGCCATCTGAACCGACAATTACTCCGCCGGGACAGGGCGGTCCCCAAATTACACCTACTCCCGATCCGGGTGGAAACGGAGAAAACGGCGATGAAGATCCCTGTGCGCCAGGTAAATCTTACACCGGTGATTACTGCGGCTGGTCTCCGCGAATCGGCGGTGAAGATGGAGGCGGAGACGGCGGAGGAGGAGAATCCGCCGAAGCGTATCAGGCATCGGAAGTTTTGGGCTTGTCTGACACAGCCGGAAGCGAGGTCGGACTATCTGATATAATGCTTTTAAGCGGATTATTATGCCTTCTCATGTACGCAAAATCAAAGTTCGCTCCGGATCTAAACGCAGGAAATACCAGAAAAAGAAGGTCTCGCTAAAAAGGATTCTGAAAAACAGGAGAAAAAAAATCAGACTGATGCTTTTGGCATCAGGTTTTATTCTGGTGTTTCTGGCTTTTTATACTTCTTCAACCGGTAAAAAAACACCTGAAGAACCGTATAAAATTGATGAAGTTTCCGGTGAAATTTTGTCAACTTCGTTTGCCAATGAGCCGGTAAAAGTAGATAAAAAGCTGTTGGAAGAGCCAAATAAAAAGACACAACCCAAAAGTCCTCCTGTCCGCATAGTCATACCTTCATTGGAAATTGATTTGCCTGTCAAAACAGCCAATATTGTCAACGGTTACTGGGAGGTTTTTTCCGATTCGGCCGGCTTCGGTCAGGGCTCGGCCTATCCCGAGGACAATCAAGGCAATCAGGTTATTTTCGCCCATGCCCGTAAAGGACTTTTTTTACCGTTAAGGGATATCAAACAGGGTGCTGAAGTCATGGTGTTTACCAGCGATAAATGGTATTCATATACAGTTGAAGAAATTAAAGAAGTTCTTCCCAGTCAAACGGAAGTAATTGCGCCGACCGATGATTCTGTTTTAACACTTTACACCTGCTCCGGATATGCCGACAGTAAGAGACTGATTGTCAAAGCGAAAAAATCCCGGGAAATTTCACCTTCAATAACCCCGTAAGCTTGTAAACATCATAGTCTGATATTGTAAATACTCCTTGACAAATATTGCAGTAATTATGTTATAGATTTGTTAACAAAATTTAACAAATCATGGCCAACTGCCCGATACCATTTACAACCATCCCTCACCGGATGGTTTTTTAATTGAAAATTTTATTATTAACGGCAAGCCAGGGGCCGTTTTGAACCCTTAAATCTAGCGGGCAAAGGGAGGTGATTATTTGAAATGAAAAAAATTTTACTGAGTCTTTTTTCGATCGGAATTGTTGGAACTGCAGCTACTTATGCGACTATCGCGTATTTCAACAGCACAAGTCAGGTTCTTGGCAATACCATTAGCACAGGGACAATGAATTTTACCGGAATTGTCCAGGATACGTCAGGCAACTCAGCAGGTGACTCCGGCAAATTCAGTGTCAGCAATCTTTCTCCGGGAGAATCATTTGTACGTTGTCTTTGGATAAAAAATACAGGAACAGTGGCCGGAAGGTATAAGATTTACGCTTCAGCAGAAAGCGGAAATACGGCTTTGGGAGATCAATTGTCAATTGATGCCGTTTTAAATCCTGATTCGGGTGACTGTTCTGGTTTAACAAATCCTTTTGATCCGGATGGAATAATTTATGGTACCTCAAATTTACAGAAATCACCAGCCTGGGATAATGTTGCAGCGAGAGGTGCCTTTTCCAATGCAGCTACTTCTCCTTTTAAAATTGAGGGCGGAGAACCAGCAATGCCGGGAGGGTATTATTCGTTATTCAGAATAACAGTCAATCTGGATCCCGATTCAGAGTTGCAGGAGGCGAGTTTCACACAGGACATAACAATTTACGGATTACAAGATGCCGGTTCGTTAAGTTGGTAAACCTATAATATTTCAGGTTTAGTTGTGCAAGGGATACCCTTGCACAACTTACCGGGGATATTATGAAAGCAATGAAAATTTTGATTTCAACTTTATATGTTTTTGTATTAATAAACTTAGCGTTAATTTTTTCCGGGAAAAGTTTTGTCGTGCTTACAGGTTCGATGAAACCGCAACTGTCTCCCGGAAGCATGATTTTTGTTAGACGGCTGGATAATTATTCAAATGGAGATATCATCACTTATAAACTAAAAAATAACATAGTCACTCACCGCATTATTAAAAAATTAAACAATAATGAATTTTTTACCAAAGGTGATGCAAATGGTAATATTGATGATGAACCGATTATTTTATCCGCAATATTGGGAAAAGTTCTTCTGGTCATCCCATTCATAGGTTATTTTTATTCATTTATTTCCACTTTATCGGGTTTTATTTTATTTATCATCGTACCGTCATTTGTGTACATAATTCATGAAATATTTTTGATTCTGAAAGAGTTAAGAAAATTAACGGACAGAAATTACTCCGTTAATACCTGGCATAAGGTGGTTTTATCAGGGATTATTATCAGCTTTTTTTATCTCAGCATAATACCGGAAAAAATATACGCCTATCTGAATTCAACCCAGGTAATATCTGGAAATTTAATATCAACCGCACTTTCTCAACCTCTAATTCCGCAAGTTCCGGGCGATCTTTTTATAAATGAATTTGTTCCTAACCCGGCTTCGGGGAATAAAGAATGGGTAGAAATTTATAATCCCGGACCCGAATCATTTGATTTAACAGGTAGTTGGATTGAAGATAGCGTTAATAATCCGAAAACATTAAGTTCTTTGGGCACAATTAACGCAAACAGTAATGTCGTTTTGGAAGTTAATGAAGGCTGGTTGAATAACAATAATGGTGATGCGCTTACTTTTAAAAACCCTGATGGAACCGTGATTGACAGCATAATATATACCAATAATTTTAGTGATGAAGTTTCCATGGGCAGATCAATTGACGGAGGATCAATCTGGAAAATCTGCACAGTCAGTACCAAAGGATTATCAAATAGCGGAGGTTGCTAATGTCTGGAAATTTTAAAAAATTAGTACTGATAATTATATTTTTATTATTAATCCAATTTTTAAAATCTTCCTTATTTAGAGCCAGTAAAACTGTTCGGGCGGTTGGGGATTTGTCCGTAGATTGGGGAGTTGAGGAGGGCAAGCCGGTTTTTGAAATTAATAATTTTGCTCCGGGGGATGCGGATTCGCGGTATGTCAGGATAAAAAATAATGCGTCAAATATAAGACCTGTCGGTTTTAGAGGTATCCTAAGGAAAGATTCCGGAAGTCTGTCGGAAAGGCTTCTGTTAACAGTTTCATCAGAGGGAGTTGATTATTACGGCGGATCGGGCGATAAAACCTTGGTCCAATTTTTCACAGATGGCACCGGACCTGACGGTATTCCTCTTTTCAATCTGGCCTCGGGTGAAGAAAAAACAGTTGTATTCAAAGTGGTATTTGATCCGGATGCGGGCAATGATTATCAGAATACGTCCGTTGTCTTCGATCTGAATATCGGCATTGCCATTACAGTGCCCGAAGAATGCTTATCCGTTAACTTTAAGTCTGATCCCATTTTCGGAACACAAAACAATGACCGGATAAGAGGCACCAACGGCAACGACCTTATATTTGCTTTCGAAGGTGATGACCGGGTTGACAGCGGCAACGGTAATGATTGTGTTGTTGGCGGACCCGGAAATGACAAATTATATAACAGTAACGGTAACGATTTAATCTACGGTAACGAGGGTAATGATATTCTGAGCGGCAGCAACGGCAGCGACATAATTTATGCCGGACCGGGTAATGACCGGATAACGGCGTCAAACGGCAATGATAAAGTATATGGGCAGGAAGGAAATGACTTTATCCATGGCGGTAACGGAGAAGATGAGCTTACGGGAGGATCGGGCAGTGATGAAATATTGGGCAGTAACGGCAACGATCTGATTACCGGAGACGGCCATAATGATATTCTGGAAGGCGGCAACGGTAACGATAGAATTTACGGCGGCCCCTCTGATGATATTCTGGAAGGCGGCAACGGCCGGGATTATCTTGACGGTGGAGACGGAACTGATACAATTTCCGGTAATCTGGGTTTGGATACCTGCTTTTCAGAAATAAAATCAGGCTGCGAGTTATAATTAGCCTAACATACTTCCCTCAAAATTTATTCTTATATTTTTCTTGCCTAACTGCATAATTTCGCTAATTCATATTTATTTAAATATAGTTTTAAAATATGAAAGAGGATATAAACAGTAAGCTTCTTTTACATCCTGAAGCGGCTTTAAATGAATTGGCTCAGTTGATAAAAGAGAGGCAGCGCTTCGTAAAAGAAGAATCCGCCGCATGGTTTGGATATATATTATCCGATCTGGAATTGACGGAGTTTGAAAAAAAACGCCGGAAGCTCTCGCTAAATGCCTTTAATTACCTTCTGTATAGTTACGCTTCCGGAGATTTTAACTGGCAGGGCATACCGGCCCAGACAGCCGTAAGAAATTATGCTTCTTTTCTTATTGGAGGAAATCAGGATGAAACGGAAGCTTACCGGTTGTCTCTTTCAGCTGATAAGGAATGCCTGGAACAGAGTATTTTGTCACAGATGAACCATCTTCAGGAGGATAGCGGTGAGTTTATTAGCATGGCTTACCGCCATATGTCACCCCCAGATTACCGGTCGCTTTTGGTTTACCTTGGGGAAGAGCCGTCACCCGGCAGTCCGATTGGGTATATAAAAAAAAGACTTTTCGAAAGAATTCCCGTCGTCCAAAATAACCCCGTGCCCGAAAAAGTATTTGAAAATGCCGATAAGGGAAAAATATTAACCGAAGCTGATAAAAAAGCCTTATCAAAAGCTGTGTTAAAAATCGGTTTTGCGCAACTTAAAAGATTGACCGGGGACGAACTTGAGAAAATTCCCTTTTTTGCCAAACAGGTATTTTTAGCCAATCCTTCGGCTGTTGACATAAATTTCTCCGGCGAATTAAAAAGAGCCGTTTCGACATATAAAAATTTTATGGAAGAAGACAGAAACGGCCTGATACAAATATTCCATATCAGCGACAACGGCCGTATTCCGGATTCATATCTGATTACAAAAATCAATGTGTCTCCCCGTCAACACGTAACGTTTTCCCCTGTCACTTCATAATCCGGCTTGATCAACTAAAATAATTTTGCAACAATTGAGATAATGTTAAAAAATCTGTCATTTTTCCTTAAGCTGCATTTTTTTCCCCATCAATCCAATAATTACAAGGCAAAAGCCCTTCATCATCCGTCTATCGTTTTATATATCTCGCTTCTTCTGTTATTCCAGTCATTTTACATTGCCGTAAAAAAAATGGGGCCGGAGATACTGGGATATGCGACTAATATAAATACCGACAGAATTCTTGAGCTGGTTAACACTGAAAGACAAAAAGAGAATCTTAACCCCCTGGTTATCTCAATGCAGTTAAATGATGCGGCAGAAAAAAAAGCCGCCGATATGCTCGAAAAAAATTACTGGGCCCATATTTCTCCGACCGGAACCACACCCTGGCAATTTATTACCGGCTCGGGGTATAACTATATTTATGCGGGAGAAAATCTGGCCAAAAGTTTTGATACGTCTGATGAAGTAGTCAGGGCTTGGTTGAAATCTCCCACCCACCGGGCTAATTTATTAAAGCCTGAATATTCGGAAATCGGATTGGCTGTAAAAAATGGGGTTTTAGACGGTGAGGAAACCACTCTCGTAGTGCAGGAATTCGGTTCCAAAGAGCGCCCTTATCTTGCCAGCGCTCCGGTAAAACAGCTTCCCGAAGAAGAAAATCCTCAATTACCGGGAGCAGAAGAAATAAAAACATCCTTGCCGCAATCTGCCGGTATGGAAATATCAGGGGAAGTGATAAAAAAACCTCAATTAAAATTAAGCCGCTCCCTGTCACTTTTAATAGCCGAAATCTTGATGGTAATACTTTTAATTGACAGTATTTTCATATATAAGCATAAAACTGTAAGAATATCCGGCCACAGCCTTGCCCATATTATGTTTTTAATGGCACTTTTGGGAGCGATGGGAGCAACCGGAATCGGAGCTGTTTTATAATATTAATTATGAAAAAGGATAAACATATATTTTTCCACTATCTGTCTTTATTTTTCCTCCTCTCGGCCGGCTTTATCCTTTTTTATCAAAATCAGGGTATTTCCAAAAACCAATTAACCATAGCTTTTTTCATCTCGTTTTTTTATGTTATCTGGGGAATCATTCACCACTATTTAAAAGGTGATTTGCATTGGCGCATTGTGATAGAATATAGCCTCATCGCCATCCTGGCAGTAATTTTGATAAGGGGGGCGATTCTGCGCTGATTGGATATTTATGAAAGGCATAATTCTGGCCGGAGGATTGGGAACCAGGTTATATCCTTTGACTCATGCAACCAATAAGCATCTCTTACCTGTATATAACAGGCCGATGATTTTTTATCCGGTAAAAACCCTTGTTTCTGCCGGTGTCACTGAAATTCTGATCGTTACCAGCGGTCCGCATGCCGGACATTTTCTGAGAGTCCTAAAAAACGGTAAAGAACTGGGTGTTGCCCATCTTGAGTATGCCTATCAGGAAAAACCCGATGGCGGTATTGCCGATGCCCTTTTACTGGCTGAAGATTTTGCCGATAAGGGACCGATTACGGTCATTCTCGGTGATAATACAACCGATGCTAATATCGCTTCAATTGTCAAAAAGTTCAAGAGCGGCGCCATGATTTTTCTCAAGAAAATTTCCGAGCGGGGTCTGTTGAAACGGTTTGGCGTTGCGGTGTTTGATGAGAATAATCCGCAAAAAATAAAAAAAATTGAAGAAAAGCCTAAAAATCCCCAAAGCCAATATGTAGCCACCGGACTTTATATTTATGACAAATTCGTATTTGATCATATCCGGGCCTGCCGTCCTTCAAACCGCGGTGAAATTGAAATAACAGACGTCAATAATCTATACCTTAAAAAAGGCGCTCTAAACTGGGAGGAACTGAAAGGATTTTGGTCAGATGCCGGAACCGTTGAAACATTATATAAAGCTAATGCATTTTGGGCCGGTAAAGGAGGAATATGAAACAAGCGGTTAAAATATCAACTTCAGGAGTCAGCTTCCGTAAAGACAAAAAAATTATTTCGGGTGTAACAGTAAAACAATTGATCAGACACCGGGACGACAGGGGTTTTTTTGAAGAACTGATAAGGATAACCGATGATTTTTTCTCTGAAGGGTTCGGTCAACTGTCCCATTCTTATATGTACACCGGTACAATTAAAGCCTGGCACGTTCATTATAAACAAGTAGATTGGTGGTATTGTATAAAAGGCGATCTTAAAGTAGCCTTGTGTGATGTCCGGCCGGAATCCCAAACATTCGGAATAATTAACCAGTTCCAAATAGGAGAACACTCCCAAAACATTATTCTGAAAATCCCTCCCGGTGTAGCTCACGGTTGTAAAGTGGCCGGCGGATCGGCCGAATTGCTATATGTCACGTCAGGCATTTATGATCCGGCGGAAGAAGGCAGGATTGCCCATGATGATAAAAATATCGGTTTTGACTGGTTAATGCCTCCGGATATAAAATAAAATCCCAGTATGAAAATTCTCGTAACAGGCGGATCAGGCTTTATCGGCAGTAATTATATAAGGTACCATCTTAAAGAAAATAAAGCCGATTCTATTATCAACCTTGACGCTTTAACTTACGCGGGAGATCCCGATAATCTCAAAGAGATTAAGGATCATCCCAACTATAAATTTGTCAAGGGAAATATTTGCAATCCGAAGCGTGTTTTTGAGATTATGAAGGATGTTGACATTGTTGTTCATTTTGCCGCCGAAACACATGTCGACCGTTCAATTGCCGATCCCGGAATTTTTCTGAAGACCAATGTCTTGGGAACTGAAATCCTTCTGAAAGCCGCTCTTGAAAATAAAATTAAACATTTCCATCACATATCCACAGATGAGGTCTTCGGAGCATTGGATCTCAGTCAAAAAAGGAAATTTAACGAGGATACGATTTATAATCCCACAAGCCCCTATGCGGCCAGTAAAGCCGGCGCTGAACACCTGGTAAAAGCCTATTATTACACATACGGTTTGGCGGTAACTGTTACCAATTGTTCCAATAATTACGGCCCTTATCAGCATCCTGAAAAATTAATACCTCTGGCAATTACCAATGCCCTTGAAGATAAAAAGATACCGGTGTACGGCGACGGGTTAAATGTCAGGGACTGGCTTTATGTTGAAGATCATTGCCGGGCAATAGACAGAATCCTTGAAGGTGGTAAAATCGGACATACTTATTGCGTCGGCGGGTTAACTGCCGATATTTCCAATCTTGAAATCATCAGAAATATCTTAAAAATTCTGAAAAAAGATGATTCTTTAATAACTTTTGTGAAAGACCGTCCCGGCCATGATCGTAAATATTCAATTGACTGGTCAAAAATTAAAAGGGAACTTGATTGGCAGCCACGATATGATCTGGCTGTCTGGCTGGAAAAAACAGTTGACTGGTACCGGAAAAATCTGACTTGGTGGAAAAAGCGGAAAGATAAGAAATTCCGCGAATATTATCAGATTCAATATCAGGACCTATGACAATACCGGTAATAGCAACCGGTATGTCCGGATTAGTCGGCAGCCGCGTCAGGGAGTTGTTGCAGGATAAGTTTTATTTTGAAGATTTGAGCCTAACGACCGGAATAGATATTACAGATGCGGATGCGGTGGCTAAAGCGTTTGATTTATCGGATGCCAAAATAGTTCTTCATATGGCCGCCAAAACGGATGTCGATGCCTGCGAAGACGACAAATATCTCGGGAAGGAAGGTGGTGCCTGGCTGGTCAATGTGCAGGGAACGAAAAATATCGTATCTGCCGCAGCTAAAACCGGCAAAAAAGTAATATATATATCAACGGATTTTGTTTTTGACGGAACAAAGGAAATATATAATGAAAAAGATAAACCCAATCCCGTCAGTTGGTACGGGTATACTAAATTTTTGGGTGAAGACGAAGTTTCCTCATCAGGCGAAATTTTTAATATAATCAGAATTTCCTATCCATACCGCTCTAAATTTGAGGAAAAAATGGATTTCGTCCACCGGATTTTGGATAACATGAAAAAAGGAAAAAGAATATATGGGCTCACTGACCATATATTTACTCCGACATTTGTTGATGATATTGCCGTTTGTCTGGAATTATTTCTGAACAGGGATCTTAGCGGTATTTACCATGTGGTCGGCAGCCAGGCACTCTCAACCATTGATGCTTTAAAAATAATTAAAGAGGTTTATAATTTATCAGCCGAAATTATACCGGTTGAAAGGAGCGAGTTTTTTAAACAAAGAGCATTTCGGCCTTTTAAATTGGCTTTAAATAATGATAAAATACAAAAATTAGGCTTGACTATGCTGCCTTTTGACAGGGGAATTCTCAAAGTAAAAAAACAGGATTCGCCATAACATCACACCCTCATTAATTTATGAATATAGCTTTTATAGGGCATGGGTATGTCGGTTTGGTTACAGCCGCCGTTTTTGCCGATTTGGGCAATTCCGTCTGGGTAATAGGCCGTACGAAAGAGAAAATCAACAAACTTAAAAAAGGGTATCTTCCTTTTTTTGAACCCGGTCTGGAAGAAATGGTAAAAAGAAATCTTCAGGCAGGACGCCTTCATTTTTCGCTTGATTACAGTAAAGGCATACCACAATCAAAAATAGTTTTTATTTGTGTCGGAACTCCTTCAAAATCAAACGGTGAAGCTGATTTATCAGCTGTTTTTAAATCAGCCGGGGAAATAGGCAGGAATCTAAAAAATTATGCCGTAATAGTGACCAAAAGCACTGTGCCCGTTGGAACAAACCGGAAAGTCAAATCCATATTAACTGAAAAAACATCCCCTAAAATCGAATTTGATATAGCTTCCTGTCCTGAATTTTTGCGGGAAGGAACGGCCATTGCCGATACATTAAGTCCGGACCGGATTGTAATCGGAACTGAAATGAAAAAAGCCAAAGAAATTCTCCTGGATCTTCATAAACCGATTAACGGAGAAAGGGTAGTCACCTCAATTGAAACGGCGGAAATGATCAAATATGCCTCAAATGCTCTTTTAGCTAGCAAAATTTCTTTTGCCAATGCCATGGCATTTATTTGTGATAATGTCGGAGCGGATGTGGAAATGGTTTTGACCGGAGTGGGACTTGATAAAAGGTTGGGGCGGCTGTTCCTTTACCCCGGTGTCGGTTTTGGAGGCAGCTGCTTTCCAAAGGATGTTAAAGCTCTGATTGCTGTAGCCCGTGATCAGAAATATGATTTTAAATTCTTAAAAGCGGTTTATAAGATTAATGAGGAGGCAAAAAAAAGATTTGTTGATAAAGTTGAAAAAACCATGTCGGGTGTCAAAGGCAAACTTCTGGCCGTTTGGGGATTGTCTTTTAAACCAAATACTGATGACATGAGGGAAGCACCTTCAGTAGATATTATTAATATGCTTCAGGAAAAAGGTGCCAAAATTAAAGCTTTCGACCCTGTTGCCATGGACAATGCCTCAAAACAGTTGAAAAAAATTAAATTTACGGATAATCCGAAAAGTGCCGCGGTTGATGCTGATGCGCTTATAATTTTAACTGAGTGGAATGAATTCAAACAGCTGGATCTGAGGGAAATAAAAAAAGTTATGCGGAATTATTATCTTTTTGACGGCCGGAATATTTATCAACCTCAAATGGTTAAGGATATGGGATTTATTTATAAAGGAGTCGGCCGCGAGTAAAGGAGTTAATTATGAAAAATGCCAAAAAAAAGGCTCTCATTACCGGAATTACCGGTTTTGCCGGAAGTCATCTGGCAGAACTTCTTATTAAGGAAAATGTAGAGGTTCACGGTATATTAAGATGGCGCAGCAAGACCGACAATATTGAAACAATTAAGCATAAAATAAATTTATATGAAGCCGACTTATTGGATGCGCATTCTTTGTACACGGTCGTTGATAATATAAGGCCGAACTTTATCTTTCATTTGGCTGCTCAATCTTACGTCCAGACTTCCTGGTCATCCCCTTCAAATACTCTGGAAATAAATGTGGTGGGAACTGTTAATATTTTTGAAGCCGTCAGAAAAACCGGACTGCCGATAGCCATACAGATTGCCTGTTCTTCGGAAGAATACGGCCGGGTTCATCCTTCTGAATTGCCCATAAAAGAAAATAATCCTTTAAGACCCTTATCGCCTTATGCTGTTTCCAAATTGGCCATGGATTATTTGGGCTATCAGTACTGGGAAAGTTACCAAATGAGAATAATAAGGACCAGAGGCTTTAATCACACCGGTCCGAGAAGAGGAGATGTTTTTGCCGAGTCCACCTTCGCCCGGCAAATAGCCGAAATAGAAAAAGGTAAAAAAAAACCTGTTGTGCTGGTCGGGAATTTGAACGCCCGCCGGGATTATACCGATGTCAGGGATATGGTTCGGGCTTACTATTTATCCGTTCAAAAATGCAAAAGCGGCCAAGTTTACAACATCTCTACCGGTAAAAGCTGGCGGATCGGCGATGTTCTGGATCTTCTGATAAAAAAGAGCAATAAAAAAATAAGGATAATTCAGGATAAGGCCCGTTTGCGCCCGTCAGATGTTGAAGTCCTGGTCGGGGATGCTTCCAAATTTAAAAAAGAAACCGGCTGGAAACCGGTGATCCCCTTTGAAAAGACCATGGAGGACTTGTTGAATTACTGGCGGCAACGGTCCTGACATGAAAAACAAAGCATGCATAATTACCGGCGGAGCCGGATTCATAGGATCACATCTTTGCCGGTTTCTTCTTGAAAAAGGCTACCGGGTTATTTGCCTTGATAACCTTCTAACCGGAAACATTGCCAATATCCATAAGCTTAATAATTATTCCGCTTTCCGCTTTTTAAAAACCGATGTCATCCAAAAGGATCAGGTTAATAAACTGATAGGGGAAAAAAACATCAATTATATTTATCATTTAGCCTCACCGGCCAGTCCGCCTCAATACCGCAAATTGGCAATAGAGACTCTTTTGGTTAATTCTATCGGAACTTTAAATATGTTAAATTTATCCCGCAAATTTAATAGCCGTTTTCTATTGGCATCAACCAGTGAAGTCTACGGCGATCCCAAAGAACATCCTCAAAAGGAATCGTACCATGGCAATGTTAATCCTGTCGGTCTTCGTGCCTGTTATGATGAAGGGAAAAGATTCGCTGAAGCGCTGGCAATGGAATACTTCCGAAAATTCAGAATGGATATCAGAATTATAAGAATTTTTAATACATACGGGCCGAATATGCTGGCCACTGACGGCAGGGTAATTTCCAATTTTCTTACCCAGGCATTATCGGGAAAACCACTGACTATTTACGGCAGCGGTGATCAAACAAGATCTTTCTGTTATGTTTCCGATATGGTGGAAGGTTTGGTTTCTGCTATGGAAAATAATAATTCAAACGGTCAGGTAATTAATCTGGGTAATCCCGATGAAATTCAGGTAAGGAAATTAGCCCGGCTGGTTTTAAATCTGACTAAGTCAAAGTCAAAACTGGTTAACGTTAATAAGCGACTGGAGGATGATCCGGAAAAAAGAAAACCCGATATCTCAAAAGCAATTAGTCTTCTCAAATGGACCCCACGGATTGATTTAATAATAGGGTTAACAAACACGGTCAAATTTTTCCGTGATTTATAATTTTCCGGGCAAACAGCATATGAAAATTGCGCATATAATTCCAACTTTTAATGAAAAAGACAATATCGGACAAATGATCGATATGATATTCAAAATCGGCCGCAAATATCCGAATTGGGAAAATATAGTAATAGTTGTCGATGACCGTTCTCCTGATAACACTGCTGAAATAGTGAAAAAATACCGTAAAAAATATAAAAACATCCATCTCCTGTTAAAGAAAAAGGAAGGTCTCGGTAAAGCATTGGGTCTGGGATATGAGTATGCGGTTAAAAAAATAAAAGCCGATGTCGTCATACCAAATGACGCCGATTTTCAGTGGGATCCGGTTGATTATCCCAGACTAATTGGCAAAATTAGAGAAGGCTTTGATGTTGTTGTTGCTTCAAGGCATGTTTCCGGAGGGAAAGCGGTAGGGTGGAATTGGTTCAGAAAATTAAATCATGACATATCCAATTCACTTTTAGCCTGGTATGTTGCCGGGGTTCATGAAGTTAGCGATCACGCCGGAAATTTTAAGGCAATCAGGGTAAAAAATGTGCTCGATAAAGTTCCCCTGGAGAAAATGAAAAATGCCGGTTTTTCTTTTCAGCTTCATATTTTATATGAACTCTCAAAAACAGGGGCCAGATTTACCGAAGTACCGGTTACTTTTAAAGAGAGAAAACTGGGTCAATCTAAAATCGGCTTTAACCGTTATTATATCCGTGATATTTTTGAATACATAAAAAGCAGTATTTTAATCAGGCTTGACCGTTCCCAAAGTTTTTTTAAATATGCTGTTGTCGGAGTGACCGGTCTTCTCATCCAGACAGCAATATCGAAATTGTTAATAAGCCTTGGTTTGATTCCGGCAATTTCAGTTTCAATTGGTGCGGAAATGGCCATTTTGTCAAATTTCCTGATGAATAATTACTGGACATTTTCAAAGCATGTTATATCCGGAATAAAACTTTTTCATAAATTTATCCAATTCAATACGGCTTCATTTGGAGCGGTAATCATCCAAGGGCTGGTAGTGTTCACCGGGACAAGTCTTTTCGGAGATGAATATTGGTTCTGGTCCATGATTTTTGCCGTTTTTATTCTGGTAATTCCTTACAGTTATTACATCTACAACCGCTTTATCTGGAAAACTCATATTAAAAAAGCCGTTATCTGAAATGTTTCTGAAACGATTTTTCAAAAGGCCTGATTGGCCGGTATCAGTCATTCTTGTTGTGATTTTTGTTCTGGCAGCCATTTTACGCTTTTGGCGGATAGATGAATACCAGACTTTCCTGGGTGATGAAGGCCGGGATGTTCTTGTAGTCAAAAGAATGCTGCTTGACGGTAAATTCACCCTATTGGGACCGATTACCAGTGTCGGTTCCATTTATATGGGTCCTGTTTATTATTACCTGATGGCCCCTTTTTTGTATTTATGGCGCTTTGATCCTGTTGGGCCGGCCGTTATGGTTGCTTTATTATCATTGTGCACAATATTAATTATTTATAAAATCGGAAAAGACTATTTTCATTCCGCGGTTGGTTTAATAGCTGCTTTTACCTATTCCATAGCCAGATTATCAGTTGTTTACGGCAGGTCCTCCTGGAATCCGAATGTCGTCCCGTTTTTTGCGGTATTATTGATGTTTTCCGTCATCAAGTCTTTAGTTGACCATAAAAACTCTTTTCTTATTTTGGCCGGACTGTCACTGGGAATTTTAATCCAGCTTCATTACATAACTTTTCTTTTTTTCCCGGTTCTGATTGCCGTCTTTTTATATTTTAAGCCGAATATTCCCTTCAGGATTTATTTGTATTCTTTATTGGCCTTTTTATTTTCTTATTCTCCTTTTATTTTGTTTGAGCTCAGGCATGAATTCGTAAATACTTTAGGTGCCTGGAATTTTATTGTTGCCCATAATACAGGCTCGACCGGTTTATTAATTGACAGCTGGTGGCAGACAATCCGGGATGTTACCATCCGGATATTCTGGCGCCTAATTGTTACCGGTAGTGCCGAATTGACCAAATATCTGATTGCCGGGGCGGGTATAATTTATTTTGTTTCCCGATCTTTTTTTAATTCTCAAACGAAAACTTATAATGCTTTTAAAATCCTTCTCATTTGGCTGGCAGTGGGAATTTTATCCTTCGGATTATACAGGGGAGCCATATATGATTATTATTTCGGTTCACTTTTTCCATTGCCTCACCTTTTTTTCGCTTTGTTTCTTTTCCTTTTATGGAAAAGAAATTTACCCGGTAAATTAACCGCTGTATTACTGCTAGGTTTAATAACGGTATTCAATATAATCCAGTCGCCTTTGGTGATTGAACCGAATAATATGGTAAAAAATACCCGTGAAATAGCCGGTTTTGTTCTCGAAAAAACAGGCGGAACCCCGTATAATTTTGCCCTTTTAACCGATAAGAATTCCGATCATGCATACCGTTATTTTCTCGAACTATGGGGTTCTCCTCCCGTAGTGATTGAAAATCCCCAGGCTGATCCGGAAAGGCGCAGTGTCACTGATCAGCTGCTGATTGTTTGTGAAGAAAAAGTTTGTCAGCCGCTGGGACATCCGTTATGGGAAATTGCCGGATTCGGCAGGGCGCAAATATACGGTCAATGGCCGGTATCTACGGTTAAAGTATACCGGTTGACGCATTATGAAAAAAACTGACGAGGCCGTAATTTTTTTGTCTGTTGTCATACCTTGTTTCAATGAGGAAAGAAACATCAGGTTAGGCGCTCTTGATAGCGTCTCCTCATATTTGACAAAACAAACGTTTCTCTGGGAAGTTATCCTTGTTGATGACGGTTCAAACGATGACAGCCCGTATCTTTTAAAAAAATTTGTCGCTGAAAATATTGGTTTCAGATTAGTCAATATTAGACACAAGGGAAAAGCCGCTGCCGTTTCAGCCGGGATTCTGAAATCAAAAGGTAAAATAATTCTTTTTACCGACCTTGATCAGGCGACTCCGCTGAAAGAACTAAAAAAACTCTTACCCTTACTTGAAAAAGGAAATGATTTGGTAATAGGTTCCAGAAACAGCAATAGGAAGGGGGCTCCGATCACCAGGCTTATGATGGCCAGAGGGTTTATGATAATCCGTAATTTTATTTTGGATTTAGGCATTAGGGATACCCAGTGCGGTTTTAAGGCGTTTCAAAAAAAAGCGGCATTTGATATTTTCTCCAAATTGCTGGTATTTAATTCAAATCGTCTCGCGTCGGGTTCAACAGTGACGGCCGGATTTGATATTGAATTGTTATATATCGCCAAGATCCGGGGATATAAAATTGCCGAAGTACCTGTTGAATGGCATTATCAGGAAACCAGGAATGTCAATCCGGTTAAGGATTCGCTGGAAAGCCTGCTGGACTTGGTCAGAATCCGGATTAACAGCTTAAAAGGCCTTTACCGGGCATAGCTTTTTTTATATCCGCTTAAATGAACAAAAGAATAATTCCGCTGATGTTAACGTATTCCGTTATCCTTCTCCTTTTTGCCGTATATTCATATTCTCAGATTGATCTTAATCTGACTTTGTCTGCCAATGAATTTTATCAGTCAATTCAAAACAGTTTAATCCGGCTGGGTTATTTTAACCGGCCTGTTTCAACCGTAATTTACCTCAGTTTGGTCTTTTCATTGAGCGTAATCTATTTATATTTTCTTAAATATGGCGAAAGTTTTAAAAAACTTAAAAAATTATTTATTATATTAATTGCCGTAAATATTCTGATCGGTCTCATTTCCTATCCGGCTTATTCACACGATCTTTTCAATTATATGTTTGATGCCAGGATTGTCACCAAATATGGCCTTAATCCGTACCAGTACCGGGCTCTGGATTTTCCCGGTGATCTTTGGATCCGCTTTATGCACTGGACACACAGGACTTACCCCTATGGTCCTTTATGGATTATTCTGACTCTCCCGTTTTCGTTTCTCGGGTTTGCTAAATTCATTCCGACTTTGTTTCTGTTTAAATTAATGTTTGTCTTTTTTTATATTGGCAGTATTTTACTGATAAAAAAGATAAGGGAACTCAATAAGGAAAATTTCTGGAATGCTGTTGTGTTTTACGCTTTCAATCCGCTTATACTGATAGAAACACTCATCAGCCCGCATAATGAATCCGCGATGCTTTTTTTTATGCTGATGTCTTTCTACTATTTCTATCAGAAGAAAAATTTTATCTTGTCAATAATTTCCGTAACCGCATCCTTTGCAGTAAAATATACAACTGTTGTTTTAATCCCTTTATATTTTATTATAAATATAAGGGAAGATGACAAATTTCTCCGCTATTGTTTATTAATGCTTCTTATTCCTTTGATTGTATTAATTTTCAATAGAGAGCCGTATCCGTGGTATTTTATTCCCTTCATAGGTATTTCATCTTTGATGGAATCCCGGCTGATTAAAAAGCTGGTATTGGCTTTATCGCTGGGTTTTGTATTAAGATATGCACCGTTTGTTTATTTCGGTTTGACTGAGCCGTTAAAGTCAAAATTTATTATGAATATCCTTTTAATTTTGCCCTCAGGATTATATTTCCTGTTCATACTTATCAAATCCAAAGGGATTTACCGTCCGTCTGCTAAAATATAAAAGAAAAACAGGAAGATTTATGGATTTTGTTGTCTTGTCTCTATTTGCTTTGCTTGCTTTTATTTCCCGGGTAGTTAATCTTCTTGAAGTGCCGATATTCACCGATGAAGCAATATATATCCGATGGGCGCAGATAGGTTTGAATGACCCGGCTCACCGTTTTATTTCCCTGACCGACGGCAAACAGCCGCTTTTTACCTGGCTAATGTATCCGTTTCTTAGTATTTTTACTGATCCGCTTTTTGCCGGCCGGTTTGTTTCGGTTCTTTCCTCGATGCTCGCCGTTTCCGGAATTTACTTCCTGGCCAAAGAATTATTTAACCGCAAAACAGCAGTATTTGCCTGTATTTTATATCTGATTTCACCCTTCGCCCTGCTCTATGACAGGCTGGCCCTAATGGACAGCCTACTCTCGGCGCTTTTGGTTTGGTGCTTATATTTTACGGTTATGCTCACCAGATACAGCCGTCTCTATTTCAGTTTTATGCTGGGAATAACCGCCGGATTTGGACTCCTTACAAAATCATCAGCCGCTTTCGGTCTTTATCTTTTGCCATTCTCGCTTCTTCTTTTTAATTTTAGCGAAAAAAATAACTTAAATAAATTATTAAAATGGGCAGTTTTTTCTTTTTTGAGTATAATAATTGCTCAAATTATATATAATTTATTGAGATTATCGCCATATTTTTACATTATAGAACAAAAAAATTATTCTTTCATCATGACGTTTGATGAATTTATAAAATCACCTTTGAGGATTTTTCTGCCTAATCTGAACGGTTTGACCGGATGGCTTTTTTCCTATTTAACAATTCCTGTCGCTGTAATTACCATCATAAATCTGATTATTTCCATAATTAAAGTAAAAAGAATTATATTTTTACTATTTCTCTGGTTTATAATTCCCTTTCTTGCTTTAGCGTTTTTGGGTAAAGTAATTTTCCCTCGTTTTATCCTGTTTATGACGATGCCCTTATTGATAATTGCGGCTGATTTTCTAAGCCGGTTTTATTCATTCGCCAGGATTCGCATGAAATACGCTTATATAGTTATTTTGCTGATTTTAGCCCAATCGTTTTATATTTCACTTGTATTGATAGTAAAACCGGTAAATGCCGATATACCGCTTAATGACAGAAACCAGTTCTTTGATGATTGGCCGTCGGGATTCGGAGTCAGGCAGGTAGTCGATTATATCGAAAACGAATCCCGAAAAGGAAAAGTGGTATTGGGAACGGAGGGTACGTTCGGCCTGAATCCGGCCGCGTATGAAATATATCTCAAGTCCAATGACAACATCATTATAAAAGGATATTGGCCTGTAAAATCAGTGCCCGCTGAACTGAAAAACTATGCCCGCCTTTATCCTACATATCTTGTCTTTAAAGATACACAGGAATTTCCCGGTAACTGGCCTTTAAAACTGGTTGCCCGATACCGGCGCGGTTTAAAAAACACTTATTTGTATTTCTATCAGGTGATTCCTGAAGATTAATGCGAAAATTACCAGGTTTATATTTTTTTTTAACTCTGATTTTCCTGCTGATTATTTCTTTAGTTTATTCATGGCCTTTTTTCAAGCCGGGTCTGATTGTAACGGACGATGGTATTTGGTCGGTTGTGCGTCTTGCGGAAATGGTCAGAGAGTTAAAAGATTTCCAGATTCCTCCGCGCTGGGCCGGATACCTTAACCATGGATACGGTTATCCTCTTTTTTCCTTTGCTTATCCCTTGCCTTATTATTTGGGTGCGTTTTTGAAATTTACGGGATTGTCCTATGTTTCTGCCGTAAAATTTTTATTTATCGGCAGCACGTTCCTTTCAGTGTTTTTCATGTATCTGTTGGGATCGACCTTAACCGGTCCCGGCGGAGGATTAACGGCAGCTCTTTTTTATTTGATAGCTCCTTACCGGTTAACCGATCTTTATGTCCGGGGTTCTTTAGGAGAATCAATCAGTTTCCTTTTTTTTCCGCTGATTTTTTACCTGACGGTTAAAATATTTAAAGAAAGTCCCGGTTTTAAGCCTATTTTTCTCAGTCTGTCCCTTTCCGCTTTGATGCTTTGCCATAATGTCATGGCTGTCCTTTTCATCCCTGTTTGGCTTTTTTTTGTATTTTTTCTTAATTTTTCCCGCTTCGGAAGGAAAGAAAATGATAAAAAGACATCACCGGTCATTAAATTTCTACCGGTGCAGTTTTTAAAGATTTTATTTCTGTCACTCTCTTTGGCGGCATTTTTTATTCTTCCGGCTCTGATGGAAAAAAAATTCCTTGTACTGGATAAAATTCAGCTGGCCGCCAAAAGCCTCAATTTCATTTCACTCATCAATTTAGTCACCCGGCCGCAAAATACGGTCTATCCCTTTTTCAATTTGGGAATTCCGCAACTGACGGTTGCCGGTCTTTCTGTATTAGCGCTTTTCAGGATGAAAAAGGATCTTGATCACCGGAGCTTTATGATCTCTGTCCTGATAATTTTAGCCGCCCTTATTTTTCTCACCAATAATATAAGTTCATTTTTCTGGCAGCTTCCGATTCTCAATTCAATTGATTTTCCCTGGCGGGTTATGGGTTTGGTCATTTTCATGTTGGCTTTATTAACCTCATTTATCGGTTCAAACAGGAATTTATTGGCATTTGGTCTCCTTCTTGCCGGTATCGGCTTTTTCCGGAATCTTTCCCTTATTAATCCTGCCGGATACACTAAACAAAATGATGAATATTACCTGACTAACGATGCCACCACAACATCCAAAGACGAATTTATGCCTATTTGGGTGACTGATCCCCCAGGAAAAAGATTTTCGGAAAAAGTCTCATTACCGGAAAACGCTCTCATTTCCGATCTCGTCTACAATTCCAAAACAGTAAAATTTAACCTGCTGTCCCGACAGCCGGGTCGCCTGATAATAAATACAATTTACTTTCCCGGGTGGCAGGCCACTTTAAACGGAAAAAATACCGCAATTATATACAATAATCCCCAGGGACTGATCTCCCTGGATTATCCTTCCGGGGCTTCACGGATTGAAGCGTTTTTTAAGGAAACCCCGTTAAGAAAGACAGCCGACGTCATAAGTTTGCTGGCCCTTATTTATATAATTTTCTCAATTATGAAAAGAGTTTTTAAATATGTCAGGTAAACCGGTATCCATTCTGATGCTGATTACGGTATTGGTACTATCCTATTTTTCCGTCCGTCCGGTATTTATTAAAGGTTACTTTCCCGTGCATGACGATACTCAGCCGGCCAGGGTTTTAGTCATGTCGGAGCAGTTAAGAAAAGGCATCTTTCCTGTGAGGTTGGTTGACCGCCTCGGCTATGGATACGGTTATCCCTTATTTAATTTTTACGCACCGCTCCCGTATTATTTGGGCTCTTTATTTCATCTGGCCGGATTCTCTCTTATTTTTTCCGTAAAACTGATGTTTGCTTTTGGAGTGATATTGGCGGCAGTATTTATGTATCTTTTGGCGGTTGAAATCGCCGGGTCCTTCTTTGCTGCCGCAGCTGCCGTCTTTTATTTGTACGCTCCATACCATGCCGTCAATGTCTATGTCAGAGGTGCGGTCGGAGAGTACTATGCTTATGCATTCCTGCCGTTATTGGGACTTGGAATATTGCGCGTAATAAAATCATCTGCCGGAAAATCCGACCACCGTATCCGTCCGGTGTTGCCACTGATACTTGGACTGGCCGGAATACTGTTAAGTCATAATATTTTTGGTCTGGTTACTCTATATCTTTTGATCATTTTGATTCTGTATGGACTGTATCGCCAATTAAGAAAAAAAGGAGGCTGTCATCTGATGCAAATTCTCATGAATATGGCTTTAGGAATCGGACTGTCCGCTTTTTTTATCCTGCCTGCTTTTTTGGAAAGCCACTTTACCCGTGTTGCCGGTCTTTCGGCGGGATCAAACAGTTACGATCTGCATTTTATCTCCTTGTTTCAGTTATGGGATTCTCCCTGGGGTTTCGGCGGTTCTGTTCCGGGCTTAAACGACGGCATGTCTTTTAAGATCGGAAAACTGCACCTTTTAATAGCGGTTTTAGGGCTCATCCGTTTTATCTTTCTTGGTCCAAAAAACCCAAAATCAGCTGCTAAAAAATTTCTGGTTCCGGCTTCACTTTTTCTTTTTCTCCTTTCTGTCTTTTTTATGCTTCCCGTATCCTCTTTTTTGTATCGTTTGTTGCCGTATATGAACTTTATCCAGTATCCGTGGCGTTTTTTGAATATCTCTCTTTTTGCCCTCAGCCTGGGTATAGCTCCGCTGTTTTATAATATGAAAAATAAATTTCAGGCAATATCTGCCTTTTTAATCATCTTCTCTATACAAGGCGTAAACCTGAAATATTTTAATCCGAGAACAGTTCATCCGTTTGATGAAGCCGATTATAAAAATCCTGTTAATCTGAAGTTTACAATTTCCAGAATTTCTGACGAGTATTTGCCTCCCGGTATAAACATTCCCCAAACTGCCCGTGATCTTCCCGGTTCATCTCTGCCGGCAACTCCGGAAATGCCCGTTTATGAATTGACCGGTACGACCGTTTTTAAAAAATTCATGGTTGATAAAAAGGAAACGGGTCCGGTTGTCACCAAAATGGCATATTTCCCCGGTTGGCAGGCAAAAATTGACTCAAGTGCGGTAAGGGTTGTAAATAGAGAGGGTTTGATTGCTCTTCATGTTCCCGCCGGAAAGCATATTCTTGAATTGGAATTCAAAAATACGCCGGTAAGATTTACCGGTAACGCGATTTCCATTTCAAGTATTGTTCTGTTACTATATTTACTGTTGGTGCTGCCGATTAAATATATTTTATGCAAAGAGCCAGATCCGTCGAGGTAGTTATTCCTATCTATAATGAACAGGAGGAGCTTGCTGACAGTATTATCAAGCTCCGTTCGTTTTTAAAAAAGAATTTGAAAGACTTCAATTGGCATATTACCATTGCCGATAACGCTTCAACTGACGAAAGCCTTAATATTGCCAGAAAACTAAAATCCCGTTATACCGGTGTCGGTTTTATTCATCTGGATGAAAAAGGCCGGGGCCGGGCTGTTAAAAAAGCCTGGCAAACAAGCAGGGCTGATTTCTTATCTTATATGGACGTAGATCTGTCTTCAGACCTCAGGTATTTCCGGACATTAATTACTGCACTGGTTGACGGATATGATATATCGATAGGCAACCGGCTTATGAAAGGATCAATCGTTAAAAAACGCCCTTTGAAAAGGGAAGTTCTTTCAAGGGGATATAATATTCTGATAAAATTACTGTTTTTGGTTCATTTCAGTGATGCACAATGCGGTTTTAAAGCTGTCAACCGGAAAGTAGCCGACCGCTTATTGCCGAATATTAAGGATAATGCCTGGTTTTTTGACAGTGAGCTCCTGATTACCGGTGAAAAGGTCGGCTATAAAATATTCCAGGTACCGGTTTCCTGGACCGATAATCCCGGATCAACCGTCCGGGTTTTAAAAACAGTTTCGGGTGATTTGGCCGGTCTTTTACGGTTATTCCTGGATCGGCCTTGGCGCAAAATAAATAAAGTTTAAACATGAAAAATATTTTCATTACGGGAGGAGCCGGTTTCATCGGGTCAAACCTGGCTGCCCATTTTATTAAAAAAGGAAAAAAAGTAACTGTTTTTGATAACCTTTCAAGGCAGGGAGGAAAAGCCAATTTGGACTGGCTGTCTTCTTTGGGTCCTTTCAAATTCACAAGAGGAGATATCAGGAATAAATCTGAACTTGAAAAGGCGGTTAGGGGGGCTGATGCAATACTCCATCTGGCTGGTCAGGTTGCCGTAACCACATCAGTTGACGATCCTGCCACAGACTTTGACATTAATGCTTTGGGTACCTTTAATCTCCTTGAAGCTGTCAGAACTTCCGGAAAAAAAATTCCAGTCATATTTTCATCAACTAATAAAGTTTACGGCGGAATGGAGAATATCAAAGTCATAGAAAAAAATGGCCAGTATATATATAAAGACTATAAGTTCGGAATCGCCGAAACTAAAAACCTTGATTTCCATTCACCCTACGGCTGTTCTAAGGGGGCGGCCGATCAGTATATGCGGGATTATTACCGCATCTATGATATTCCGACAGTTGTTTTCCGTCAATCCTGCATTTACGGTCCGCGTCAATTCGGTATTGAAGACCAGGGTTGGGTAGCCTGGTTTATTATCGCTGCTTTTTCCGGAAAAAAAATAACTGTTTACGGCGATGGTAAACAGGTCAGGGATGTGCTTTTTATTGATGATCTGGTTGGGCTTTTTGATATTACACTCGCAAACATAAATAAATCCGCCGGTAAAATATATAACGTCGGAGGCGGATTTACTAATATACTTTCAGTTTGGACAAAGTTCGGACCTATTTTGGAGGATCTTTTCGGGCATAAAATAAGAGTGAGTTTCAGCCGGTGGCGGCCCGGTGATCAGAAAGTTTATATTAGTGATATTAGACAGGTTAAAAAAGAGCTCGGTTGGCAACCCAAAGTCGGAGTTAAAGAGGGTATATCAAAATTATTTAAGTGGGTGGGCAGTAATCAGAATCTGTTCAAATCTTGAAGATATGCCAAAATACAACAACATTTTAGTCACCGGCGGAGCCGGTTTTATCGGTTCGCATTTGGTCGACGCTTTAATTACTAAAGGTTTTAAAGTCCGGGTTCTTGATAATCTCGATAAACAGATACACCCCTCTGGCAAGCTTCCTGCATACTTTAACAGGAAAGCTCAATTCATTAAAGGCGATGTAGTTAAAACTGAAGATTGGCGTAAAGCGTTAAACAAAATTGATTGTGTTTTTCATTTTGCTTCAGCTGTCGGCGTCGGCCAGAGTATGTATGAGATTGAAAAATACGTGCGCGTCAACTGTCTTGGGACGGCGCTTTTTCTTGACATGTTGGCCAATAAGAGTCACGGCGTTAGAAAAATTATTGTGGCCGCTTCCATGAGTTCTTACGGTGAAGGAAGCTACATTTGCAGTAAATGCGGTATTGTCAGACCGGATCTTCGTCCCCAATCTCAGCTGAAAAAAAGAGACTGGCAGGTATATTGTCCTGAATGTGGCATTTGGGTAACGCCTGTTCCGACAAAAGAAGAAGCCAAGCAGAATTCCAATTCTATTTATGCGATTACCAAAAAAAACCAGGAAGACATGATTCTGACAACCGGTAAAACTTACGGTATTCCCTCTGTTGCCCTCCGTTTTTTTAATGTTTACGGTCCCAGACAATCACTTTCCAATCCCTATAACGGTGTGGCTGCCATATTCCTCAGCCGCATCAAAAATAATAAACCGCCTGTAATAAATGAAGACGGTTTTCAGACCAGGGATTTTATCCATATTACTGATGTTGTTTCAGCCTGTATTGCCGCCATGGAAAAATCCTCAGGGGATTACGAAGTATTTAATGTAGGCAGCGGTAAACCTGTTACTATATTGGAAGTAGCCGGGGTTATAAGCAGATTATTAAAAAGTTCTATTAAACCTGACATAACGGGTAAAGCAAGAAAACTTGATGTCCGTCATTGCTATGCCGATCTGAAAAAAATTAAAAAACTGCTCGGTTGGTCTCCCAAAATTAAACTCTTGGAAGGATTTGCCGGACTGATTGAATGGGGTAAATATGAGAAAGCGCGGGATAAGGTGGATTATGCTCTTGGTGAATTGGAAAAAAGAGGATTAAGATGACAGTTTCATTCATAATTCCCTTCCATAATGAAGGAAAAAACTGCCAACCGATGGTAGAACGTGTAGCGGCTTTTGCTGAAAAAAATGATATTGATTATGAAATAATTCCGGTGGATGACAGAAGTAATGATAAAACACGGCAAATCCTTAAGAATTTATGCGCGAAAAACAGGCGAATAAAACCCGTTATACGAAAAGAGGACAGCGTGGAAAAGGGAAATACTATGGGCAGTGCCCTTATGGAAGGAACGGTAAAATCAATCGGCCGTTTTATAATTTGGACTATGGGCGATATGGCCGACAATACTGCAACTTATAAAGATATACTGGATAAACTTAACGGCAATTATGATATGGTTTTTGGTTCCCGTTATATGCCCGGCGGTTCACGGGGTAATCTTGATCCTTTGAAAGCGACTTTAAGCTCAACAGGCACTTTCCTGGCCCGGATTCTGTTTGGAATTCCCGTTCATGATATAACTAATGCCTTCCGGGGTTTTAAAAAAGAAGTATTTCAGAAAGTAAGCCTGGAAGAGACCGGATTCGGCATTTCACCTGAATTTGCCATTAAAGCCCATATGGCCGGATTTAAGCTCGGGGAAGTTCCGACAACATACGCCAACAGGGTTGAAGGAATCTCCAATTTTAAACTATATAAAATGACCAGGGGATACCTTTTATTATACTTCAAACTCCTTCTAAAATACCGGCTTCACAAAAAAAAGCTGGTCCTTCACTGAGATATTTGATTATCTCAACCAATTTTCAGTTAACCGTTTAAACCTGTTTTCGCTTATGGCTTCCCTTATTTCATTCATGAGTGAGCCGAAAAAAAACAGGTTGTGTATAGTAGCCAGCCTGTATGAAAGAAGCTCCCGGCTCCTGAATAAATGGTTTAAGTAAGAGCGGGAAAAATTACTGCAGGTATAGCAGGAGCAATTTTTGACAGGGGGCCGCTTGTCACCGGTATAAATACTTTTGATAATGTCATATCTGAATTTATTTTTAAGCCCTGCATTTTTGTCAAAAATCCATCCCATCCTTCCCAGTCTGGTCGGTGTTACACAATCCAAGCTGTCAATTCCTTTGCCGACAGATATGAAAATATCTTCAATTTCCCCGATCCCCAGAAAGTGGATAGGTTTTTCAGTCGGAAGCAAATAAGGCAGCGTCCAGTCCAAAACGGCAAAAACTTTCTCCCGCGGTTCACGGCTGTTGGCCACGCTGCCGATGGCCAATCCGTCAAAGGACAGGTGGCTCATAAATTCAGCTGATTCTTGCCGCAAATCCTTAAAAACTGATCCCTGAACTATCCCGTATAGAAATTGTTCAGTTACTCTTTTTTTTATAAGTAAATCAAGGCAAATACGGGCCCATCGGTGAGTCCTTTCCATGGCGGTAATTGCCTTTTCCCGAATAATTGGATAGAAAGTACATTCATCAAAGGCCATTAAAATATCCGCGCCCAACTCGAGTTGCGCCCGAATTGATTCAACCGGACCCAAAAATTGCCTGCTTCCGTCCCATGCTGATTTGAATGTTATACCCGAATCGGATATTTTCACCAGCGTTTTTTCAATCCTGTTTTGCCGCGGACCGTGTTCCGACAGGGAAAAGGCCTGGAATCCTCCGGAGTCCGTCATGACAGGTCCGCTCCAGTTCATAAATTTATGAAGCCCCCCGGATTTTTTAACCGTTGCCACACCCGGGCGGAAAAGCATATGGTAAGTATTGACAAAAAAAACATCCAGATTTGCTGCCCGTATTTCCTCAGGGGTTACCGATTTTACAACGGCGCCTGTTCCGACCGGAACAAATGCCGGTGTTCTTATAACGCCGTGTGAAGTATGTATTTCTCCCGCTCGGGCCGACGATTTATTATCCCTGAATTTGATATTAAACTTTAAATTGGACATACTTCTTATATTCGGTAATTTCTTTTATAATGCCGGTAATTAATCCGGCAAATTCCTTTAATGATAATCAGATCAATCAACAAAATCAAAGAACAGCCGGCCGGCCATGAAAATAAGAAAAATCCCGGCTCCCTGAAAAAAATTATCTTTGACCGGAAAAATTTGCCGGGTCTTTATAAACCCCAAATGATTAATTGGGCCCGCATTCCCTCCGGAAGAAAATTTAGGCCGCATTACCATCAGGATATGACAGAAATCTTCATTATCCTAAAAGGCCGTGCCGGAATAACCGTAGACGGCAAATTTGCCCGCTTAAAAAAAGGTGATGCGGTTTTAATTGAGGAAATGAAAGAGCATGAAATGGAAAACACCGGAAAGCAGGATGTTGAATATCTCGTTATCGGTTTATCCCGCGGTGAAGGAGGGAAAACCGTCATCTCCGGGCAAAAAAATAATGAATAAAAAAAGCTTGGTCTTCTTTATCTTTCTGACATTTTCGGCTCTGACAGCTTTTTATTTATTCCGTAAGTCTTTAAACGGGTTCTTTTTCCAGGATGACTGGTTTTCACTTAAAATCAGTTCGGTTAAAAACATTAGGGATGCCTTAAATATATTTGTTCCAAGGTCTGACGTGATTTATTACCGTCCTTTGGGAATGCAGTTGCCCTTTTATCTCTTAAGCTTGGGCGGTAAGATTAACCCCATCCCGTTTAAGGTACTTATAGCCGTGGTGCATTTTGCCAATATTTGTCTTCTAAGTCTTCTGATTCTGAAGTTAACCGGAAAAAAATTCAGTTCACTTTTGGTTTCATTTTTCTATTCCACTTCCCTGATTCATTTCACTATTTTTTGGTGGAGCGCCACTTTATCATTTATTTTAACAACTTTCTTTTTGCTTATAGCCCTCATTTTATATTTAAAATATTTAACGGAAAAAAAATTTTGGTCTTATTTCTCAACCCTGTTATTTTTTACCCTGGCTCTCTTAACCAATGAGATGGCGTTGATTTTTCCGGTGCTAACGCTGTTGCTGCTATGGCTGATTAAAAAAGGAAAGTTCTCATATTTGGGGGTTGTTCCCTTTATAATTTTACCGGTAATACTTTTTTCAGCCCGATTTCTGTATTTTCCGCCGCCGATATCCGGGGATTACCGGCTGGTTATCGACAGGGGACTGATTATTAATCTGAGGGATTACTTCCTCTGGAGTTTTAATTGGCCAGAAGAAATGAAAGGACAATTCGTTAAATTTTTTGCAGTCAATCCTCTTTTTATCAGCGGTTTTAAACCTTATTTTTTGGCATTTGTTGTAACACTTTTTATTAATTTGTCTTTCCTTTTTTTAATTCCCTTTCTTTATCTTCTGATTTCCGGGAATTTAATACCCTTCCGGATGATTATATTCGGAGCTGGTTTATTTCTGGCGGGTTTATTGCCGGTTATACTTTTCGGCCGGCACACTTTTTCCTATTATCTGACTCTTTCCCTGATCGGACTGCTTCTTATAACCTCCTCTCTGATTGAAGAGTTTTTCGCAAGTTTCGAAGGCAAATACAGACTTTTGGTTTTCTTTTATTTGCTGGTAATTCTAACCAATTGGCTCTATTCGTCATTTATGGGCTTCGAGTTCAACATGAAAGTCCATTGGGCTCCCCGCCGATCGGATATTTCGCAAAAACTTATTTCTCATGCCGGAGGATTAAAACCGGCTGCCGGGCAAACAGTAATTATTTCGGTAAATAATAATCCTGAAGTGAAACTGGCTTTAAACAATCAGGACGCGTTCCAAGTTTTGTTCGGCAGAAACGATATCATTACTGTTTATTCAGATAAAATCGAGGCCGATTTCAGATTATGAAGAAAACTATTGTAGTACTAGCAATTGTTATTACTTCGCTGCATTTAATAAATTTCTGGCATATAAATCTGGAAAGGTTAAAAAGACCCTTTGATCCGGATTACTTTTCCGGACTTTATTCAACTTCCCAATATGTTTTGGGAGAAAAATCAAAAGGAGGTATCGGTGATGACGGACTTTATGCTTTTGCCGGCTATTATTACTTTTTCCAACAGGGAGATGTCAGTGCGGTAAACTTTGAACACCCGCCTTTGGGGAAATATCTAATTGGACTTTCAATTTTTCTTTTTAACAACGAAATTATAATCGGAATTATATATTTTATTTTTCTTCTTATCACGGTTTATAAATTAAGCGGTTTACTGATAAGTGATAAATATCTTTCCCTTCTTCCCCCGATTCTGATTTCATGGGATCCGCTCTTTCTCGATCACACAATAAGATCCCAGCTTGACCTTCCCTTCTCGTTGTTTTTCGTCACGGCTGTTTATTTTTTTCTTCTGATTTTTAAAAATAATACCGGTATATATCTTTCCCAATTATTTTGGGCCTTGGCGTTTAGCGTCCGTTTTTTCCCGTTTCTTATTATTTTGGAAATTTATATGGCAATTATTACATTTTTTGTCGGCCGCAGGTTTTTACTCCGGTTTCTTCTGTCGTCACTTTTAACTCCGGTTATATACCTTGTAACCCATACCGTTTTTTTTATTTACCATCCGTCACTGGTGGAATTTCTCAGGCATAAAAAATGGATGCTCGCCTGGTTTACCGGAACTCCGGTTAAATTCGGCAATATCTTAAGAAACATTTTTACCGGAAGGCTTCTTGATACGCTTGATAATTCGGTTGTCAATAACCTGTGGACTCCGATGCAGCCGGTAATTTTAGTTTTGGCACTGCTTTGTCCGTGTCAATTTCATCGGCGGAATAATTCAATTAGCGTAAAATTTTCCCCGTATTTTGTTCTATTAGGTTTTGTAATCTTATATTTCCTTTATACCGTAATTTTAACCGGCGGCCAGGCGAAATTTATCATGCCTGTATTTCCGCTGATGGCGGTTCTGGCGGTAAAGAATGCGGCAGATCTCTATAGTATAATACTGCCATGGATCAGGGCGCGCTTGAGGCATTCAAAAACAAAGTAGTCGGCGGCGTTTTGGCCTTAACTACACGGACTTTCATCCTCCAGATAATATCATTTACTGCTACTTTTATTCTGACCATATTGCTGTCTCCTGAAATATTCGGGATTTTTTTTGTTGTTTCAGCCGTAATTTCCTTTCTTACCTATTTTTCCGATATCGGACTGGCAGCGGCTCTTATACAGAAAAAGGATGAGCCTGTCAGAAGCGAACTGGTGTCCGTTTTTACTTTACAGCAGGTGATAGTAACCCTAGTAGTCGCAGTCTCTTTTTTAAATGTTTCGCTAATTTCCCGTTTTTATAAATTATCCGGGGATGGTACTTTTCTTTTCCAGGCTCTTTTAGTTTCTTTTTTTCTTTCTTCTTTAAAGACCATACCCTCAATTCTTCTGGAACGTAAACTGGATTTTTCCCTTTTGGTAGTCCCTCAGATTCTTGAAAATCTGGCTTTTTACCTAACGGCCGTAATTCTGGCGCTTTTGAATTTGGGTATTGCCAGTTTCGCCTGGGCAGCTTTGATCAGAGGCATTGTCGGTTTGATTGCCATTTATTCAGTTTCTCCATGGGTTCCGGGTCTTGGTTTTTCCTATTCCTCGGTGAGACACCTGATTACTTTTGGAATTCCTTTCCAGGCTAATTCTCTTCTGGCACTCGTTAAGGATGATCTTCTTACATTATATTTGGGCAAAATACTGCCTTTTTCCTTTATCGGCTATCTTGGCTGGGCAAAAAAATGGGCTGAAATTCCTCTCAGGCTTATTATGGACAGTGCCGTCAGGGTCACTTTCCCGGCCTTTTCAAGAATCCAAAAAGAAACCGCCTTATTGAAAAAAGCCATTGACAAAACCGTATTTTTTCTGGCGCTTTTGATTCTGCCGGTATCGGTTCTTTTGATTGTCTATATTAAACCGGCCATCGGAATAATTCCTAAATATCAGAAATGGGAGCCGGCTTTACCGGCTTTTTATCTTTTTTCACTTTCTGCTGTCCTGGCGTCCTTTTCCAGTCCGATTGTTAACGCGCTTAATGCTTTGGGGAAAATTAGAAAAACCTTAGGTCTGATGTTACTCTGGACTGTAATGACCTGGATGCTGGTACCGGTTCTGACAAATCTTATCGGCTATAACGGTTGGCCGATTTCAGCCCTTCTTATTTCCTCCACTCTATTCCTGCCTGTGTCAATGTTAAAAAAGTATGTCAGTTTTGATTTTTGGAAAAATCTGAAAACCCCCCTGGTCTTAACTTTGGTAATGTTCCTGTTTTCGTTTATGACAATGTCTTTTGTATATAATATTTATACTCTGGTTGCTTTAATTTCTGCCTCCCTCCTTTTATACTTGCTTTTATGTTTTTATTTTCTTAAAAAAGACATCTTGCCTTTTCTTCCGGAGTTTCTAAAACGTGTTTGATTTTAGTAAAACAGCCATAAACCGTGCTTTTTCTTTTCCGGCAACACTACTGATGCTGTTTTTGTGTTTGGGTATTTTCAGTTCATCCATGCCAAAGGCAGTGGCATCGCCCCGGTATATGCCATCTGCTTCTTATGTAAACATTGTAGTACCGTTAAGAAGCCGGGAATATTGGAAGGATTTCGGAAATGTTATTCCTCTGTTTGAATTCCTGAAAGAGGAAAAATTGCCCACAACTGTTCTTATCCAGTACTCCAATCTCCGTGATCCGCAGGTCCGAGATTATTTAAAAAGTCTTCCTGAAAATTTTGAATTGGGTTTGTTTTTGGAAGTAGATCAGGTTCTGGCAGATGATTCATTTGCTTCATATTATTTCGGCATGGATGACCGTTCCCACGCTAATCAGATATTCTTGTCAGGCTATAAAGTAAGTGAAAGGAAAAGAATGATTGATTCTGTTTTTAACCGGTTTCGGGAAGTATTCGGATATTTCCCCGGATCTGCCGGAGCCTGGTATGTGGACGCTTTATCCCAAAATTACCTTAAGGATAAATACGGAGTTTCAGCGCTACTTGATGTTGCCGACCAGTTCCGGACGGATACTTACGGTCTTTGGGGTAAACCATGGGGAACTCCTTTTTTCCCGTCAAAAATAAATCCCCTGGTACCCTCAGCCGGTAAAAGTGATAATTCACAAATAGTTAAAATCCAGTGGGCAGCACGAGATCCTGTCAGGGGCTATGGCCTCAATGTCTTTGATTCAACTTACAGCGTCCAGGCTAATGATTATATTAAAGGGCACCGGTTGGATACCGGTTATTTTACCCATTTAGCTGCCGCTTATCTTTTTTCAAAAAATTATGTTAACCAGTTAACCCTGGGACTTGAAGCAGGCCAGGAAGGGGCTTCATTTCTGGATGAATTCAGGCTCCAGATTGAAGCTATCCGGCAATTAAACAGTGTTAACAGGATAACCTTTGTAACCATGAAGGAATTTGCCGGCATTTTCCGCCGGGCTTATTCAGTGCCTAAATGGAGTTGGGCTGTAGAATCTTCCGATTATTTTAACCGCCAAACTAAAGCTTACTGGATAAATTTCCCTTCCTATAGGGTTTTAATACTTTTTGAAAATAACGGTTTGATCCTAAAAGATCTCAGGGTTTATGATAATGCCCGGTTTTGGGCTGATTTTTTCGATTCCGACCGAAATCGCGATTTAAAAAGAATTCTTCCTGCCTGTATTGACAGCCTTAATATGCACAATGAAATGCTTCTTGCTGCCGGAGTCGACAGTCCCGAATTGGTACGGATTGATAATTCAAATACATTCTATATTCAGTTTAGCACTGATAAAAAATCCGGACCGGAAAAATTGGTTTTTTCAAAAGACGGCATTTTTTCCGGTAATGAAAATATCTTCGACTCAGGCCGTTTGCTTGTTTCCGATAATTTTCTGACGGAATTTTTTATGGATTTGATGCACGTTTATCAGCTTAAAAAAAACCGATTTTATGGGAAAAATATCCGTTTATCCAAAATAAACGGTAACTTTTATTTCGGCTTGGAAATATCTCCCGGAAAATTATTGGCGTTGACAAGTTCTTATCCATTCGGAGGTATTTATGATTTCCCTTTTCAGATTCTTTCCAAATTTCATAGGCTTAATATTATTGACAATCTTCAGCCGTATTTTCAAAGTTTTATTAATCCGCCCGTTAATTGTAAAATTAAACTGTGATCAGTGCTGTCATACATACCTATAACGAAGAAGAAAATATTGACCGAAACCTGTCCTCCTTAACATGGGTTGATGAAATTATTCTGGTTGATATGGGTTCCAGGGATAAAACTTTGGAAATTGCCGGCCGGTATAAAACCAGAATTTTTGCTCACGCTTATACCGGCTACGTCGAACCTGCCAGAAATTTCGGAATCGGAAAAGCGAAAGGCGACTGGATCCTTATCATAGATGCCGATGAGGAACTGCCTTGGTCTCTTTCCAAAAAAATCAGGCAACTGGAAAACATTCCGGATCAGGATATAACTTTCTACAGAATACCCAGGAAAAATGTTGTTTTCGGAAAATGGCTCAAACACTCCGGTTGGTGGCCGGATCACCAGATAAGATTTTTCAGAAAAGGCAGTGTTACCTGGGGTGATGAAATTCACCGGGTACCGGTAACCCGGGGTATAGGCCGCGAGCTGGAAGACAGGGAAGAATTAGCAATCATTCACTACCATTACTCAACAATAGGCATGTACCTGAACCGGATAAACCGTTATTCCTCAATTCAGGCAAAAGAACTTTTTCTTAATAATAAAAAATTTACACCGGATTTGCTCATTTTCCCCCCGGTTAATGAATTCGTCAAAAGGTTTTTTTTCCTGGAAGGTTATAAGGATGGACTTCACGGCCTGGCAGTTTCCCTGCTTCAGGCCTTTTCCGAACTTATTGTTTATTTAAAACTTTGGGAATTATCGAAATTTTTTCAAATGCCCGTTTTACTTGACCGGGTTTACCGGAATAATAAAACGGTCGGCAGAATCTTTAATTACTGGCTTTATAATGAACTTTTAAAAAAGCCAACCGGTTCTTTAAAAAGCCTTAAATGGCGTATTCTCCGTAAACTCAATTCATGAATAATATTTTCATTGTAATTGTCCATTTCGGCAAACCCGAACTGACTCAGGATTGCCTCCGGTCAATTTATCAAAGCCCCCAAGCTACTTGGAGCACAATCATTATTAATAACAGTCCTGACTGCAATTTAAACGGCATCATTTCTCCGTTTCAAGGCGTTTCAACCGTTAATCCCGGGAAAAATCTCGGTTTTGCCGCCGCCAATAATTTGGGAATAAGAAGCGCTTTAAAAAAGGGCGCCCGGATATTAATCCTCCTTAATAACGATACAATTGCCGGTGAAAATCTTATCCCGATCCTGGCGGATTTTGCCGGTAAAAATCCTGACACCGGGATTGTTTCTCCGAAGATATATTTTGCCCCCGGGTACGAATACCACCCTGAAAGGTACGGAAAAAAAGATTTGGGTAAAGTTATTTGGTATGCCGGAGGTGTGATTGACTGGAAAAACATGTACGCGTCCCATATCGGCGTGGATGAAGTGGACAACCCCGGTCTCAACCCTTCCCGGAAAACCGATTTTGCCACTGGCTGCTGCATGCTGATAAATAGGGAAGTTGTGGAAAAAACAGGATTGATCGATGAGAAGTATTTTCTGTATTATGAAGATGTTGCTTATTCGCAAAAAGCCATAAAATCAGGTTTTAAAGTTTCCTATTGCCCAAAAGCCCATCTTTGGCACAAAAATGCCCGGTCATCCGGCCCGGGTTCTTCAGTTCATATTTACTATCAGTCCAGAAACAGGCTTTATTTCGGTATGAAATATGCTCCCTGGAAAACAAAGATTGCTCTAGTCAGAGAAAGCCTCCGGAAATTGTCCGAAGGCGGTATTGAATCCGGGGCTGTTATTGACTTTTATATTGGCCGTATGGGAAAAGGCCGCCTGAAGTGATTGTTTGACTAAATGAAAAAAACATTATCAGTAATTGTCATTGCCAAAAACGAAGAAAAAAACTTGCCGGAATGTCTTAAACGGCTCAAATTTGCCGGTGAAATAATACTTATTGACAACAATTCGACTGACCGGACACATTGGGTTGCGAAAAAATTTAATGCCCGGATCTACAATTATGCCGGTATGGATTTTTCAAAAATGAGGATTTTGGGAGCCCGGTTAGGAAGCTTTAATTGGCTTTTATATATTGATGCCGATGAAAGAGTCACGGCTGAGCTCGCAAAGGAAATAAAAGAAAAACTTATAAGACCTCCTCAAAAAGCCGCTCCGGCAGCCTACAGTCTGATCCGCCGGAATTTCTATTTCAGACGGTCTTGGCCGGCAGGCGAAAATATTATCAGGCTTATAAAAAAAGACGCACTAATTGGATGGTCCGGTCCGGTCCATGAAAGCCCGCGCATAAATGGTACGGTCAGCCGGTTGAAAAATCCGCTTCTCCATTACACGCACAATGATCTTTTTGACATGGTTGAAAAAACTAATCTCTGGTCGGAAACGGAAGCTGATTTGAGATATAAAAAAAATCACCCTGAGGTGGTCTGGTGGAGATTTTACCGGGTAATGCTGACGGCGTTTTTTAATTATTTTATCAGGCAAAATGGATTTAGAGCCGGTGCCATCGGCTTGGTGGAGTCATTATTTCAGGCATTTAGTATTTTTATAACCTATGCCAAGTTATGGGAACGCCAGATTTCCCCAAAAGCCAAAATTGCATGAAAAAAAAGAAGATTCTGCTTTATAGTCCTTATCTGTCCACTCTGGGAGGCGGGGAAAGATATTTGTTCCAAATAGCCGCAGCTTTACAGAATGATCACCGGGTTACTTTGGCGGCGGATCCGGACATTAAAAAAAAAGCCGATAAATTTTTTTCCATTGATCTTAATAAAACGGAGATTATCCCGGTTAAATTATTCGTCAGCCAAAAGTTTATCTCCCGTTATTTTTTTACCAAACTTTACGACCTGGTTTTTTATGTCACTGACGGCAGTCTGATTTTTCCTTCAGCCAAAAAAAATTATCTCATTATCCAGTCACCAAATCATATCCCCCCCGATACTTTTCCCGTTAAACTGAAACTGCCCGGTTGGAAGATTGTCTGTTACTCGGCTTTCATGAAAAATATCATATCCGGAAGGATTAACCGGAAGGCATATGTCCTTCCTCCGGCAGTTGATACCGTTCTTTTCAGTCAGGGGAACCGGAAAAAAGAAAAAATCATTCTTACTGTGGGTCGGATTTTTACCTCAGCCCTCCATGAAAAAAGACAGGATTTCCTTATAAGTTTTTTCAAAAAAAATTACCGGAAACATTTTTCCGGTTGGCGGTTTATTATTTGCGGAAATGTAACGGAAGAGAGCGGCCAGAAAACTTTTGAAAAAATGCAAATAAACATGAAAGGCGCGCCTGTTGAACTGCATAAAAATCTGCCTTTTTCCCGGCTTCTGACATTCTACCGCAAAGCAGCTGTTTATTGGCATGCCGCCGGATACGGTTCAGATGAAGAAACCAATCCTGAAAAAATGGAGCATTTCGGCATAACGACAATTGAGGCGATGGCGGCCGGTGCCGTACCGGTGGTATATGGAGCCGGAGGCCAAACGGAAATAATTGAAAATGGAAAATCAGGTTTTCTTTTTAAAGACGAGAGAATTTTTTTAAAGAGAAATATTGAAATAATCACCAATCAAAATCTTTTAGACAAATTAAAAACCGGCGCCGTTAAAAAAGCAGCTGTCTACTCATTTGCCAATTTCCGTAAAAAAGTAAATGAACTTATATAAAAAACACTTTTTCTTAATTCTTTTCTGTACGGTTGTTACGTTTTTTTATTTCCCCTTTTTTCTGTACGGTAAATTACCGGTAGCCGCCGACACCATCGTCGGAATGTATCACCCTTTCAGGGACAATATTTGGGACGGATTCAGAGCCGGTGTTCCTTTTAAAAATTACCTGATTACCGATCCGGTCAGACAGCAATATGTTTGGAGGGAATTGGCTGTAGACCAGATGAAAAAAGGTCAGCTTCCGGTCTGGAATCCTTATTCCTTTTCGGGAACGCCTCTTCTTGCCAATATTCAGGCTTCGGCTTTTTACCCCCTGAATATTCTCTTTTTTTTCCTGCCGTTTTCATTAGCCTGGTCCTGGCAGATAATTATCTCTGCGTTTTTGGCCGGAATTTTTATGTATTTATATCTAAGAAACAAAAATATTAGTCCTCCGGCTTCATTTATCGGAGCAATATCTTTCAGTTTTTCAGGCTTTGCTGTTTCCTGGCTCACCTGGAATACCATACTGCATACGGCCGCATTTCTTCCTTTATCTCTTTTTACCGCTGATAATATTTTTCTTCGTACCCGCCCCTTAAAACTCCACTTGGCGGTGTTTATTCTATCGCTTGTTTTCGCGTTTCTAGCCGGCCATCTGCAGATATTTTTTTACTCAATGATTTTAATCATCGCCAATATCCTTTTCAATCTCCGGACTCTTAAAAAAAATAAATTTTCTTATTTATTGTTATTTGGATTGAGTTTTCTGATTTTTATTCTTATCACTCTGCCTCAATCAATCCCCTTATTCCGTCTGATTTTTGAAAGTGCCCGGGATATTGATCAGGGCGTTTGGAGAAAAGTTGGCTGGTTTATTCCTTGGCAGAATTTAGTCCAGTTTCTGGTGCCTGATTTCTTCGGAAATCCGGCAACCGGTAATTATTTCGGTATTTGGAATTATATGGAATTTGTGGGGTATATAGGCGTAATCCCGCTGTTATTATCCCTTTTTTCACTGGTTTTTATCCGCTCGCAATTAACTCTTTTTTTCGGCTCGGTTCTTATCATTTCCCTGCTGTTTGCATTCCCGACGCCTGTCGCCAGGCTTGTGTATATCTTCAATATTCCTCTAATTTCAACCGCCCAACCGACCCGGTTATTGTTCCTGGTTGATTTTTCACTGTCGGTTCTTGCCGCATATGGCCTTAACAGCCTGAAAGACTTTAAAAAATTCCGGAAAATGACAATAATTGCATTAATAATCTTTTTTGTATTTATTATATTATGGCTGTTGGTGTCTCTTCCTTTTGCCGAACCGCTTTTTTTCGATGAAGGTTTACGCTCAATCAGCCGCAGAAATCTGATCCTGCCCGGATTTATTTTTACGGCCGGCGCTCTTTCCCTGATGGGCTTTATAAAAAAACAATACAAGGCATCCCGGAAAATATTTATATTTGTTATTTTACTTTTAACAGTTGCCGATCTTATGAGATTTGCCTGGAAATTTACACCCTTCAGCAACAGGAATTGGCTTTATCCCCAAACAAAAATTACCGATATTTTAAAAAGAGATACGTCCAAATGGCGTTTTATGTCCCTTGACAGAAGAATAATGCCCCCTAATTTTTCAATCGCTTACAGGTTTGAAGACGCCGGTGGATATGATCCCTTATATCTCAAGGATTATAATCTGCTGGTATCTTCATGGAATCAGGGAAAAAGTGCGGTAGAAGCTTCCCCCTTTAACCGTATTGTCACTCCGCAAATTTCTGACAGTATTATTACCGATATTTTAAACGTCAAATACCTTCTTTCGTACGGACCCTTATCATCAACAAAATTGAACTTAACGGCCGCCGAAGGAATGACCTATCTGTATGAGAATAAAAATGTTTTTCCAAGAGCCTGGCTGACCCCGTTTCTTATAAAAGTAAGTAATCAGGCACAGGTATTGGAAAAAATTTTTGAACTTAAAGATTTCCTGAAAACAATAACCGTCACATCAGAGGCTGTTGATTTTAAAAATACCATCAATGCGCTTCCGGCTGTTATTCCCCCGGGCAATTCACCAAAAGACCGGGCAGACCTGGTGCTATGGAGCGAAAACAGCATCACTGTCAGGACATTTAGCGAAAAAACTCAAATTCTGGTGCTGTCGGAAATATATCATCCCTCCTGGAAAGTTAAAATTAACGGGAAAAAGGGTAAAATTTATAAAGTAAATTATCTTCTCCGCGGTATCCCTTTGGAAGAGGGTGAAAACCTGGTAGAGATGTCAGCCACCGTTTTTTGAATATGAAAATTTCAATTATCATTCCCAATTATAACGGCCGCGTACTTTTAGAAAAAAATCTGCCTGAAGTAATTAAAAACAGTCCGGCCGCGGAAATTATTGTGGTTGATGACGCTTCCGGCGACGATTCAGTTTTTTTCTTAAAAAAGAATTTTCCCGGTATAAAAATAATCGGAAAAAATAAAAATACCGGTTTTTCTTCAACGGTAAATACCGGAGTTGAAAAAGCAAAGGGAGATTTAATAATACTTCTAAACACTGATGTCTATCCGAAAAAAGATTATGTTAAACCGCTCCTTTCGTATTTTAACGATCCCCTGACTTTTGCCGTTGGTATGCTGCAGGAAAGTCATGAAGGAGGAAAGATTATAAAAAGGGGCAGGGGAGAAGGTGAATTCAAAAAAGGATTTTTGATTCACCGGCGGGGGCAGATAGATAAAAATGATACTCTTTGGGTTTCGGGAGGCGCCGGGATTTTCAGAAAAAGTATTTGGGAAAAATTGGGCGGTTTTGATGAAATATTCGATCCTTTTTATTGGGAAGATATAGACTTATCCTTCAGGGCGGTTAAAAAAGGATATAAAATTTGGTTTGAAAAAAATTCCGTTGTTGTCCACCGCCAATCGCAAGGATCGATCAGAAATGAATATAATCCTTCCCGGATAAAAACTATTGCCTATAGAAACCAGTTTTATTTTGTCCGTAAAAACTTGACCGGAGCGGATGACAGAATTGCCCATTACATCTGGCTTCCTTATCATTTTATAAATGCGCTAAAATCCGGCGACTGGCCTTTTTTTATGGGATTTTTTCCGAAAAAACAATGAAGAATATTAGCCGGAGAAAGATTATCCTTACAGCTGTAATTTTTCTGATACTTCTTCTAGATTGGGCAGCCCTGGATGACATTACCACCGGAAATGAGCCTGATTATTACGGTGAATACGCGGTTTTGATATTAAGCGCCGTTTTTTTTGTAATTTATTTTCTTTGGAAAAGTACCCGGAAAAAAGCCGTTTGAGGACGCATAATTCTAATCTGTTATAATGGCTTGAGAAATTATATCTTCCTGCCTGAGTTTATGAAGGAAAGCGTATTGGAACGACTGGCCAGAGTCCATCCTGATCTTGAAATCTGGTGGGATTCTTCTCCTCTTGTTTTTACTTCCTGGGTTAAGAAAATGGTTGATGGTTCGGAAGTTTCCCGAAAAAACAGACTGGCGGAGCAGCTTAACAGGATATATTCCGTTGAAAATCCTGAAAAAAGTCTGATTCGCGGTTGCACTACCAATCCGCCGCTGTCATTGGCTGCCGTAAAAAACGATCTTCCTTATTGGAACAATTGGATAGATAATCTGATAAATAAAAACAGGGGGTTTAACCGATATGAATATTTTCTTTTAACTTATAAGGAAATAATCCGCAGAGGTGCCCTTATGATGCTGCCGATTTGGAAAGCCACAAAAGGCCGATACGGTTACATTTCCGGACAGCTTGATCCGAGGCTTCTGACAGAGACGGACCAAATGATAAAACAGGCCCGTGAAATACGCTCAATTGCCCCCAATGTCATGATAAAGGTTCCTGCCAGTACCCAGGGTGTGGAAGTGGTAAAAGTATTAACTTCGCTGGCTATTCCGACCAATGTCACTACCTGTTTTACCTTACCGCAAATATGGGCGGTTGCCAAAGCAGCCAAATTAGGAGTTAAAATAGCCCTGAAAAATAAAGTGGATATGAGCCGGTGGCGGGCCGTCATTACCATGATGATTGGCCGGCTGACGGAAAATCCGGAATTGGAAACCCAGGCCAAAGCCCACAATATTTCACTGTCCTGGAAAGATAAGCATTGGTTAGGCATTTATATATTCCGAAAAGCTTACAATTTATTGCATGAAAATGACATGCCCAGCAAAATGCTTGCCTGTTCAATGCGCGACGGACCTCACCTGAACGGCAAATACCGTTTTTGGGATATTGAAAAAATTGCCGGTAATATCATCTATACCATGCCGCCGTACGTTCTTGACCCGCTGTTTAACCTCTGCGGCGGTCTTACTTTCCGTGAAGAAATTCTTTATGAAGATGTGCCTACCGGGGTAATGCATAAACTGGAAAAAATACCGTTCGCCCGCTCGGCTTGGGATAAAGACGGTATGGCTGTTGACCGGTTCAACACCCATCCGTCAACGGTCGCCACATCAAAAGCTTTCAGAGCCGCATCATCCGGTTTGGAAGAATATATCGGAGAACGGATGAAAATTATTAAAAAGACAATCCGGAAATGACAGGCAAAACAACAAGACAAAAAATGTTAAAAAAAACAATTGAGGATTATTTTGTTCCCTGGATTAAACCGCTGAAAATGTATGTTTCGGACCATATCGAACTGGCCTGGCAAAAGCCCGGTCTTCACCGGATGATGTCCAATGAAAACCCGGTCCCTCCGTCCCGGAAAATAATAAAAACCATATTAAAATATTCCGCTTTGGCCAACCGGTATCCTGACCAGGGCCTTTCCGTCAGGTCAAAAATTGCCGCAATAAACGGACTGAAAGGCCCTGAAAATGTTGTTCTCGGTAACGGATCGAGCGAAATATTTGATATGATTTTCAGGTCTTTTGTTACCAGGGGTGATCAGGTGATTCAAGAGATTCCGTGCTTTGGTATCTACAAATTAAGATGTGAATTGCTTGGAGGAAAAATAGTTTCCGTACCCATGATCTACCGTGACAATCAACTTTTATACAATACCGATGCCCTTTTAAAGTTGGTGTCTTCAAAAACTAAGATCATCACCATTGCCAATCCGAATAACCCTTCCGGAAATTTTATGGATAACAGGGATTTTGTAAAAATCGCCGGTACCGGTATTCCGTTTGTGATAGACGAAGCTTATATAGAGTATTCCGGTTTGGGAAAATCGCAGGTTAATCTGATTAAAAAATTCCAAAACGTGATTATCACCAGAACTTTATCCAAAGCATACGGATTAGCCGGTCTCCGCTTCGGCTACCTTCTGGCCGATGAAGGAATTGCCGGAAAAATTGCCGCGACTCTCATTCCCTGGAATGTGGGAACTATTTCAATGTGGACTGCCCTTACTGCTTTAGAGGATAACCGTGATCTGGAAAAAAAGGTCAAATACAATAACCGACAGGTTGCTTTCATAATAAAAATGCTGGAAAATATTCCCGGATTAATCAGTTTTCCTTCCCGGGCTAATTTCATTCTTTTTGACGCCGGGCCGGCCGGATATAAAGGCGCCGATATTATTGAATTTGCCACTAAAAGGGGAATAATTCTGCGCGGTGAAAAAACTCAATACGGCAGTGACGGCTGGTTCCGGGTTACGATCGGCACGGAAAAGGAGAATCAAAAGTTTGTGGGATTGATCAGGGATTTTTTCTCATTTAATAATTCTAAAAAAAACAGATTAAAGCAGTGAATCCGGTTTTTAAATATTATAGGCTCCCGGTATGGTACAATAACTAAATGAAAAAGACATTGGTGCTTTTGGGCGCCGTGACAATCCTGGCTGCTGTTTTAAGATTATACCGGCTGGGTTCAACGCCCATTTCCCTTGAGTGGGATGAAGTAGCCATCGGATATGATGCTTATTCCCTAATAAAAACCGGCCGTGATCAGTTTGGGGATTTACTTCCTGTCACTTTCCGTTCACTGGATGATTACAAGCCTCCTATTTATGAATATCTTACCGTTATTCCGGTTTCCGTTTTCGGATTAACCGGTTTTGCCGTCAGATTACCCTCTGCTTTGTCCGGTATCGGTATGGTTTTTCTTCTTTATTTTTTTGCCGGTATTTTATTTCAAAATATTTTTTTATTGAAAAATTACAAAAATAAAGCCGCTCTGCTGGCTTCTTTTTTATTGGCTGTTTCTCCCTGGCATATTCAGTTTTCAAGGGCTGCCTTTGAAGTTAATGTGGCAGCTTTAATAACTGTTTCAGCGGTCTTTTTGTTCCTTAAAGGGCTCAAAAACCCCCGTTATTTCATATATTCGGCAGGTCTTTTCGGGCTTGATTTATTTTCTTATCATTCTGCACGAGTTGTCGCGCCTCTTTTATTAATCTTCCTTTTTGTGATTTTTAATAAATCCTTGCCCGGCAAAAAGCCGGTAATTTATTTTATGGTAATTTTTGGAGTTTTCCTTCTGGCTGTTCTGCCGGTCTTATTTTCCCAAAACGCCCAAATCAGATTTACGGCAACCAATATTTTCCGTCCGGCTGCCCGTTATCTGGATGAAAAAGACCTGGATAAGATTTTTCTTGAACAGAGATTGAACGATATATTCAAGGGATATGAATTTAGCGGTAAAATTTTTCACAACCGCCGGTTAGTCTGGTTTGATTATGACACGCTTAAAAAAGCTTTTAATAATTATCTATCCAATTACCGGTTTGAATATCTGTTTATCAAAGGAGATGCACCGCTCCATCATGCGCCCGGTTTTGGCTTATTTCATATGTGGGAGTTGCCGTATCTTGCCGCCGGGATAATCTTTTTACTGTTTAAAGGTTTAAACCGTTACAGCCTTTTTCTGCTTTTTTGGCTTTTAATTGCTCCTTTGCCCAATGCCGTCACCAGGGAAGCTCCTCACTCCGTCAGAACACTTCTGTTGCTTCCGGTCTATCAGCTGTTGGGGGCAGCCGGTCTGATTTATCTCTATAATTTGGCAAAAGAAAACTTTTGGGTTCTCTTTCTGCCGGTCACCATAATTACTTTTCTGTTTATAATAAATCACGGCTATTATCTGCATCAGTATTTCATCCATACCGATTTTGATGTTGCCGCAAACTGGAAATACGGCCGGAAACAGGCGGTAAATATTACTGAAAAAATAAAAATCAATTATGACCGGGTTCTGGTGTCTCTGTCTCTTGAGATGCCGCATGTTTTTTGGCTGTTTTACAGCCGGTTTCCTCCCGACCGGTATCTGGTAAACGGCGGGACAGTTTCGGGAGGTTATGCTGATGAGAGGAACTCTTTTGATAAATATCAGTTTCGTAATTTTGATTATAAACTGTTAAAGGGTCAGGGAAACCTGCTGTTGGTCGGTACACCCGGTGATTTTCCGGCCGGAGCCGATATTTTTGTAAACATTTATAACCCCGACGGTTCAGTTGCTCTGCAGATGGCCCGAAACTGATAATTTTATGTCCGTCTTTCTGCTTTTAACTTTAATAAGCATATTTAATATCATTATCAGATTTTTTAACTCCTCCGCCCGGTTTAATTCTTCTCTTACCGCATTTGTCCCCGTTGTTTTATATTTTTATCTGGCTAATTATTTTAAAAGAAAAAAAATTGCCCTTATCAGTTCATTTATTTTCAGCCTTTTACCGCAAACAGTGGCTTTAGGCCGGATCGCCTCTCCCGTAAATTTCCAGGTATTTCTGTTTTTGCTATTCCTGATATGTTTTTCCTATATCAGAAAAATATCTGTCCGGATCGGGCTTTTTTTTCTGTGGTTTTACATATCTTTTTTGACCTTCAGGGGTTTTTGGTTTTATCACTCCTATCCCCAAAATTCTGTGTATAAATTGATGGAAAATATTTTCAATCTGACTTCTTTTAACCTTCTCTTTTTCAACAACGTGACATACTACTGGGGTGGCGTCAGGGAAAACGGTATATTGTATATTGCCCTGTTGCCTTTTTTTTTGATCGGGCTTTTTACCCTTATCCGGTCAAAAACTACAAACATCATAAGCGTCACGGCAGTCATATTCATTTTAACGGTCATGTCACCGTCATACCCTGAATCCAAGGAAATTTTCATGGCTTTTCCCATGCTGTCGGCCGTTACCGGCCGGGGTTTTTATGAATTATGGCACCGGAATAATTTGTTAAACCGGTTATTTACAGGGTTTTTGATTTTATTTCTTATTTATGAAACAGCCCAGTTTTTGCATTATTACTTTATTCATTTTCCCCTGGAATGACGATGTTTAAAATAAATAAGGCGGTTTTTTTTCTGATCCTGATATTATCACTGGCCACATGTCTTCGGCTTTGGAAATTGGATTCAATTCCTCCGTCATTATATTCGGATGAGGCAAATCTGGGTTATAATGCTTACTCAATTCTAAAGACCTTCCGGGACGAACACGGAATTTTTCTGCCCGTTTCATTGAGATCTTTCGGCGACTGGAAACCGCCCCTGCCGGCATATTTGATGATCCCTCCGATTTACTTATTCGGCTTAAACGAATTTTCAGTCCGGCTGCCCTCAGCAATCCTTGGGGTAGGTTCTGTTTTCCTGATATACCGGTTGGTGAATTTAATCTTTTTGTCCGCTTCTTTCAGGGGAAAAGCCGCTCTTTTAAGTGCTTTTTTCCTGGCTCTTTCTCCCTGGCATCTGCTCCAGAGCCGTGCCTCCATGCTGGTAATGGTTGCCCTTTATTTTCTCCAGCTCGGAGTTTATTTTTTTCTTAAAGGAAAAACTGACCGCCGTAATTTCTACTGGGGGTCCCTTTTTTTAACCGTGACTTTTTATGCTTACTACGGAATGAGACTGATTTCACCGCTGCTTTTTTTAATTCTCATAATTTATAATTACCGGGAATTCTTCCGGAAAAAAATCTGGCTAAAATCTTTCCTGATAGTTTTGCTGATGATAACTCCGCTTATACTGGGTTTTATTAAAAATCCGGACGTAGTTTTCGGCCGGGCCAAAACAGTCAGTGTTTTTTATGACCGGGGAACAGATTTAAGATTGTGGGAACTGACAACTCAGGACGGTATTTCAGCCGATCCTCTTATAACGCGCTTTTTTCATAACCGCCCCTATCAATTCGGTAAAAAAATCCTTTCCAATTTCTTTACCCATTTCCATGGAAAATTCCTTTTCCTGGAAGGGGATAAATCCCAGCCGTTTGAAACACCGGGAATGGGTATTTTATATCTTTTTGACGGCATTTTTATTCCGGCGGGCCTGTTTATCAGTTTAAAATTACGGTCTTCATTTGGTAAGTTTTTTGTAATTTGGCTCATAATATCAATTTTTCCGGCAGCCCTGACATTTATGGTCCCCTCTTCAAACCGGACTTTTAATGCTGTAATACCTCTGTCCGTGTATTTCTCACTGGGATTTTATTATTTTAGCAGGAAAATACATTCCCGGATTTTGGCGGCGCTATTTCTTACAGTTGTATATTTCTCGGCATTCACGTATTTTATGAAAATTTATTTTATCAGCATACCCGAAAACTACAGCCATATATGGAATTACGGCTGGAAACAGGCAACCGGATTTGTCCAAAAACAGGCTGCTGATTATGACAATATAATAGTATCGGATGTCGGAATGCCATATATATATTTCCTATTTTACAACAAATATGACCCGGCCAGGTTTCAAAAAGAAGCTGTCAGAAGTTATGCGGCCGATCAGTTCGGATTTGAACATGTCCTCGGATTCAATAAATATCTTTTTATAAATGAAATGGACTGGCGGGAAACAAAAAATAGTCTGATGGATAATACTCTTTATCTTGTCCATAAAGACCGGATGGGGGAAGAAGTCGGGTCAGCTGAAGTTATAAAATACCAAAGCGGACTGCCTGCCGTTAATATCTTCAGGAATTAAAAAAATGTTTAAACGAAGGAGTTATCTGATTCTTATCCTTTTACTGGCGCTGTTCCTGCGTCTCTTCAAAATTAGCGATTTCCCCAAAACCCTTTACGGTGATGAGCAGGCTTTTGCCTGGAATGCTTATAATATTTTGAAAACCGGAACAGACGAATACGGTACCCCTTTCCCGCTCCAATTCCGTTCATTTAATGATTACAAAGCGCCGGTTCCAGTCTATCTTTTGGTTCCGGTATTTAAACTTTTCGGGATGACTCCGGCATCAATCAGAATTCCAGTGTCTTTGGCTTCACTTTTAACTGTTTATGTTTTTTATTTATTAGTTTTTAAATTTCTTCCGGCAAAAATTTCACTTGTCTCCTCATTTCTGTTTACCGTTTCGCCTTGGCATATTCATTTATCTCGGGGATATTTCGAGGCAACTCTTGCCCTGCTTTTTTTCCTGATTGCTTTATATTTCTTTTTTAAAGACAACTTTTCCCCCAAATCGCTACTATTGAGCGGCTTATTTTTTGTCTCTGCTTTATACAGTTATTTTACTCCACGGATGCTGTTGCCTTTATTTATTCCGTTTATAATCTTTATTGGATTCCGCCTGCCTGTTACCGGGAAAAAAATAAATTACAAAAATGTTGCCCTTTTCCTAATTCTTATCTTTATCCTGTCGCTGCCCCTTATAAAGCTGACTTTCTTCGGGCAGGGTTTATCCCGTTTCAACAAATTAAATGAAACGGTCAGTCAGGCAATAATTCAGACGGTAAATAATGAACGGAAGGCTTCCAATCTGCCGCATTCCGTCCGGCCTTTTTTCCATAATAAGGCAACGGTTTGGCTGAGGTTCGTAAAAAACAATTATCTTGAACATTTCTCCCTTAACTTCTGGTATATATACGGGGATAATTCCCTGAGGTATTTCCTGGGAAATATGGGCATGTTTTACCTTTTTGAAATGCCCTTTTTTATATTGGGGCTTGTTACGGTTTACGCTCGTCATAAGAACCTGTTTTATTTCCTGTCAGGCTGGCTCCTGTTGGCTCCGGTTCCTGCCTCCGTTGTCGGCCGGTCTTTTGCCGTCAGAAGCTTGAGCATGCTCCCGGTGCCGTTTATTTTTGTTGCCGCCGGAATTGATCAAATGACTTCATTTATAAAAAACCGGCCTTCCCGGAAAATATTCATCCTTACCCTGACAATGGTAACTGTAACCTCGATCGGCGCCGTTTTAATCCGTTATTATTTGGAATATCCCGTATATGCGGCTACTTGGTGGGGGTGGGAAAATAAAGCCGCTATCGATTATGCCAAAGCAAGGGAAAATAAATACCAGCAAATATTTATTTCCGACTTTTATACCGGTTCGACTTTGGCTTATGCTGTCTATAACAACTTTGACCCCCTTAAATACCGGCAGGCGGTAAATAATCCCGTTGTTATGGCCGACAACCGGCATTTTATTAAACTCGGCAAATATTATTTCGGTTCTCTTGATCTTGATGAAAAACGACTATCAGAGGGAACAATTCCAAAAAAGTCGCTTTATATCGGAAGACCTGAAGAAGCCGCTTCGGATGAAACAATCAATGCTCCGGATGACGGCCGGATAATTTTTATTATCCATAAAACAGAATAATGCTAGCCCCTCTGATTATTTTTTTGTTTTTCCTCCTCTTTTATGTCTTTATCCCCGGCATTTGTTTTCTCCACCTGGGAAAAATAAAAACGGATAATATTTTAATCGGTACCGGACTGGCAGGCTGCACCGGTTTGATTTTATTGATTTCACTTCTGATGCCTGCCAAGATTATCAGGTTCCCTGATTTTATTATTTATTTATATCCTTTTATTTTTGCTTTTTCTTATCTGATTTTCCGGAAAAAATCTCAAAAAAAAGACGTTTTGAATGTTGTGCGGATATTAAATTCAACCGGAGCAGTACTGTTATTGATTATGGTAAGCTCTTTAATCCAGTCATATACTCTTTTTTCAGGGGGAGTAAAGACAGATGCGGGAATCCGTTTTCATTCGGTTCATGATAACCTGTGGAATATTTCCATAATCAATGAACTTAAAATTAAGGTCCCGCCCGATCATCCGGCTATTTCCGGGGAAGTTGTTAAAAACCATCATTATTTTTACCTGTATTTTCTCGCTTTGGCCAATAAAATAACAGCAATTTCCGTCTTTGATCTGTATTTCCGGTTCGGTCCGGTTTTTGTGTCTTTCTTATACGGTTTATCTTTGTATTCTGCGGCAGCCATATTTACCAAAAAAGTTCTTTTCCGTGCTGTTGCCGTATTCCTGGGTTATTTTTCCGGTAATCTGGCTTATCTGGCGCCTCTGTTTTTTTCCAATATAACTGATTGGCGGGCAAATCTTTTTTTTGCCGATCAGCCGTTTGATCAGATATTTAATCCTTACACTGTTCTTGGGTTTGCCGTATTTTTATATGCTGCTTATTCATTGTCTTTTTTTCTAAGACAGAAAAAACCGGGTTACATTTGGCCTCTGATTATCTCCCTTTTTATCGCCGGTTCCTTCGGTATTAAATCATTCGGTTCAGTTATCCTTCTTGGTTCATTGCTTTTTACCGCTACGGTATCATTTATTTTTTTCCGGGAAAAACGCCTGCTGTACCTGTCAATATTATCCATCTTACTTTTCCTGCCTGTTTTTTATCTGATAGCCGGTAAATCAAGCATTTCCCCGGTATTTATTCCCGGCTGGTTATTAAGGGAAATGATGACCGGCACCGATAAGCTCAATCAGCCGGTTTTTTCCGATATTGAAAATTACTATATTTCGGTTAATAACCTTGCCGGTTTATTAAAAATAAAATTGTTTGAACTTTTTATTTATATATTGGGAAATTTCGGTATGCGGTTATTGGGGTTTCTATTTCTCATGAGTATAATTCTTTCAAAAAAAGCGGTCCGGCTTAAAATCACTGCCCTGTTTATCCTCACTGCCGTCGTGCTTTCTATTTCGGTACCACTGTTATTTAATCTGTCAAATTCACCTTACAACATCATTCAGTTTACTCCGTATTCTCTGGTCCTTTTATCTGTCGCTTCGGCACTTTTTTTGGAGGATTTGAGGGATTTTTTAACTGCAAAAAAATTAGGGTTAATGGCTTATATTCTGATTTTATTCCTTATTATCAGCTCACTGCCGGTCAACATTAAAAATTTTTCCGGTAAGATCAGGGAAGAGGGGGATATTATTGGAAGAGAAGATTTAGAAGGAGCCCAATTTCTGAAAGAGAAAGCCGGCCGCCAAAAAATTATACTAATTGATCCTGATCAATTTCCCGGTTCAGCCATATATCTTCCGGCTTTAAGCGGGAAAAAATTTTACCTTGCCGATTCCGGCTATGCTCTTCAAACGGGAATAAGTCCGGAGAAAAAATTGGCATTGATCAGAAATTTTTTCGATACCGGAATGACTGACCGGAGTTTTCTTGATAAAAACAATATTGAATATATTTACCTGAAAAACGGCGGGCACCCGTTTGTGTTATTTGACCCCTCAACCGGCTTAACCGATAATATGTACCGAACTGTCTTTACCAACGGGAGTATCACTATCCTGCAGCTGAAATGAAGAAATTTCTTTTAATTCTTATTATTATAATCGCCATTTTTTTAAGGATTTGGCACCTGGATCTTAATCCGCCTTCACTTTATTGGGATGAAGCATCCCTGGGTTATAATGCTTATTCAATTCTATTATCGGGAGCTGACGAACACGGCGAAAAGTTACCTCTTGATCGGTTTATCGCTTTTGGCGATTACAAGCCGCCCGGTTACATATATTCAACTGTTTTTTCAATGGCGGTCTTTGGTCCGAATGAATTTGCCGTCCGGTTCCCTTCAGCAATGGGTGGAATCCTGATGGTTATATTAACTTATTTTTTAACCAAAAAACTTTTAACTTCAGTAAAAGTTTCTTTATTGGCTTCATTTTTATTAGCTGTTTCTCCCTGGTCGATACATTTATCAAGGGCTGCTTTTGAAGCTAATTTGGCGGCTTTTTTCAATCTGGCTGCGGTTTTCTTTTTTCTTAAAGCCAAAAAAAAAGCCTCTTTTTTTATTCTGTCAGTTATCTTTTTTGTCCTTTCTTTTTATACATTCAACGCCAACAGAATTATCGCCCCGGTTTTTCTTATTTCTTTGATTTTTATCCATTTTAAATTTATAAGGCAAAATCTTGTTTGGTACATTGCCGGTTTTATTTTGGCGGGATTTTTTATTTTGCCGTCGACCGGATTTTTACGAAGCCGGGAAAGCAGGCTCCGGTTCCAGGAAGTTTCCATATTCAACAGTATTGTCCCTGTTGAAATTGCCAATGCCAGAATTTCAAATGACGGTAATACGGCCATTGCCCGGCTTATCCATAACCGCCGGTTATTGTTCCTGGCGGATTATCTTAAACACTTAAGCGATAATTTTTCCGGCCGGTTTCTTTTTACCCACGGTGACGGCAATCCCAGATTATCAGTCCAGGGAATGGGACAGCTTTACTTCTGGGAACTTCCCTTTGCCGTTGCCGGATTATTTTTCCTGATACTTTATAAAAGATCAATTATTCCTCTTATTTTTGCCTGGATGGCAATAAGCGTTATTCCGGCCGGTGCTGCCCGAGAAACACCCCACGCTCTTAGAATTGTTTCCATACTGCCCTCATATCAGATTATTACGGCTTTCGGGCTTTACCGGTCAGCCCTTTGGTTGAAAGATATTTTTTCCCGGAAAAATTATATTGCGGCAATCTTTATTTCCGGCATTATATTTGTGTTTAATTTTTACTATTATATCCATCTTTATCATATCCACTTTCCTTCCGATTGGGCCGGGCAGTGGCAGTACGGCTATAAACAAATGGTAAATTATGTTTTAAATATTAAGTCCCGCTATGACAGGATATTTATTACTTCAACGCTGGGCCGGCCCTATATTTTTTTCGCTTTTTATAAGCCGTATTTACCTTCCGAGTTTCAAAAAGAAAAAAAAGTCTCCCGGGATTGGTTTGGCTTCTATGAGGTTGAGGCTTTGGGAAAAATAAGTTTCGATACTTCAAATCTGTATAACGCTTCCGGCCGGATTCTGTATGTCGGATCGGAAAATAAGCCGCCGGTCGGTTTCCGGTTCCTGGCGACAATAAACTCAAGTAGCCGGGAGCCGGTTTTCTATATTTGGGAAAAAACATGACTAAAACTGCCAAAATTTTACTTTTACTGACATTGGTCTTAGCGTTTGTTCTCCGCGTTTGGAAACTGGGTGATAATCCTCCGTCTTTGGATTGGGATGAAGCATCTTTAGGCTATAATGCCTATTCCATTTTAAAAACCGGCCGGGATGAATATGGTAATTTTCTTCCCATGTCCATCCGCTCATTCAATGATTACAAACCTCCTTTATATACTTATCTGGCCTTGCCCGCGGTTGCGGTTTTCGGACTGAATGAACTTTCGGTCCGCCTGCCTTCGGCGGTATTCGGATTTCTTGCCGTAATTTCCTGTTTTTATCTGGTCAGACTGATGAATCCCCAAAATATTAAATTAGCTTTGCTGACCGCCTTTTTCCTGTCAATTTCCCCGTGGCATATCCAGTTCTCCAGGATCGCTTTTGAAGCCAATCTCGCCTTATCCTTATATATTTTGGCCATTACTCTTTTTCTCAAAAGCCTTAAAAGCGGTATTTTTTATCCGTTTTCCGCACTTGTATTTGCCTTGTCAATTTATTCTTACCACAGTCCCAGATTAATAATTCCGATAGTAGTTTTGGGTCTGGTTCTCCTTTATTTTAAGAGAGTCACAGGCAAATTACCGTGGTTTTTGACCTTTGTTGTACTGCTGTTTGTCACAGCATTCCCGGTAATAAAAGAGATAAACCGGTCAACCGGAGCCCGTTTTTCCTCAGTCAGTGTTGTTAATCCTGATGAAAAATTAGGCGCTTCCATTGCCGCCATGGAATTTGACCGCCTGAGAGGGGAGCCTTTCGGAAAAATACTTCATAACCGGAGACTTGTTTTCGGCAGGGAAATTCTTGCAGGCTACCTGGATCATTTTAATTTTGATTTTCTTTTTCTGACCGGTGATCCTCCCGGCCGCCACCATGCTGCCGGCATGGGCATGCTTTATGTCACAGACCTGCCGTTAATTCTTCTCGGAATTGTTTTTCTTGCTCTTAATTTTAAAAAAAAGGCATTCCGCTTAATTCTCCTATTATTTTTTGCCGCCCCTCTTGCTTCATCATTGACTACCGGAACCCCGCACGCGGTTAGGGCAATTTTTTACCTTCCCGTCTATCAGATCATTGCCGCCCTGGGTTTGATTCGGGTCAGTAAAAAATCCTATTTCAAATATGTTTTCTGCCTTCTTTTAATTATTAATTTCCTTTATTATCTCCATCAGTACTATGTCCATACCCCGGTGGAATATGCCTCGTCCTGGCAATACGGATATAAAGAAGCGGTTTATGAATCCGAAAAACACTATGGGTCCGTTGACAAAATTATAGTTACTTACCGGTATGATCAGCCTTATATTTATTTCCTTTTCTATAACCGGACTGATCCCGCTTGGTATCAATCATTATGGCGGGGTTATGCGATTAAAAGAGCAGAAAGGCAATATGACAAGTATGAATTCCGCAATATTAATTGGGAACAGGATAGCCAAATGAAAAATGCCTTGCTTATCGGAACGCCGGAAGAAATTCCTGATAATGCTCCGGGTATAACCAGAGAAATATTTTTTCCTGACGGCACTATCGCCTTCAGAATTGTTAAACGGATTTAGAATAAAGCATGCTAAAATACCGGATATGAACATATTGGTAACCGGAGGAGCCGGTTTTATCGGTTCCCATATTGTTGATGAGTTTATATGCCTTGGACACCAAGTGGCCGTAATTGATGATCTTTCAACGGGAAAAAAAGAGTTTATAAACAAAAAAGCACATTTTTTTAAAGTCGATATCAGGGATAAAAGGGAAATCGCTTCAATTATTAAAAAAATACGTCCCGATATTATCAGTCACCATGCCGCTCAAATTAGCGTCAGGAATTCCGTTGAGAATCCCGGAGAAGATGCACAGGTGAACATTTTAGGTCTCTTGAATTTACTGGAAGCCGGCCGCCTCTATGGCTTGAAAAAAGTGCTGTTTGCTTCTTCCGGAGGTGTTGTTTACGGTGAGGCTGACCGGATTCCCACGCCTGAAAGTTACGATCCCAAATTGCCGTTGTCTCCCTATGGAATAACAAAACTTGCCGGAGAATTTTATTTAAGCGTATATATGAGAAATTACAAAATTGATTATGTAGCTCTTAGATATTCCAATGTCTACGGTCCCAGGCAAAATCCTCACGGTGAAGCCGGAGTAGTCGCCATATTCTCAAACAGTCTTCTGACCGGCCTGCCTCCCGTAATTAACGGTGACGGCAGGCAGACCAGGGATTATATTTTTGTCAAAGATGTGGTTAACGCCAATGTCCGGGCAATAAGTGCAAAATATTCAGGTCCGGTCAATATCGGGACCGGTATTGAAACTGATGTTCTGGCTGTTTTTTCCGGAATAAAAAATCATGTCAGAACTGATATTTCTCCCCGGTTCGGTCCGGCTAAAAAAGGAGAGCAGCGAAGAAGTTGTCTTAACGTGAATTTAGCCAAAAAAGCCATTAATTGGCAACCCGCGGTTACCCTTTCCCGGGGTTTGGAAAACACCGTTTTATATTTCCGCGCTGACAGATAATCGAAATGGATAAAAATAAAAGCATAGTAGTTATGGGTGCCGGTTTGGCCGGTTTATCCTGTGCTTATGAACTGGCCAAAGCTGGCAAAAAAGTTACTGTTATTGAGAAATGGGAGGATGTCGGGGGATTGGCAAGAACAATAAAAGTAAACGGTTTTTCGTTTGATACCGGTCCCCACCGCTGGTATACCAAAAATGACATGGTTAACAATTGGATGCTTCAGCTGATGAAGAGCGAAATCACCAAAGTCCCCAGGTTAACCAGGATTTATTTCGATAATAAATTCTTCCATTATCCGATCCAAATAAAAAGTACCATAAAAGGCATGGGTCTGGTTAAAACTTTCTGGGCCGTTGTTGATTATCTTATGGTCAGGAGTTTGTCTTTCTTTCATAAGGCTGAACCGGTCACAATTGAAGAAGGCTATATCAGCCAATTCGGCCGGACGCTGTATGAAATGTTTTTCAAAAGATATACCGAAAAACTTTGGGGAAGATCCTGCCGGGAAATTTCCGCCGACTGGCTCGGACAGAGATCAAGGGGTTTCAATATTTCAACCGTTATTAAAAATGCTCTTTTTTCAAAAGAGAAGGTCGTATCATTCGTGGATGAATTTTCATATCCACAAAAGGGTATAGGCCGCCTGGCCCAAAAATTGGCACAAGGAGTCAAAGAGGCAAAAGGCACTCTCTATTTAAACAGCGAAATCATCAAAATTAATCACCGGGCCGGAAAAATTAGTTCGGTTACCGTCAAATCAGGTAAAAAATTATGGGAAATCAAAGGCGAAGAATTTGTTTCAACTATTGCTGTTTCGGACCTAATAAACGGCTTGATGCCGCCCGTTCCCGGAGCTGTAGCTAAATTCAATAACCGTCTTAAATACCGCGATGAAGTCCAGGTTGTTCTGTTTATAAATAAAACCCGTGTTACGCCGGACACCTGGGTTTATGTTCATGCTTTAGATATTCCTTTTGTCCGGTTCATGGAAATGGATAACTGGAGTAATAAACTCACGCCTAAAGGAAAAACAGCCATAGTTTTCGAAATTGTCTGCAATTACGGTGATAAAGTATGGAATATGCCGGATAAGCGCCTGGCCGACCTCGTTTCTGAAAAATTCATCAGTAGTTTTAAATTAATCAAAAAGGAAAATATTATCGGCTGGCATATCCACCGTGTTCCCAAAGAATATCCTGTTTACCACATCGGCTACCGCAAAGACCTGGAGGTAATAAAATCATATCTTGGCAGGTTTTCCAATCTTCAGATTGCCGGAAGAAACGGGATTTTCCGTTATAACAATATGGACCATTCCATTGAAATGGGTCTTTATGCCGCCTGGAACATTCTTGAAGGAAGCCGGAATTTCAATATCGAATCGGTCAATATTGACAGGGAATATCTTGAGGAAAAGAAGGTTGTTTTAAGAGCACCTGAACTGCCGGAAGATCAGTATGTCCAAGAATATAAAAATTAAGGGAAACCCTAAAAAAAAAGTCATAGTGGTCATGCCGGCTTACAATGCCGCAAAGACCCTGGAGAAAACTTACCGGGATATTCCCAATAAAAATGTTACGGAAATTCTGGTAGTCGATGATGACAGCTCGGACGAAACCGTCAGGATTGCAGGTAAGTTAAATCTGCCGACATTCCTTCACAAAAAAAATCTGGGATATGGGGGCAACCAAAAAACCTGTTATAAAAAGGCACTGCAAAGGGGAGCCGAAATTGTGGTCATGATACATCCGGACTACCAGTATGATGCCACTCTCACGGATGAACTTGTTGCTCCTGTTGCCGCTTCTCGGTTTGATATAATGCTTGGCAGCAGGATCAGAAGCCGCCGGGAAGCTTTATCCGGAGGAATGCCCTATTACAAATATATAAGCAACCGTTTGCTGACACTATTGGAAAATCTGGTACTCGGGTTGAATTTGTCCGAATATCATACCGGCTTCAGGGCGTTTAAAAGAAGTGTACTGAAAACTTTACCTTTGGACAGTTTTTCCGATGATTTCGTTTTTGATCAGGAAATTCTTATTTGCGCCCATGCGGCCGGATTTACGATAGGCGAAATACCGGTACCGGTCCGCTATTTTCCTGAAGCTTCGTCAATTAATTTCACCAGGTCGGTGGTTTACGGACTGATGATAATTAGAACTCTTTTTTTATATCTTCTGCACAGAATGAAATTAAACATTAAGATATTCAGATTTAATAGGGCATAAAAAGGAAAATGAAAAGGATTGACTGGCTGGTAATTTTATTTATTATCCTCGCTTCGGTATTTACTCTGAAAGATCTTTTTCGGCCGGATTTCTACACCAGCCATGACGGACCGCATCAGGTTGTCAGACTCTATCATTATGATCAATTGTTGCGGCAAGGCCAAATACCTCCCCGGTGGGTCAATGACCTTAATCACGGTTTCGGCTACCCGCTTTTTATTTTTTCCTACCATATGCCCTGGCTGATATCCGCTCCCTTCATGTTTTTCGGATTATCAGTATTCATATCCATAAAAATGACTTATTTAACGGGTTTTATACTTTCGGGAATTCTTATGTACTTTTATCAGAAAAAACTTTTTGGTGTTTTACCCGCATTTATAGGAGCTTTCCTGTATTTGTTTGCCCCTTACCGGTTCTCCAATATCTTTGTCAGGAGTTCAATAGGTGATGCTACCGCCTTTATTTTTCCGCCGCTTATTTTCTGGTCATTTGACGTTGTGCGTTCAAAAGGGAAATTAAATTATTTTTGGCTTTTCCTCTATGCGGCCTCTCTATCGGCCCTTCTTTTGACCCATGCCATGCTATTTTTCCTGTATGTTTTAATCCTGTCGGTTTATATCCTTTACTGGTTCGTATTCTCCTCCAACAGGAAAAAAATTATTTCAGTTAATGTACTGGGATTCTTAATGGCTGTTTCCCTGTCAGCTTTTTATCTTTTTCCCTCCTTATTAGAAAGAAATTTTACTGTTTTTAATTCGGTAATGAAAAACGCGTTTTCTTCGCAGTCTTTTATCCCCATATCGCGCCTTTTTTATTCACCCTGGGGGTATGGTGTTGTTGACGCGTATGAGGGCGCTATGTCGCTTCAGCTGGGTTTTGCCCAATGGTTGTCATTTCTACTTGGATTACTTCTATTTATTTATTTACTGACAAGAAAATCAATGCGGAATATAAATTACGGCTTCATATATATTCTGATATTTATCCTGTCTGTATTTTTAATGCTGAAATCTTCAGCTCCGATTTGGCAGTTTATTACCCGCTTTGTCTTAATTGATTTTAAATGGCGGATTCTTCACGTGACGGTTTTTGCCGCTGCCATTATTTCGGGTTGGTTTATTTATAACCTAAAAATACTTAAGCGCCGCTTGTGGACGGCGTTTGCTGGATTTTTTCTTATTAGTCTTTCAATTTATGCCAACCGGAACCACCTGAAAATAAACCAGGTCCTTGATTGGCCGGTTGACTTTTACCTGAAATTGGAAAAAACCACCAATTCATTTGATGAGTATACGCCCATTTGGGCTCACGCGGGTATAATCAGGGAAAACGCGTCGCCGGCCGAATTTTCCGCTCCGGCCGGTATCAGGATTATCAGTTCCACATCGGTAAAAAAAGATCTGGAGCTGGAAACAGAAAGTGAAGGAGTTTTAACCCTCAACACTCTTTATTATCCCGGTTGGCAGGTATTTATAAACGGTAAACCGGTTGATATTGATTACCAAAACCGCGGTCTGCTGGAATTTCCCGTTGCCAAAGGAAAAAATATTATTTCAGCCCGCTTTGAAAAAACACCTATGCGCCTGATATCGGATACCATCACCCTATCGGCTATAATATTATTACCCGGATTCCTGATATACAAAAAAATCTATGGTTAGACTGTCTATCGCCATAGCCGTTTATAACGAAGAACAGAACATCAAGCGCTGCCTTGACAGCTGTGCCGGTCTGGCTGATGAAATTGTGGCGGTTGACGGTTCTTCAACTGATAACTCAGTCGCAATTCTTAAAAGTTATAACGCCAGGATTTTTATCCGTAAGAATCCGGTCAATTTCCATATCAATAAAAATCTTGCCATCGACTCCTGCCGCGGCCGCTGGATTCTGCAATTGGATGCCGATGAAGTAGTAAGTCCGGGGTTAAAAAAAGAGATTCTCCAGATTATTGCTTTACCCTTGACCCATAACCGCCAACCTGCAAATGGTTATTGGATTCCCAGGAAAAATTTTATTTTAGGCAGGTTTTTGGAAAAAGGAGGCCAATATCCGGATTACACTTTAAGGCTATACCGGAAGGGTTTTGGCCGGCTACCGGGAAAAAGCGTTCATGAACAGGCTCAGGTAAAAGGTCCGGTCGGGAATTTAATAAATCCAATACTTCATTATCCTTATCCTGATTTTTCCCATTACCTTGATCACTTTAATCGTTATACGTCAATTATGGCTATTGATTTAAAAAAAGAAAACATTAAGCTTACTCCTGTTGTTTTTGCTGATTATATCCTGGTAAAACCCCTCACCTGGTTTTTCAGAACCTATTTTCTAAATAAAGGTTTTTACGACGGTTTTGCCGGTTTTGCCTTTTCTCTTTTTTCTTCATTAAGATTTACGGTAGCTTATATCAAATACAGGGAACTTTTTAAAAATTGATGAAATATGACCCGTTGATAAAAGTCGCCTTTGTCCGTCCCCCGCTTTCGGAACATGCGTTTAGGGGAACCGGCTCCTATTACAGAAATCTTCTGATAAGTTTAAAAAAAGAGGACGGGCTTGAAGTAACGGCCATAGAAAACGGCGCTCCCGTGGGTAATTTTGACATAATTCATTATCCGTACTTTGACCCTTTTTTTCTGACGATGCCATTAATTTCTAAGAAAAATACGGTAGTCACCGTTCATGACCTTATTCCCCTGAAATATCCTGATAAATTCAAAAGCGGCATTAAGGGGTTATTTAAGTGGTTTATTCAGAAAGGCACCCTTTGCCGTTCCCGGCATATTATAACCGATTCCCATTCTTCCAAAAAAGATATTGCCGCGATTACCGGGTTTCCCCAAAAAGACATCCGGGTCATTTATTTGGGAATTGAAAATGTTTTCAGAAAAATTAGCGACAACCGGATACTAATGCCTGTTCTTACCAGGTATCAGCTTAATACTCCGTTTATTCTTTATGTCGGTGATATCAACTGGAATAAAAATATTCCCGGTTTAATTAAAGCTTTAAGCTTTCTTGAGAAGGAAAACGGGGCACCCCAATTGGCGCTTGTTGGACGGGGTTTTGTAAATAACAGCGGCAATCTCACGGAAATTAACAAATTGATCTCGGATTTAAATCTTGACGGCAAAATAAAAAGAATAGCCGATGTTCCGCCGGATGATCTGGTTGCCCTTTATAATCTGGCGGAAATGTTTATCCTGCCCTCATTTGATGAGGGTTTCGGATTGCCGCTTCTTGAAGCGATGGCCTGCCAGACTCCGGTTATTTCTTCTGACCGGGGGAGCTTGGCTGAAATATCAGGAAGGGCAGTTTTTTCTGTTGATCCCAACGATTCCGGCCAAATGGGAAAAGCCATAAAAAAACTCCTGAAAAATAAGGAATTAAGGGACCGTTTGGTAGCCGAAGGCATATTGCAGTCCCAAAAATTCACCTGGGAAAAGACAAGTCGGGCAACAGTCAATGTCTATAAAAAAATTCTGGGAATAAAAGAATATTAAATAATGATATTTTTCATCTTTCATTTTTTTATTGTTTGGCGGATATTTTTATTCCTTGCCGCATATACCGGTTCTTTTATTCTTCCGTTTCAACCCCGTTTTCCTTATGCTGATACTCTTCTTATTCCTTCGGGTCTTCCGGCCTGGCTCTGGTCTTTTGCCAATTTTGACGGAGTTCATTATCTGACAATAAGCCGATATGGATACAGCGCCCAGTTTACCCAGGTTTTTTTCCCACTTTATCCGCTTCTTTTGGGACTTGTCAATAAAATTCTTTTTTTTCTTCCGCGGCTTTTTTCAGGACTTATGGTTACCAACCTGTTTTTTTTATCAGCGCTTTTTGTTTTTTACCGGCTCATGAGAATGGATTTTAATGTCCGCCAAATCAGATGGATGATTGTATTTCTTCTCTTTTTTCCGCTTTCTTTATACTTTGGCAGCCTTTATACCGAAAGCCTGTTCCTGTTACTTTTGCTAAGCGCCTTTTATTTTGCCCGCCGACGTCACTGGCTGGCTGCCTCGGTAGTAGCTGCACTCGCCGGATCAACGCGGCTGGTGGGTGTTTTTCTTCTGCCGGCCCTGCTATGGGAATGGTATCTGCAGTCAAATAATAAAAAAGTAAGTTTATTGCTGTCCGTGACCCGTTCTCCGGTTACCTATGTAGTTCCTCTTGGACTTTTGGTTTACATGGTTTATCTGCAGATTAATTTCGGTGATCCTCTTTATTTTTGGCATGCCCAACCCGTATTCGGCGCAGAGCGTTCAGGCAGTTCTATCGTACTGCTTCCCCAAGTTCTCTGGCGTTACCTGAAAATCTTTAAGACCGTTCCCAAAAACAGTCTTACGTTTTGGATTCCTTTTACGGAGCTTGTCTCTTTTTTTCTGGCCGCCGTTTTTCTGATTATTGCCCACCTGAAAAAAATCCGTTTTTCTTATCTTCTTTTTTCCTGGCCGGCTCTAATTGTTCCGTCTTTAACCGGAACGCTTTCCAGTATGCCCCGTTATGTGCTTATTCTTTTTCCCATATTTCCGATTTTAGGCCTTATCGCTTCTTCTAAAATAAAATTGACTATTCTGGCTTTTTTTGTCATTTTATTGGCCTGTTATACAATTCTTTTTACCCGGGGATTATGGGTTTCCTGAAATTATTTCATTAGAAAAATATATGGATTTATTGATCGGTATTCCGGCATTCAACGAGGAAACAATGATCGGTAAAGTATTAAAATCACTGCCGAAAAGAATACCCGGTATTGACCGCATTGATATATTGGTTGTTGATGACGGTTCATCCGACAGAACTGCTGCGGTGGCAAAAAATTCAGGCGCTTTAGTCTTAAGGCATATTATTAACCGCGGTCTTGGTGGCGCCCTGAAAACAATATTTGCATATGCCGGTAAATACCGGTATGATCTCCTGGTGACAATTGATGCGGACGGACAGCACCATCCGGCTGATATAGTGAAAATCCTCCGGCCGGTAATTGATAACGGTAAAGACGTGGTTATCGGTACAAGATGGAAAAATTCCTTAAAGAAAAAATTTATTCTCCGTTATCTGATAAATCAGCTGGCCAATTTTTATACTTTTTTACTCTACGGGATAGAAACCGGTGATTCGCAATCCGGTTTCCGTTCTTTTTCAGGAAAAGCGGTCAAAAAAATTAATTTGAGTTCGGACGGAATGGAAGTATCCAGTGAATTTTTCAGGGAAATTTACCGACATGGTCTTATCTATGATGAAGTGCCGGTTAAGCTTATTTATACCGACTATTCCCAGGGTAAGGGTCAGCGTCTGTCAAACGCGCCCAATGTTTTTTTCAGGCAGTTTTTAAGACTGTTAAGGTAATATGCCGTTCACATTTACCCAAATTTTTTTAAGCCTGTTTTTATTATTCGCCATCAGCCGGGTAGTTATCCGTTTCCGGGAAGGCATACTGCCTTTGTTGGGATTTGCTTTTTGGCTGGCGGTTTTCGGCTTTGCCATTGTTATCGTTCTGTTTCCCGGATTAACCAGCGTATTGGCCACTGTTGTGGGGATCGGCAGGGGAGCCGATTTTGTGATATATGTATCAGTCAGTCTTATTTTTTTCCTTATTTTCAGACTGTATATCTATTTGGAGGATATCAGGCATGATATTACCGAAATTATCACGCATTTGGCTCTAGAGAATAAAAAACGGAAAAATGCCCGGAAAACTTCCTAAAATCAGTATAATTACTCCCTCGTTAAATCAGGGAAAATTCATTGAGCGTACGATTAAGTCCGTTCTTGACCAGAAATATCCTCAGCTGGAGTATATCGTCATGGACGGCGGATCAACTGATCAAACACTCCGGATTCTCAAAAAATACAAAAGCAGGTTAACTTATTTTACCGGACCGGATAAAGGCCAGTCTGACGCTATCAATAGGGGATTAACCATGGCAACCGGTGACATCGTCGCCTACATTAATTCCGATGATTATTATTTACCGGGTACATTCGATTACATTACCCGTGCTTTTTCCGAAAAAAATGCCAAGTGGATAATAGGTATGTGCCGGAATGTTGATACTAATGGGAAAAAAACCAGAAATTATGTTTCACTATGGAAAGGATTATGGTATCGGTTTCCCTTTCCGGTGAAATTTAAAAGCAATATTTTATATATTCTTAACTTTATACCTCAACCGGCAGTTTTTTGGAAGAGATCGGCAATGAAAAAAATTGGCTTTTTTGATGTTTCTCTGAATTTTGCCATGGATTATGATTTCTTTATCCGTTTATTTAAATATTCATCACCTGTAATAACAAAAAGGGAATTAGCTTCCTATACCATTCAAAAGCAAGCTAAAAGTTTCAGATTCAGTAAAGAATCATTTAATGAGAGTTTAAAAGTTGCCAAAAGATATACTTCTTCACCTGTTTTTTTAACTCTCCATTATTTGCATGACCTTTTGGCATACAGAATTTATATAAATTCATCACAGTAATAATTATATAATTTACTTTTAAACCAAATTTATGAACGGGGTGTTTTGGAAAAATAAAAAAGTCCTGGTTACCGGCGGAAACGGATTTCTCGGCGGCGTTCTGGTCAAACAGCTTAAAAAAATTAACGCCCAGGTATTTTCCCCAGCATCAAAAGAACTCGACCTGCGGATAAATAAAAATTGCCGAAAAGCGGTTTCAGGGCAGGAGATAGTCATACACTTGGCTGCAAAAGTCGGCGGTATCGGCTATAACCTTAATCATGCCGGAGAAATGTTTTATGACAATATAATAATGGGAGCGCAATTGATGGAGGAGGCCAGAATTGCCGGTGTTAAAAAGTTTGTCGCGTTGGGAACAATTTGTGCATATCCAAAATTTACCAGGGTGCCTTTTAAGGAAAAGGATCTTTGGAACGGTTATCCTGAAGAAACTAATGCTCCGTATGGCCTTGCTAAAAAAATGCTTCTGGTACAATCTCAGGCATATCGCCAGCAATACGGTTTCAACTCCATTTTTCTTTTACCGGTTAATCTCTTTGGTCCCGGTGATAATTTTGACCCGCTTTCTTCCCATGTTATTCCGGCTTTAATAAGAAAAATTTCAATTGCAAAAAAGAATCATTCAGCCAGTGTAACGGTGTGGGGAACCGGCAATCCGACCCGCGAATTTTTATATGTTGACGATGCTGCGGAAGGAATTATTTTAGCCGGTGAAAAATATAATAAATCCGAACCTGTAAATTTGGGGGCCGGCTTTGAAATAACAATTAAAAAATTAGTTTACGAGATTTGTAATCTTATGGAATATCATGGCAGTATAATTTGGGATAAATCCAAACCTGACGGGCAGCCCAGAAGAATGTTAAACACGAAAAAAGCGTTCATGGAATTCGGTTTTAAAGCGAAAACCGACTTCATAACCGGATTGGAAAAAACAGTGAATTGGTACAAGAAAAACCGATTTTAATTCGGGGATAATTATTTTGAAAAAATTTTTATCAGGGTATTTATTTCTTTTCCTGTTAATTCCGGATTGTTTCCGAAATAGAGACCCTGCTCATGAATCAGCCGGGCTTGGCTTTGGGAATAATTAAAAGAAATTTTACCCATGTATTTGCGGAAAAAAGGTTGGGTTGTAATGTCTCCCCCGACAATCGGTCTTATTTCCACTTTTTTTTCGCATTTGGCTACCAGCTTATCGCGTATTTCTCTTGATTTACAAATAAGGGGAAAAGCAAAATTGGAGATAAAATCCAAATGGTTGTATTTAACCGGATAATAAAGTTTAGGGTTAGTGTAAAGATATTCAGCCAGCCTTTTGAAATTATCCCTTCTCTTTTGGTTAATTTCATCAAGATATTTCAGTTGGATATTTCCCAAAAACCCCGCTATCTCGGTCGGTCTCAAATTGAATCCCAAATCATAAAATGTATAACGGGAATAAAAAGTTGAGTTGACTTTAAAGCGGTTCCGTATGCTGTTTTGTCTCGCCAAAGACAAATTCCTGTCCCAACCGTGGGCTCTGACAATCCGCAGCATCGAAGCCAGGTTGTAATTGTCCGTCAGAACGGCTCCTCCCTCAACAGTTGAGAGATGATGCCCGACATAAAAGGAAAAAGTTGAGGCCAATCCGAAATTGCCGAGCTTCTTTCCCTTATAAATGCTCCCCAAAGCTTCACAGTTATCCTCAATAAGAATGATCTTGTTGTCACGGCAAATTTCAGCGATTTTATCCGGATCGGAGCAAAATCCCAGTAGATTTGTCAAAAACAGCATTTTTAACGGATATCTTTTTAAAGTTTTATGAACCGTTTCAGAGTGTACATTCAGAGTTTGCAAAGAAACATCAACCGGAACGGCAGTCAGACCAAGCTGAATAAGCGGCATGACGTTAGTTGACCAGGTTAGGGCGGAAAAACCGACCATATCGCCCCGTTTAAGAATCCCCAGATTAATAAGAGCCATGATGATTGCCAGGTTGGCGGAACTGCCGGAATTTACCAATACGCACTGTTTCCGTTCCTGATATCCTGAAAAATTTTTCTCAAACAGTACGCATTCCCGCCCAAAACTCAGCTGCTTGGTTCTGTTTATAAACTCTGTCAGATTTTTCTTGGTTTCAGATTCTTTGAAAAAAGTTGATTTGATCAGCTTAATCATAATTTTTTTAATTTTTCAATTAAAATTATTCCCTTTAATGATTTCCCTTAAAAAGTAATAAATGAATTTAATTCCCGTGGGAATTGCTGCCGAACCACTTTTTCCGCCGACCCTTTTGCCTTCCCGGGTTGGAATTTCAACGATTTTCATCTTTAATTTTAAAGCTCTAATGGTCATCTGAAATTCAACCGCGTATCCTTTTGCATCAAGTTTAAGTTTCCGAAAAGAAGTTTTCCTTATCGCCCTGTATCCGTTAATACTGTCTGTGATTTTACTTTTCCAGATGACATTTACAAGCAGTGTGAATCCGCGGTTAGCCCATGCCCTGAATTTTAAGATATTATCATCTTCTTCATTTCTTGATTTTTTCGTAAACCGGGAGGCGATTGCCATATCCGCGCCTTTTATCAGCTGTTTGACTAACTTTGGAATATCGGCCGGATCTTCATTTCCGTCAGGACTGAAAAATATAAGGTATTTTCCCTTGGCTTTTTTGAAAGCCAGATAAAATGCCTCCGCCCGTCCCGGATTTTTCTGCTTCAAAACCGGAATTTTATTTTTAAGGAAATATTCGACTGTTCCGTCGGAAGACTTGTAGTCAACGGCAAAATACTCGTCAACCTTTTTAAAAGGTATTTTTTTAAAAAGATTTTTAACACCGTCGATTTCATTCCGTGTCAGGATGATAAGTGTTGTCTGTACCATTCAATTGTTTCCTTCAGTCCCTCTTTAAGCGGTGTTTCGGCGGTAAAACCGATTTTAGCTGTTGCTTTTTTTGTATCACAGCTCCTTCTCGGTTGTCCATCGGGTTTAGAAGTATCAAATTTAATTTTGATCTTCGAACCCGTAAGTTTAAGAATTAATTTTACCAGGTCACCGATAGGGATTTCTTCATCCGAACCGATATTAACCGGATCGGCCACGGGATATTTTTCGGCGGTCAAAAGTAATCCCCTGGCAAAATCCCGGGAATATAAAAAAGACCTTGTCTGTTTGCCGCTTCCCCATACAACTAAAGGATTTTCCCCGTCAAACACCCGTTTGATTATACCCGGAATGACATGCGAAATTTCCGGGTTAAAGTTATCCCTGGGTCCGTATGCGTTATAAGGTCTGGCGATAGCTACTTTCATTCCGAATTCGCTGTTATAAAAACGGCCCAGAAGTTCCGCCGTCCTTTTGGCCCAGCCGTACCCCAGGTTGCTCGGTTCGGGATCACCGATAAACCCTTCCGATTCCGGAGTCGGGATCGAGGTATTTCTCGGATAAATGCAGGCGGAAGAAACAATAAGGAATCTATCCGTTCCGTTCTCATACGCCGCTTTAATCATATTCTGGGCAATTCTGACGTTATCTTCAAACATTATGGCCGGATGAACTATGTTATATTGGATTCCGGCGACTTTAGAGGCCAGATTAAGAATAATATCCTGATTTCTTGATGCACGTTTGGCCTGAATATAATCCGTCAGATCAGCTTTATAAATTCTTATTCTTTTTTTATGATGACTGATTTTCTCGATGTTTCCGGTTTTAGTTATTACCGACACTTCAGCTTTTTTTTGGAGAAGCAAATCAACAACATGGGATCCGATAAATCCGGCACCGCCCGTAACCAGAACTTTTTTATTCTTCCAGTAATCATTCATGGTAAACAATAGTATATAATAAGACAGCAATCATCATTAAGAATAAGTTTATCTGCATTACAAATTAAATTAACAAAATGAGACGAAATTATCTTCTGCTCATTTTTTTTATTCTTTTTTTTCAAATATTTTTTATTCTGATTGACCGTCACAGCTATTATTTCGATATGAAATATTATTTAAATACCTCATCTGTTCTGCATGAGGCTTTTAGAAATATATTCACATATCCATTATCATTCGGGAAAATACATTATTTCTTCACAATGCTTTTAACAGGTTACCGGCCGTCTTTATATTATATTCCCGGTATTATTTTAGGTAGCCTTTGGAAATTTAATGCCAAGATATTTGTAATTATTACTTACCTTTTTTATTTCACGCTGGCTTCACTGACAATTTATTCAGTTGCTCCAAGGAATTCTCTGGAAAACATTTATAAAACTGCTTTTTTACTGTTTATTATCAGTCCGCAAATTTTAGTTTATGGAAGATACCCTATGGTTGAATTTCCGTTATTTTTAATAGTCGCTGTAACTATTATTCTTTATTTATATTCTGACAGTCTTACCCGTTCTCCTTATTGGCAATTATTCATAATATTTTCGGTTGCCGGGATGCTAATTAAATTCAGCTATGTTTCTTTTGTAATCTATCCGGTTTTGTTTATCGCGGTTCTTGACAGTCTTTTAATAATTAGGTCAATGGGTTGGCAGGGCTATTTATCAAGGTTTGAAAAAGAAAAAAATTTCCGAATCTTACAGGCAGCTTTTTTTCTGTCTTTATTTTTAATCGGTCTGAGTATTTTTAGCGGATTCAAAGGTTATTTTCTCGGCAATTTACACCACTTTTTAAGAACAGAGGTTGCCGGTTACTGGTCATACCCTTATCAAACCTTTCCGGAAAAATTATGGTGGATTTTAATAGCGCCCACGCAAATAACAACCGTTCCGGTACTTTTATTATTTATTTTGGGAATAATTTTTTACGGCCGGAAATTGAATAAATTGTATATTTTTATTTTATTGCCCCTGATTCAATTCGGTTTTTTCATGCAATCAAAAGGTGCCAGACTGTTTGCTCCGGTTGTCTTTCCCATTTGTCTCGTCGCGGCTTACGGATTGAATCATTTACTCAGTAGAATGCCGACTGTTTTTAAAAAGAGATATTTTTCTATAATTTCCTTATTTATTATTATTAATATGTTCAGCAGCGTTTTTATTTCCCTAGATCACGCTCCGGCATACGAATATCCGGAAGGAGGCAGCATTGATATTTTTAACGGTTTAACCGTTCAGGCAGTTACCCGGGGAGGTTGGGGGGAAGACAAAAATATTTGGGATGAAAAAGTTAAGGATATCACCGGGATTATTCTGGACAGACAGGTGCAAAAAGCCACTGTTGTCCATCTATACTATACTGTTAAATTACCGCCTTACAATCAGGAATTGGAAAAAAAAGGATATAAGCAGGTAATCGATGAACTCTTATGGCCGGAGGCTCAACGGTTTCCTATTGAAGTATTTACTGCAAAAAATGTATTTATCATCAGAAAAACCGGAAACTTTACCCATTGGGGGGAGAAAGGTACGGGGTTGGAACTTGAAAGGAATTTACGGTTTTTAAACGGACGGTTTGCCGATAATACTTCAATTTGGCGGAAAAAAACAATTAAACTGAATGATGTAATATTACCTGATAAATCAATAGTTGAAATATTTTACAGATATGATGATTTGACTGATGAAGAAACAGTCCGGCTTTATGAAGAATTCTTAAATTATGATTATCCTAATGCAATAAATATAAAAATCGCGGAAAGTCTGATTGAATATTTTACAAATTCAAAGGAGCCGGAAAAAATATATTACTGGCGAAGTTGGGTTAAAAATGCCGAAATTCATCCGAAAGTTATCCGTCTGCTTTCAGTTAAAGACATTAAAAAAGTTAACGAAATTCGGGAGAAGCTTCTAAATAATTAACAGGAGTAATTAACTAAATTGAAAAAAATTTTGGTTACGGGACTGTCCGGGTTTATCGGAACCCGGTTGTCAGAATTATTTCACCGATATTCATTAATCGGAGTAAGCCGGTCAGTTTCCCGAAATGGAAGGATTCCGGCCAGGAATATGATTAAAGCTGATATTACCGATGAAAAAGAGTTAAGTAAAAAAATAAACAATATTGAGTTTGACGGGATAATTCATTTGGCAGGGATAACTCATATAGACAGGTGTGAAGAGGATAAAATTAACGGAAAAAACGGCCTTGCTTGGAAAGTTAATGTCACCGGGACGGAAAACATTATCAGGGCATGCAGCCAAAGCGGCAAATTCCTTCTATTTCTGTCAACAGAATGTGTCTTTGACGGAAAAAAAGGTTTTTATAAGGAGTCAGACACGCCCTCTCCGGTTAACTGGTACGGCCGGACAAAATATGAAGCTGAAAAGAAGATTTTGAGCAGTAAAATTAATGCCTGCATATTAAGATCGGTATTGGTTTACGGTCATTCAAAGGGTTATAAAGTTGATTTGGCTAAAAAATTTTTCGAATTGCTAAAATCAGGCAAAAAAATATCAGCAGTCAATGATCAATTTGTGACTTTTACTTTTATTGATGACCTGATTGGTGCAATTAATCTGGCTTGGGACAAGAAACTTACCGGCATATATCATTTTGCGGCAGAGACCTCTTTATCACCTTTTGAATTTGCCCGGACTATTTCTTCGGGATTTGGTTTAAATAATAAAATGATAAAACAAACAACTCTTGAGAAATTTTTCGGTAAATCACACCGCTTGCGGTTGGTCAATTCCAGTTTGAATTCGGATAAATTCAGGGAATTTTCCCGTACCAGGGCTAAAAATTTGGAAGATGTTGTACCCATACTTGTCAAAAGATGGGGTAAACCGGGAAATATAAAGTAATGGAAATTCTTTTTGTCATATCATATTTTTTTCCTGCCTGGGCTTATGGCGGACCCGGAAAACTGGTCAGGGAATTAGCCCGGACATTATCAGATCGGGGTTTCCGGCTGGCGATTTATTCGACTGATGCTTTCGATCTGAAAAGGAGAAGGAAAGAGATTGACAATAAACTTTTAAAAAAGGAAAAATATAAGATTTATTTTTTCAGAACAATAAATAACCGCTTCAGCTATTACAGTAAATTTTTCCTGTCTCCCGGCCTTGTTTTGACTGCCGCAGCTGAAATCGGAAAATTTGATCTGGTACACCTGCATGAATTTTTTACCGGAAATGTTGCTATTATTACTTTCCTGGCGGTATTATTTAAAATTCCTTATATAATTTCCGCTCACGGAACTCTTGATAGTTACCGCATCAAACACCGCAATTTCGGCAAAAAAATTTTTATGATTTTTTTCGGAAAAAGAATCATTAAAAATTCAGCCGGATTTGTCGCTGCAACAGTTGAAGAAACGGAAGAATATAAGCTTTTGGGTGTTCCGGCTGCTAAAATTCATCACATTCCCAACGGAATTGATCTTAAAGAATTCGATAATATGCCCGGAAAAAACATATTTAAAAAGAAGCACAATATATCCGCCGGGGAAAAAGTGCTTTTATATTTGGGGAGAATACATAAATTAAAAGGTTTAAGACATTTAGTTGAGGCAATGCCGCTAATCAGCAGTCAAATAGACTGCCGCTTAGTGGTTGCCGGCAGCGATGACGGCTACCAGGAGGAACTTATAAAACTTGTAAAAAAAAATAAAATCAGTAATGTGGTATTCCCCGGGTTAATCCAGGGGAAGGAAAAATTACAGTTATACAGGGACAGTGATGTTTTTGTTTATCCTTCCTTATCCGAGGGATTTTCTTTGGCAGTCCTGGAAGCTGCTGCCGCCGGTTTACCGCTGGTGATTACATACGGCTGCAAATTTCCCCAAGTGGCAGAGTATAATGCCGGTTATATTGTCAGTGCCAAAGCCGAATCTTTAGCCTCGGCAGTGATTAAGATATTAAAAGATGAAAAAAAAAGAAAATCTATGGGTCGCTCGGCCGGAAAAATGATTAAAAATGATTATTCGATAACAGTAATGGCAAAAAGGCTGGCCGGACTGTATAAAAATATTTCCTGAAAATGGTTAAATTATCCAAATTATTTTACGAAAGTACATATAAAACCGGCTATACATTTAAACAACCTAAGGGAATCAGTGGATTAATATTCAAATTATTCCGGAGATTTGAGGAATACCGTGAGGATGCAGTCTGTAATATGCTGCCCGGCGGTGGGCGGTTATTGGATATAGGCTGCGGTGACGGTAATCTGGTATTTAAATCACTAGATTATTACTCGGAAATTTATGGAATGGACATCGCCGGAACAAGATTGAAAGTCGCCAGAAAGAAAAGGAACGGACTTAAACCAAGAGACCGGAAAAAAATAAAGTTCGTTTTAGCAGATGCCGATCAGCCTTTTCCCTTTAAAAATTCATTTTTTAACGCGGTAACACTGGTGGCCACCCTTGAGCATTTTTTTGATCCGTACTTTATTTTAGGGGAAACTAAAAGAGTATTAAAAACAGGCGGCCGGATAATAATTGAAGTTCCCAATTTGGGATATCTGCCCAGACGTCTTTGTGTATTAACCGGAAATTTACCGGTAACCAGCGAGGATGAAGCCGGTTGGGACGGAGGTCATTTGCATTATTTCACTTTTAAGACTTTAAAAGAATTATTGAAAGTTGTAGGATTTACTGCCGAAGAGGAAACTTGCTCTGGGATATTTGCCGGGTTAAGGAGATGGTGGCTGCCTCTTTTGGCAGCGGATATAATCATAAGTGCTAAAAAATAAAATAAATATATGTGCGGAATAGCCGGAATATATTATTTTAACGGGAAAAAAGCGGATAAAAAAATCTTAGACCGGATGATTCAGGCTTTAATTCACCGGGGACCAGACGATCAGGGTAACAAATTGCACGGCAATGTCGGTATTGCCAATTGCAGACTGGCGATTATTGACCTATCCAAACGCGGCCGGCAGCCGATGACTGACTCTACCGGAAATGTCAGCATTACTTATAACGGTGAAATTTTCAATTATCAGAAGTTAAGGGAAAAACTTCTCAGGTCAGGCTACCGCTTTAAATCGGAAACAGATACGGAGGTTATCTTAAACGGTTATCTTAAATGGGGAGAGGGGATTGTTTCCAAATTAATCGGTCAATTCGCTTTTTGTATTTGGGATAAAAATACAAACAGTTTACTGTTAGCCAGGGATCAACTGGGTATAAATCCGCTGTATTATATTCAAAAGGGAAATTTTTTTTTATTCGCTTCCGAAATTAAAGCTTTAATTGCCTCAGGTCTTATAAATCGGGAAATTAATCCCCAGGCAATTCATCATTTCCTGTCTGTATTTCATATACCGCAACCCATGACAATTTTTCAGGATATAAAATCACTTTTGCCGGGCCATTATCTTAAGGTTTCCGGAAACGGACTGAAATCAACCTGTTTTTGGCAAATACCTCTGGGCGGTTGGAAAAATAACCGGCTGTCAAAAAATGAAATAAAAGAAAAACTTAGATATCAGCTTATTTCTGCGGTTGATGCTGCCAGCGTATCAGATGTACCGGTATCCGCATTTTTATCAGGAGGAATTGATTCATCAGCCGTAGTTTCTTTATTAGCTCAAAAAAGTTCATATCCGATAAAAACGTTCTGCCTTTACTATCAGGGTGACAGCTATTTTGATGAAAGACATTTTGCCAGGATTGTATCCCGGATGTATTCAACCGAACATAATGAAATAACTGTCAGTAATACGGAAATTAAAAATGAGTTACCCAAAATAATTTATTTTTATGACCAGCCTACCGGCGGATCTTTTGAAACATACTTTATTACGAAAGCTGCCGGTAAATCGACAAAAGTTGCCTTATCTGGACTGGGAGGGGATGAACTTTTTGCCGGATATCACTCGCTGATTTATAAATGGAAATTTTTGTCTTCTCTGTACCGTAAAATACCCGGTCCATGGCTCAATTTCATTCATCATTCTTTGGAAAGGTTACCCCTTAAAGCTGATCTGAAGCATACAATCACAACCGCCGATAAATTTTTAAGGCTTAGTAATCCGGTAAAACAGCGCTTATTTTATTATTTTGTATTTAATGAGGCTGAAAAAAAGAAAATGTATTCGGCTGAATATCTTTCAAATAAGGACAATTATGAAACTGAAAAGTATTTCACTGATCTTGCGGATTATGTCAAGGAGTATTCCGCTGTCAGCCAGCTTTATTATATGGATTTGACAAGTTATACGCGTGACGACCTTCTATTAGGCATGAACATGATGAGCATGTGTAATTCTCTCGAAGTCAGAGTCCCCCTTTTAAATCCGGAACTGGTTTCTTTTGCCGACAGTATTCCGCCGCATTTAAAATACCAAAACGGTATCTCAAAATACATATTTAAAGAAGTAGTCCGGGAATGGCTGCCGGAGGAAGTAATATACAGGAAGAAAAAAGGATTCGGTTTACCGAGGTCCAAAATAATGAAACAAGGTTTAAAAAAATACATTTATAATTGTTTGAATTCTGGCATTTTTATTAAGAGAGGATATTTTAATCCTTCCTATATCCGTTCTCTTACTGATACGTTTTTCCGTGATAATTCAAAAAGACACCTCTGGAGCCAGGATCTGCAGATTTGGATTCTCTTTATTTTTGAATTATGGTGCCGTCTCTATCTGGACCGGAAAGAAGTTACAGTTCCTTCAATAACACTCTCAGATTTAGTAGATCTATGAGAATAATTCATCTGATAGATTATTTCCAGCCGAAACTGGGCTACCAGGAAACTTACCTTGCCTTAGCGCATTTAAGATTGGGACACCATGTTACCGTAATAACATCTGATCGCCACTATCCGTTTTCCGATTATGCTTCAGCTTTCCAGAAGATATTGGGAGAAAGAAAGAAAAAACCGGGCAAATTTAAAGAATATGGCCTGGATACATTAAGACTTGCGGCAATTGAAATGCCTTTCACTCCGGTGATATTTCTTCGTAATTTAAAGACTGCCTTAGCGCATTTAAATCCTGATATGGTTTTTTGTCATGGGATATTTTCAGTTGTGTCATTTCAGGCAGCCCTTTATAAGGAACAATTTTCATACAAATTGTTTTATGACAGTCACGCCGCTGATTTTAATACGGATTTTGAAAATTCATTATTAAAAAAATTCTATTATTTACTGTACATCAAACTGATGGCACCCGTTATCAAAAAAGCCGCCGATAGATTATTCGCAGTAGGGGAGGCGGAAAAGAAGTTTCTTCTGCGTTTTCTTAAAATTCCCAATTATCGGGTTGAAATATTAAGAGTTGGCATTGATCCTGTTTTTTTGAAAGCTAAAAAAGAGAAGCGGATGGAAATACGCAGAAAATTGGGCATTTCGCCTGATGAATTTGCCATTATTTACACCGGCAAAATCGCTCCGGGGAAAGATTTGCCTGTATTACTCCGGGCGGTTAAATTGCTTGAAGGATTGCCCGTAAAAATTCTGATTATTGGCGGAGGTAACGTACATTATATCGAAAAATTAAAAAAGCAATATCCTTTTCGGGAAAAAGTTATTTGGACCGGTTTTATTACCAATAAAATGTTAACAAAGTATTATAGTGCTGCTGACACGGCAATCTGGCCCGGTAATCCGTCAGTAGCTGTTCTTGAAGCTATGGCCGCCGGATTACCGGTCATTATTTCCCGTTGGTTTGGTACCCGGTATTTGAATAAAAACAAAACAGTTTTGTCATTTCCCCGGGGAAATCATATAAAATTAGCTAATTTAATTAAAATATTATCAATTAATAGCCAATTTAGACAAAAATTGGGAATAAAAGCCCAATTATTCATAAAAAATGAATTATCTTGGGATAAAATCGCAAAACAAGCTATAATTTAGTATATTTACCATTAAAATTGACTTCATATGAAATTTTTATTATCATTTTCTGCAATTATTTGTATATTTTTCTTCTTTTAATACTTTTATGTCTTTATGATTAAGATTGGTGTCATCGGCAGCGGTTATTGGGGTAAACATCACTTGAGAATATTTTCACAATTACCTTGTGAGCTTATCGGAGTAGCTGATATCAATCCGGAACATGCAAAATTGGCAGAATATTTTAAAATTCCTTTTTATAAAGATTACAGAAAATTACTTAAAAAGGCGGACGCGGTAACTGTTGTCACACCTCCGGCTACCCATTACGAAATCGCCAAAACCGCACTTTTAAGGAAAAAACATGTATTGCTGGAAAAACCTTTTGTCTTAAAACTTTCTCAAGCTCAAAGACTGTACAAATTAGCGGAAAAAAATAAAGTTCATCTCATGGCCGGTCATACTTTTCTTTATAATCCGGCAGTCAGATTAATCAGGCGGATGTTAACTGAAAATAAATTAGGTAGGATTTATTACCTGACAATGGAATGGATGAATCTGGGAATAATCAGAAGTGATGTAAACGCCTTATGGAATTTCGCTCCTCACCCTTTTTCCATCCTGAATTATCTTTTTGAAAAATTACCGGTAAAAGTTTCTTTCAGCGGACTGTCATTTATTCAGAATGGTATTGAAGATTTTGTATCAGGCAGTCTCTTTTATGAAAATGGAATTGTTGCGCACCTGGTTTTGTCCTGGCTTCATCCGGTAAAAATCAGGCAGATTACTTTGGTTGGCAGTAAAAAACTAGTCAGATTTGACGATGTTAATAATGAGTCACCGGTTGAAATTTTTGATAAAGGCATCACCCCTGAAGAATTCTTAAAATACCAATCCTGGGATAATTTTGCCGAGTTTAAGGCCAAAAAACGATACGGCCTGCTGGAAATTCCGGAGGTGGATAAAATTGAGCCTCTCAAAGAAGAACTGAGGGAATTTATCAATGTTTCTGAAGGAAAAGTTAAATTGCTTTCAGATCAATTCACTGCAGTTAGTACAATTGCTTTGTTGGAAGCTGCCCAAAAATCAATGATGAAGAAAGGAAAAATAATAAGTGTCTCCGGACATTAATATTCTTTTAACCGGTGCCGGTACCCAGACTTTTGCCAATGTAATTAATCCGTTAAAGGATTATTATCGCAATAGAGTCAAATTGGTTGCCTGTGACATGGATCCGATGGCTTACGGATTATATTTAGCCGATAAATCTTATATTATTCCTCCGGCAGTAAATAGTAATTTTATCAAAAGAATTGTTGAAATTTGCCGGTTGGAATCGGTTAAAATTATTCTGCCGTTATTGTCGCTGGATATGCTTCCCATATCAAAACACAAAAAAGAGTTTGCCGATATGGGAGTATCTGCGCCAATTTCCGATTATAAATCGATTAAGATCTGTTCGGATAAAAAATTAACTTATGATTTTTTCCGCCATCACAATATACCGACTCCGGCAACTTACCTTCCCGATGAGTTACCCGGGAAATTAGATTTTCCGGTAATTGTTAAACCTCGTCATCTAAGCGGAAGCAAATTTTTTCAAAAAGTAAACTCCAGAGATGAACTTCCGAAAATAACCGGTTGTGTACCCGATCCGATTATCCAATCTTTTTTGAACGGCCAGGAATATACCGTTGATATTTTGGCTGATCTGGAAAGCCGTCCTGTCGGAATAGTACCGAGAAGCCGATTGAAAATATCGGCTGGAAAATCAGTGGTGGGTAAAACTGAAGATTTGCCGGTTTTAAGAAAATTAATTGAATATGTAATTAAAAAAATTCCCCTTATCGGACCCGCCAATATTCAATGCTTTAAAATTAACGGCAATTTTTTGTTCACCGAAGTGAATCCCAGATTTTCGGCAGGCGGACTGCCGTTATCTGTTTCCGCCGGAATGAATTCACCGGTACAGCTGGTAAAAATAGCATTGGGCCAAACCGTTCCAAAATTAACAAAAAATTACAATAATCTATATCTGTTCAGATATTATACCGAAGTGATTGTTACGGAGAAAAAAATAATCAAATGACCAGACCGTTTTCCGGATTGAAAATACTTGTTACCGGCGGAGCCGGTTTTATCGGTTCGCATATTGTTGATTCTTTGGTTTCCCAAGGAGCAAAAGTAACGGTTTTGGATAATTTTTCATTCGGACGCATCGATAATTTAAGCACAGTCAGAAGTAAAATTAAAATTATTAAAGCCGATATCAGGGATTATGGCAAACTGGTAAAAGCCATGGAGGGGATCGATATGGTTTCACATCATGCCGCACAATTGGAAATAATCAGGGCAAATAATGATCCCTGGATCGATCTTCAAATCAATTTGCTCGGTACCATAAATGTTTTAAAAGCAAGCCGCATCAAGCGCGTTAAAAAAATTATTAACGCTTCTTCAGCTTGTGTCTATGGTCAGCCTAAATATAAAAAGCAGGATGAAAATCACCCTGTAGAGCCGAATTGGGAATATGGGATATCAAAACTCGCTGCTGAAAAGTATTGCCGCATATTTACAACGTCGTTTGGCATTCCCTCGGTCTCTCTCCGATACTCAATCGTATATGGCCCACGGGAATGGTACCGGCGTGTTCTGACGATTTTTATCAAAAGAACCATACAGGGAAAGCCTCTTGTTGTGTTTGGCGACGGTAAATTATACCGTGATTATGTATACGTGGCAGATGTGGTCAAGGCCCACAACTTATGCCTGATTAAAAAAGCGGCAGACGGAGAAGTTATTAATATCGGATCAGGAAATTTAATTACCATTTTGAAATTAGCAAGACTGGTAAATATTGTATCAGGAAAACAATTGCCGATTATCCATGAGCAGGTTTCTGAAGGAGGGGAAAGCCGGCAAGTTCCCGGTAAGAAAAGAAATCCTCAGGATTTAAAAGGAATGTGCCTGGACAACAAAAAAGCTAAAAAATTATTGGATTGGCAATCGGAAGTCACTTTGCCGGACGGAATTCATTTTGAATTGGATTGGGCAATGAAAAATCTCGACCAGTGGCGTAAAATTAAATACTCTTAATGATTTTGAAACTTGACCGGATTGCCGGAAAATATTCCGAAGAAAAAGGATTTGAAAAGGTTATAACTTCATACAAAATCCGGGAAATTATTAAGTTTATCAAAGGCCCTGATGTGCTTGATTTGGGATGCGGTGAAGGCATAATCACCCGGGCAATCGCTTCGCTGAATTTTCATGTGGTTGCCGTAGACGGTTCGAAACTCAAACTTCAAAAAGCCAAAAAGAATATTTCAAATAATAATGTAAAATTTATCCATTCTTTTTTTGAAAATTTTGATCCGCCGGTAAAATTCAATTCCATTGTTATGAGCAACATTCTGGAACATGTCAATAAGCCCGATAAATTACTGACCCGGGCTAAGTCGTGGCTCAAGCATGACGGCAGAATCATTGCCACAGTCCCTAATGCCGATAGTTTAAACAGGTTGTTGGGTTTAAAAATGGGAGTAATTTCCGGTAAAAAGGAATTGACTGCTGAAGATAAACATAAAGGTCATCGGCGGGTTTATGATATGAAATCATTGAAAACTGATTTTAAAAGCGCCGGTTTTAAGGTCAAATTTATGGGAGGTATTTTTCTTAAACCGTTACCCCATAAATATATGGAAAAAATAGGCGATGAAAATATTTATGAAGGACTTTATAAACTTCGTCTGGAATACCCGAACTTATGTTCTTCGTTAATCGCGGTTGCTTTAAAATGAACCGGGTAAAAGCTGTTTTTTTTGATTTTGACGGTACTATTTTTACATTGAAAATGGATTGGTTAAATCTGAAAAACAATATTATTTCCGAATTCGGCCTTAAAATTTCTGCAGAATCAAATTTTATGAATAATATATACGATCTGAAAAATGACAAAAAAAAGTCGCAGATTTTAGCCAGGATCACCTTTGAAGAATTGAAAGGAGTTGAAAACGGGAAACCTGATCACGGTTCTATAGATTTTATAAATTTCTGCCGTAAAAAAAAATATAAATTAGGTGTTGTTTCCAGAAACAGCCGTAAAGCCATATTATCCGGCTTGGGTAAAATGCGGCTGTCTGAAATACCGGTAATTGGCAGGGAAGATGTTCGAAAACTGAAACCTCATCCGGAAGGATTAATTAAAATGATGAGTATGCTTTCAGTATATCGGAATGAGTGTATTTATATCGGTAATGATGCGGTTTCGGACAGGCGGTTTGCTGAAAATGCGAAAGTTAAATTCATCCACCTGAAGAGCTGGAATGAAATTAAAATCAACTGCAGATCGTGGAACTGATCCTGACTATATTAATACCGGTTGTTTTATCGCTTTCAGGTTTACCGTTCCTTTTGAAAAACAGGTATTTCCGGGAATTCCCGGGTATTCTTCTGTTGGCAATTTCCGTCCAATTAGGCCTATCCCTTGTGATATTTCCGATGGTAATTTGGGGTTTAATTTTTGCATCGGGATTTGTTGTGATTGCCAGAATAATTTTCATATTATCTATCCTTCTTTCCGCAATTGGTCTTTATACATTCCTGCGGAATAAAAAATTTTCCATAAATCTAAAAGAAACGATTAAACTTGTTAAAAATCCTGTTATTGCCGTAACTTTTATATTCTTATTTATCTACTTCTTATTGTTTGCGTTAAAACCCGTAATTGACTCGGATATAATCAGCAGTTATCTGCCGCTGGGCAGAAGTATCATCAGATCTGACAGTATTCCCCGGCTTAATTATTATGATAATAAACCGTTTGTTATACCCCCCGTTGCCGGTCCTGTTTTATTCTCATTTTATTATGCACTTTCAAAAAATATAACCGGTGAAATTTTCCGGTATATAAACCTGCCGTTTTTCTTTTCATTCCTGATTTTTTCTTATTATATATTCAGAAAATTTCTGAACAAATCATATTCTTTATTGGCTCTGGTAGTACTTTTAACAACACCCCTGTTGGAAGATCTTATTTTCAGTGCCGGTCTGTACCCGGATTTCATTTTTGCCTCACTGTGCCTTTTTTCCTTTTGGCTCATGTACTCTCTGGCAAATACTCCAAAAGCGACAGGACAAAATAGAATATCATTTTTTATCTGTATGTTGATGGGAATTTCAATTGCGCTGGCTATGCTTTTTAAATATCAGGCAATTGTACTTTACGTCATTGCTGCCGCTTTTATATTGTCTCAGAATTTAACCGGTTTGTTGAGAAGTCTGGTTTACCTTCTGGATTTATCACCCCTCTTTTTAATGGAGTATTTCTCAATTAATCCTTATAATAAATTCCCGTTATTTGTTGAATTGGTATTTATCCTGCTGATTACAGTCGCCCTTTTTTTACTTCATAAAAACATTAAACCTTTTAAAAAAAGTAATTTATTGAACTTGTACATTTTTTTTATTTTCAGCCTTCCGGGTTTTATTTTTATTGTCAGAAATTTTTTGGTATTTAATGGTCTTAATGAAACCTCATTAATCTATAACTGGGCTGTAAGTATGGAAAAAACAGTCGGAGAAGAAATTGAACAGGGAAATCTGTATTCAATTTTTTCAATCTTTTTAGCGCCCGCTTTATCGGCCTACTGGTTAATTCCGAAAATAACCGGATTATTCATTATGATAAAAAAGAACCGGAAGCATTTTCTCAATTTGTTTATTATATTTACCTGGACAGGCTATTGGGTTATTGGAATGAGTGCGGTTACTGTCAGATGGTTAATGCCGATTCTGCCTTTTCTGGTCTTAAGTATAATGGTTGGACTTAAACATTTTTTTAAAAAAATAAATTATTTTACTCAAATAATTTTTACGGGCATTCTTTTTATGATACTTTCATCCAAATTCATATTTATTAATTTGGGATCATTGCTTTCAGGGACTGAGAATTTGCGTCAAATAGCCGGGCAGCAGCAAAGCGGCAGCTCCGTTATAAGAAACGGTATTGATGGATTTTTAAAAACAATTATTTTTACCCTGACCGCCCGTACTGAATCGGAAAAAGATATATTACAGTTGTTAATCTTGTCTGTTATTTTTTTTATTCTGATAAAAAAAATTGCAGATCTATTTGGTTCTGCCAAATCATTAAAAGTCATTTTATTAACAGTTTTTATCATTTACGGCAGTGTGTTTATGTGGGTGTCAAACGGCAATTTACTGAATTTTACAGAACGTGAAGCTGATCTTGTATTTGACTATTGGGGTCAACAGAGGTATTTGATTCCATATTTGAAAAATCATTCGGAAAAAGATGATATAGTCTTATCCTACAATATACAAACCGGACTTTCATATTATACCAACATGCGGGTTTTTAATTTGCAGTATGGTGCCGGATTACAAATCTTTTATCCGATTTTCAATGAAACCGATCCGGAAAAAATCCACCTGTTTTATAAAAAAAACGGATTTAGGTATTTTGTTCTCCTGGATTATCAGGAATCGAAAAAACATTGGACCAACTTAAGAAAAAAAACAAAAATTTTTGATATTCTCGATGATAAGCGTTACAGTACTCTTGTACTTAGTCCCAATAATAAATCCCACTGGAAACTATATGAAATCAATAAATTATAAAATTTCTGTTCCGCTTGTTGATCTGAAGGCGTCCTATAAGGGGATAAAAAACCAAATTGACAGGGCAATTGCCGGTGTTTTGGGAAAAACTAACTTCATAATGGGAGATGAAGTAACCGGCTTTGAGACTGCTTTTACCCGGTATATCGGTACAAAATACGCTATCGGAGTTTCATCCGGAACAGCCGCTATTCATCTTATCCTGAAAGCTCTTGGAATTGGAGCAGGAGATGAAGTAATTCTCCCTTCCCATACCTTCACGGCAACTGCAGAACCGGTAGTTTGGCTGGGAGCCAAACCGGTCTTTGCCGATATTGCGCCGGATTATACCCTTGATCCGACACGTCTGGAAAAACTTATCACCGCCAAAACTAAAGCTGTTATTCCCGTTCATTTATACGGATTACCAGCTGATATGGACGGGATTTCAAAAATAGCATCCCGCTATAAAATTTCAGTCATCGAGGATACCGCCCAAGCCCATGGTGCAGTTTTTGGCAAAAAAAAGACGGGAACTTTGGGGATTGCGGCCGCTTTTTCATTTTATCCGGGTAAGAATCTGGGTGCCTATGGTGATGCCGGTTGTGTAGTCACCGATAACCGTCTCCTGGCTGATGCTGTCAGGAAACTGAGAAACCATGGCAGGACGGAAAAATACCGGCATCAACTGGTTGGCTACGGTGAGCGGTTGGACACACTTCAGGCAGCCGTGCTTTCAGTTAAACTTAAGCATCTGGAACGATGGAACCGCCAAAGAAGGACTGCGGCAGCCCTTTATGACCGGCGGCTTAAAGATATTCCTCAAGTAACAATGCCTGAGACAATATCCGGCCGGCGGCATGTCTATCATTTATATGTTATTCAGGTGGAACAAAGGGACAAACTGAAAAATTATTTAAAAGAAAAGGGGATCGGGTGCGGTATCCATTATCCGATTCCTCTGCATCTCCAACCGGCTTATAAGTTTTTAAGATACAAGCGGGGTGATTTTCCCGATACCGAAAAAATCTCCGGTAGAATTTTATCTCTGCCGATTTATCCTGAAATAACCACCGCTCAGATAAAATATATTACCAAATGCGTAAAAGAATTCTATTCCTGATATTCGTAACAGTCTTTCTTAAAGAGCTGGTTTGGATTGCTGTGGTTCCACTTTGGCATTTTCCGGATGAGCAGGCCCATTTCGGCCAGGCAGCATACATTGCCGAGAAAGGCAGCCAGGTGCCTTATCCTCCGGAAAATGATTTGACGGAAGAAATATTGATTTATGAGAAAACTTTAGGGACAAAAAGGGATAAGTTCGGCAATAACAAATTCACTTTTCATCCACAATACCGGATTGACTATTCCGGCCATGAAACCGGTATTTTTGAAGAAAGTCTGAAAAATTTATCGTCAAATAAGGAATACCGGCAGATGTCAATTCACGAAGCATCACGCTATCCGCCTCTGTATTATTTTCTTATTTCTTTAAATTACCGCCTTTTTTACGGCCGGGATCTCATAATCCGGGTTTTTGTCGCCCGCCTGTTCCAGCTTATATTCTATATGGGTGTTGTTTTATTAGCCTATCTGACCGCCAAAAATATATTTGAATCGGTGCTGCAGCAGACTACAGCCGTCATGCTGGTCGCCTTTCACCCCATGTTTTCATTTGTCTCGGCCGGAATAAACAGCGATAATGCCGGTAATTTAATTTTCAGTGTATTTACCTATATTTCAGTAATAACACTTAAAAAGGGCATAAACCTCAAAAGATTGATCGCCTTAATTCTTACCCTTATCTTATCGGTTAATATAAAACCTCAATTTATTGTCATCCTGCCTTTGATATTTGTGCTTTTAATTATCGCCTTTCTGATAAAAAAAAGACAAAATTCAATAAATCCGGGCAGGATTCTGTTTACGGCTGTTGTTTTTATAATCTCCATCATGCTTTTGTGGCGGTCCGGCAGGGACTTATTTTCCATAATATTCCGTTTTTTTTCACATTTTGATGTTAACCTGGTAACCGGGCACATTAAAAACTATGCCCTTCCTCAGCTTTATCATGAGGTTATGCCCTGGTATTGGGGAATCTTTAACTGGCTGGGGGTAACCTATATCCGCCCGGTTCACCGGTTGGTCAACTGGATCAGCTTGACAGCGATTATAGGTCTGTCTATTTATTTTCTTAAAAATGTAAGAAAAAAAATTTATTGGCCAGTGAGCGGATTTTTTTACCTGGTTTTTTGCAATCTTTTATTGTTTTCTGGAATCTACCTTTATGATTGGCTGGAAACAGTAAGAACTAAATATCATCTTGGAGTCCAGGGCAGATATTTTTTCCCGTTACTGGTTTCTCAAATGATTTTGATCTTCCAGGGGTTCCGGGCGCTGTTTTCTTTCACCGCTTCCCTGAAAAGCTGCCTGGTGAAATTGTTGGCTGTTCTGATGGTAATCTTTCACTGGTATGCCCTGTTAGTCGTATCCGCTTCATACTATGACCTGTCATCTATAAGAATGTTTATTGTCCAAGCCAGCCAGTATAAGCCGTGGTTTTTTAAGGGAGGGTTCCTTTTTAGCCTTATAGCCCTGGCGATGTCCGTCAATCTGGTTTTTCTGCTACAATATTTAAAAGAGCCTGAAAATTATGGTACCGCAAAGAAAGAGAAAAGTTAACAGAACTTCTCTGATCCTGTTTATAATTCTTCTTTTGGCCTTTTTTTTCCGCTTTTATAAACTGACGGAATGGTTCAGTTTCGGTATGGACCAGGAGTATGAAGCATTTCTGGTAAAAAATATTGTCGAAGGCAATCATATTCCATTAATCGGGGTCAATGCCGGAGATACCGGAATATATCTTGGCCCTTATTTCATTTACCTATCAGTCATTCCCTATCTTTTATTTCTGGGGAATCCCCTGGGTTTTGCTGTAACTGCCTCGTTTCTCGGTGTTGTTGTCACGTATTTAATTTTTGTCATCGTTAAGAAACTTTTTTCACTTCCGGCCGGTCTTTTTGCCGCCTTTTTTTATGCCGCTTCTTTTTTAGCGTCATATTATGACAGAAGCTTCTGGAATCCCATGCCCGTGCCTCTTTTGTCTCTTCTGATTGTCTATTTTATTTACAGGATAGTTAGGGGAGACGGCAAATATCTTGTCTTTTTAGCTTTTGTTTTCGGGTTAATTTTTCATACCCATTTATCGCTTTTGATTTTTACACCCATTCTAATTTATGTTCTTATCGTAAACCGGCAGAAATTCAGCCGCAAAATAATAATTTGGTCACTTTGCGTATTTCTTTTTATGTTGGCTCCGCTTCTTTTATTTGAACTCCGGCATAACTTTACCAATTCCAGGGCGGTAATTAAAAGCTTCTCCGCTGAAAACAATTCCCAAACTTCCGGTTTTAATAACCGGGTATACCATCTCATGAATTTTCTGGGGCGTTTCATTTGGATTCCGCCCGCTCCGGACCTGTTTGTTGAAAAAGGCATGTGTCGGGATCTTTTGTGGTTGAGGAAAAATGCCTATCCGGAAATAATCGGGTTAACCGTTCTCGCGTTGGCGGTATTTTTATATTTACATCATCCCGGGAAAAGGTCAGCCGCATATGCATTGGTAATGGCTGTTTTTTCAATGGGGCTTTTGGCCGTACTTTTCTATCGGGGTAATTTTTATGAATATTACTTATTGTTTCTTCTGCCTTTCCTGGCGATTGTCCTGGGTATTGTGGTCAGTATTTTAAACCGGTCGGAAAATTTAAAACCCTTAGCCGTTCTTATTGTTTTCGTTTTCCTGGTATTAAACCTGATTACACTTTTTACCGCGCAAAACAGTTACACCCACAATAACAAGATAGCAGTGACCCAATTCACTAAAAAGTATGTTTCGCAGGATACATTTAATCTGGAAGCTCTTGGTGAATGTCCGCGTTTTGGAGGCTGGCGGTATCTTTTTGAGTATAATGTCGGAACTCCCGTTCATTCCTATATGGACAGCTATTTTCAATGGCTCTATCAGAATAAAACACCCTCCGGCCAGCCTGAAAAAGTTGTTCTTTTGTCAATGATTGACGCCCGCTCAGCACCAAAAACCATTGCCCGCTGGCAGGAAGATAAAGTCAGGTTCCTGACGGGATATAATATACTGGCTGAAAAATTATTGAAAAACATCCATGTCTTTATCCTGTCCCCTATAAAGTGAAGAAAAATAAACGGTTCATACCGATAGCCTTTCCGGAAATAAGCGGCAATGAAAAATCATATCTGCTAAATTGCCTTAAATCATCCTGGATTTCCTCAAAGGGTGAGTATATCGACAGATTCGAGGAGGATTTTGCCCGGTTCATCGGGAGTAAATATGCGGTATCCTCATCCAACGGTACTACCGCCCTGCATTTGGCGTTGGTTGCTGCCGGTATCGGACCCGGCGACGAAGTTATTTTACCCGATCTGACTTTTGTGGCAACGGCCAATACCGTTAAATATACCGGAGCCGAACCGGTTTTAGTTGATGTTAACAAAAAAAGCTGGCAAATTAATACCCGTCTAATTGAAGGAAAAATAAATAAAAAGACCAAAGTGTTGCTGCCCGTTCATCTATACGGAATTCCTTCCGATATGAAAAAAATCATGGAAATTGCAAAAAAATACAAATTGACGGTTATTGAAGATGCAGCTGAAGCTCACGGTGCAAAAGTTATGATGGGAGATGTATCTTTTAAAATGGCCGGTTCGATAGGTTTAATGGGCTGCTTCAGTTTTTACGCTAACAAAATCATAACTACCGGTGAAGGGGGTATGGTAGTAACTGATGACCGGAAAAAAGCGGACCTTATGAAAATGCTCCGTGACCACGGGCAGGATCCAGGCAGGCATTATTATCATCCTTTAATCGGATTTAATTATAGGATGACTAATCTCCAGGCCGCCTTGGGAACAGCCCAACTTGAAAGAATTCAAAAATTACTTAATTTTAAATCCCGGATTGCCGCTCTTTACACCAATATGCTTTCAAAAGTTGCCGGTATTTATTTTCCGGAAATTCCGGCCGGAACAGAAGCCGTCTGCTGGCTTTACTCGGTTATTGTAGACAAGCCGTATCCTTTAAGCCGGGATGTCTTAATTAAGAAATTAAAAAACAGAGGTATTGAAACCCGGCCTTTTTTCTACCCCATGCACCGCCTGCCCGCCTATATTTCAGAAGAAAGTTTCCCCGCTGCCGATTATTTGTTCCATCACGGCATAAACCTCCCCAGCGGTTACAACCTAACGGAGGGTGATATCAAATATATTTGTGCTGTTATTAAATCATTTTCGAAATGAAGGCTAAAATTAGATTATTGGGTAATTTGCTTGTTTCGGAAACTGCCAGAAATACTTACGCCGTTTTTATCGGTAATGCTGTTTCAGCCGTATTGGCTTTTATTTTTACCGTGACTTTGGTCCGCCGGCTGACTCTGTCGGATTTTGGTTATTTTTCCGCCCTGCTTTCCTTCATGCTGCTTTTAACGGAACTTTCTGATATCGGTATCGGTCAGTCGCTTTCTTCTTTTCTGCCGAGACTGGAAAAAACTGTATCTGCTCTTCACAGCTTTCTTAAAGCGTCATTTGTTATCCAGTTGGCAATTTCATCCGTTGTGTCTTTTACCATTATCATTTTTTCATTAACCGTCTCACGGCTTTTGTTTCATACCGATAAGTTTGCCGGCCTGGTTATTTTGACCGCAATCGGTATTTATGCCACAGTCCTTTCCAATTTTGTCAATAATTCTTTATCCGCCAGGAAAAAATTTTTAAAAGTCGCCTTTCTTACAGTTTTTGGCGCTTTTTTAAGACTGGCACTTCTGATTGTAATAATACTTTTTTCCGTTGTTACCCTGAATAATTCCGTTTTGGTCCAAAGTCTGTCTCTGGTGATCCTGATGCTGGCTGCGCTTTCCGTTCACAAATTTTCTTTTCTTAAATCTCCTCTGATAAAAGGCGATATCAGGAACCTGATCTTTTTTGCCGGATTTTTGGGATTAGCCCGGAGTTTTACGGCAATTGCTTTCCGTCTGGATGTTCTCATGCTGGTAGCTTTAAAAGACGCCACCGAAGCCGGCATTTATTCAACCGCTTCCAGGGTTATTTCAATATATCCTTTACTGGCGGGCAGTTTCATGATGGTAATTGCTCCCAAAATAGCCGTCTTGAAGGGAAATAGGGAACTTATTGATTTTTCCAAAAGGGTACTTTTTGCCACAATCCTATTGGTTGCTTCAAGTATTTTTATGATCATTATTGCCCGGCCGTTTATGCTGACGCTTTTTGGTGATAAAGTAATTCCGGCGGTTACCGTTTTTCGCCTTTTGCTTATTGCCATGATTTTTTTTGTCGCATCAATACCGCCCGTTTCCATTGCCGTTTATTATTTGCGTAAACCATATATCCTGACCGTTAATTCCGTCCTCCAGTTAATAATAGTTGTTATCGGCAATCTTATTTTAATTCCGGTTCTTGGCCGCCACGGTCCGGCCGTATCTCTTATTATTGCCTATGGCATATCTCTTTTATTAACAACGGTAATGACCGTTTATCACTTCCGACTGAACAATCCGGTCAGGCTTAAACCCTTATTAAAAAAATAATTTTCTTAATTTATTTTATACAGGTAATAGCGGTTATTAAAAACTGCCGGAAGGGATCTGTAGAATACCGGAGAAACAATATAATCAGCTTTATATAGGCGGGCTAATGCGGTAATTGACGAAATGCTGTGGTTTTGATACCCCAGGATTATCTCTTCAAAAGAAATTTTATCCGCCGGGCATTTGGATATATTGCCCAATAAACACATCCGTTTATACCACTGGTAATAGTCTCCGGGATGAAATGGAAATGATTTCCAGTCGGCTACAATGGCTCTTCCTGCCACCAGACGGAATTTTTCCAAATCAGGCGGAACCAAAAAAACAGCATCGGCAGGGGTATTTCCGCGGATATATTCCTCAATTTCCGTTTCCTGGTCCCTGAACTGATAGTAGTTGGAAAAATTGAATTTCCCATGATATCGCCATAAGGAAAAATAAATAAGAAAAAGAGCTGTCAGAGCTGTTTTGCCGGTTCTGTTATAAAAAAGGATAAATAAAAATCCCAAAAAAACAGCTGCCAGCCCTGCTTTACCGCTGCCGGTTATTTTCCCGGCTACCGGCAGAAATACGGGAATAATGGCCAAATAGGAGGGTAGTTTATTGTTTTTTATCCCGTTAAAAATGACGGTTGTCAGTCCCGTCATCAGAAGCCAATATACATAAATTGTCAAACGGAATGGTTGCATAACCACCGGCAGGTAAAGGGGATAAAAATAGAGGGAAAAACTCCCCAGAATTATTAGAGCAGTACAGATGGCAACAGCAGAATAAGTTAATATTTTAATTTTACCCGGCCAGTATCTTTTAAACTTTATAAATCCCAAAAGGGATATTGCCAAAAACAAAAAAAACATAAGATAGTCGGCAAGGGGATAAGCCGTGGGCAAATAATGGTGCCGCCCGCGCATCATTGCCGGAATCTGGATCTTTAAAACACCTGGTATATTGTCGGCAGGCAGCGCACCGTATAAATAAATTAAAGGTATACAAATAATGAAAAAAGGTAATATACCCCGTTTTAATAAGTCCGGAATATTTTTTTTAAGACCCGTCACTGTTAAATAGACAAAGTAAGAAGTGTTAAAGATAAAAAACGATTCAAAACCGATAAGGGGATGGAAATAAGCTGAGATAATATACAAAAGGGAAGATAACAGTATTTTATCCCGGAAAAGACATGAAATTGCCAAAAGCGAAAATGCCAATGACAGTTGGGTAACGGTAAAATCACCAGTCACCAGAATATTTCCTCCCAGGCTGAAGGTTTGCCCGAATAATATCACAATGACGGTTAGAATTGAGCTTAAATGGTCTTTGGCGATACTGTCCGATAGCTTATAAGTGGCTTGGGAAATAAGAAAAACGGTTACCACAAAATGAAAGAAAAAAATAACCGGCAAATTTGTAATTTGGTTTAGTCCGGCCATATAAACGGAAAAAAAATACCGCGGTCCGAATTTTGATGCCGTGTTAAGAAACCAGTCGTTGACCAAATAATTGCCGGAAATAAATCTTAGGATGATGGGGATCTGTTCATATTGGTTGCTTGATACAAAGGAATATTTATATAGAAAGGGGAATATCAGACTTAAAAAAACAATAGACCGAATCATATCCGGATTATTTTACCATTAATTAAAGTTTAGTTTTACAGAGTTTCAGGCTATAATCGAGCCATGTCGCCAAAGATAAAGACATTCTTACCTGTTTTTTTCTCAGGCACCGCCAAAGATACCTATATAATTTTTACCGCCAACATTTTTACCTCATTTTTAGCGTTCCTTTATACCATTTTTCTGGCCCGGGCTTTTGATCCCCGGCTGTTGGGTATTTTTTCAGCCGTTACCGCATTTATTCTTTTGACTTCAGATGTTCTTGATCTGGGAATCTCTGCATCCCTGTCCCGTTTTTATCCGGAAATAAAACGTAAAAGGGGAGAAGGAAACGCTTTATCTTTTGCCGTTAATTCCTTCAAATTCCAACTCACCTTGACAATTGCCGTTATCCTTTTGATAATTATAACTTCCACAAATCTGGCTAATATTTTTCTGGAAGATTACCGCTTTTATTACCTTTACCTCCTTTCGGCTGCCGGAGTTTTGGGAACGGTTTTGACCGCCTTTGCCTCCGCTCTTTTGGCAGCCCGAAAAAAATTTATTGCCGTAGCCGTCATAAGCGTTACTTCCACTTTGACTAAACTGCTTCTTCTGGTATTACTTTTTTATCTCAACCGTTTTATCCTGTCTCTGGTTCTTCTCGCTTTCGTGGTTGCTTCATTTGTTGCTTTTTCTGTCTCTACCCGGTTTTTAAAACTGGCGCTTTTTAGGGATAAATTCAGCTTTATGGAATTAAAAAAACTTCTCTCATACTCCCTTTTTATTGCCTTATCCCGTATATTTTCCGCGGTATCGGGCAAGCTTGATGCTTTGATGCTTATTCCTCTTTCATCAGCTTTCGATGCCGGTATTTATTCCGCTGCCTACAAAATTGCCTTTACCTATATTCTTTTGGCCGGCAGTTTCAGTACTGTTATTGCTCCCAGACTGGCTTCATTTAAAGATGTCGGACTGTCGCTTCCATATCTTAAAAAAATAATCCTGGCAACTATGCTGATACTTTTGTCTATGGTAGTCTTATATGCTGTCGCTCCGTTTTTTGTCGTCTTTATCCTTGGCCGCCGGTATGTTCTTTCTGTTGATGTATTCCGGTCTCTTCTGTTGCCGACCGCTCTTTTTGTCATGACTATTCCATCAGTCAATTTTCTTCTTTACGTTCTGAAAAAACCCTGGGTATCAACATTCAATACTTTTATCTCTCTGGTAATCATGTTTTCCGGTAATTTATATTTCATTCCGGCATTCGGGAGGTTCGGTCCTGTCTACAGCCTGACGGGAGCTTACGGATTTACCCTGATAAGCTCGGTATTCTTTGCCGTTTATTACTATTCAAAATCATAAATCCGATGAAAAAAAACAATTGTACTGCCTGTATGGTTGTCAAAAATGAAGACCGGTTTGTCTGGTACGGCATAAACTCAGTGCTTCCCTATGTTGACAGATTTCTGATTACCGATACCGGTTCAACCGACAAAACAGTTGAAATAATAAAGGCAATAAAAGATGAAAAAATTGCATTAACCCGAAAAGAAAAAGTAACTCCCGCTCTTTTAACCCGGTATCGTCAGGAACAGATTGACAAAACAGAAACTGCCTGGCTCTGGCTGGTTGACGGAGATGAGGTCTATCCGGAAAAAACCGCTCAAAAAATACGCCGGATTATGTCGGAAGGCGATAAATATGACGGTATTATCGCGCACCGCTTTGATCTTCTCGGAGATATTTACCACCGGCAAAGGGAAACAGTCGGCAGTTATAACCAGTTCGGGCTTCGCGGTCATTACGTATTGAGATGCCTGAGAGTTAAAGCTTTTTCGGACCTTAATGTGTTAGGTGATTATCCCGATGAATATTTTGCCGACGGCGCCGTTCATGTTAAAAAACGGGGCAGGGACCGTTTTGCCCTGGTTCAGGAACCGCTCTTTCATTCCATGTATCTGCAGCGGTCAACAGCGGGAAAAAAACTGCAAAATGTCTTAAACCGGCAAAATTACAAGATAGAACTGGGATTGGCTGTTAATCCGGAAAATCTGCCCGATATTTTTTTTGCGATACGTCCGCCGATCGTCCCGGAAGTTTTGGGAAAAATAAGCGTGATATATCTTATTGCCGCCGCTCTTATTACTCCGGTAAAAATATTAAAGAGAAAATTGATGGAAATTAAAATTTAGGATCTTGTCACCATGAAAATCCGTCCAATAATAATATATCCGTTTCTTATTGCCTTTTATCCCGTCATTTTCGCCTACGCTGAAAATATTAAAGGTCTGATACTTCCTGAAGTATCCCTGCCGCTGTCTGTATCTTTCTTTCTGACATTAATGCTGTTTCTTTTGGCTAAAATCGTTTTCAGGGATTGGTATAAGGCAGGCATTGCCGCTGCAATTATAATTATTGTCATTGAAAATTATATACTTGGTTTTGACTTTGTCAGAAAGACTGTCTTAGATCAATTTATCAAAGGCAAGCATAAATTCGGATTTCTGGTGGTCACAACAGGTCTTTTGATCTTTTTATATTTTTTAAGAAAATCAAAACAGCGTTTCCGGTTATCCGCATCCATATTGAATGTTTTTTCAGTTATATTGATCTCTTTACCTGTTGTTCAGATTGCCGTATATGAGATATCTAATAAATCGCCCACTATAAATGCAGTTACTCTGCCTAAACTGGAAAAGAATGGCCATCCCCAAACCGGGGAATTGCCGGATATTTATTACTTCATATTAGACAGATACGGACAAAATAAAACAATCAGCTCAAATTACGGTTATGATAATTCTGTTTTTATTAAATCCCTGGAGAAAAAAGGATTTCATATTGTGTCTGACAGTTGGTCGAATTACACAACAAGCGCACTTTCACTGGCCTCATCTTTAAATATGAGTTATCTGGACAATCTTGCCCAAAATCCGGGTATTAACTCGGCGGATGAAAAAATTCTTTTGAAACTGATAGAGAATAATCTCGTTGTAAAATTTCTCAAAAGTATGGGATACAAATATATTCATGTCGGATCATGGTGGAATGCAACGGCAAAAAATAAATATGCCGACAGAAACATCAAAGGCGCTCTTGCTTTATCCGAATTATCTCAAGTCATTTATAGCCGGACTATTTTTTATCCGATTACGGTTAAGCTGAAAGTGCCTCTTTTAGACGGCCGCTATGCTCAATTTATAAGAATTCCTTCCCAGTTTTCCGAGATTGCCAATATTCCTAAAATGAAAGAGCCTACATTTATTTTTGCTCATTTTCTTATTCCTCATCCTCCGTATGTCTTTGATAAAGACGGAAATTTTATAACTGAGGAAGAAGAAAATAAAAGAAGCGAAAGGGATAATTACATCGGCCAATTGGAGTACGCGAATAAAAAAATACTCGAATTGGTAAATACATTATTAACTTCCGCAAAAGACAATAAGCCCATTATTGTCATTCAGGGTGATGAAGGACCGTATCCCGGGGAATATCTCAAAAACAGCCTGAAATATGACTGGAAAAAAGCCGGTGATGATATTATTCAGCAAAAAATGGGAATACTAAACGCGATATATTTTCCCGATAGCCGGTATGAATCTTTTTCTCCGGTGACTTCACCGGTCAACTCCTTCAGGATTGTATTCAACACCTGGTTTAATCAGAAACTCGAGCTATTACCGGATATAAGTTTCCTCTCTAACGTCGGAAAACCTTACGATTTTGTGAAAAAAATCGAAAGAAATCAGAAATGAAGATCGCTTTCATAAATATTTATCAGGGTCTTGCCTATAGGGGAGCGGAGCGCAGTACCGAAGAGCTCTGTTTACGATTAGGTGTTCAAAATAGAATTACTCTAATTTCTGCCGGAAACACCAACGTTCCGGAAAAAGTAGAAAAAATAAAAATCCCGATATTACTTCCTTACCTTCCTGATAGTTCATTCTCCTTCTTTCGCCGTTTCTATCTGGATTTATGGAGTCTGCAAATCTTAATATTTACACTTCGCTGTCTGCCTTATCTTTTAAAGAGAAATTTTGACATCCTTATTCCCGTTAACGGGGGATGGCAGACGGTAATTATCAAATTAGTCACAAGAATAAAACGGTCCAAAATGGTAGTTATTGGCCGGGCCGGTATCGGCCGGGATGATGCCTGGAATTTACTGACCTGTCCTGACCTTTTTATTGCCCTGACAGGAAAAGCGGAAAAATGGGCCGGAAAAATTAAACCCGGTGTCAAAATTGTCAGGATTCCTAACGGTATTGATCTTGAAAAGTTTCACCCCCGGGTCAAACCGGTCAAGTTAGATCTGCCCCGGCCGGTCATTTTGGCTGTTTCTGCCCTGACGGAAAATAAAAGGCTGAAATTGACAATAAATGCCGTTGCCGCCATGGAAAAACCTGTTTCACTACTTATCGTCGGCCGGGGTCCTCTAAAAGAAAGTCTACAGAATCTGGGCCGGCAGCTTTTGGGACGGGACAGATTTATGATAACTCAAGCCGGGGCGGAAGATATGCCGGCCTTTTATACCGCCGCCGATATCTTTACCATGGTATCGGTTGACACTGAAGCTTTCGGTAATGTCTATCTTGAAGCACTTGCCTGTAATCTGCCTGTGGCGGCGCCGGATGACGAAAACCGCCGGGAAATAATAGGCCCGGCCGGTCTCTATTGTGATCCCCGTGATCCCCGAACTTATGCTCAGGTTCTGGAAGAAGCATTATCGAGAAATTTAGGCAATATTCCCCGGTCCCGGGCGGAACAATTTGATTGGAAAAGGATTATTAAAAAGTATGATAAAGTGTTAAAACAACTCATGAAAAGATGAAATTATCGATTATCATCCCGGTTTACAATGAGGAAAAAACAGTGGGTAAAGTACTGGATAAAATATGCCGCCAGCCCCTCAAATGGAGCCGGGAAATAATTATTATCAACGACGGGTCAACCGACAACACCAAAAATATTATTAAATCTTTCCTGATAAAAGCCGAAAAGGAAAAATATCAGGTTAAAGTAATAAATTTTGATAAAAATTACGGAAAAGGTAAAGCGGTTTCATCTGGCATAAAAAAAGCTACCGGCAACTATATTCTTATCCAGGATGCCGATTTGGAGTACGATCCTGCCGATATTCCCGCAATACTAAGCGCTGCCGGCCGTGTCCTTGAAAATAAAAATAAATATGTCAGTGTTGCTGTTTACGGCAGCCGGTTGATGAAAAACCCCGTTAATATGCCGTATCTTTATATAATGGGCAATAAATTTCTGACAGGGTTAACCAACTTCATATTCGGTACCCGCCTGACGGATATGGAGACAGGTTACAAACTTCTCCCTGCCGGACTTATCAGAAAAATGCCTCTGATATCAACCCGCTTTGATTTTGAACCGGAAATTACCGCCAGGCTGATAAAAGCGAAAATTCCAATAATCGAAGTGCCTATTTCATACCGGGGTAGAACCCATTTGGCCGGTAAAAAATTAACTGTCAGAGATTCAATCGGTGCTTTAAAATGCCTGATTTATTTTCGTTTTTTCACTTGAACAAAAAAGCAAATGAATAAGCTTTTGCTGATTTTTCTGATAGTAGTAGGCAGCGCCTATTCCGTTATTGCCGTTGCCGCTCACTATCAGTTCCGGACTTTCGGTTGGGATTTGGGATATTTTGACCAGATAATCTGGTTATTAAGCCGCGGATTCTACCCTTTCAGTACTTTAAATAAGGTGAATTTTTTAGCCAATCATTTTTCACCGGTTCTTATATTCTATGCTCTGCTTTACCGGATCCATTCTTCTCCGGTAACCCTTCTCATATCCCAGGCTTTTTTGGTCGTTTTTTCCTCGTACCCCCTTTTTCTCTTGGTCTGGGAAAAAACGGGCAGCCGGCTTTTAGGAATGGCCGTAGTTATTTCTTTTCTGTTTTTTATCGGTACCCAGTGGAGCATACTCAATGAATTCCATGAAGCGACTTTAACCCCGCTGTTTCTGTCGCTTTTTTTCTTTTCTGCCGGCATAAAAAAAAGGAAGCTGATTTTCCTTTTTTCAATAATCGGCTTACTTGTTACCAAGGAAGAATTTGCGCTTTTAACAGCCGCCCTGGCTTTCCCTTTGTATTTTTATTACGGGCTAAAAAAACAGGCGGTTATTCTTTTTCTGTTTTCCCTGTTTTTTTTCTTTTTCCTGACTCAATTTTTCATGCCGGCCATATCGGAAAAAGGTGTATACCAGCATGCTCATTTGTCACCAGAAGCCCCATCACCCTGGGAACTGACCTTAAAAATCTTGACTGATCCTGTATATATCCTTAAAAGTTTCCTTTCTCCGCCGGTAAAAATTCAGACTCTTTTAATCAGTTTTTCTTCATTTGCATACTTGCCGCTTTTTGCCCCGTTTTCCGTTTTAGTTCCGGTTATCGAGCAATTTCTGATGCGGTTTCTGTATACCGGACCGCAGTTTACTGTTTTTACCAATGTCAACCATCATGCCGCTCCGATTGCCGTTCTTCTGCCCGTTTCCGTTGTTTTTGCGGTGGTGCGTCTTATGAGCCGGTTCCCCCGTAAAAAAAGATTCATCCTTTTGTCTTCATCCCTTTTAATTTTAGTTGCCAGTGTGTTTCAGGATATTATTCAAAAAGCGCCTTTTCATTCCATTGTTAAACCGGCTTTATATCAGGAGTCGGAGTGGCAAAAAAACGCCGGGAATGCCTTAAAACAAGTGCCCTTAAACAGTTCCGTTGCCGCCCAAAACAGCCTTTTTCCCCATTTATCGCAAAGAAAGGAAATTTATCTCCTACCCGAAACAGGCAATGCCGATTTTCTGGCGGTTGATTTAAGTGACGGGCCTAATAAATTCTCTCCTCTTAATCTGCAAAAAACCCGAGTTTTAATTTATGAGTTGGAGGAAAAAAATATATACCGGGTTTATTTCCGGAAAGGCGATGCCATTATTTACCGGAAAGTAAATTAAACGCTTTTTGCCAAGTATTATAAGCCGAGTGTAAAATACGCGTTAAACAAATAATGATTGATGTTAAGAAACTATATGATACCCGTTTTACTTCCTTTGAAAGGATAAGGAAAATTGAATTATGGAGGATTTTATGTCGCCGGTTTCTCCAGCAGTACATTAACCGGAACGGATCGATCGTTGATCTGGGAGCCGGCAATTGTGAATTTATTAATAATATTGAATGCCGGGTAAAATACGCGGTTGATATAAATGACGATCTTAAAAAAAAAGTAAAAAAAGGCGTTCGCGTTAAAATTGCTCCGGTTAAAAAACTGAAAAATCTTTTTCCCCATAATTCCGTTGATGCAATATTTATGAGCAATCTGTTGGAACATCTGGACAGCAAGGAAGACGTCTTCAGACTGTTAAACGAATCTTTTGCCGTCCTTAAAAAGGGCGGCCGGTTACTGATCATGCAGCCGGATATCGCCCTGGTTGGTGATTCATATTGGGATTTTTTTGATCATAAAGTTCCCATCACTTTTGCCAGCCTTTCGGAAGTGCTTGTGACCGTAGGTTTTAAACTGAGAAGTTACCGCTATCCTTTTTTGCCTTATTCAACCAAAGTCAAATACCTGCCGCTCTGGCCGCCGTTTTTGAAAATTTATCTTTATTTAAGGCCGCTCCATTATTTTTTCGGAAAACAGTTTTTTATCTGCGCTGAGAAATAATATGGATATTTCCGCTTGTCTGGTCATAAGAAATGAAGAAACACTCCTGGAAAAAAGTCTGGAGAGCCTCAAAGGGATTGCTGATGAAATAATTATTGTGCATGACGGGCCATGCAATGACCGCAGTCTTATTATTTCCCGAAAATTTGGAGCTAGGGTGTTTGTCAGAAAATTTGTCGGTGAAGCGGAATACCACCGGCCTTTTTCCTATGAAAAAGCAAAAGGGGATTGGATTTTGCAGATTGATGCCGATGAATATCTGCCGTCTTCCAAAAAAAATTTAATCAGGAAATTAACCGGCAGCAAAACTTGTGACGCCTACAGTTTTGCCTGGCCTTATCCGGATGAAAAAGGGTATATCGGCAAAGGACCTTTTAGCCAGACATACAAACCTTGCCTTTTTCAAAAAGAAAAAATGTACATGCTCGGTCTCTCGCATGAATATCCCCGGACTTATGGAAAGATATGCCGAATTTCGAAAATCCAATTATTCCACCCGCCCCGTTTTGATAATTATTCCCTTAAAGTTTTTAAAACCAAGTGGCGCCGGTGGGCAGCTATTCAGGCTGAACAAATAAAAAATATAGAGAATCTGCCCCGGTTCAATATGGGCGGGAATAACCATCTTTCTAAACATTATGGATATATAATAAAACACCCGTTTATAAGCGGTATTAAGGAATCTTTTAAATTTTTACTGCTTTATATATCAAGAGGCATTCTTTTTTCCGGAATCAGAAGTTATAAAATTGCTTTTTTTGAAATCTGTTATATCTGGCTGGTCAGATTTTATACATTAAAATTTAAAAAAGGTTGAAAATCATGAATGAATATAATCAAAAAAGAATCAATCCGCCATTCTGGCAGCACGACTGTCACATATTAAAAAGGCTTTATCGTGAAATTAAAATTGAAGTGCACCGGTGGGTTAATAAAAATTCTGAGGTTTTGGATTACGGTTGCGGCCCGGCTCCATATGAACATTTATTGACCGGACGATGTTCCCGCTATATTAAATTGGATATCGGAAAAAACAACTCGGCTGATATCCTTGTCCTGGAGAACGAAAAAATTCCTCTGCCTGATTCGTCATGGGACGTGATACTTTCAACCCAGGTATTGGAACATGTGGCTGACCCCGGTTTTTACCTGTCTGAATGCCGCAGACTCTTAAAACCCGGCGGAAAACTGATATTGTCTACCCACGGCATCTGGCCCTATCATCCGTTTCCGGAGGATTATTGGCGCTTCACGGAATCAGGGCTTAAAAAAATATTGCGTGATAACCGGTTTAAGACAGTCAACTTTAAAGGACTTATCGGGCCGTTTGCTTCATCCGTCCAGTTCACTGTATTATTATTGGCAGACTTTCTTGTTAAAAAGCCTTTCCCGGCCAAATTGATTCTGGTTCTTTTATCAGTTATATCCAATATATCAATTTCAGTTTTAGACTCAATTTTTCCTTACCGTAAAAACAGTGATTCAAGCCTTTATTTTCTATGCGCCGAAAAATACTGATCGGAATTATTTTTACCGGCCTCATATTGAGGTTTATCGGCCTCAACCAGAGTTTTTGGCTGGATGAAGCCGCTCAGGTAATTGAATCGGAAAGAGTTTTTGCCCAACAGATTGATTTGGCTTCTGATTTTCACCCGCCGCTTTATCACTTACTGCTTCATTTTTGGCTTAAAATCGGAAACGGTGAAATATTCTCTCGGCTGCCTGAAGTTATAATGGGAGTTGTCAGTATTTTTTTGGTTTATGAAATTACCCGCCTTTTAAAATTCAGCAATTTTTCCGCTCAATTAACCGCTTTTCTTTTGGCCGTCAATCCCTTTCATATTTATTATTCCCAGGAAGTCAGGCCATACATGCTGTTTAGCTTCCTATCACTGTTAGCAACCCGTTTTTTTCTGACCGGCAATTTAATTGCCCTGGCAATTGTTGTTTCCCTCTTGGTCTATACCAATTATTTTGCGTTCTTTCTTCTTTTGGCATTTCCTGCCGCATCCCTTTTGTCCGGATATAAAAAAGACTTGAATAAAGTTTTACAATCATTTTTCTTGGCGTTTCTGATATTTTTGCCTTGGCTGCCTTCTTTAATGAGGCAATTGGAAATAGGTTTCGGAAACGGATTGCCCGGTTGGAAATCAGTTGTTTCGGTTTCCCCGTATAAGGCGATTCCTTTGATTTTAGCCAAGTTTATCTTCGGTAAAGCTTCAATTGATAATAATTTCATTTACGCACTGGTCCTTATGCCCTCCATCATTGCTTTTGCCGCCAGTGGTTTTCTTGCTTTTAAAAGTAAAAAATACCCTGTTTTGTTTATGCTTTTCTTCGTCCCTTTGATTTCAGCTTTGACAGTTTCATTTTTTCTGCCCGTTTTAGCTCCGCAAAGAATGATTTTTTTGTTGCCTTTTTTTCTGATGATAATTGCCGGATCGGCTGACATCTGGAAGAAATGGGGAATATTTTTATCACTGGCAGTTGTCATCACTTCTCTTTTCGGCCTGATGCTTTATTATTTAAACGCGCGCTTCCAGCGGGAAGATTGGCGATCATCCGTGCAATATTTAAAAGAAGACTCATACTCAATAAAAAGTTTGGTGGCATTTGCTTTTCCGGAAGCTTTCGCTCCTTTTATCTGGTATAACCGGGGTATTCTGGAAAGTCGCGGTTATGCACAGGATTTCCGGGTTGGGCAGTCTGACATCCGGAGACTGAGTCTTGATTTATCAGGCAGGAATACGGTTTATTATTACAGTTACCTTGACAATCTGACTGATCCCAAAAATTGGATACAGCGTAAAATAAACGAAAACGGTTTCCAGTTGAAAAGTATCAGGGATTTTCCCGGAGTCGGTTTTGTCTATAAATATGAAAAAGACTGATCACCGCAAATACGCATTGGCTTTCAAGACTCTTTTGAAAGGGCTTATATTTTGGCCGGATTGGCATCCTGAGGTGGCTTTAAGATATTTGCCTGTTGTGGCTGAAATTAAAAAAATCAAACCCAAACCCAGCGTACTTGATGTCGGATCAGGCGGCCTGGGTATCGCACCGTATCTTAAAAAAAAAGTTACCGGAGTTGATATCAAATTCAACCCGCCATACCATCCCATGCTTGAAAAAATATTGGCTTCAGCCCTGAATCTGCCCTTTACCGATCGGGTTTTTGATGCGGTCATCAGTGTTGACACGATAGAACACCTCAATAAGTCGCAAAGGGGAAAAGCCGTATCGGAGATCATCAGAACGGCACGGGCGTTGGCCGTTATTGCCGTTCCCTGCGGCAGACAGTCACTTAAGCAGGATAAAAAGCTTCACCGGTATTACCGGAAAAAATTCGGTAAAAACTATGTTTTTTTTGAGGAGCAGATAAAATACAAACTGCCAGAAGAAGAAGAAATGGTTGAGTATATAAATCAGGCAGCTAAAATAAATAAAAGAAATTTTTTTCTCAAAATTATGGACAATGAAAATTTGGCCTTAAGGGAATTTCTGATGAAAGGCTGGATGTCAGAAAACTTCGCCGTCAATATTCTTTTCAGGAAGGTATTTCTTTTGGCGATTCCGTTAATGTCAAAGTTAAACGGTAAACCTGCCTACCGTAAAATCTTTATTGTTAAATTAAAATGAAAATTGCCATTGATGTTTCCCAGGTAGTTTTCGAGGGAACCGGTGTAGCCAATTACACCAGGGATCTTATTTTTAATCTTCTCGTCAAAGACCGCCGGAATCAATTTATTTTATTTGGATATTCCCTCAGGAGAAAAAAAATTCTGGATTCATTTTTAAAAAGCATTCCCCGGGAAAACGGCCGGATTAAATGTATATCACTGCCCGTTCCGCCCTCCCTGGCTGACCTCATCTGGAACAGGTTTGGCATTTTATCCCTGGAGCATCTGATAGGGCCGGTAGATATTTATCACTCATCTGACTGGATACAGATTCCTTCCCCCGCCAAAAACATTACCACCGTTCATGATCTGGTTGTTTATAAATATCCGGAGACTTCATCTCCTTCAATTATTGCTGTTCAAAAAAGGCGGCTTGCCCGCGTTATCAAGCATTGCCGTCTGATACTTTCTGATTCCATGGCTACCAAAAAGGATATTATTGACATTTTACAGGTGAATGAAAACAGAATTTCAGTGGTTTATCCCGGAATTTCCCCGATTTTTAAGCCTGTCCCTGAAGAAAAAATTAAAAAGGTTTCAAAAAAATACAATATAAATTATCCTTATATTTTATCAGTGGGAACAAACGAACCCAGGAAAAATATAACCAGTTCTGTTGACGCATTTAATATATTTTTAAAAAACCTGCCGCCCCGTGAAACAAAGGAAAAACCGGCTCTTATTATTGTCGGAAAAAAAGGCTGGAAAAGTAATTTTTCAAGCCATACTCCTGAAATTATTAACCTCGGTTCAGTTGACAGACAAGACTTACCCTCTCTTTACGGCGGAGCCCGATTTTTAGTTTATCCCTCTCTTTATGAAGGTTTTGGCTTGCCCGTGGTTGAAGCTATGGCCTGCGGTTGTCCGGTCATTACCAGCAATAAAGGTTCGCTTGCCGAAGTTGCCGGACAGGCGGCATTAATTGTCGATCCTCAAAAGCCTGAGGATTTGGCCATTGCCATGATAAATCTGGAAACGGATAATAGGCTGAGGAAAAAACTTATCGCCGCAGGCTTAATAAACTGCCGCCGCTTTTCCTGGTCAACGGCGGTCGAAAAAGTTCTTTTAGCCTATAACAGTTTAATAAAAAAATAAGGATCGGATAATATGCTGATCGGAATCGATGCCAATGAAGCCAATTCTATCGACCGGGTCGGTATCGGCCGTTATGCCTTTAATGTTTTGACGGGTTTGAATAATTTCCGGAAAAAAAGAAAAAAAGACAGCGTTTCTTTCCGGATCTATCTGAAAAACAAAAAATTGCCGGAACTGCCGGAAAGCGGCAGTTTTTGGCAGTACCGCCAAATAAGACCGGGCTTTCTCTGGACTCAAACCGGTCTGCCGTTATATCTTGGTCTGACACGGGAAAAACCCGATTTATTGTTTTCCCTTTCCCATTACGCTCCTAAATTTTCTCCTGTTAAATCGGTTATATCAGTCATGGATTTATCCTATATCCGTTATCCCAAGTTATTTAATAAAACGGATCTTTATAAACTGAAAAGCTGGACTTCCTTTTCAGTCAGCCAGGCAGCCGGAATCGTCACTATCAGCCATTTTTCCAAATCGGAAATTATCGATTATTACCGGGTTGATTCCTCTAAAATAACCGTTGCCTACCCGGGGTTTGATCAAAAGCAGTTTAATCCGGATATAAATCCTAAAGTAATTGGTCCGCTTAGGACAAAGCTTAACTTTCGGGGTAAGTATATCCTTTATGTCGGAACTCTCCAGCCGCGTAAAAACATATCCGGTTTAATTGAAGCATTTTCCCGCCTGGAATTGAAAGATGTAAAACTTGTTATAGCCGGAAAAAAAGGTTGGGCATATAAAGAAATATTCAATAGGTCCGGCGTCCTTAATATTTCAGATAAAGTTTTATTTACCGGCTATGTTACCGATGCACAATTGGCCGGTCTCTACAATAACGCCCTCTGTTTAGTCCTGCCTTCCTATTACGAGGGTTTCGGATTGCCCGTGGTTGAAGCGATGGCCAGCGGTTGTCCGGTGATTGCCTCAAACTGCAGCAGTTTGCCGGAAATCGTCTCAGATGCCGGAGTTCTAATAAATCCTGATGATACTAAAAGTATGGCGGCGGCAATTAATAAAGTAGTAGTAAGCTCCCGTTTGAGAAAATTCCTGATCGGAAAGGGTTTGAAAAGATCAAAAGAGTTCAGTTGGGAAAAATGCGCCAAAATCGTCTATACTTTCATTACCGGGTTATCCCACAAAAGTAACCGGATTGAAAACTGATATTATGGCCGTCTTTTACGATAAGAACAAACAAAGGTTGTCAACCGGGCAGGCTTTGAACAAAATCCTTAACCGGTTCAATAACATATTTCTTGATTTTGAATTAATGCTTTTAAGAATTACCGGCAATATTCCGAGCCATACGTTCCGCTTGTTTGTTTACAGGTTGGCCGGTGTAAAAATAGGCAAAGGTTCAGCCGTTCATATGTGGTGTAATTTTTTTTATCCCCCAGGTATCACCATCGGAACGGATTCGGTTATCGGAGACCACTGCTTTCTAGACGGCCGCGATACCCTTAATATCGGCAGCCATGTTGATATTGCCTCGGGTGTTTTGATTTATAACTCCCAGCACGATATTGAAAGCCCCGATTTTGGTGCTGTTTACGGCCCGGTCGTAATTGGGGACTACGTTTTTATCGGACCCCGAAGCATCATCCTTCCGGGGGTAACAATCGGAAAAGGTGCCGTTATCGGCGCCGGAGCAGTTGTTACCCGCGATATGCCTCCTTTTTCAATTGCCGCCGGTGTACCGGCCCGAGTGATCGGGGAGAGGAAAAATAAAAATCCGGCTTACCGTTTAGGCCGGGCCAGGTTATTTCAATGACATTCCTATGGTTAAACGATATCTTCTTGACGTTATTATTGTCAGTTTCAATACCGCCACCCTGTTACGGCAAGCCCTTCAGTCGGTCCAAACAGAAGTTGTTGAAAATAATATAAAGGAAGGGACCAGAATTACAGTTATTGATAACGCTTCAACAGACGGCACTTCCCAGATGGTCAGGAAAAATTTTCCCGGCGTTTCGCTTATTGTCAATAATAAAAATACAGGCTTTGCCAAAGCTAATAATCAGGCTATCAGAAAAACCTCCGGTAAATATATACTACTTCTTAACAGTGATGCCATAGTCGGGAAAAAGGCAATTAATGCTCTTATAAACGAGTTGGAAATAAATAGCAAAGCAGGCGGCTCCGGCCCGCGGCTCGTAAATTTTGACGGAGGTAATCAACCGTCTTTTGGGTTTTTCCCGACACCATGGAGGGTCCTTTTTTGGATGCTGTTTATTGATGATATTAAATTCATTTCAGACTTTTTTAAGCCTTATCATGCCCGGCACGATTTTTTTTACCGCCGGAGGCGGACTGTCGACTGGCTATCCGGTGCCTGCATTTTGGTAAGAAGAGAAGCTTTTGAGAAGGCCGGTCTGTTTGACGAAAGTATATTTATGTACGGTGAAGAAGTTGAGTTTTTTTATAGAATGAAAAAATCGGGTTTTGAAGCAATTTTTACCCCTAATGCAATAGTCCGCCACAAAAAAGGCGGATCAGGCAGAGGAACGGAAAGCGGAATTGTTGAAGAATATCTGTTCATAGTCCATTTTTACCGTATATATTTTCCCGGATTAGTAGTTCCTGTCAGGTTTTTGCTGAAGCTGGGAGCTTTGCTGAGAATGATCCTTTTTGCTATAATCGGGCCTACAAAAAAGGTATCTCTTTATGCCAAAGCTTTTAAGGTGGCTTGATGACCGCCTGTTGTTTCTTTTCGCCGGTTTTTTATTGGCTTTTATTCCCCTGTATCCCAAATTACCGCTATTGGATGTTCTGCCGGGGTATATTGTCCGAATCAGACTGGAAGATATTCTTATAGCCGGATGTTTTGTTCTTTGGCTGATTTACCTGTTGCGCCGGAAAATAACCCTTTCCGGTAATCCTCTTTTAAAGCCGATTGCCGGATACCTGGCAGTCGGACTACTTTCAATAATATCGGCAATTTTTGTCATCAGGACAATTCCCCAGGAGTCTCTCCATATACAGAAATCCCTGCTCCACTTTTTCCGCCGGGTGGAATATTTTTCCCTTTTCTTTATTTTCTTCACTTCCGTAAAAAACATTAAACAGATTAAAACCTATCTGATAATCCTTATTGTTACCGCCCTTTTGGTCTCGCTTTACGGATTCGGACAGAAATATCTTTATTGGCCGGCATATTCGACCATGAACAGGGAGTTTGCCAAAGGCTGGCAGCTTTACCTCACCGAGCACGCCCGGGTTCTGTCCACTTTCGGAGGTCATTACGATTTGGCCGCTTTTGCCATGATGATGCTTATAATTCTCTGGAGTCTTTTTTTCGGTTTGAAAAACCTGTTTTGGAGATTACTGGTATTGCCTGTATTGGCGGTTGTCTTCTGGACTTTAATTCTGACGGCCTCCCGCACTTCTTTTATCGCCTATTTGACAGGACTGATACTGATGTTCTTCTTTTGGAGCTACAAAAAAGGCATTTTTTGGGCAATCTCGCGCTATCTGATTGTAAGCTTTACCTCAATTATAATTATGCTGTCATTCGGCGACCTCTCGGAAAGATTTACCAAACTGTTGCGCATTGACCAGAGACTGTTAACCTTTTCACGGATTCTCAAATCCCCAATTGGTAAACCTCCGGGGGATAAAGCTCTTTTTCTTGAGAATAATCCGCAGGCGGCTTTATCGGAAATAACTTCTAAAAGTGACGCGCCGCCCAAATTGGCGCGCCCGTCGGATGTCTTCGAAGACATTCCCCTGGTAGTAGAAAAAAACGGATCGAGATCGGCTGTTAAAAGAACTTATTCCCAAACAGCTTTTATGTATGACCTCTCAACAGCCATCAGGTTTGACGCTCTCTGGCCGATGGCTATAAAAGGTTTTGCCAAAAATCCGCTTCTCGGGAGCGGCTATGCCACTCTTAATAAATCTAATCTGACTGATTTTACCGAAGCCGAATCAACTGATAACGATTTCTTGAGAAGCTTGGGGGAAACGGGAATACTGGGATTTGCTTTCTTTTACGGAACACTCCTCTTTATAGTATTTTACCTTTGGCGCAGTATCGAAGTGCTTAAAGATCCGCTGATTTTCGCATTTATCGCCGGATTTGCCGGATTGCTGTCAGGACTTCTGGTAAATGCGGTTTATATCGATGTTTTTGAGTCTTCCAAAGTCGCACTTTCCTTCTGGGCATTAACCGGCATTACTCTGTCGGCGGTAAAAATAGCCAGGACAGGCAAGGGGAAAGTTTTGGAAAAACCCAGACTGGCTGATCTGGATAAGTTTATTACCGGTGTTAAATCAGCAGTTAAAAAGATAATCACAAGCCATTATTTTTACCTTTTTTTAATAATGGTTTTGGCTTTTTCCCTTAGATTGTACCGGATAAAAACACCGTTGGCCGATTGGCATTCCTGGCGCCAGGCCGATACGGCCAGTGTCTCCAGAAATTTTATTAAACAAGGAATTAATGTACTTTATCCGACATATGACGATCTTTCCAACGTCGCTTCAGGTTATGATAATCCTAAAGGCTTAAGATTTGTCGAATTCCCCGTTTACAATGTGGTTCATGTATTTGTTGATCAGTTAATTACCGGGTACGATCTGGTTATCAAAGGCAGATTGACATCCGTTATTGCCTCTCTTTTTTCCTGTCTTTTTCTTTTTCTTATTGTCAGAAAATACCATTCCGCCGCCGCTGCTTTTCTTTCTTCCTTCTTTTTCGCCGTTATACCCTATAATATTTTTTTCAGCCGTGTTATTCTCCCCGAACCTTTACTGGTGGCTACCAGTCTGGCTATGGTTTATTTTTTCGACAAGTGGCTCGAAAAAAAGTCTTTAAGCCGAATGTTACCCGCGCTTATATTTTCCGCTCTTTCCCTTTTGATAAAACCTTTCGCGGCCTTTCTGTTTTTACCCATGATTTATCTCTGGTTTATTCGTTTTAGGTTTAAGGCCGGTTCAGTTGCCGGACTGTTATTGTTTATGGCAGCGGCCAGCCTGCCCCTTTTAATATGGCGGTGGTGGGCCGGTCATTTTCCCGAAGGAATTCCGGCTAATATGTGGCTCCTTAATGGTGACGGTATCCGTTTTAAGGGAGCCTTCTTTTATTGGCTTTTTGCCGACAGGTTAGGCAGGCTTATTCTGGGATATTTCGGTTTGCCGCTTTTAGTATTTGGAATTCTGGCGGAAAAAAACAGGGAAGGGCATTTATTTAATATTTGGGGTCTGTCCATGCTTTTATATATAACGGTCTTTGCCACGGGTAATGTCCGTCATGACTATTATCAGGTTCTCACCATACCGGTAATAACAATTTTTCTTGCTAAAGGGGTATTATTTTTAATTAGTCAGAATAAAAATTTGTCCGGCCGTCTCAAAGTGTACGCCATTCTAATTGTCCTTTTTATTTTCATGGAAATGTTCGGTTGGTATTTTATCCGGGATTTTTACAATATTAACCATCCGGAAATAGTGGAAGCCGGCCGGGCGGTAGAACTGAAGACTCCGGGTAACTCGCTTGTAATCGCTCCCTATAACGGCGATACCGCTTTTCTGTTTCAGACTCAGCGTGCCGGCTGGCCGGTTATGGAAAAATCAGTGGAAGAAATGATCGGTATGGGCGCACATTTCTATGTTTCGGTTAATTTTGACGGTCTGACTGACCGGCTGTTTCAGGATTCCATCGCCATGGACCCGGTCAAAAGGAAATATAAATTAATTGAAAAGACCGATAAATTTGTTCTTATTCAGCTGGTTCCCGACAGAAAGCTTCCAAAATAACTTTATGAGAATTCTCATGCTTACTCCTTATTTGCCTTACCCTTTATGGTCCGGCGGACAAATCAGAACTTTTAATTTGTTGAAAAATCTTGCTGAAAAACACCAGATAACCCTTTTTTCCTTTATCAGGCAGGATTCGGAAAAGCAAAATATTCCCATACTTAAAAAATACTGCGATGAGGTGAAAGTTTTTGTGAAAAGACCTCCCTGGTCAATAACATCTTTGCTATTATCCGGTATTACCTATTATCCGCTGGTTGTTTGCATGTATTTGAACAATGAATTGAAAAAAAATATCGCCGAAGCGATTGACAGGAAACATTTCGATCTGATTCATGCTGAAACATTTTACGTCATGCCCAATATTCCCCAATATGATATCCCCATTTTCCTGGCAGAACAGACCATAGAATATCTGGTTTACGATCATCATACTCAAAATGTCAACTTTATGCCTAAAAAAATGCTGATGGACTGGGATGTTTTTAAAATCCGCTTTTGGGAAAAACGTTTTTGGAAAAAAGCCGAAAAAGTGATTGCCATGTCGGAAAGCGATAAAACTTTAATGAAGAAAATGTTGCCTGATTTGTCCGTTGATATTGTGCCAAACGGTGTTGATACGCAATTTTTCTCCTTCAATAAAAAACATTCACCTCATAAAGTTAAAACAGTTCTTTTTGTCGGAAATTTCAAATGGCTCCAAAACCGGGAGGCTGCCGCATTTCTTCTTGATAAAGTCTGGCCGGTAATATTTAAAAAACTCGGTGACAATGTCAGATTATGGATTGTTGGAAAGCATCCCCCTCCACAAATAAGAAAAAAAACACCTAAAAATGTAACCGTTTCCGATGACATTGACGATATAAGATATGCCTATTACCGCTCTGATTTGCTGCTGGCTCCTATCTACGGACCTGGCGGCACCCGTTATAAAATTCTGGAATCAATGGCGGCCGGTGTTCCTGTCGTCACCACTTCAACCGGAATTGAGGGTCTGTCGGCCGTTAATTTCCGTCATGCCGTAATCAGTGACAGTGCCCGCGGGTTAGCTGACAGCTCTATTAAAGTATTAACGGACCCAAAGCTCTATAACCGCTTGGCCGAAAACGGCAGACATCTGGTTGAACAGGATTACAGTTGGAAGAAAATAGCCGGCAAACTGGACTTGATTTATCAAAAAGCGGTTGCAGGTCGGATATGAAAAAAAAAGAGAAATTACTTACCGTGGTTATTGTCAGCTACAATTCGGGAAATTATCTTCTGGATTGTCTGGATTCATTAAAAAAATCCCGATTTCCCCGGAAGTTGATGGAGATAATTATTTTTGATAATGCTTCAAACGACAATACTGTTTATAACGTCAGGCGGAGATATCCCCAAATAACTCTAATTACAAATACAATAAATTCGGGTTTTGCTTCAGCCAATAATAAGGCTTTGTCATACGCTTCGGGGAAATATATTCTTTTTCTCAATCCCGATACGCTGATCCCGCCTGACACTCTGCCTGAAATCGTCAGGTTTATGGAAACAAAAAAAAATGCTGCCGTTTCTACCTGCCGGGTGGAATTGCCTGATAAAAACCTTGACGATGCCAGTCACCGGGGATTTCCGACACCCTGGAATGCCCTTTGTCATTTCCTGGGTTTAAGCAGATTATTTCCCGGCAGTTTGATATTTAACGGTTATCATTTGGGTTACCGTAATTTGGATAAAATCCACCGGATTGACAGTTGCGCCGGTGCCTTCATGCTGGTAAGAAAATCAGCCGGTGACCAAGTACGCTGGTTCGATGAAGATTATTTCTGGTATGGAGAAGACCTGGATTTTTGCTTCCGGATAAAAAAAGCCGGCCTCAATATTTATTTTTTCCCCCGTGTAAAAGTAATCCATTATAAGGGTATATCAAGCGGAATAAAAAAACATTCGGAAAAGCTGTCAACAGCCGGTTACGAGACAAAATTGCGATCTACCCGGGCCAGATTTGATGTCATGAGGATTTTTTACCGGAAGCATTACCGGTCGGGGGTATACCGAATACTCACTCCGCTTGTTCTGATAGGAATTGCCGTTAAGGAACGATTGACTGTTTTAGGTTTAAAAAATTATCAATATGCGGATAGGATTTGACGCCAGGCTTATTAATCAGTCAGGAGTAGGCCGTTACATCAGAAATCTTCTTGCCGGACTCCTTAAATTTGATCATGGCAACCGTTATTTTATCTTCACAAGAACAAAAGACTTACAAAGAATTAACAAATTGCCGGGTAAAAACTTTGAAAAAATAGCTGTTGATTTAAAATGGCATTCACTTAAGGAGCAAGTATTAATGCCTCGAATTTTATCCTCCTACGGATTGGACCTTGTCCATTTTCCTTATTTTAATGTGCCTGTATTTTACCGGGGTAAATTTATCGTTACTATTCATGACCTGATTGTTGATCATGTTGAAACCGGCCGGGCTTCTACTTTACCTTACCCGCTTTATAAAATTAAAAGATTATTTTACCGCCGGACGGTAAAATCCGCGGTAAAAAGAGCTTCTGCCATCATTGCCATCTCCCAAAATACAAAAAATGAAATAGTCAGCCATTATCATGTTGATCCTCAAAAAATTACCGTAACTTACGATGGTCTTGACAGCAATATAAAAAGACCGGAAAAGTTTTCCTCACTATACCCTTTTGACTACCTGCTTAATGTCGGCAATGCCTATCCCCATAAAAACCTGGAAACTTTGATAGAGGTATTTAGGGATAAAGCGATAAGTTCCCGTCTGAAGCTGGTTTTGGTCGGAGACGACCGGTTTTTTTACCCGCGCTTAAAAAGATTGGTTGCCCAAAAATCGCTTGAATATTCCGTAATATTTTTTGGGATTGCCGATGACAGGCAGTTGGTGAATCTCTATCATAACGCCCGGGCACTTATTACCCCTTCATACATGGAGGGCTTTGGCTTGCCTAATCTTGAAGCGGTTTCGCTGGGTTGCCTGCCGGTTATATCCGATATTCCGGTATTTCGGGAAATTTGGGGAGATGATTTGATAATGTTCGATCCGCGTGAGGTGAATGACCTGAAAAGAGCAATTTTGGAATTTTTAGCTTTATCAGAGTCAGATAAATTACAAATGCTTAAAAAAGCAGACAAAAGAGCAACAAAGTTCTCCTGGCAAAAGACGGTTAAACAGACTCTTCTTCTTTATAACCGGGTTTAATGTTAAAATAAAAGTCTTAAACGCATATGAAATTTATAAAACTGATGTTATTTCTTATCAGCATAAGTTTGATTTTTCCTTCAAAATCACACGCTTATATTGATCCCGGTACTGGCAGTTATCTTTTTCAGATAATTGCAGCATCCCTTATTACCGTGCTTCTATCCGCCAGAACATTTCTGAAATTTGTCCGCAATATCCTTGGTCGGATAACTTCTTTCAAAAAAAGCAAGAAATGAGCAGTGTAAAAATCAATCCCTCTTCATTCCGGGACAAAAGCGGATATGTTTTCCGTACCCAAAGCGGTCTGATAATCCGCACCGTCAACAAGATATATCAGGAGGATTACGATCATTTAATTAAATCGGGACTTTTAAATGAATTATTCAAAAACAATCTGCTGGTTTCCCACCGTGAAGAAGAAGTGGGAAAATACTTTCCCGGTGATTCCTCAATTTACAAAATTTTGGCGCCGCGTAAAATTCCCTTTGTAACTTACCCGTATGAATGGAGCCTGAGTCAGTTAAAAGAAGCAGCGCTATTGACCTTGAAAGCTGCCCGGTTGGCCCTTAAGTACGGGATGATTCTCAAAGACGCTTCAGCTTATAACGTTCAGTTTGTCGGTACCAAACCGGTTCTGATTGACACCCTGTCTTTTGAAAAAAGAAAAAAGAATAATCCCTGGCCGGCTTACCGGCAGTTTTGCCAGCATTTTCTGGCCCCGCTTGCCCTGGTTTCTTTTAGGGACGCCAGATTAATAAACCTGTCGGGTGATTTTATTGACGGGATTGATCTCGATATGGCTGTCAACCTTCTGCCCCGACGGTTCATGCTGAACATCCACCTCTTTATCCATCTCTATTTGCATTCTAAAGGGCAAAAATTGCTGGGAAAAAAATCTCCGGAAAAAATAAACCCGGGCCCTGTTGACAGTAATAAAATTGCCAATCTTTTTGAAAGTCTTGAGCAAGCCGTTAACTCCTGCGGCAAAAAAAAAGCATCCGGTTTCTGGGCACAATATTATTCGGATAATAATTATTCTGTTACCGCTCTTGAATACAAAAAAAAGATAATTGCCGATGCTTTTAAAAAAACTTCAAAAAGTGTTGCTGTTGATATCGGAGCCAATACCGGATTATTCAGCCGTTTGGTTGCCAAAAATTCCCGGTACGTTATTTCCCTTGATAGTGATCCCGATGCTCTTGATGTTAACTTTAATCTGGCACAACAAAAAGGTATCGGAAACATTCTGCCTCTTTTTGCCGATATTACTAATCCCAGTCCGGCCATCGGCTGGCGTAATTTGGAAAGACAATCCCTTATTGAGAGGCTTCCCGGGTCAAATGTTTTAGCCTTAGCTATAACCCATCATCTTTACTTTTCCAATCATCTTTCATTTCTTTCTCAGGCTGATTTTTTCAATTCATTTGCTGAATCGTTATTAATCGAATATATTCCCGACTCTGACAGCCAGGTTAATTCCCTGATCGGGATGAGAACACTTGATTTATCCACTTACTCCGAAAAGCAATTTACCGGTGATTTTGGAAAATATTTCCGCATCATAAAGCGCTTTCCGGTTAATCAGTCAAAAAGAGTTATTTATTTGATGATAAGAAAAAATGCGTTAAAAAAAAGAAGTGTTTAACATTCCTTACCTGCATACTATTCTATTCAGCATCTACCCGGTAGTTACTCTTTATTCCCAGAATCTGTACCAGGTGCTGATAAAAGATGCGTTTTTCCCCGCCATTGTGATGTTGATCTCCGCTTTTTTACTGATTTTTGTTCTTCGTTTACTCTCCGGTAATACCCGTCTGATTACGCTTGCTGTTTCTTTATTTTATCTATTAATGTTTTCATACGGCACCGTATCCAAATATATGGCGCGAACAGGGGGAATTAATGAATTAACTGGTCAATGGTTGTCGGTTTTTATAATTATCCTGTTATATTTTATCTCTCTGAAACTGTTAAAAGTTAACAAGATACATCTTTTAGGATTTACCTCCTTTGTTAACAAAATTTCTCTGCTGATAATTATCATTCCCATTGTTCCCATCGTTTTTAATTTCTATTCAGGAATGCAGTTTCGGAAAAAAGCACTGAGTGATATTTCCAAAACCCAAAAAGTTGATATCGGAAATATTGGGAATTTGCCTGATATTTATTATCTAATATTTGACCGATATGCTTCACAAAGCACATTGTCCGGATACTTCGGTTTCGATAATTCTTCATTCTCCGATTATCTTGAGAATAAAGGTTTCTATTTGGCACAAAACAGCTGGGCAAATTATTACTCTTCAGCCCATTCATTGACCTCCTCCCTTAATATGGATTATTTGGATAATATAATAAATTCAGCGCCTGCCGGACCTGATGATAGGGACTGGACTTTGCTTTATAACCGCCTGGAAGAAAACGCTGTCGCTAAATCCCTGAAAAGCATTGGCTACAAGTATTATCATTTCGGTTCCTGGTGGTGGCCTACAGGCAAAAACCGTCTTGCTGACGAAAATATAAATTTGGGATATTTATCGGAATTTTCAGCCCGTTTGGTTGACAGCAGTATTTTATTCCCTTTAGCCAAAAAGTATAATTTTCCGCTGTTAGACAGCCGATACAATCAATGGCGCAGGATTAACTACCAATTCGACAGATTGGAACGGATTCAAAGTGAAAACTCGCCGGTCTTTGTTTTTGCCCATTTCATTATTCCCCATGAACCGTTTGTTTTTGAATCTGACGGTAAATTTTTAACTGCACAAAAAGAATCTCAAAAAGATATTAATGAAAAATATCTGGATCAGCTGGTATTTCTTAACGGAAAAATAAAATCATTTGTCGATATCGTTGTAAACAGTAGAGGCGGTAACTCCGTCATTATCCTTCAGTCGGATGAAGGTCCCTATCCGGTGCAATATGAGAGCAATAAGGATAGCTTTGACTGGACAACGGTTGATTACCCTTTGGTGTCTCAAAAAATGGCAATTCTTAATGCCATTTATTTTCCTGACGGTAATTATGAAATCCTAAAAAACGGACTGTCACCCGTTAACACGTTCAGAATTATTTTTAACCGCTTTTTGGGCCAGAATCTGCCTCTTCTGCCGGACCGTTATTATTTAGGTAACATGTCACAGCCGTATAATCTGATTGAATATAAAAAACCTCCCCAATAAAAAATAACGATGAAATTAGCCATAGTCTATGACCGGGTAGTTAAATTCGGCGGCGCGGAAAGAATTTTAATGGCTCTGCATGAAATTTGGCCAAATGCTCCGCTTTATACGGCCGTCTACCGGCCGGAAAAAGCCCCCTGGGCCCGGCGTTTCCATATCAGAAGTTCTTTTTTGGATCATATTCCCTATGCCGAAAACATAATAGAGGTTCTCCCTTTTTTTACGCCCTACGCTTTTGAAAATTTCAATTTTGACGAATATGATATTGTTATCAGCATCACTTCCCAGGATGCCAAAAGTATTATCACCAAGCCGCAAACATTTCATGTCTGTTATTGCCTTACTCCAACCCGCTATTTGTGGAGCGGGTTAAATGAGTATTATAACCAGCCGGCTGCCGGTATTTTTAATCCCGGTGTACGTCTGGGTATGAAACTGTTTGTCAACAAACTTCGCCGGTGGGATAAAATTTCCTCAAAAAGACCTGATAGTTATTTGAGTATATCCAAAACGGTAAAAAGAAGGATAGCTGCCTATTACAATAGGGAGTCTAAAGTTATATATCCGCCTGTAGATACGGAAGTTTTTAATCTGCCTAAAGTTAAAACTCTGAATGATTATTTTCTCATTGTCAGCAGGCTGGTGCCTTATAAAAGAGTAGATTACGCCATTGAGGCATTCAGCCAATTACCTTACCGGTTAAAGATTATCGGCTCCGGAATTGATGAGAAAAGGCTGAAAAAAAACGCCGGAAAAAATATTGAATTTATCGGCAGTGATTTGACAGACCGGAAATTAGGCTGGTATTATCAGAATTGCCTGGCGCTGATATTTCCCGGTGAAGAAGACTTCGGCTTGACGGCAGTTGAAGCACAAGCTTGCGGACGTCCGGTAATTGCCTTGGGGAAGTCAGGTACAACGGAAACGGTAATAAACGGAAAAACAGGCTTATTTTATGATGAAAAGTCTGCAGACAGTTTGATAAGCGCGGTCAGGAAATTTTTCAAATACAGCTTTAATCCGGAAAACTGCAGGCAAAACTCACTTCGTTATTCGAAAAAACAGTTCAAACAGTTGATGAAATCTGAGATTGAAAATATTCGGCAAAACCTAAAATCAGTATGAAAGCAATCATATTTGCCGGAGGCGTGGGAAAACGCCTTTGGCCGCTATCCCGAAAAAGTTCACCGAAACAGTTTGAAAAGATTATCGGGGATAAATCAACTCTGCAGCTTTCAATTGAAAGCATTTTGCCGGTTATTTCCTGGCAGGATATAAATATTTCAACCAATACCAAATATATCGGTCAGGTAAAGGAACAACTGCCGGTTTTGCCCGAAGAAAATATAATAGGAGAACCGGAAACAAGGGATGTCGGCCCTGCTGTTGCCCTGGCGACCGCTATTTTGCATAAAAAAACCCCGAAAACCCCCCTGGTAATACTCTGGAGCGATCATATTATCAAAAAAACCGGTCTGTTTCTTGATATTCTAAACTTTTGCCGTGAATATATTGAAAAAAATGATAAAAAAATTATCTTTATCAGCCAGAAAGCCAGATTTGCCAGTCAAAACCTGGGCTGGATAAAGTACGGTAATGTTAAATTTATCAAAAAAAATATTTCCTTTCATGAGTTTGCCGGTTTCCGTTACCGTCCTTCCCTGAAGGAAGCTGAAGATTTTCTCCGGGCAGGTAATTATGCCTGGAATACCGGATATTTTGTCACAACCCCTTCCTTTATCTGGTCTCTGTTTAAAAGCCACCAGCCTGAAATGTTTAAAAGCATGGAAAGAATTTCCAAAGCTTATTTAACCCCGCAATTTGAAAAAGTGCTGGATATTGAATACCGGTTGCTGCCAAAAATTTCCTTCGATAACGCCATATTGGAAAAAATTAATATGGATAACGCTTTCGTTGTCGCGTCGGATTTGGGTTGGAGCGATATTGGAGCCTGGGAAGCTTTAAAGGAAGCCCTCCAGACGGAATCCGAGCAGAATGTAGTGAAAGGAAAAGTAGTCGTTACCGACTGTGAAGATTCGCTGATTTATAATTATACCGACCAGCTCCTGGTGGCAATAGACGTGGATGGTTATCTTGTCGTCAATACCAAGGATGTTGTTCTGGTTTGTCATAAAAATTCCGTCCCCAAAATAAAAAAACTGGTGGAAAAACTATCCAAATCAGAAAATGATCATTTAGTTTAATCCGTTATTTAACTCTTGTTATATGGTTGATGTTTCCGGAGATTTATACGACAGATACTTAAAAAGGTTAACTGATTTTTTCCTTTCAACTGTGCTTATTATTTTATTTCTTCCGGTATCGGTTGTTTTGGCAATTTTGATTAAATTCGATAATCCCGGTCCAATATTCGCCGATACGCCGGAAAGGGTAGGCCAGAACGGCAGGCTTTTTAAAATGTTCAAGTTCCGTTCAATGATAGTCAATGCCCATATGATTCTAAGACAGGATCCCAAATTCCGCGGTTTATATGCCAAATACAAAAGGAACAGTTATAAATTAAAGGATGATCCGCGGGTAACGAAATTGGGAAAATTCATGCGCAAACATTCGCTGGATGAAATCCCCCAGCTGTTTAATGTGCTGATAGGCGACATGAGTCTCATCGGTCCGCGGGCTTATTATCCGGATGAGTTGGATAATCAGCAGAAAAAATATCCCAAGACTCGTATTCTGGTAAAAAAAGTCCTGTCAATAAAGCCGGGTATTACCGGTCATTGGCAGGTATCAGGTAGAAGCGAAGTCAACTTTGACAAAAGAATCGCCATGGATGCCGATTATGTTCAAAAGCGGTCCTTGTGGTATGATGTTAGGATTCTTTTGGTTACCCCTTGGGCCATGATTACCGGCAAGGGTGCTGTCTGAAAATGAACCGGAATTTCAGAAAAATCAAGTTTAATGAAAACGGGGCAGTTTCCGTAAAAAATGTCAAAATCCCGCTATTTTTAAGTAAAAAGGGTAAACTCCTGTTGGCATTTTTTATCGCGCTGTTATTTATCTTTTTCCTGGCTGTATTTTTCCCGGCACGCCAAATTGCATCAGACGTCCAAAAAGTCAGGGCTTCAGGAAGCCGGGTTTATGAACACGCCAAAAACCAGGATCTGGATAAAGTGTCAACAGAACTTGAAGTATTCAGGAGTGATCTTATTGCTTTGCAGTCTTCGGTAAATAAACTTAATTTTTTAGGAATTTTACCAGGTGTGGGTAGATATCAACAAGACAGCCGTCATCTTGCTGCCGGAGCCGTGTATGCTTCCGAGGCGCTTAAAGAAACCGTTCAGACTCTCATGCCGTATTCTGATTTATTGGGGCTAAAAGGCCAGTCAACTTTTGTATCCGGATCAGCCGATGACAGGATCAGGACAGCTGTTGAAACGATAGAAAAGATTGTACCCAATATAGACAAAATAGGCCGTTTGATTTCACTTGCCGAAAAAGAAATATCATCTGTCGATTTCAACCGGTATCCCCAAAGAGTTGCCGGAAAAAACGTCCGAAGCAGTTTAATATCAGGAAAAAAACTTTTCTCGGAAACTGCCGTGCTTTTCACTAAAGCACAACCGTTTCTTAAAAACCTTCCCGATATTTTGGGAAATAAGGAGAGTAAAAAATATCTTTTTCTTTTCCAGAATGATGCCGAACTTAGGGCAACCGGAGGATTTTTAACCGCCTATGCAATTTTTAATGTTGACAAGGGAAAACTTACAGTTGAAAGGTCGGATGATATCTACAAGCTGGATGAGGCAAAAAAGAAGCAATTTCCGGCACCCGAAAAAATTCTGACATATCATAAAGGCGTCACCAATTTCCACCTCAGAGATTCAAACCTGTCGCCTGATTTTTCCGTTTCAATGGCAACTTTTGAAAAATTATTGAAAGACTCAAGCGTTGATTTGGGAACATATGACGGAATAATAGCCCTTGATACCCATGTTCTCGTATCAACAATTGAAATTCTGGGTGATTTTAATATCAATGGCCGCACTTTTTCAGCCGAAACCGATAAACGATGTAACTGTCCTAAAGTCATCTATGAATTGGAAGATTATGCCACCAGGCCGGTAGCTTACGTCAGGGAGGACAGAAAGGGAATAATCGGATCACTTCTTTATGAAATAATGCATAAAGCCCTCGGTGTTTCCCCATCTCAATACTGGGGAAAACTTTTTCAGATGTTTATAGATGAAGCCAATCAAAAACATATTCTATTTCTGTTTAAAAATGAAGATGCCCAAAAAGGTATTGAAGCTCTCAACTTCGCCGGGAAGATAATGGCGTATGATGGTGATTATCTCCACATTAACAATGTCAATTTTGCCGGTGCCAAATCCAATCTTTATGTTAAAAATTATGTCACTCAGGAGATTCAAAACAAAGAAAATAAAATCGAAAAAACCCTGACCTTGACTTATAAAAATCCGGCTCCGGCCTCAAATTGTAATCTGGAAGCCGGTCAGCTTTGTTTAAACGGAATATTGAGGAACTGGCTAAGAGTGTATGTTCCCCGGGGAAGCAAGCTCTTGGAATTTAAAGGTTCTGAAATGGATGTTAAAACATATGATGAATTGGATAAAACCGTTTTCGAGGGGTTCCTGACGGTTAAACCGCAGGGATCGGCAGAAGCCAAAATCGTCTACCGGCTTCCTGAAAACTTTCCCGCAGATACGCCTTATAAAATACTTATCCAAAAACAACCCGGTACCGGTGAAGAGGAATTTACAATAAAGGGGCAGGGGAGAGAGGAAAAGCTCATCCTTAACACCGACCGGGAAATAATCTTCAACTGAAATAGATCAGAATCTCCATTCATGCAAAAAACTTATAAAACTGAAGTCATAATAATCAAAACATTTGATATGGGAGAAACAGACAGGCGCCTCACTGTTTTTTCCCGGCGTCTGGGTAAACTGATCGTAATTGCCAAAGGAGTGAGAAAAATTAACAGCCGCCGGGCTCCTTATCTTGATTTGTTTAGTCATCTGACCCTTTTTCTCTCAAGGGGCCGGACTTTTGATATAATTACGGATGTGGCCCCCCTTAATGTTTTTTCAAAAATCAGGGAAAACCTGCCGTCGATTGCCGTTGCTTTTCATATGGCGGAGCTTACCGACAGGTTGCTGCCTGAACGCTTTCCCCAACTTCAAATATTCTCCCGACTTCTCCATGACCTGATCATTCTGAATTCTGTGAAAAACGCTCAGTTAAAAGCTTTATGCGACAACTACGGACTCTTTTTGCTTTGGGAACTTGGATACCTGCCACCGGCAACCGTTTTAACAGGCAGTAAATTGGACCGGTTTCTTGAAGAAGTAATGGAAAAAAAGATAGAAAGCTCGCGTCTATTGACAAAATTGAGCTGACCGATAAAATTATTTTGCCGTTCTCTTCCCGTTCCTTGTGGCTAAATGACGGGATTTTTTATAAAGCAGAATTCATATGGTTACAATGGATAAAATAGTCAGTTTGTGTAAAAGAAGAGGATTTATATTACAAAGCAGCGAGATTTACGGCGGATTGGGATCTTTCTACGACTACGGTCACTACGGCGTACTTCTTAAAAATAATATTAAAAATCTCTGGTGGCGTGATTATGTTCTTAACAGAAGGGATATTTTCGGTCTTGATTCTTCCCTGATACTTCATCCCGATGTTTGGAAAGCTTCCGGCCATCTTTCCTCTTTTACCGATCCTTTAGTTGAATGCAAAAAATGCCGTCGGAGGTTTCGGGCAGATGATTTGGAGGATGAAAACAGAAAAAACAATATTTGTCCGTCATGTTCCGGAGCATTAACCGGGGAAAAAAGATTTAATCTGATGTTTAAGACTTTTATAGGTCCCGTTGAAGATTCAACTTCAGTTGTTTATCTCCGCCCGGAAACCGCCCAGGGAATTTTTGTTAACTTTAAAAATTTCCTATCAACATACGGTATGAAAGTGCCGTTCGGAATAGCCCAGATAGGCAAAGCTTTCCGCAATGAAATCACGCCGGGTAATTTTATATTCCGGACACGTGAATTTGAACAGATGGAAATTGAATATTTTGTAAAACCGCAAACAGATGAAATTTGGCATAAAAAATGGATCAGAGAAAGATTCGACTGGTATCTTAAATATTCAATTAATGTGAAAAATCTGCGGTTAAGGGAACACACACCGGACGAATTATCCCATTATTCCAAAGGCACGACTGATATTGAATACCGATTTCCCTGGGGTTGGGGTGAACTGGAAGGAATTGCCAACAGGACGGATTTTGATCTTAAAGCCCACCAGAAATACTCAGGAAAAGATCTTACTTATTTTGATGAGGAAAAAAAGAAGAGTTATCATCCGTTCGTCATAGAACCATCAGCCGGAGCCGACCGCTCGGTATTGGCTTTTCTGATAGACAGTTTTACCGAAGATGAAAAAAGAATATATCTTAAGTTGCACCCCTTGATTGCGCCCGTCAAAGCTGCCGTATTTCCTTTGGTATCAAATAAGAAGGAATTGGTTGAATATGCCCGCGATATTTACAGAATGCTTCAAAATGTATTTATTGTTCACTTTGATGACCGAGGTAATATCGGTAAAAGATACTATTCCCAGGATGAAATAGGCACTCCCTTTTGTATCACTGTTGATTATGATACACTTCAGAAAGATTCGGTAACCGTCAGGAACAGGGATACTACCCGGCAGGACAGAGTAAAAAAAGAAAATCTGGTCAGTTTCCTTACGGAGAAAATATATTCCTAGAAAACTATGAAAAAATTTATTATTCCGGGTCTTATTTTTTTCCTGATTTTAACTTCAACCATTTGGGTATTAGCCCGCTCAGGTAAAAAAGAGAGTGAAGTTGAAATTATCCCCACGCCAACAGTCGTTCTGCCCACCATTACCGATGACATCAAAATCGCACTCACCCCATTAAACAGTAACCGTCAGGTAGTTCTGAAAATTACCGGAATACCCCAAGATATTGAATCAATCGAATATGAATTGACTTATCTTACCGGGGATGGTTTACCGCGCGGAGTTTTGGGCCAGATAACCATTGACGGTGAAAGTGAAGTGGAAAGAGATGATATTGTTTTGGGAACCTGCTCAAGCGGCAGATGTGTTTATGATTCCGGGGTGGAATCAATTGACTTGTCTTTGAAATTTAACGGCCGTTCCGGAGTCTCTGTTTACCGGAAAACATATAAGTTGTAAAATATTAGTTACAAATAACAAAATGATTTACGTCTATATTGGTGATACAGCCATAGAGGTAGTTGAAACCAAAAAGCCTTTATTAACGGGTAGCGATAAAATAATCTCCTGTTCCCGAAAAATCCTATCCGAAAAAATTATTGAAGAAGGAAAAGTCACCGATGAACCCGGATTGATTGACGCGTTAAAAACTGCTTTAAAAAACGCTTATCCGGCAGAAATAAAAAATGGCGAGGTTGGAGCTGTAATACCGGATTTTAATATTACCGTAAAAAGAATTAATTTTCCGGCACAAACAAAACCGACCACGGAATTAATTCTTAGTGAAGCAAAAAAATATATTCCGGGCGATATCGCCGGTTATGAAAATTACTACAAGGAAGTAAAATCGGAAAGCGGAGTTCAAATCCTTTATACCGCCATTCCGGTTGATTTAATTCTTTCATATGCCTCAATTTTTAAAAAGACCGGCCTCAATCTGACATTTTTATCTTCAACTTCATTTTCCCTTTATGCCCTTTTGCAAAACAGCGGTATTTTAGGCAGCGGGGTTTATTATGCCGACATTGGTGAAGACATAAAATTGTATCTTATGGATGCTATCGGCCCTTCAGGATTCTGGCATAAAAAAGTAACCGGCAAAACTTTTGTACCTGACCTCAAAGCTCTACTGAAAAAGGCGGTTGAAGAATCCGGCTTTTCAGGCTTGAGATTATTAATCGGCGGCGAAAAATCCCTGGAAGTTAATCCCCAGGAACTGACCAAAGCACTGGACACGGACACGTTGAAAATGGGACCGGTCCTGGACGAGATAGTCTCCAAAGAAAAAATTAATTTCGATACCGGCGGCGTCCCGAGTGTTTACTTTGATAAAGTCTTGGGACTTATAAATCTGTCAAAGATGGCTGATGTGCCGAATTTTGCCGCTGATTTAAAAAGTATCAGCAAAACAGGAAGTGTTGTGCCGGATCCCTCTCAGAAACCATCACTACCTATGGTAGTTGAAGAAGAAAAGGAAGAAAAACCAGAACCGGAAGAAGAAAAAGTAAGGGAAATCTCCGAAGAAATAAAAGATACACCGGATGAAATTAAAGTTAAACCTTCTCCACTGATTACCGATAATATTATCGAATACAAAAAATCTCCCTGGCAATCCGCCTTCAGCAGCCGTTTCCTGATATTAGGTTTATTCCTGTCAATAGCTCTTATTCTGGGCGGAAGTTTCCTGGTAATCGGTCAAAGCGGTTCATTGAAAGTGCCTTTTATCTCATCACCGTCATTAACACCGACACCGACCCAGGTTCCTTCTGTTACCCCGACCCCGACGGTTGATCCGAATTTGGAAAGAACTGATGTCACTCTTTCAGTCTTAAACGGTACGGATAAATCCGGCTTTGCCCGTACAGCTGCTGATGAATTGGAAAGTTTAGGATATGAAGATATTAATGTCGGCAATGCTGATAAGGATGATTATCCAAAAACTGTAATAAGAATAAAGGATGAATCAAGAAAATACCTTCCGCTTATAATAAATGATCTGAAAGATAAATTTGACACCTCGACTGTCGAAACCCTCCAGGAAGATTCCCAGTACGACGCCGTTATAGTATTGGGCGCCTCCTGACATATCCACAATGCTATTGCCGAGTGTTGTTTCCGGTGATAATTTGTAAGTTATGCTTCGCTTCCTCAAAGTCGGGATTCAGTTTTAAGGCTTCTCGGAACTGCTGCTCTGCAAGAACTACATTGCCTTCTGAGAAATACAAGTTACCTAGGTTATAATGAAAAGTGGCACTTCTCGGATTTTCCTCTAATGCCTTCTGTAATAATGTCTGACCTTTTTGTGAGTTGCCGCTTCGTAGATACATGAGAGCGTATGTCTCAATCAAGCTGGCGTCATGAGGAAAGTAGATTAGAAGAGCTTCGTAGTGCTTTCCCGCACTTTCCCAATCACTCAATCGTTCATACACAGAAGCTAGTTGTTCGTGAATTGCAATATCGTATGCCTCCTGCGATCGAGAGGCCGTTCTCTGGTTGAGCGCATATGCAGTTTGGAGTTCCCTAACCGCCTCAGATAGTTGATTTTGGTTGGCAAGACTCAGTCCCAAGGCAATACGGGGTCTTACTTTATTAGGTGATTTCGCCACAACATCTGACCAAAGCTTATATTCACTGCTCCAGATGTCATTGCGTCTTACTGTTGCAAAAATAAGAAGAGCAAATATCGAGAATAGGGCAAAAGTAGCAATATGTCTACGGTTAGGCGTTCCAAGCTTACTGTATATATATGCATATCCAATACTCACGAGGATAAAAAATCCTACAGAAGGAAGATACACGCGGTGTTCGTTAATGACATCAGTAATGGGTATGATTGTGGATTCGACCAAAAGAGCTATGAAGAAAAATAGCACGCCGAATGCTGCTAATCGGTTGGTTTTAGAAATTGCAAGAGCACCAGTCAAGATACTTAACAAAAGCAATAGTGAGGCTGTCATATTAGGTTCCAGCAGGGATCGAGAAATGGGGTAATCGTAGTCCAGATTCTGTCTTACCGGAAAGATAAGAAGTCTTATGTATGTTCGAATTACATTCAGTTGCGTCAGAATATAATCTGTACGTGATAAAGAAGGTGTACCGGATGGAAGCGAGATGAGCGCAAGAATATTAGAGTTAGAGATTTCGATCGCTATTAAGTAGGCGGTCAAAGGTATGGCGAAAAAAGGCAGAAGCAAAACAACCTGTTTTTTCCATGGACGTCCACTTGGAAAAAAAAGTGAAAGCGAAACAAGCGTGATGGGTAAAGTGAATGCAATCTCCTTGCATATTAACGTAACCCCCATGGCGATGAATGCGCCGATGTATGGCATCAAACGCAGTTTCTCTCTGGTGGCTTTAAGATACAATAGCATTGTAGAAAGATAGAAAAAGGCTGCCATCAAGGTAAGACGCTGGGAGACATAAGTTACCGCTTGTGTCTGTATGGGATGTACAAGAAAAAGAACTGCAGCGGTGAAGGGAATAATATGATGTGAGACGCTTCCATCAACCTTTAGGTTTCGAGTCTTCAGGATAAGTCGCAGAAGGAAGAAAATTAGCAGTGAGTTTGCTATATGGAGCGTGACATTGAACAGGTGGTATCCGAACACGTCCCAACCGCCTATGCGAAAGTTTATGGCAAAACTGTAATAGGGGAGAAATCGTAGGCGGTGAACCTGCAAGTGAGGAATTACTTCAAGTTGTGTCGTTAGAGGATTTTTTAGAATGCCGTTAATGTCATCGAAAATAAAGGGAACATGTAGACTGTTGGTGTAAGAAAATATTCCAAACAGGATAATAATTACAATAAAAACCGTTGAATACGGAAAATTTCTCATGCGGTTACATTATACATATAGAGCCTTGATGAGAATGTTATTAAATACTTTTCTTCAGTAAAAAAAAGTTGTTTTCCGTTTATCAGTCGACAAAAAGACTGAACTATTAAAAAATCTCAGAACAAGTAATCCCGAGGTTTTACCGTACGACCATTTCTTTCGGAAGCATTGCTTTGATGGATTCTGCAATTTGAAGTGAAACGTCTTTTTTATCGGAAGAGCGGGGAATGAGCGGTTCTCCGATTTGAAGATAAGGCATCCCGTTTAAGCTTACTGCAATGGCTACAGGCAAAACTTTACCTCCGAATGTTTCAACGGTATCAATTGCAATTTGTCCTGCACCGTGTCGGAGGTCTGAATCTTTTTTTGTTTGATTTATATTTTCGCCCCAATCTCCTTCCCCGGCCAGAGCTACAATTCCGCCCCGGGCAAGTTGAGAACGAATAGCTGAATTTACCTTCTTTCTGCCTTCCCGATAATCCGGTCGAAGCTTATTATTGGGAACAAGAAGAATGCGGGTTGTCTCGTCGTCATTAATATTATAAATATAAGCCAGTTTTTTCATGAAAGATATGCTCCATGGGAAATAAGCATTTTTTTTTGAAGGAATCTCGCCGGCGGCAATTAGAGTAATGTCTTTTCTTCCTGCTATATCATCATCCGAGAGAATCGCCAGCAATGTAAAAATCCCTTCTACCAGCACAGGAGTTACCGGATGATTAAAAACAATAAAAACGGAAGTGTTGCCGATATGATTCAGATTTTCCTGTCCGAAGATTTGAATTTTATTTTTCATCCGGATTCGGTTTGAATCCTCATACAGATCCCGTTTATTTCCCATATAAAGGGAGTAGATTATTTCTCCGGCAAGCTTGGGAGGAAATCGGCTGATTGTTCTGCTAATATCCAACTCCGGTCGCAATCCCATAATTTCCTATAAAGGGCAGGAAATTTATTCCAGTATAATACAATAAAAATAAGAAAGATCATACTTCTTCTGAAATTCGATTCCCGATATCTGATGCAGTTTTGCTCCGGATGCGGATTGATTTTAGTTGTTGCCTCTTGACAAATGGCTCCCTGCGTTGCATTATGGGTATAAATGGTGATAATTGGTGAATATTGTAGATTTATATCCCTGGTGAGCAAAGTCGAACCATGTTTTTAGGTACTTTTGAACCGAATTTAATGGAAAAAGGCCGGCTGGCCCTACCCAAGAAAATAAGGGAAGAATTGGGCGGCCGCCGTCTTGTCCTGACAATCGGATTTGATCATTGTATTTTCGGTTTTACGGAAAAAATGTGGGAGACGGTTACCGGTCCGGAGATGTCCCGGCCGCTTTTTTCCGATAAAGTCGGCCGTGATCTAAGAAGAAAAATGTTTTCGGAAGCCATAAGCATTGAACTTGACAGTCAGGGCAGATTCGTCATTCCGGCCAATATGATCGATTTTGCTCAAATTACGGACACGATCAGAATAATAGGCGCCGGTGATCATTTTGAAATCTGGAATAAAAATAAATGGGAGGAGTACCGGGCAGAGATGATTAAAAGTCAATAGAATCATTCTGCCTATGATTGTATCTGAATATCATCGCCCGGTACTTCTCCGCAAAGTCCTTGATCTTTTAAAAATCGAAAAAGGCAGGATCTACCTTGACGCTACCGTTGGCGGGGGAGGTTATACCAGGGAAATCTTAAAAAAAGGCGGATTTGTGTTGGCCTTGGATGCCGATATAAACGCGGTTGAGTTTTTAAGAAAAGATGCTGATCTGGCCGGCTTTTTGGCAAGAGGCGAATTGATTCTGGAAAATGAGAATTTTATACGGGTTGAAGAAATTGCGGATAAACACGGGATTCAAAAATTTCAGGGAGCCGTCTTTGATCTGGGTCTTTCTTCGTACCAGCTGGATAAGTCCGGAAGGGGGTTTTCCTTCCGTAAAAATGAGCCGCTTGATATGAGATTTGACACCGGGGGCAGAGTAAAAGCCAGTGACATATTAAATACCTATTCGGAAAAGGAGCTTTATGAAATATTTACGAAATATGCTGAGGAACTCCATTCTCGGTCAGTTGCTGTTGCTGTTCTTCGCGCCCGTTCCCTGAAGGGAAATATTACAACTACAGGGCAATTGAACGAGATTATCAGGAGTGCCGTACCGGTTACCAATAAAAAACAGCTGGATAAATCATTAAGAATGATATATCAGGCTCTAAGAATTGCCGTAAACCGGGAATTGGAAAATTTGCTGGAAGGACTGGAAAATTCCATACACCGGTTGGGGACGGAAGGAAGAATAGCTGTTTTAAGCTACCATTCGTTGGAGGACCGGATAGTTAAAAGACTGTTTGATGATTACCGGAAAAAAGCAGTATTAAGAATAATTACCGGCCGGCCGGAAAGACCCGAATGGAATGAAATTAAGGAAAATCGCCGGGCCAAATCGGCCAAGTTAAGAGTCGGGGAAATGATAACAAACGGTTTATGAAAAAAATATTAACATTTTTCAGTTTAATAATGACGGTTATGTTTGTAATATTCAGGGTCGTCATTCTCAATTATGATTCAACCAAAGGGGTGGAATATGAACTGCTTAATCTGAAATTAAAATCATTGGAAATTGAAAATTCACTTCTTTCACAACGAATCGCATCTTCATCTTCCATAATCAGTTTATCCCAAAAAGCAAAATTACTGGGTTTTAAATCGGATACGGAAATAGTATCATTATACGGACCCCAACCGTTGGCTGCTGTTGCCAATACTCTTTAAAAGGGTATGAACAGGCGATTGTCACTCGTATTCATTATATTTCTTGTACTTTTTGCGGTGATTTATTCCCGTCTCTTTTTCTGGCAGGTGATATCTGCCGAATCACTTAAAGGTTTTGCCCAAAGCCAGACGGGGCGGTCGCGGGTAGTCAAAGCCAAAAGAGGCAGCATTTTTTCCTCAGATGAGTCTCCTCTGGTTATCAATCAACCCAGTTTTCTGATTTACGCTCAACCGCACTTGGTTAAAGATAAATTAAAGCTAACAAATACCTTATCTGAAATCCTGGAAATTGATGAAGCGAGCATTTCAGCCAAATTGGAAGACTCTGTTGAACTTAAATGGGTATCTCTGGCCGAGAAAATCGAAGCCGGTAAGGCCGGAGAAATTAAAGAGAAAAATTTGGCAGGAATCGGTTTATCTCAGGATTTCAAGCGTTATTACCCTGAAAGTTCCATGGCTGCCCATTTATTGGGATTTGTCGGAAAAAATCATAACGGACAAGACCAGGGGTATTTCGGATTGGAAGGGTATTATGATGAACAGCTGAAAGGCCGGACCGGTCTGATAAACGAAGAAAAAGACGCTTTAGGAAATCCCATTCTGGCCGGATTAAGGGAAATAATAGCTCCCAATGACGGCAACAACCTTTACCTGACCGTTGATAAAACAGTTCAGTTTATTGTTGAGGAAAAATTGAAAAAAGGAATGGAAAAATACGGAGCCGCAGAAGGTACTGTCGTTGTAATGAATCCTCAAACGGGGGCTCTACGGGCCATGGCTTCTTATCCTTCATATGATCTAATAAGTCGTGAGAACTTCAATACCCGGTTATATAAAAATCCCGCTGTTTCATCTTCATTTGAACCCGGTTCCACCTTCAAAGTTTTAATAATGGCGGCGGCAATCAATGAAAACAGCGTTTCCCCCAATGATGAATATGACGAATCGGGTCCGCTTGAGTTGGGTGCCTACACCATTAAAACATGGGATCAGAAGTACCATGGATTGATCAAAATTCCGCAAATATTACAATATTCATCCAATGTGGGCATGGTATATATTTCCGAAAAGCTTGGGAATGATAAAATGTTTTCATATTTGGATAATCTCGGAATGGGGCGTCTGACGGGAATTGACCTTCAGGATGAATCATCACCCGATTTGCGTTCCAAAGACAGTTGGAAGAAAATCGATTTTGCTACCGCCTCATTCGGACAGGGTATTGCTGTTACGCCTCTCCAGATGATCAGGATGGTCTCAGCCATAGCCAATGGCGGTAAACTGGTAAAACCATACATCGTTGACCGCATAATTGACTTTTCGGGCAGGACAATTAGCAATAAACCGCAAATAGTCAAAAAAATCTTCAAAAAGGAAACCGCTTCAATAGTAACGGAAATGATGGTTAACGCTGTGGAAAAAGGGGAGACCAAATTCTTAAAACCGGTCGGGATAAGGATAGCCGGCAAAACCGGAACTGCCCAAATACCGATCGCCGGTCATTACGATACGCAAAAAACCATTGCTTCATTTGTCGGTTTCTTCCCGGCTGATGACCCTAAACTGATAATGCTGGTGACTTTAAGGGAGCCGACTTCCTCACCCTGGGGATCGGAAACCGCCGCTCCGCTGTTTTTTGATATCAGTAAAGAACTGATCAAGTATTACAACCTCCCGTTATCCAATTGATGTGAATTTATCTGTTTTTCATGTTTTTTGCTATAATTAGCTCCGTTTCTAATGCAATTCCTTAAGAATCTGGCCCATTTGTTAACAGCAATTCTTGCCTGTTTCTATTACCGCTTTCCCGGCCGTTCTTTGACGGTTGTCGGAATTACCGGTACAGACGGAAAAACAACCACAAGCTCACTGGTTTATCATATTTTGGCATCAGCCGGATTGCCGGTAGCGCTGGTAACAACTGTCGGAGCAAATATCGGTAATAAATTCTATGACACCGGCTTTCATGTCACGACTCCTTCTCCTTTCAGTTTGCAGCGTCTGATGCGGCGCGCGGTTAAATCAGGCAGCCGGTATCTGGTACTGGAAGTCACGTCGCACGCCCTTGATCAGTTCCGGACATTGGGTACCCCGATAAATATTGCTTTGATAACCAATATTTCCCATGAGCATCTGGATTACCACCGGACTTTTAACAGTTATAAAAATGCCAAAGCAAAAATACTTCGCGGCGGGGGACTTGCCGTTTTAAACAGGGATGATAAAAATTATGATTACTTAAGGAAAAGGACAAAACGGAAAATTATCTCCTTTTCTCTTAAAGACAAGGCAGATTATACATATAAAGATTTCCCGTTCCGTTCGCTTTTATTCGGTAATTTTAACAAATACAATATTTTGGCAGCCTTTGCGGTTTCCGATCTTTTAGGTGTGGAGGAAAAAACCATATACGGGGCAATAGCCGGATTTGAAGGTGTTCCCGGCCGGTTGGAAAATATCAAAAATAAACGCCGGATAAATATTTTTATTGACTTTGCCCATAAACCCAATGCCCTCAAAGAAGTTATTTTAGCGGTGCGGACTAAAACTGAAGGTAAAACTATAGTCGTATTCGGTTGCGCCGGGTTAAGGGACAGGCTAAAAAGGCCTATTATGGGAGAAATTGCCGCGACGCACGCGGATTATACGGTGATTACCGCCGAAGATCCCCGGACTGAGGATGTCAGGGTCATTATAAATCAGATAGCTGAAGGGTGTTTAAGAAAAAATGTCAAAGAGATGAAAAAAATTCAATATGGAAGAAAAAACCGACCCGAAGGGAAAATTCATTTTAAAATTCCCGATCGCCAGGAAGCTATTAATTTTGCCATCAGAGATCTGGCTAAACCGGGTGATACGGTAATAGTTGCCGGCAAAGGACATGAAAAGTCCATGTGTTACGGTAAAATTGAATATCCCTGGGATGAAAAAAAGGCTATTTTAAAAGCTCTCTATGGTCCAGTCAAAAATTCTCAAAAAAATACCCTCGGTTGAGCATTATTTCCTCAACCGCCGTGATTATTCCGCCAGGCGTTATAATGGTCTTATAAAAAAAAGCGTCTCACCGGAACAGGTCCACTCCAATAAAGTAGTCCGGATGGAAAAAAATTTCAGAAATAAAATATATACCGGTGCCGACGGCTTGATTGCCGATTTTCCGGTGAGTTTACTGATTAAAACAGCCGATTGCCTGCCGGTATTTATATGTAATCGGAACCCGCAAATGATAATTGCCCTGCACACCGGTTGGCGGGGTTTATTAAAAGGTATTATAGATAATATAAAATTTTCAAAACTTGATAAGTCCGGACTGTCAGGCACGTTTGCCGCCATCGGACCTCATATCCGTTCCTGCTGCTACAAAGTGGAAAATGACGTCTTCGGAAAATTCAAAAAGTTGTTGCCTTCCACGGTTGGCTTTTTCCGCAACATAAACAATGATAAATATCTTGATTTGTCGGCTGTTGCTATCTTTCAGTTGGTGAGTGTCGGTCTTGCGCCGGAAAATATTGACGATGTTGCCGTTTGTACCTCATGCGATCCCGCTTACTATTCGTACCGCCGGGATAAAACCGATTACCGGAATTTCAATTTAATTAAACTTAAAAATGGTTAAAAAAAACTCCGGCAATAAATATTATCTGGTCGGAATAAAAGGCGTTGCCATGACGGCAATGGCAGTTTACCTGAAACAAAAAGGGATGCACGTTGAAGGATCAGATGTTGAAGTTAAATTCCAGACGGACAAAATTTTATATGAAGCCGGAATAAAAATTAAGTCAGGATTTACAGCCGCAAATATTGACGCTTCAAAAGGCGTAGTCATATCAACAGGCGCTCATGGCGGCGCTACCAACATTGAGTCCAGGCAGGCTCAAAAACTGGGTCTGCCTTTTTATATGCACGGGAGGTTTCTTGGTCTGGAAACAAGTTTCTATCGGGACGTGATTGCCGTTTCCGGTTGTCACGGTAAAACCACAACGTCGGCAATGACTGCTTTTGTATTATCTGCTGCCGGCTTTGATCCCTCCTATGCCGTCGGTACCGCCTATATTAACGGGCTTGGTCCGGCCGGCCATTTTGGCCACAGTAAATATTTTATCGCCGAAGCTGATGAATATGTCACCTGTCCCATTACCGACAATACTCCCCGTTTTCATTATCTGGCTCCAAAAACCGCCGTAATTACCAATATTGAATATGACCACCCTGATATTTATCCCGATTTGGAAAACGTAATTAATGCTTATATTGAATTTACCCGAAAAATGAAACCGGGCGGGCTTCTGATCGCCTGCATTGACGATCCCCAAGTTTCACAACTTTTACCAAGGATCGATTCTGCCCGGGTAATAACTTACGGATTTTCCCGAAGGGCTGATTTCCGTATAGAAAAATTTTATCAAAGTCACGGATTCCAGTTTGCTAAAATAACCGCCAGAAATTTGACCGTTTCTGAATTAATGGTAAAAGTTCCGGGGAAACATAACCTTCTCAACGCTTTAGCCGCTGCTCTTATTTGCCGGGAATACGGCCTTAACTGGACTTCAATTAAGGATAAACTGAAAAACTTTTCAGGATCCAGCCGGCGTTTTGAATTGATATTTAAAGGAAAAAAACTTTCACTCTATGATGATTATGCCCACCACCCGACCGAAATTAAAGCTACCCTTAACGCGGCCAGAAGTTTAGCCGGCCGCCGGCTTTTGATTGTTATTTTTCAGCCTCATACATTTTCCCGGACAAAAAGACTCCTGAATTCATTTGCCTCATCATTTATTGAGGCTGATAAAGTATTGGTTGCGGACATTTTTCCTTCAGCCCGGGAGCAGCCTGATCCGGCTGTATCGTCAGTCCTTTTAACAGACGAAATGAATAAGTATAAAAGGAATGCCCGGTACGTATCAGGTCAAAAAAACGCCCTTAAATATTTGACCAATATTTTGTCCGAAGATTCTATTCTTATTACCATGGGTGCCGGAGACCTTTATACTTGGCATGATAATCTGATATCTCTTATAAAAAAATATGACCGGGAACTATAAGAAAATCATAAACAGTTTAGGGAAAAACCGAATCCGCTTTAATGAAATATTGTCGGGGTATACCAGTTTGAAAATCGGCGGACCGGCTGATCTGTTTTTTAAAGCTTCCACTGTTGAATCCCTGGTTGAAGCTGTTTTGGCAGCCCGAAACTCTCATACCCCTTTTTTCGTATTGGGCGGAGGCACAAATATTCTTTTTCCCGATGAGGGTTTCCGGGGACTTGTCATCAAAAACGAAACTTCCCGTATCAGGTTGAGGGGTTTAACCGGTAGAAAATATGAAAAAAAGACCCAAAGTTCTTTTGTTGATAAAGTTTATCTTGAAGTTGACAGCGGAGTCAGTATTAATCGGTTAGTCAGATTCAGTATTGAACAGAATTTAGCCGGTATGGAATATTTTTTAGGCCAGCCGGGAACTGTTGGCGGAGCTGTTTTTATTAATGCACATAATATGAAAGAAGGAGCTTTTTTTGCCGATCGTCTCATTTCAGCAAGAATTTACGGGAAGGATTGTGAAGAAAAAAATGTTCCAGGAGAATATTTCCGCTTCGGTTATGACCGGTCCGCCATTCAAAAAACCGGCGAAATTGTATTGACAGTTACCCTGGAATTAAAAATAGGATATAAAAAGTTACTTTGGGAAAAAGCTAAATCCTGTCTGGAATACAGATTTAAAACACAGCCCGGAGGAGTTTTTACCTGCGGATGTCTTTTCCGTAATATAAAACATAGCGATGCCATCAGGCTTGTAACACCCGGTTATACCTGTTCGGCCGGATTTCTTTTGGAGTCGGCCGGGTTAAAAGGCAAGGCAGTCGGCCGGGCAATGCTTTCATCACATCATGCCAATTTTCTTATCAATATGGGCGGTGCCACGGCTGCCGATGTGTTAAAATTAATAGCACTGATAAAAAACAAAATCACTCAAAAATACGGTCTTGAATTGGAACCTGAACTGGTCATCGTCCGAAGTTTAAATTAATTATTATAAACTCATAATATAAAACCGAAATGGACAGATTAATAATTGAAGGCGGACATAAGCTTGAGGGAAACATCAGTATAACCGGAGCTAAAAATGTAGCCATGAAAGTTATTCTGACGGGGCTTTTGACCAAAAAAGAGATAGTTGTTGAAAATGTTCCCTTGATCACGTCAGTTTACGGAACAGCCGATCTGGTAAATCACTTGGGAGTTAATGTGAAAATTTTTGACAATCACACCATGAGAATTAAAGGCAACGGTTTAAACGGTTTTACTATACCTCTGGATATGGGAGGACTCTACCGAACGGCCACTATGGTAATCGGCCCGCTTCTTCAAAGATTCGGTAAGGCCATTGTGCCCAATCCCGGGGGTTGCCGGCTGGGCAAGCGTCCGGTTGACTGGCATATATCAGGTTTAAAAGCTTTGGGAGCCCATATCAGTTATAAAGACGGATTTTTTTATGCTACAGCGAAAAAATTGAAAGGAGCCCGATTTAAATTTGCTAAAAATACCCATACGGGAACGGAAACCCTTATTCTGGCCGCGGTTAAAGCAGAAGGAGAAACGGTAATAGAAAATGCTTCGCTTGAACCGGAAGTGGATGACCTGATAAGACTAATAAATCAGATGGGAGGTAAAATCAAAAGAAAAGATAACCGGGTAATAGTCATAAGCGGAGTTAAAAAACTTAATGGAGCGGATTTCAATATTATGCCCGACCGGAATGAAGCCGTAACATTTGCCGTCGGTGCTATTTGTTCCGGCGGCCGTCTACTAATTAAAGGCGCCCGGGAAAAAGATCTTTCCAGTTTTTTGGGATACCTGAAAATAATCGGAGCCGGATACCGGATTGCCGGTGAGGATACCATTGAATTTTCCGGAAGAAAAAAGCTGAAACCGTCAAATATAACCACCGGACCTTATCCCGGATTCATGACCGACTGGCAGGCGCCGTGGGCTCTGATGATGACTCAAGCCGCGGGAATGTCCAGTGTGCATGAAAGCGTGTTTGAAGACCGGTTCAGTTATGTTGAACAGTTAAGCAAAATGGGAGCCAATATTGTTCCTTTCAAGCCGTTGGTTAAAAAACCTGCCAAATTTTATAATTTTAACTGGTCTAAAAAACCGAAAGACCGTTATCAGGCAATAAGTATCCACGGTAAAACTCCTTTGCACGAAGCCGTCCTGGAAGTTGCTGATTTGCGTGCCGGAGCGACTTTGGTTTTGGCGGCGGTAATTGCCGGAGGAAAAAGCATAATTTACGGAATTGATCATATTGACCGGGGATATGAAAATATAGCCAGTCGGCTTGGCCGTTTGGGTGTTCCCATTAAAAGGCTTAAAGATTGAAATTTCGATATGACCGAAGATGTAATTGCCGTTATTTTAGCAGCCGGAGATTCCGGTAGGCTTTGGCCGGTTAAAGATAAACTTAATCTGTATTTTGGGAATATCACTCTGTTAAACCATTCGGTGCGTCAGTTAAAAAAAGCCGGAATCAGCCGCTTTATAATAGTCACCGGTAAAAAAAACAGACAGAATATTCAAAGTTTAATCCCGGAAAAAAATGCCGGAATTTCATTAAATCTGATTGTCCAGGAAAATAATTTGGGCATGGCCGGAGCTATTCTTGCGGCAAAAAATCTTATAAAGGACAATAAAATTATCGTTGTTGGCCCCTCCGATATTGTCGAGGATTATCTATTTTCAGATTTTAACCGGCTTTTAGCTGGCGACCCGGAAGGTATTTTTGTCGGCAAAAAGTTGGATTCTTACTCTCCATTGGGTTTTTACGATATTGACGCCGGTACGATTGCCGGTGTCAGGGAAAAACCCGGTCCCAGCAAGGCAAAAGGTAAACCGGCAGCCATTATACTGGATTATTACCGTGACAGTAATAAACTTTTAACGGCAATTTCGGCAGTCAGATCAACAACTGATGATATTTATGAGAAAGCCAAAGACATACTGGTTAGAGACGGCCTTGTGATAAAGCTTTTAAACTATAACGGTTATTGGGGTTATATAAAATATCCCTGGCACATTCTTGAAGTTGCTTCCTATTTCCTGAATAAATTTCCCGACAAAAAAAATGAAGCGGTTCTCCATGAAACCGTTACAATACGGGGGCCTGTATTTATCGAAGATAATGTTACCATCCTGGAAAATGTCAAAATTCTGGGGCCGGTATTCATCGGAAAAAGCAGTCTTATCGGACAAAATTGCCTTATACGGGAATCGGTAATCGGAGAAGGCAATATTATCGGATTCGGTTCGGAAATAACCAGATCCTATCTGGGATCAAACTGCTGGTTTCATCAAAATTATATTGGAGATTCGGTTGTTTTGGATAATACTTCTTTCGGATCAGGTGCGGTAATTGCCAATTACAGGTTGGACGGGGGGAATATCATTTCTGAGGTTGAAGGCAAGAAAATTGACACCAACAGGACCAAGTTGGGAGCAGTTGTCGGCAGGAATGTCCGAATAGGTGTTAATTCTTCGGTTATGCCCGGAGTAAAAATCGGAGAGAATTCCTTTGTCGGTAGCGGTGTCGTCTTAAATAGTGATCTGCCTGAAAACAAATATATCGAAGTCCGAAAGGATTCTTACCGGGTTTTAAATAACAAGGTTAATCTAAAGACCGGCGCTATGGATAAAAATCTCGGAAATTTGAAATTTTGAAACAAATTAAAAATTCTGTTGAATAATCACCAGTAGAGAAAAATTATGTGCGGAATATTCGGATATATCGGAAATAACAAACAGGCAGCCGATTTGGTCCTGACAGGATTAAAAAGCCTTGAATACCGAGGTTATGATTCATGGGGTATTGCCGCGGTAAACGAAGGTGGCCGAATTCTTCTCGAAAAAAAAACGGGTAAAATCGGAGCGGCTGAATTTAACTTTAAAAATCATAGCCGGATCGCTATCGGCCACACGCGCTGGGCTACTCATGGCGGGGTAACAGTTGCCAATGCCCATCCCCATCTTGACTGCACGGGCCACTTTGCCCTTATACATAACGGTATCATAGAAAATTATGATGAAATAAAAAAAGCGCTTCTAAAGATTGGTCACCGCTTTATATCTGAAACCGATTCTGAAGTAGCCGTGCATTTATTGGAAGAGAATTATAAAAGCCTTATAAAGAAAAATAAGACAAATTCACAAGACTCTCTTTTCGTCGAAGCACTTAAAATAACTTTTTCAAGTTTCCGGGGACTTAACGCGGTCATTGTCTTAAATGCGAAGAACCGGACATTTGGTGCTGCCAAAAACGGATCACCCCTTGTGTTGGGTTTTGGGAATAAGGAAAATTATCTGGCTTCAGACAGCCAAGCCATATTGCCTTATACGAATAAACTGTATTTTATGGAGGATCAGGAATTGGTATTAGTTACCAAGGATCAAATCAAGGTGTTCGATTTGATTTCCGGAAAGGAAAAATCCATAAAGCCGGTTTCTGTTTCCTGGAAAACCGAAACTGAAGATAAGGGTAAATTGCCCCACTTTATGCTGAAAGAAATTTTGGATCAGGGAAAGGTAATTAAAAACATCGTTACCGACTCCGATGAAAATATAAAAAAATTTGCTTCCCTTATTTCTTCATCCTTTGGAACTTACCTGGTCGGATGCGGAACGGCCGCCTATGCCTGCCTAACCGGTACTTATATTTTTTCTAAAATTGCCAAAAAACATGTTAATTTTTCAGTTGCCAGCGAATTCGGATATCTGATAGATTTTTTAACCGAAAAGAGTCTGGTTATCGGCCTATCCCAATCAGGTGAAACAATTGATCTTATCGATGTCATGAAGAAAGCCAAAGAAAGGGGAGTTAAACTGGGGGCAATTGTCAACGTGTTGGGATCAACCCTTTACCGGATGACTGATAATAAATTGCTGTTAAACGCGGGAGTGGAAAAAGCAGTTGTATCAACAAAAGCTTTTACCGCCAAAATTGCCCACCTCCTTTTAATTGCATACGCTTTAACCGGTGACATCAATAAAGGGAAAACGGAACTTCGCAAGGCTGTAGAGATACTGGAAGAACTTTTTAAACCGTCATCCTTAAACGCGATAAAGACTCTTGCCACAAAATTATACCGCCATAAAAATATATATATTATCGGCCGGGGTATTTCTTATCCGATAGCCCTTGAATCTGCCTTAAAAATTAAGGAAGCTTCCTACATCCACGCTGAAGGTTTTGCCGGCGGTGAATTAAAACACGGGGTAATCGCTTTGGTTGAAAAAGGAACTCCCTGTTTGGCCTTTCTTCCTAATGATGAAACTTATTTTGATACGCTTTCGGGAGTCATGGAAATGAAAGCCAGAGGCGGCTTTATCATCGGAATAGGTTTCAAAAACCATGAAGTATTTGATGAATTTATTAATTCCGGAGATTGTCAAATGGCCTCAGGCATCCCCAACGTCGTTGTCGGGCAACTGCTCGGTTACTATTTGGCATTGTGTCATGGAGTTGATCCTGATAAACCCCGAAATCTCGCTAAATCAGTGACCGTCAAGTAGAATTTTGCATAAATGAATAAACCGTACATATTAATACTGCACGGCTGGAACCTGTCCGGAAAAAGATTTACTCCGCTGGTAAAATTTTTAAATCGCATGAACTTCAGGGCTTTTTCACCTGATCTGCCCGGTTTTGGCAGGACACAAAAGCCGAAAAAGTTTTACATGCTTGATGACTATTGCCGTTTTGTCAATTCCTTTTTGGACTTAAAAAAGATTGACAGCGTCGTCCTCGTCGGTCATTCTTTCGGAGGCCGGATCGCCATTAAAATGGCCGCCCGTTATCCTCAAAAAATTAAGGCAGTTATTCTGACCGGTACACCGGGGCTTTTGCCCGTAAAAAAGGTTAAAGTCCTTTTTTTCCTGGGACTGGCTAAAGCCGGCCGGTTGATTTTCTTACTGCCTTTCCTGTCAGTCCTTAAAAAAATTTTTCAGAAACTGCTTTATCGCCTGTCAGGTGCTGCTGATTACTATCATACAGACCAGCGGATGCGCCTGACTTTCCAAAATATCGTCAGGGAAGATCTCCGCGGATATTTGACTGAAATAGGAAAGCCTGTTTTCCTCTTGTGGGGAGGACGTGACAGGATTGTTTCACCAAAAATTGCCGTTGAAATGAAAAACCTGGTAAAAGGCAGTGAACTGCAAATCGTCGATACACAGGGGCATGATTTTCCCTATATTAATCCGCAAATCTTCAGCAAAAAAATTGCACAGTTTCTGAAAAAGATACATGCTGTATAATTTTGTTCTCATTGTTTTTACCGCCGCGTTCATTTTTAGGACAGTCAAAACCCTTTTTTTCCATATTTTTCTGTGGCAGTTGAAAGAATTCCGTCCGGACAGAATTATTGCGCATCTGAAAACAGATTACGGCAAAAAGCTGCTGGTTAATCCTTTAAATATTATCAAATGGATACTTTTTATTGTTATTTACTCAATTTCGCTTATAAATATAAACCTGGTGGAAGTTCCCTTCAGTTTCCACATTATTATTTATTCTTTTTATTTATTTTGGTTTATTTGGCTGATTGAAACTATTAGTATTCCTTTTGCCGTACTGCGATTAAGATTTAAATATCCCGTACCCACGGTAAAAAGCTTTTCAGTTCTGGTTTTTTCCTCAGTACTTTTACTTTTTCCCTTTATAAGTAACCCGCTTGAAGGCATGCTGCTCCTGGGCCCTCTTTTTGACCGGTTATTGCCCCTTTTTGTTTTTATTGCTGTTGTTCTGGTAAATATTCCGGCTCAAATTTATAAAGGACTGATTGTTTTTCTGGCAGCCAGAAAAATTAATAATTTCACTGGTGTGAGTAAAATCGCTATCACCGGCAGTTACGGCAAGACGTCCACCAAGGAATTTTTAGCGGCTCTGTTGATGTCAAAATACAAAACGCTTAAAACACCCGGAAGTTTCAATACCGACTATTCTGTTGCCGCATTTATTAACAGTAAATTAACTCCGGCTGATGATTTTCTCATTGTTGAAATGGGCGCTTATACCCGCGGAGAGATCAAAAGACTATGCCGGATTGTAAAGCCTGAGGCTGGTATCATTACCGGCATCGGATCACAGCATCTGGAGCTGTTCGGTTCCGTTTCCAATCTGATTTCGGCTAAGGCTGAGCTGATTACTGCTTTGCCCCAAAACGGTATAATTGTAATTAATGTTAACAACGTGCATTCAGGGAAAATTGAAAAAATTGCCAAAGAAAGAGGACTCCGGCTTATTACTGCGGATATAAAACGGGATGTCAGGGACGTAAAAATCGGAAAAAATTATTTATCTTTCAGCCTTAAATTAAATAAAAAGATTCTTCCTCTGAAGTTTAATCTGGCAGGAAAAAACAATTTAGAAAATCTGTTGTTGGCAATAAAAACAGCTTACGCATTTGGCATGTCTGAGTATGAAATTAAAAAAGCATCCCGGAATATCCGGCCTCCTCTCAAAACAATGAACGTCATAAAACAGACTTCCGATATAACCCTTATTGATGATACATTCAATGTCAATTACGAGGGTATAATATCATCCGCCGCTTACATGAAGCTTTATAAAGGACTCCGGGTGCTTGTGTTAAATCCGATAATCGAATTGGGAGAGATGGCTCAGAATCTTCACTTTAAAATCGGAAAAGAATTAGGCCATGTTTGTGATTATTTGCTGGTAACAAACCGCAATTATTTTAACAATCTTTCGGAAGGCCTAAAAAAAGGCAACCGTAAAAATACCGTAATTCTTCCGGCTGATAAATTGTCGATATCGCAGGTCCGCCGGAAATTATTTTCCGATTCAGTAGTAATTTTTTCCGGAAAGGAATCGGCTAAATGGATCAAATATTTCAGTTAGTATCTTATGTTCAAGCGCCCAATCGCCATCGGTTTATCCCCCAATAATCAGGCTGATGATCTAAAGTACGTATATAAGGCATTATTCAGCCCCAACTGTTTTAAATCCGGTAAATTTACCGGTCTGCTGTCATCCTGGTTCATGGATTATCTGAAATCCGATAATGTGTTTTTTTTCAATAGCGGCAGATCGGCCCTTTTCTGTCTTTTGAAGAGCTTATCAATCGGTCCGGGAGATGAAGTTATTGTCCAGGCATTTACTTGTGTAGCCGTACCTGATCCCGTTATCTGGGTCGGTGCCAGACCCGTTTTTACCGATATCGACGCCAGTTTAAATATCAAAATAGAATCATTGGAAAAAGCTGTCAACAATAAAACGAAGGCAATAATTGTTCAACATACTTTCGGAATTCCTGCAAATATTAACAAGATCAAAAAAATTGCTCAAAAATACGGTATTTACGTGATAGAAGACTGCGCGCACTCCTTGGGAGCGGAATTGGATAATCGGAAAATCGGCGCATTGGCCGATGCTGCCTTTTTTAGTTTCGGCAGAGATAAGGTTGTTTCTTCAGTTTACGGCGGAGCCGCCGTAATTTATAATAATGATAAGGCAAAGCGTATACTTTCCCGCCTTCACCGCAGTCTTCCGAAACCGTCCCTCTTTTGGATTTTCCGGCAGCTTCTGCACCCGCTTGCTTTTTCAGTGATTCTGCCTTTTTATAATGTACATATCGGTAAAGTTATTCTGTTTCTGCTATTTAAGATGAAATTGCTGCAAAAGCCCGTCGAGAAATGTGAACTTATTGCCGGAAAACCGGATAATTTTCCGGCGCAAATGCCGGATGTATTGGCCGGACTTCTCTTAAGCCAGCTGTTAAAACTGACGAAGTTCAATAAAAATAGAAAAAAAATCGCCGCCAGATATTTTGCCCGGTTAAAAAATTCCCCTGATTTCGGTCTGCCTCCGGAAATAAAAAATGCGGTATATCTGAGATTTAATATATTGACGGAGGACTCCGCAGATCTTTTGATTTATTTTAAAAAAAGGAAAATACTCCTCGGTAACTGGTATAAAAATATTATTGATCCGAAAAACGTGTCTTTCAAAACTTTAGGGTTTAATCCGGATAAATTTATAAACGCACGAAAATTTGCCAGGTTAAGTCTAAATCTGCCGACTTATCCTAATATGTCCGTTGAAGACGCTGATTTAATTGTCAATCTTTTAAATGAATATGCAGATAAAAAACATCAACGATAAAAAATTATGGGAGGAGTTAATTTCCCGGTACTCTCCCCAAAGCTTCTTTCAATCCTGGACATGGGGTGAATCTGTCAGGTTGACTGGTCCAAATACTCAAGTCTGGCGCATAGCCCTGGTAACCGGTGATGGGGAAATTGCCGGTCTTTCCCAGATTGTCAAAGTTGTTGCCCGGCGCGGTATTCACCTGCATCTGCGTCACGGTCCCGTGCTGAAAAATTGGAAAAGGAAAAGTTTTCACTTTTTGTTGGAATATATTAAGAGACTCGCCTTGAGAGAAAAAGCCGCTTTTATCCGTTTCGGGCCTTTGATTGAAAATACTCCGGATCATCTAGCTTTATTTAAGAAAGCGGGTTTTGTTGATGCTCCAATTCACCGAATGAACGGAGAATTCTGTTGGGTGCTTGATCTGGATAAAAATGCGGATGAATTACTTAAAAATATGCGTAAAACTACCAGATATTTGATAAAAAAAGCAACAAATATGGGTGTTATCATCCGTCGGTCGGAAAGTCCGGGCGACATGGCCATTTTTAATAAATTATATGAAATTACAGCTAAAAGGCACGGTTTTGTCAGGCACAGGGAAGTCAAATGGGAGTTTGAAAAGTTTGTTAAAGAAAAAAAAGCTTTGCTGTTTTTAGGGGAATTTGAAGGGGAAATTAAATCCGCCGCCGTTATAATTTTTTATAACCATCAGGCAATCTATCATCACAGCGCTTCAATCGAACAAAAGATACCTGTTAATTACCTCCTCCAGTGGCATGTTATTCTGGAAGCCAAAAAAAGAAACATGAAAATATATAATTTTTGGGGAATAGCCCCGGATGAAAATCCCCGCCATCCCTGGACCAATCTCACTATTTTCAAAAAAGGTTTTGGCGGAAGAACGGTTGAATATATTCATGCCCAGGATCTGCCTGTGAACATTTTGGGCTATACGAAATCTTATTTATTGGATTATGGAAGAAAACTTCTGAAAGGTTACTGAAGTAACGTTAAAAGAAGCGGAAATAAGCTATAATGGCAATACAATCAGTATGGAGCGCTTGAAAAAACATCATATTTCATTCAAAAACGCCTGGTCCGGAGTCCATTGGTCTTTTACCAGCCAACCCAATTTTATGATCCATCTCATTTTTTCAATAACCGCAGTATTTCTGGGGATCGTACTTGGGATTTCAAAAATCGAATGGTTAATTATTATCCTTTCCATAGTTTTTGGATTGGGAGCGGAGATGATTAACACATCAATTGAAGCCATGTGTAATTTAATAACAACCGATTGGAAAAAAGAGGCTAAAATTGTCAAGGATGTTTCGGCCGGCATGATGCTGATTATTGCCGTGGGTACATTAATTATCGGACTTATTATTTTTATTCCGAAACTGTTATTAATTCTGCCCGATTTCTTCTGATATGGGATTTATTCTGGGTATTTTACTGCTGTCATTTATATTGAATTCTCTTTCAATTATTCCGTTTATAAATCTTCTGTACCGTTATAAGTTCAGACGCCAGAACCAGACAACGGTTGATGCATGGGATAAGCCTACTCCAATATTTGATATGTACCACCGTAAAAAAGCCGGCATTCCCATAGGCGCGGGGTTTCTTTTGATATTGTCAACAACCCTGATTTTCCTGTTTACGTTTCCCGTTATGTATTTTTTTTGGATTCCGTTTACTTCTGTTTATTCCAATATCCAATCGGAGCTCAAAATTCTGCTGACGACTTTTATATCTTTCGGTCTGATAGGGCTTTTTGACGATATTAAAAAGATCTTTTTCGGTAAAAGGGAAAAATTTTTCGGCTTAAGATTAAGACATAAACTAGTCCTTGAAATAATTCTTTCCCTATTAATCTCATATTGGCTTTACTCAGAGCTGAAGATTAATATTATCAACGTTCCATTTCTGGGTGTTATCGATATGGGTGTTTTTTTTGTTCTCTTTTCATCATTTGTCATAATCTCATTTTCCAATGCTTTCAATATCACCGACGGATTGGACGGATTAGCCTCGGGGGTATTAATGATATCCCTTATTGCTTTTTGGGTAATATCAAGTTCAATTCTTGATACTCCCTTGACACTGTTTATTGCCATATGGTTAGGTGGACTTTTGGCTTTCCTCTACTTTAATATATATCCTGCCAGAATTTTCTTGGGTGATGTCGGCGCTTTATCATTTGGGGCGACCTTAGCTGTTATCGCCCTTATTCTCGGAAAGTCCTTTTTACTGCTTATAATTGGAGGTGTTTTTGTAGCGGAAATTTTCACGTCCCTTATTCAGCTTTTAAGCAAAAAATACACCGGTAAAAAAATCATGAAAGTAGCGCCTCTTCATCTTTACCTGCAGCATAAAGGTTGGCACGAAACTACGATTGTCTTTCGGGGATGGTTGGCCACGATTGCATTGGCCGTATTCGGATTGTGGCTGGCTTTTATAAGCTGACGTAAAATGTTCCAGTTTTTCTGTACTCATGAAAAAATCCAAAAATCTGACTTACCTTACGCAGAAAAAAAAATCTGATTTCTGGTTATTGCTTCTGACTTTCGCTTTTACGTTTTTTGGAATTCTTATGATATTTGAAGCATCCAATGTGGCCGCATTTGTATCTTTCAATGATAAATTTCATTTTGTTAAAGACCAATTTCTTTGGGCAGTCCTGGGTTTTATTCTTTTGATAATATTTTCCAAAATCCATTACCGGAAGCTTTTCGTTATGGCTGTCCCCATGCTGACAGTTACTATTATTGCCCTTATCGCTGTGCTGATTCCCGGCATCGGAATAAAAGCTCTGGGTGCCAGGCGCTGGATAAATCTGAGCTTTTTTTCCTTTCAACCCTCGGAATTGGCAAAAATCAGTCTGATTCTGTATTTATCTGCCTGGTTTACCAATAAGGAAAAAGGCAGGTTTTTTCACTTTTTATTTCTGACGGGTCTGATTGTCGGTCTGGTTATTCTTCAGCCGGATTTAGGTACGGCAGTAATTTTAACTGCCATATTTCTGGCTGTTTATTTTATCTCCAATGCGCCTCTTTTTCATTTTCTCATTTTATTGCCCGGGGCGATTTTATCCGTAATTTTTCTGGCTCTTATTTCTCCTTACCGTTACCAAAGACTGATGACGTTTTTTGATCCCAACCGGGATCCTCTTGGAGCTTCATATCATATCAGACAGATATTAATCTCTTTGGGCTCCGGAGGATTCATCGGATTGGGACTTGGCGCATCCCGCCAAAAATATCAATATCTTCCGGAAGCAACAACAGATTCTATATTCGCCATAATCGGCGAGGAGGCGGGATTCCTGGGAACATCTTTCATTATTTTATTATTTATCGTCTTTCTATACCGCATTTATCTGATAGTGAAACATTCTCCTGATAATTACGCCCGGCTTCTTTCATCAGGGATATTGTCGCTGATGGCCTTTCAAATTATCATTAATCTCGGTGCCATGGTTGCCATATTTCCCTTAACGGGTGTTCCCTTGCCTTTTTTCTCTTATGGCGGTTCCAATCTTATCGTGACTTTATTTTCCGTAGGCATACTTCTTAATATCAGCAAATTTCGGGTCAAAACCAAATAAATATGTCGTCGTATACCATTTTTATCTGCGGTGGTCATTATGCGCCGGCAATTGCCGTAATTGAAAAATTACAAAAGGAAGTAGCCGGTTTAAGACTTATTTATATCGGACGCCGATTCTCTTTCGAAGGCGATAACAGCCTTTCAATAGAGTACCGGCATTTAAGGGATTCTCCGATCACTTTCTTGCCTATAATTTCCGGCAGATTGTCACGGATTGTTTCCCTGTCCTCAGCTTTATCTTTGTTAAAAATTCCCTTCGGATTTCTACAAAGCCTTTTTTATATTATCAAATACCGTCCTGTCCTGGTCGTTTCATTCGGCGGTTATATTGCCCTTCCGGTGGCGGTCGCGGCAAAAATTACGGCTGTTCCGGTAATTACTCATGAGCAGACAAAAGTATTGGGATTGACTAACAGAATTATCAGCCGTTTTGCCCGTCTCACCTGTCTGACATACGGAAGTACCGAAAAAGTGCCCAGGAGCGCTAAAACTGAAGTGACAGGACTTCCTTTAAGAGAATCAATCATAAAACCCCGGCCGTCATCGATAACCGGTTTTGGTGATCCCCGGAAACCTCTCATTTATATAACCGGCGGCAGTGCCGGTTCATCATCAATTAATAAGGTAGTATTAAATAGTTTGCCGGAATTGTTGAAAAATTACCGCCTGCTTCATGTTACCGGCACGGCCGATGACTGTTTTTACTACAAGCGACTGTCACAATACCGGAGCCGGCTTGAAACAAAACAGCGGGAAAATTATAAGCTGTTGGACTATCTTGATTATAAAAATGTCGGAGATGTACTGAAAAAAGCCCGATTGGTCATCAGCCGGTCAGGGGCTAACTCAATCGCCGAACTGCTCTATTTCGGCAAATATGCCATATTGATTCCATTGCCCTGGGCAGGGGATTATGAACAGCAGAAAAATGCCCAAATATTAAAAGAAGCGGGACTGGCGGTAGTAATTGACCAGAATGATTTTAATAATACAACGCTTTTGGAAGCAGTTCGGAAAATCGAAAAATTTAAAAAGAAAACCGTAACACCAAAAAATTCTTCCGGATTAGAATTGCAGGCTGCCTCCGTTTTAACCGGCAAAATAATGGAATTAATTGGATTCTGATTAATGAAAAAAATTAATGCCGTTTTATCCCGACGCTTAATTGGTATCTTATCGGGTAAATTATTAAGAATTATTGTGCTATTCCTTTTTTTTGGATTTTTTATTCTTGTAATCTCTTTCCTGTGGCAATCCCTTCAGGTGAAAAAAATAAATATTATCTCAGCTGACACAAATATCAGTGGTCTGTCTGTATTTAACGGGAAAAACCTGTTGTTAATTGATACGGCTGAAATTAAGGAAAAGCTTCTTGCCGGCAATATATATCTCAAAGACCTGACACTTAAAAAAATATATCCCGGGCAAATTCAAATGGATACTGTCTGGCGGATTCCGGTTGCCCGTATAATTAATTCGTCTACGCCATTATATATTGATTCTGAAGGTTTTCCGGCCAAACCGCCCCCGGACCCGGATTTAGAATTTTTGCCTCAAATTGAAGTCACCCGGGCGGTCTTTAATAAAAACAAAGCCGATTGGCGTGTTATTAAAGCGGTATCTTTAATAAATGAACTCAATAAAAAGGAGATCGGGGTCGATAGTGTCGGTTTTTCCAGTTCATCGGCGCATATCAGGGCAGTTGTTGATGACAGTGTTGAAGTATTTATGCCCGTCACTGCTGACCCTTCTTATCTCAGCGCCTCTTTACAAACAATAATCTCTAGGTTTAGAATAGAGGGGAATTTTATTGCTAAAGTTGATTTCCGATTCGATAAACCGGTAGTAATTCTTAAAAATGAATAAAAAATATTTACAATTACTTGATTACACTTGATTGCAGATGAATAAAAGAATTATTGCCGGAATTGATATTGGCAGTTCCAAAGTAACAACCATAATTGCTTCCGTCCCCGAAACCGGTTTAACCAATGTCATGGGTGTTGCTACGAATAACAGCCGAGGAATAAGAAAAGGTCAAATCGTTGATATTGAAGACGCCACTCAAAGTGTTGTCAAAAGTCTCGAAGCAGCCGAAAGAATGGCCGGTTATTCTATTTCTTCAGCGTTTTTATCAATAGGAGGCGCCCATATTTCATCGCAAAATTCCCATGGCGTTGTTGCCGTTGCCGAACCCAACAAAGAAATCACTCCCGAAGATGTCAGCCGGGCGGTTGATGCCGCCAGGGCGGTCTCATTGGCTTCAACCCGGGAAATACTGCATGTGGTGCCACGTGAATTTATAGTTGACAGCCAGGAAGGAATTAAAGATCCGGTCGGTATGACAGGTGTCCGTTTGGAAGTGAATACGCATTTGATAACCGCCGGTTCGACAGCCCTTAAAAATCTGGAAAAATGCGCTTCATTGGTCGGCATTGACGTTGACGGGTTTGTTTTTAACGGTTTAGCCTCAGCCTCATCCGTATTGACGGAAACTGAAAAAGAGCTGGGAGTAGTCCTGGTAGACTTGGGTGCCGGTACAATGGATATCTGTATTTTTATAGACGGCGCTCTTGCTTATTCTTCAGTACTGCCGATCGGTGCCAGAAACATTACCAATGATCTGGCCATCGGATTGCGTGTTTCACTTGAAAGCGCCGAAAAAATCAAACTTATGTTAAATCAGAAAAATAATAAACCGGCACTTCCGGAAAAAAACCAGTTTGAGCATCTTTTAACTACTAAAAAAGAAAAGCCTAAAGAAACATCCGATGACGATATAGATATTTCCTCTCTGAGTTTACCCGAAGGAGTATATAAAGTATCCCGAAAAACTTTAGTTGAAGGAATAATTAAACCCCGGCTTAATGAAATATTTACCATGGTCGGCCTGGAAATAAAAAAGAGCGGTTTCGGCGGGCTGACTCCGGCCGGTATTGTCGTTTGCGGAGGCGGGGCCGAAACCATGGGTATTTTGGAAGCAGCCAAAAGAAATCTGGCCATGCAGGTGCGTTTGGGTAGACCCTCCAATTTAAGTGGTCTTATAGACGAGATTGGCCACCCCGCCTACTCAACAGCTGCCGGATTGGTTCTGTACGGTGTAAAATCCGACGTGTCCGGTAAAGAAAAATTCTCTATCGGAAAATTAAGTAAATATGTCGATGCCATGCCTGTTCAGGGTGTTGTCAAAAAAGTAGTAGATCTGGTAAAATCATTTCTCCCTTAAGTCTTTCACTGCCCGGAAAGGAGCGAATCATATGCTGATTAAGCCTGATATCGCAAGATTTGCCAAAATTAAAGTTGTCGGTATAGGCGGCGGAGGCTGCAATGCCATAAATTCCATGATCACTGCGACCCAAGTTCAGGGAGTGGATTTTATCGGCGTGAATACTGATGCCCAGGCGCTCCTGACTTGTTCCGCTCCGGTTAAAATCCAGATCGGTGAGGATATGACTAAAGGTTTAGGAGCCGGCGGTGATCCGGAAATAGGCCGCTTGGCGGCCGAGGAAAGCCGTGAAAAAATCAAGCAAGCTCTTATGGATTCGGACATGGTCTTTTTAACCTGCGGAGAAGGCGGCGGCACCGGAACAGGCGCTTCACCGATCATAGCTGAAATTGCCAAGGAGATTAATTCTTTGACCGTATCCGTTGTAACCAAACCCTTTTCATTTGAAGGTACCAGAAGAATGCTGGCGGCTGAGGAAGGAATACTCAATCTCAAGGAAAAAGTGGATACGTTAATTGTCATACCTAACCAGAGAATCCTCGATGTGGTTGATAAAAAAATGACACTTGTTGACGCATTCAAAATAGTTGATTCCGTTCTGGGTCAGGGCGTTACCGGAATTTCCGATCTGATTACGCTTCCCGGTCTTATAAATGTTGATTTTGCCGATGTCAGGACGATCATGCGCGATGCCGGTTCGGCTCTCATGGGTATTGGAACCGGGGTCGGGGAAAACCGGGCCGCCGCCGCAGCCCGTATGGCCATCTCATCGCCGCTTCTGGAAATATCAATAGACGGTGCCAAAGGTATACTTTTCAATATTACCGGCGGATCTGATCTGACCATGAATGAGGTCGATGAGGCTGCCAAATTGATCGCGGCGGCAGTCGATTCCGATGCCAATATAATTTTTGGTGCCACCATAGATGAACAGATGGTTGATCAGGTAAAAATAACCGTTGTCGCTACCGGTTTTGACGAAACCAGGAAAAAATTAAAAGAGCTTTCCGCCAAGCCGGATATAACTTCAATGTCCAAAAGTGATGCCGTCGCTGCCAATAACATCACCGATATCCAGGAAAACCCCGAAGAAGACGACGAATGGGACATCCCCGCATTCCTAAGACAGGGGAAACACTAAGTATCCAATTATTGGAGTCCGAATTGTTTCCTACTTTTGAAATTACAATTTTCTTCAATCTACAGAAGGAAGTCGCAATAAAAAAACTTTAATGTTTATAAAGAGATAAGTACAAGTCCGCCTATTATGGCTAATATTCCGATTGTTTTATTTAAATCAATATTTTCTTTTAAAAATATTCTGGCCAAAAAGACTGTGACCAGAGCATAAGCGCTGCCGATGGGTGCCACGATTGAAGCCGAAGTTGATGATACACCATAGGAATAACTGAAAAACCCTCCGATATCAAAAATACCGATTAATAAAAGTAATATAAAAGGAAATTTTTCCAGTTTAGGGATCAACGGTTTATGGGAATAAAGGATAAATACAGACAGAAAGAGTAAAAGGAATAACCGGAAAATAAAGGCAGGTAAGAACCAGCCTAAATCTTTGGTGGCAAATACTAAAAAAAACAGGGATACGCCCCATCCCAACATGGCGATAATTCCTTCATTAACACCTGCTAATAAATTAATTTTTTTCAGTTTAATAAAATCGTTAATATTTATAGATAACAGGAGAATGCCAACCACAATAAAGCCGATGGATAATATTTGAGTACCAGAAAGTTTTTCTTTAAGAAAGATAACTCCTAAGATAGCAGTTACTAATCCCCAGGCTGCGCCAATCGGGCTGACTAATGATACCTGGGATTTTTCCAAACCTTTATAAAAAGCAAGGTAGGCAATGGCCTGCAGAATCGCTATAATTACCAGAAGAGGTATGATTTTTGGGACGGAAATGAAATTATAAGTGCGGAAATTAATAAAAAAATAAATAAAACCCGTAATAAAACCGAACAGTTGCATCCAAAAAAGAGTTAAAACGTTTCCTAATTTACGCGAAGCAAGAGCAGCTAAAAAGATAGCTGTTCCCCAAAAGATCATACTTAAAAGACCGGCAAGAATTCCCATACATGAGGCAGTTATTTTACTTTAACACTTTTATTGCATAAGTAAAAACATCACGCGCCTGATCAAAGGTAAAAAAGATTGCTCCGGCTCAGGAATCTTATAGTAATAAATACATAATCTTGACTTTCCGAAATTTTTTATAGCATAATAAATTATGACCGAAAGTCCGCAAACACCACCCGTATTTAAGGATCAAATTCCTCCTGCGGAAGCACCGGCAGCCCAGGGAGCAGCAACAACCTATCAGGCTCTCAATAAATTGAAAGCTGTTGAAGACAAATACAAACAAAGGGAAGGGTTAAGTCAGTTTGTTGAGTCCCAACCAACACCGGAAGAAGTTAAAGGCAGAATAGAAGCAGCAAAACAAGCGGAGGAGATGGCACAAACTAAACTGACAGAAGCTTTAAGAACTGATAATGTTGTGGGAGAGTCAGGATTAAATAAACTGAAAATAGTCAGAGATCTGAAAGGTGGGAGGACAGAAGCAGAAAGAGCAGAGCAGGTAGGTGAAGCGGAAGAAAAGACGAAAAGAGCCATTGAAGTGAGGCTTAGTTCAGAAGACGATTATACAGCCGCTAGTATGTTCACGAAAGAATATTTACAAAAAGAGTCTGATCCGCAAAGAATCGCAATGTTAATTGACGCAAACTCAAGACGTGGACCATTGAGAGCAAGCCATGAAATGATTACCGCCTTGCACCGCCAAGACTTAATCCAACAAGAAATTAAATATTATCAAGAGAAAGGCATAGAAGTACCTGCCGATAAAATGCTACCTCTTGAAGTGTTTACATCTTTAAGAGATAGGATTGGTAAAGAATGGAAATATACAGAAGAAAATGTTGATGCGTCAATCCGCATGTTAACAACATTTCATGAGTCTGCCATTGATTATACCGACGCGCATGGTTTGAAAGTTGACCAAAGGGTCTTGACTGAAGCTGTCCAACAGGGAATGGATATTACTAAACTTATTGGCTCTGGCGGACCATGGGACTTTGCAGCAAGAAGAAAAGGCAAGTCAGGCGCGGGAAATATAAATTTTAGTGATGTCGGTTATTATGCAATTGGCTCATTTCAGCTTGAAGAATTTTTTAGTAAACACAGAATTCCCGACGGTGAAGCAAGAGTACCTTATATAATGGCCTATACAGGTGGAGTTATGGAGAACGGGGCGCCAGCAATGGTTGCACACCATATGAGGGACTGGTTGGTTGATACTTTACCTTCAACACAAATAAGACGGGTCAGGAAAGAAGGCCAATGGGTTGATGAACAGACGGAACCGTCACCCAGAGGATTTGGCTCTTTAATTACCAAAAACGATTCATATTATTCATTTACAGTTGAAAGAACCGGAACATATGATAAAGGATTAGTTGATGTAATGCAAAAGGCAGGTGAAATAGTTCATTCTGTTGACCAAAAAATGAAAGATAGGCGTGTTGAATGGGGTCAAGTCCGTCAATTTGCTGTTGAAGAAATCAGAAATCCCCAATTACTTCAACCTGAACAGTAACTAGTAATTCATAATATCTGCTGATATATTTTCCATTCCCGATGATTTCAGGTAAAATATAGACTTATTAATTAAATCCCGATATATGTTTAAGCCGGTTGATATAAAAGTGGATTTTGCCGCGAAAGAACGCGAGATTCTCTCCTATTGGGAAAAAAATAAAATCGTTGAAAAATATTTATTCAGGAACAAAAATTCGAAAAAGCGTTTTTCTTTTCTTGACGGTCCGATAACCGCCAACAATCCCATGGGCGTCCATCATGCCTGGGGCAGGACTTATAAGGACTTGTGGCAGAGATATTTTAATATGAAAGGCTTTGCCCAGAGATTTCAGAACGGCTTTGACTGCCAGGGATTATGGGTGGAAGTAGAAGTTGAAAAAGACTTGAACTTAACAAACAAAAAAGAGATAGAAAATCTTGTTCCCGGTGACAAAAAGAAAAGCATTGCCAAGTTTGTCGAGCTTTGTAAAAAAAGGGTTTTAAAATACAGCCGCATCCAGACTGAACAGAGCAAGCGTCTGGGTTACTTCATGGACTGGAATAATTCCTATTACACCATGTCGGATGAGAATAATTACATGATCTGGCATTTTTTAAAAACCTGTCACAGTAACGGTTGGATATACAAAGGTGTTGACAGCGTGCCCTGGTGTCCCCGCTGCCAGACGGCCATTTCCCAACATGAAATGCTGACGGAGGATTATAAAGAGCTTTCCCATGAGACTGTTTTTATTAAACTGCCCCTTGCCGATAGAAAGTATCCTGATACTTATCTTCTTATCTGGACGACAACTCCCTGGACAGTTCCGGCTAACGTGGCTGTAGGAGTCAACGTTAAATACGAATATGACGTCTGGCAAAAAATTGGCGGGACCGAAAAGCTAATATTTATAGGAGAAGATGACAACGGAAATATTCCCCTACGCAGCTATAAAGGTAAGGACATCACAGTTTCTGAATACATTTTTACAACAGCCGGCCAAAAGAATTATAAAAAAGTTAGTGTCATTAAAGGATCGGATCTGGTCGGTCTTAAATACTACGCCCCCTATGATGATCTGCCTAGGGTTCAGCAGGCTCAAAAAGAAAACCCGGTCACTTTTCACACCACAGTCGATGGATCGGAAATTGTCGTTGCCGGAGAAGGAACCGGGCTTTTGCACGTCGCTCCCGGTGCCGGTAAAGAAGATTTTGATCTGGGTAAAAAAGAAAAGTTGCCGGTCATATCGGTAATCGGAGATGATGCTTCCTATCTTGATGGTATGGGAGGATTTTCCGGTAAAAACGCCAAAAAACATCCGGAATTGATAATAAATGATCTGAAAGAAAAAGAAGGAGGCAGGTATTTATTGGGTACATTTCATTTCCTCCACCGTTATCCCGCCTGCTGGAGATGTAAAACCGAACTGGTATGGAAAGTAGCTGAGGAATGGTACATCGCCATGGACAAGACTCCCCGGTCCGGATCTGGCAAAAATAATAACACCCTCAGGGAACAGATGAAGAAAGTCGCCAAAACAATTGATTGGCATCCCGAATTTGGTTTGGAAAGGGAACTTGATTGGCTGGAGAATTTAAGCGACTGGCTGATCAGCAAAAAAAATCGCTATTGGGGTCTAGCCTTACCTGTATTTGAGTGCAACTCCTGCGGCTGGTTTGATGTTATAGGTTCCTATGAAGAACTGAAAAAAAGGGCAGTTTCCGGCTGGCAGGAATTTGAGGGCAAAAGTCCCCATAAGCCCTATATTGACGAGGTGAAAATAAAGTGCGGCCAATGCAGCAGGTCTGTTATCCGGGTTAATGACGTCGGAAATGTGTGGCTGGACGCCGGAATAGTCCCTTTCTCAACTTATGTTGATCCCCAAACCAAAAAATTAAGTTATACGACCGATAAAACTTACTGGCAAAAATGGTATCCGGCGGATTTCATTACCGAATCTTTTCCCGGCCAGTTCAAAAACTGGTTTTATTCGATGATAGTCATGTCAACTGTTCTGGAACAGAAAAAACCCTTTACTACTGTTCTCGGCTATGCTTCAGTTTTGGGTGAAGACGGCCGGCCGATGCACAAATCATGGGGTAACGCCATAGAATTCAATGAAGGCGCCGATAAAATCGGTGTTGATGTTATGCGCTGGATGTTTTCCAGTCAAAATCCGGAACAGAATATACTTTTTGGGTATAAAAAAGCCGATGAAACCAGGCGAAGTTTCCATCTTATTCTTTGGAATGTATATAATTTTTTTGTTACCTACTCCAATATTGACAATTTCGAGCCGCCAAAAACGGGTGCGTTTTCCCCGCAACAACCGCTGGATCGGTGGATACTGTCAAGATTGAATTCCGTCATAAAAGAAGTTGATAAAAATATGCTGCTGTATAAGGCGGATACCGCCTCGCTTACAATTGAGGATTTTGTCACTGATTTATCACAATGGTATGTCCGCCGCTCCAGAGACCGGATCGGTCCGAGTGCGGCGGATGCAGAAGATACCGGGTACTGTTATCGGACTCTTTTTACAATTCTTCTGACGCTGTCAGGACTTATTGCTCCCTTTGCTCCGTTTATGGCCGAATCGATTTACCGAAATTTGACGGGCCAAATATCAGTGCATTTGTCTGATTGGCCTGAGGCCTATCCTACTCTAATTGATAAATCCTTGGAAGAAAATATGGCAAAAGTCAGAAAAATTGTTGAAAAGGGACATGCCAAAAGAAAAACTCTCGGAATAAAAGTCAGAAAACCGCTTTCCGAATTGGAACTTCAGGCCGACGGTGATTTTTCCAAAGTGCCCCAATCTCTCTGGCAGATAGCCGCTGATGAATTGAATGTCAAAAATCTGGTTATCAATAAAAATATCCGATATCCCATAAAAAGGGTTGAAGTCAGCCGGAAACAGCTCCAAGCTGAAGGTCAGGCAAGGGAAATAATCAGGAAAGTTCAGTTAATGAGAAAAGAAGAGGGGCTTAAACTTACTGACAATATTATCCTCAATTTAACCGGCTGGCCGGAAGGGTTTACCGAATATATCAAAAAGGAAACGCTTGCCCGAAAACTTGTCAAGGGTAAAAAAGATGAACTTGTTAAATTATGAATTTTCTCCGCAGATTAGATCCTTATCTTTTGATACCGGCCGCCGGAATATCGGGAATCAGCCTTTTTCTTCTAACAACCGGGAAAAATAATCTCTTTCTTCCGCAGGTAATTTTTATAATCATCGGTTTGATACTGTATTCCGTTTTTTCATCATTGGATTACCGCGCTTGGCCAAAGTTTCACTATATTTTTTATGTTTTTTCGCTTCTTTTTCTTGTACTTGTTCTTTTTACACCGACAATCAGGGGAGCCCATCGTTGGATTGATTTTGGCTATTTCGTCCTCCAGCCGTCGGAAATTTTAAAACCGGTAATAATTCTTTTTTATGCTGCACTTTTTGCCGGAAAAAATAATATAGCGGGCGGCAATTTCCTATGGCCGATTCTGTCTTTTCTTCCGATACTGGCGATGATATTTGTCCAACCTGATCTGGGCAACGTGCTCATTTACATGATATTTTTTGTAGCACTTCTGATTATTGCCGGAACCGGTATTTCATTTATTATAGGAGGAGGATTTCTCGCAGTCTTTCTACTTCCGGCCTTTTGGGCGCTTCTTAAAGATTATCAAAAATCCAGAATCATAACTTTTCTTAATCCCAATATTGACCCGTCAGGTGCCGGATACAATGCCATTCAATCAATGATTGCCATAGGCAGCGGGGGATTGGCAGGTCTTGGGCTTGGCGGAGGAACTCAAAGCCGGCTTTATTTTCTTCCGGAATATCAAACCGATTTTATTTTCGCTACCCTGGTTGAATCGCTGGGATTAATAGGCGGATCAATTCTAATAGGCTTGTATATCTTTATGCTAATTAGAATACTGATGATTTGCTTTAATTCGGAGGATGATTTGGGAAGGTTTATATCGGCAGGCATTTTTTTTCAAATCTTTGCTCAAATTTTTATTAATATCGGTATGAATCTTGGCTTGCTACCGATAACCGGTATTACTCTTCCACTTTTATCATACGGGGGTAGTTCCATTGTCAGCACTTATATGGCACTTGGTTTGGTTAGCGCCATAACCTCAACTCTCCCTAAAAAGCTCCTTGTGATAAGATAAGTTATCATTTATAATATTTGTTTATTATGAAGTACGCTGTCGTTAAAAGTGGAGGTAAACAGTATGTTGTCAGTGAAGGTAATACTGTTACCATTGATAAAGTTGACGGGGAAGTCGGTAAAAATTACCGGTTTGACGAAGTCATGCTTCTCAGAAACGAAGAAGTAGTTTTAATCGGCACTCCCTTCCTGGAAAATGTTCAAGTGTCAGGCAAAGTCGAAAAACAATACCAGGGTAAAAAACTCCATGTCATGAAATTCAAGGCTAAGGTTAACTATCGGAGAAAAATCGGTTTTCGGCCTCAATTGACCGATATTTCGGTTGAGAAAATAAGCTCTGAAAGAGAAGCGGCAAAAATAAAAACAAAGACAAAACCGGTTAAGAAAGCGGTTTCCAAAAAGACAAAGTCATCCGTGAAAAATTCTTGACAAGCGTGAAAAATGAGTGTACACTCCAACCAGGAATTTTCAGTTTTTTTATGTTAATTTATTAATTTTTATTTTTAATTTATTATGGCGCATATCAAAACAGCCGGAACAACCAAAGGAAATCGTGATTCGATAGGCAAAAGACTTGGTGTAAAAAAATACGGAGGCCAAATTGTAATACCCGGCAATATTATTGTCCGTCAAAGAGGCACCAGAGTCCATCCCGGATTAGGCGTAAAAATGGGAAGAGACCATACTATTTTTGCCGTAAAGGAAGGTACCGTCAATTTTATCAAAAAGCTCAATAAAAATATTGTAAACGTAATATAAAGGTTTAAAAAGAGAATGGTAAATCAATCAAATTTTCAGGAACTGATCCAGCTCGATATTAATCTTCTTCAGCCGAATCCTTTGCAGGTCAGAAATCTCATTAAAAGTGAATCATTGGTCGATCTGGTCGAATCTATCAAAGAGCATGGTATTTTGGAACCGCTGGTAGTGGCCAAGACTCCGGCCGGTTATCAGATAATTGCCGGTGAAAGGCGCTGGAGGGCATCCAAAATCGTCGGTTTGAAATCAATTCCCGTGGTAGTCAAAGAAACCGATACAAGAGGCATGTTGGAGTTGGCTCTCGTAGAAAATGTGCAAAGAGAGGATCTTAATCCGATAGAAAGAGCCCAGGGTTTTCAAAGACTTGTTGATGATTATTCACTTGCAGTGACTGAAATTGCCAAGAGAATTGGAAAAAGTATTGCCTACGTCTCCAACACTTTAAGACTGCTCGCTCTTCCCGATGCCATAAAAGACGGAATTATATCAGGCGATATTACCGAAGGTCATGCCAGGGCTATAGCCGGTTTGGGAGAAATAAAGTTAATGGTTGAAGCTTACAAAAAGATTTTAACCGAAGGTTCTTCAGTCAGACGGACAGAAGATCTGGTTAGAAGGATAAAGGAAGAAAAATCAATGCCGGTCAGAAAAGGGCAGGACAGGATCCAAAGCGTAGAACTGGAAACACTGGCCAAAGACCTGTCTGAAAAATTAAAAACTATTGTCAGAGTGAATCAATCAACCGTATCGGCAAAAATACAGATTATTTTTAGAGGCGCTCCGGAAGATACAACCGAATCAGTGAAAAAAATGTATCAACTTCTCATCAACTCTCATTCCCAGGGATCATAACTTCAATAAATAAAATTCACCACATTATTAACTTATTGTATTATACTTCTATGCCGTTGAAAAAATTCAAGTGCAGGTTATGCAATTCTGAAAAATTAGATTTTTTTTTAATGGAAAATAATTATAAATTATACCGCTGTTCTTTCTGTAAAGTAGTATCGATATATCCTCAACCAACTAAAATCGAATTGGAAAAATTTAATAAAAATAAATACAATTCCCTTCAAAATAAGAAAGCATATTTTTCGGCTAAGAATAAATTATACGAAAGAGCCCGTTTAGATGACGGATTTATAAAAAAATTTAAACCGCGCGGAATCCTCCTGGATGTTGGTTGCAGCTACGGATTTTATTTGGACGTATTTGGAAAATCCGGATTTCAAGTTCAGGGAATTGAACTTGCACCAATAGCAATAAAATATGCTCGAAATAAGTTGAGATTAAATATCCTTAAAGGGGATGTCATGACATATAAATTTTCAAAAAGATATGACATCATAACTCTATATGAAATTATTGAACATATACCCTCACCAAATGCACTATTCAAACGAATTAAAAAATTATCTAAAAGCAACGCGTTACTTGTAATTCAAACACCCAATATTAACAGTGTCTATTTTAAACTTACTGGAAATAAGTGGTTTTGGCTGCTTGTGCCCCAACATATTAATCTTTTCTCAGTCCAAAGCCTTAAAATTTTACTTAAAAATCACGGTTTCCAGATTTTGTTTACCAGAACTTGGGATGACTATGATGAATTTGTAAAAAATATTTTATTTGTACTCCGTTTAAAAGATAAAGGAAAATCAAAAATACTTTATTTCTTAGGATATAAATTACTTTGGCTTTTCAGTCCGTTATCAAGTCTTTGGAGTAAATTTGGTTACGGGGGAGAACTCACTTTATTTGCTCAAAAAATAAATTAACGGCTTTTATATTTATTAGCTTTTATAACAATCAATCCCTTATAAATTCCGTATATACAAGCGGCTCTGAATCCTTTGTAACCGTCTTTATATCCTTGAAGTTTAATAAATGACCGGTAAGTGTGTCTAATAAGTTCAGTAATTCCTTCTACGAGTGATATATTATTATTAGTCTTCGCAAGAACTTCTGCTTCAATATCTATATATGGAAGCATTCTTTTTATTGAAAAAAATGAATTGAATTTGGTTTTTGACGGATTATGATAAATTTCAACGTCAGAATTTATTTTTGTATTGTTTTTGGGAATATTAGGGAATTCATGTACTTTACCGATATAATGAACGTTTTTTTTCTTAAATAGCCTAAGTTGGTAGTCAGGATAAAAATATCCGTATTTAAGATAATCGCGCCGGTTAATGTATTGTCTTCTTGGAAACCAAAATCCGTTAATATTTTCTGACGTGATAATTCTTCTAATATTTTTTTCGGAGGATTTTGGAAGAGTTTCATCAGCATCTATCATCAAAACCCAGTCGCATTTGGCTTTATTTAATGCTTTTTCTCTTAATTCTCCAAAATTATTATTAAAAGGTATTTTATAAATAAAATTTGCATATTTTCTTGCTAGCTCTATTGTATTGTCCGAACTTCCGGTATCAACAACTATCAGTTCATCTACCCATTTGATCGACTGAATACATTTTTCAATATTTTCTTGTTCATTCAGCGTTATTACAATACCGGTAATAGATTCCATTATTTTTTCTTAATTATCCATCCCCCGTCAGATAAAGTATATACATGTTCATAGTTCTCCCT